>Ga0209537_1000368_pt1 | contig 55749 bp, 49 predicted proteins | sample BioPla4DNA1_FD_187698 | JGI IMG/M metagenome (GOLD analysis project Ga0209537, IMG submission 187698) | Biogas fermentation microbial communities from Germany - Plant 4 DNA1 (SPAdes) (version 2) | ecosystem: Engineered > Bioreactor > Anaerobic > Digestate | place: Bielefeld, North... | reverse complement strand
GAAAAATGCTGAAAATCATGACTTATGGATATATGAATAAGATTTATTCGTCTCGAGATATTGAAAAGGCATGCCGTAGAGACATTAATTTTATGTTTTTGCTTGAGGGAGCATCCGCTCCGGATCATGCAACATTTGCAAGATTTAGAAGTCTTCATTTTGCTCCATGTTCTGAAAGGATCTTAGCTGAAACAGCTAAATTTCTTTATAAAATTGGTGAGATATCAGGAGATGCTATCTTTATTGATGGCACAAAAATAGAAGCTTATGCAAATAAATATACTTTTGTCTGGAAAAAGGCAGTTACAAAAAACATGGCAAAATTGCTAATTAAAGTGGCCGACCTTGTTAAAGAGTGCGAAGAACTTTATGATATTAAGTTAATCTATAAAAATGAAGTTCAAATGAAACATGTAAAAAAGCTTAGAAAAAAGCTTTATGCACTAAAGAAATCAGAAGGAATAGAATTCGTTCACGGATGTGGGAAAAGAAAAACTGCATTGCAACGATCAATAGAAAAACTTGAAGAATATCTTTCAAAGTTTAAAGAATATACTCAAAAAGTGTACACTTGCGGAGATAGAAACAGTTACTCAAAAACTGATGTTGATGCTACATTTATGAGGATGAAAGAAGATGCTATGAAAAACGGTCAACTTAAGCCAGCTTATAATGTGCAGCATGGTGTAGATTCAGAATATATTACATGGCTTACAGTTGGACCACAACCAACGGATACAACTACGCTAATACCTTTCTTGAAAAGCATGGAAGAAAACTTAAAATTTAAATACTTAAAAATAGTTGCAGATGCTGGATATGAAAGTGAGGAGAACTATTCATTTATTGAAGAAAATAATCAAATAGCATTTATTAAGCCATCTAATTATGAAATATCAAAAACAAGAAAATATAAAAATGATATCGGTAAAATAGAAAACATGGATTACAATGAAGAAAAAGATTTCTACATATGCCGAAATGGTAAGCAGTTAAAGGCTGAAAATATAAAAATTAGAAAATCTAAAACAGGATATGAAAGTGAAAAGACAATTTATGTTTGTGAAGATTGCAATGATTGCACTTACAAGAGTAGTTGCATCAAAGGGAATAATTGTAAAACTCCTTTGGAAGAAAGAGTAAAAAGATTTGAAACATCAAAAAAGTTTAATCGCCAAAGAAAGTCTGATTTAGAAAGAATTCTAAGCGAAGAAGGTTGCTTGCTTAGAATGAACAGAAGTATTCAAGCAGAAGGTTCTTTTGCACAAATAAAACAAGACATGAATTTCAGAAGATTTATGTGTCGTGGGCAAAAGAATGTATTAGCAGAAAGTATACTTCTTGCAATGGCACACAATATAAATAAATTACATAGTAAAATACAAGCGGGCCGCACTGGTAAGCACTTATTTGAATTGAAGAAAGCCTCATAAGTTAAATTTTAAAAAAGCTTTTTTTCTGAGGCTTATTGAAGTGCGCCTATTTTTAGTTGATTTACATGCAAATAAAAATAACACCTAAAAAGTTAATTTATAGAATAGAAAAAGGAGCTATCGCTAACGGATTTTAATCCACTAATGCGACAGCTCCTTTTTATTAACTGTAAATATATTTGATTAAAAAAATAGAGAATGTTATTATTTTTATATAGAATAAAAAGGTGATTAATGTGAGTTTATATAGAGTAAAACAGTTTATCTGGGGAATTACATCCTTATATAAAAAAGTTGATTTTGATTTTGTAAAGAAATATTTGAGTGATGATGAAATTGAAAAATTTAAAAAATTAAAGAAGAGTGAACAGCATCATTGTATTAGAGTTTGTAAGGATTCTTTAAGATATAATAATGAAAATTTAATTAATGCTAATGAATATATACTAGGAAAGGCCGCATTATTACACGATATAGGTAAGAGTAATTGTCATTTAAGTTTAATAGAAAAGTCTATAATAGTAATATTAGATAAGCTTTCAAAAGGAAAATTAAAAAAATTTCATAACATAAAGCAGATTAATATATATTATAATCATCCTAAAATAGGTTATGATATGTTGAAGAATCGAGGATATACAAAGGATATATTAGAAGTTGTAAAATATCATCATATTAAAAATAAAATAAAAAATAATAAAATACTTGAGATTATTAGTTATTGTGATAATAAAAATTAGTAAGGGGGGATTTTAATGAAATCCAATAAAAGAAGAGAAGAAATCCTCAAATTATTAATAAATGAGAATGGTGCTATTAAGGGTAGTGAATTAGCAGAAAGATTTTCCGTAACTAGGCAGGTAATAGTTAAGGATATTGCAATTTTAAGAGCTTCTGGCAGGGATATAATAGCGACTCCTGATGGATATATGTATAATAAATCTGCAAAAAGATTTAAATCAATAATTGCTGTTAATCATAAAGGAGATAAAACTAAGGAAGAAATAGAAGTTGTTATAAAGTATGGTGGTGTAATGGAGGATGTAATTATTGATCACCCACTATATGGAGAAATAAGAGCTAGTTTAATGATAAAAAATTTAAATGATTTAAATAAGTTTATAAATAAATTTACTAGTAAAGGTGCAAAGCCCCTTTCTAATTTAACAGACGGTGTGCATCTACATACTATATCAGCTGAAACGGAAGAAGATATAATCTTAATAAAAGAGGAATTAAGGGATAAAGGAATTTTATTGTAGTTTATAGGAGGCTTGATTATGGATTATGATATTTTAATATTAGGTGGCGGGATTATAGGATGTGCAGTTGCCTATGAACTATCTAAATATAATTTTAATATAGCTTTAATAGAAAGAGATTATGATGTAGCTGATGACGTAGCATTTTTTAATACTGCGATTGTATATGATGGCTCAGAGACTTCAGATGATGTTATGTCTGGATTAGAATATATAGGAAGCAATATTATGAGGGAAACTTGCGAAAGGTTTAATGTTCCCTTTAAGAAAATAGGATGCTTAAGAGTTGTTAGTGATGAAAATGGAATATTAAAATTAGAAGAGATGTACGAGAGGGCTAAAAGAAGAGGGATAGAAGGCGTCTATCTACTTGATAATAAAGACGTATATGATATAGAACCTAATATAAAATCTAATGTAAAAAGAGGACTATATTCAGAAAATGTTGCAATTGTTGCTCCTTTTGACTTAGCAATTGCTTATGCAGAGGTTGCTTCAGATAATGGAGTAAATTTTAGGTTAGAAGAAGAAGTGTTAAATATACAAGAATTAGCAAGGGGATTTAGAGTAACAACAAATAAAAATAAATTTAATTGTAAGGTAGTTATTAATACAATTCCTCATGAAATTTTTATACAGGAAAATGGAAAAGTTGAAGAGCAAGTTATTGAAGAAAATAAAGAAAAATCTAAAAATATGAGTTATCTTTTAGTTGATGATAATTATAAAAATAAACTAAATAAAATAGTAATAGAAACTTTTGATAAAAATTCTTTTGTAATAAGTGCACCAATGACTACATCAGGTTCATTAATAGGAATAAAAACAACTAAAAAATCTAGTTTAGATGAAAGCTTGGAATATGCCAATAGAGTTATTTCTAATTTAACAAGAAAAAATATAAATAATATTTTTAAGGAAAGCTACAATAAAGATTCCATGTTAATTGATGATAGCGAAATTGATAGGGGATACATTAGAATAACAGGAACTCATTATGGAAAGATAACTATAGCACCTGCTATAGCAAGAATGATTTGTGATACTATATCAAATAATTTAAATTGTACTTTAAATAAGAATTTTATAGATAAAAGGAGAGAAATATATAAGTTTAGAGAACTTGGAAAAAAAGAGGCTAATGAAATAATAGCTTTAGATAGCAGATATGGAAAGATTATTTGTGTATGTAATCAAATATCAGAAGGAGAAATTGTAGATTGCATAAGAAGGCCTCTTGGTGCTAGGACTGTGGAAGGGGTAAAGCGGAGAACAGGAGCTGGTTTCGGAAGCTGCCAAGGCTCTCATTGCTATCAAAAAATTGTAAATATATTAGCTAGAGAGCTAGATAAGAATATAACTGAAATTGTTGATGATTCCAAAAATTCTAAAGTTTTAGAAAGTAGAATAAAGGAGTTTAAAGATGTTTAATAATAGTAATAAAAAAGATATTTTTACATCTATAGTTAGAGTGAAAGGAAGTCAAAATCATAAAGTTATTCCAGTTAAAAGTACTAAAGAAGTCGATATAAGTCTTTGGAAGGAATTTTCAAAGGTTATATCCAGAATATATGTAAGTATTCCAATAAGAGTTGGTGATATAATATGCAAAAATGTATTAAATACAGGAATTGATATAATATGTACAAAAGATATCTTAGATGAATAAATAAGTAAAAATTGATAATAATAAAAGAGAATATAGTAATTATTGACATAATCATAAAATTATAATATATTAAAATTAATAATTTTATAGTAAACCGTTGAAGAGAATAGTAGTAACATCAATTATTTAAAGAGAGTCATTGGCTGGTGTAAAATGATAATAATTATGTTATGAATCCACCTCGGAGGGACTGTGATGAGCAGTACGGACTTAAACCGTTAGATTTAATTGAGTGAATAATATATTTTTATATTATTAATTAGGGTGGCAACGCGGAATCTTTCGTCCCTTTATGGGAAAAAGGTTCTTTTTTTTATTGAAAATAAATAATAAGAGAGGAGAAAGTGATTATTATGTTAGATTTAAAAAGGATAAGAACAAATCCAGATGAAATTAAAAAAGCCTTAAGAAATAGAGGGGAAGATTTTCAAGAATCAACAATAGATGAAATATTAGCATTAGATGAAGAAAGAAGGAAAATACTAGTTGAAGTAGAAAATCTAAAAAGTAAGAGAAATCAAGTTTCTGCAGAAATTCCAAAGTTAAAGAAAGAGGGAAAAGATGTTCAAGGAATAATGACTGAAATGAGAGAACTTGGAGATAAAATAAAGGAACTTGATACAAAAGTTTCAGAAGTGGATTCAAAAATAGAATATATATTATTAAGGATTCCTAATATTCCAAATCCTCAAGTACCTGAAGGAGATAGTGACGAAGATAATATTGAGATAAAGAAGTGGGGAGAAGTTACAAAATTTAATTTTGAACCAAAGGCTCACTGGGATTTAGGAACTGAGTTAGATATATTAGATTTCGAAAGAGGCGGTAAAGTAGCTGGATCAAGATTTACAATGTATAAAGGACTAGGAGCAAGATTAGAAAGAGCTGTTATTAGTTATTTCTTAGATAAGCATACTTTAGAAAATGGATATGAAGAAGTATTACCACCATATATGGTAAATAGAGATAGCATGACTGGTACAGGTCAATTACCTAAATTTGAAGAAGATGCATTTAAAGTTGAAAATAACGGATATTTCTTAATTCCTACAGCAGAGGTTCCAGTAACTAATATGTATAGAAATGAAACACTAAAGGGAGATGAACTTCCAATAAAACATGTTGCTTATTCAGCTTGTTTTAGAGCAGAAGCTGGATCTGCAGGAAGAGATACTAGAGGACTTATAAGACAACATCAGTTTAATAAGGTAGAATTAGTTAAGTTCTGTAAGCCAGAACAAAGCTATGAAGAGTTAGATAAATTAGTAAAGGATGCAGAATCAGTATTACAAGGACTAGGACTTCCATATAGAATAGTTAGAATATGTAAGGGTGACTTGGGCTTCACAGCAGCATTAAAATATGATTTAGAAGTTTGGATGCCAAGTTATAATAGATATGTTGAGATATCAAGCTGTTCAAACTTTGAGGAATTCCAAGCAAGAAGAGCTAATATCAAGTATAAGGAAACACCAAAGGATAAACCACAATTTGTTCATACATTAAATGGCTCAGGTGTTGCAATTGGAAGAGCAGTTGCTGCGATATTAGAAAATTATCAAAGAGAAGACGGTTCTATAGAAATTCCAGAAGTACTAAGACCATATATGCATTTAGATGAAATAAAAAGAAAATAAAATGTATATAAAAATAAAGGTTTCTGTTTTAATAGAAACCTTTATTTTTTGACATTGATAATTTTGTAGTTAAGTATTATAAATTGTCAAAAAAGTGGTTGACAATATTTTTTTCTGTTGATATAATAAATTTCGTTGCAAGGCTATTATGGAGAGATGGTCGAGCTGGCTTAAGGCACCGGTCTTGAAAACCGGCGTACCTTTACGGGTACCGTGGGTTCAAATCCCACTCTCTCCGCCAAAAACATCTAACAATTTTGTTAGATGTTTTTTTTATAAAAATATAGATATTAATAATCAAGTTGTTTTAAGGTTAGTAGCAATTTATCTATACCTATTTCTTTTAGTTTATATAAATTAATAAAAAATAATTTTAAGGATATAATATAAATGCAATAACAAAAATCAAAAAATTAGTTGACAATATATATAGTGGTTGATATAATAATACTTGTCGTATGACACAAATACGGAGAGATGGTCGAGCTGGCTTAAGGCACCGGTCTTGAAAACCGGCGTACCTCTACGGGTACCGTGGGTTCAAATCCCACTCTCTCCGCCATATAGAATCCCATAAGGGATATGTGGAGAAATACTCAAGTGGCTGAAGAGGTGCCCCTGCTAAGGGTATAGGTCGGAATTGTCCGGCGCCCGGGTTCAAATCCCGGTTTCTCCGCCAAGAGCATCTAACTATGTTAGATGCTTTTTATTTTTCCTTAAACAATTGTTTAAACAAGTCAATTATATTCTTGTAAACAATTTCCCTAAATGATATACTATTTTTGTAATTATAAAATAGGGGGGAATAGAGATGGAAAAGAAATATGTGGTTGGTGTTGATTTAGGAGGAACTAAAATATACACTGCATTAGTAAACTTGGATGGACAAATTATAGAAGAAATCACAATAAAAACAGAAGCTGAAAAAGGTGAAAAAGTAGTATTAGATAATATTTTAAAAACAATAGATAAGGTATTAGAAAACGTAGATAGAAAAGAAGTAAAGGCTATAGGTATTGGCTCTCCAGGACCTTTAGATATTGAAAAGGGATTAATAGTTTATACGCCAAATTTACCATTTAAGAATTTTGAATTAGTAAAGCCAATAAAGGAAAGATACAATATTCCTACTTATTTAGATAATGATGCTAATGTAGCAACTTTAAGTGAGTTTATGTTCGGAGCTGGAAAGGGAAGTAAGAACATGGTTTATGTTACAGTAAGCACAGGTGTAGGTGGAGGTGCAATATTAAATGGTAACATATATAGAGGAAGTACAGCAAATGCATTAGAAATTGGACATATAACAGTAATGAAGGGTGGTCCAAGATGTGGATGTGGTAATACAGGCTGTGTTGAAGCTCTAGCATCAGGAACAGCTATAATGAAAAGAGCAAAAGAAGCTTTGGATAGTAAAGTTGAAACTTCATTAAGAAATTATGATAATGTTACTGCTAAGGAAGTATTCATAGAAGCAGAAAGAGGAGATAAGGTTTCAAAAGAGATATTAAATGATGCATTATCATATTTAGGAATAGGAATTGCCAATATAGCAAACTCCTTTGACCCAGATAAAATAATTATTGGAGGAGGAGTAAGTGAAGCAGGAAAAATAGTTTTTGATAAAATTGATGAAGAAATGCAAAGAAGATGCTTAACTACAATATATAATCATTGTAAAGTTGAAAAGGCCTTATTAGGGGGAAAAGCTGGGGTTTTAGGTGCAGCAGCATTAGCAATATTAGAAAGTAAATAAAAATTAAGATGAGCTTTATGAAACTATATCAAGAATGGGCAATAAAAAAGAAGAGTGGAAATACTCTTCTTTTTTTTATAATCACATTATATTTTGTTGTTAATTACATTAAAATATGGGTATTATTAATATATACAAAATTTATAATTAGGAGTGTATTATGGGAATAAGATTTATTTTTGGAAGAGCGGGAACAGGTAAAACTAGCTTTTGCTTAAATCAAATAAAAAATAAACTAAAGAATGATAAAAACAATAAATTAATATTACTGGTTCCAGAACAATATACCTTTGATACAGAAAAAAAGTTTTTAGATATAGTTACAGAAAGAGGTCTTTTAAGGGCGGAAGTAATAAGCTTTAAAAGAATGGCTAATATTGTTTTTGAAACTTGTGGCGGAAGAAGTAATATAAGAATGAATACTTCTGGGAAAAATATGCTTATATACAAAATATTAAAAGAAAGCTTAAAGGAACTTAAATATTTTAATAGGGTAGCCAAGCAGCAAGGTTTTGCAGGAATAATATCTGAAATGCTGACTGAATTTAAAAAATATAATATTTCCAAGGAAATGTTAGAGTTAAAAGAAGATGAAATACAGGATGAAAATTTAAGAAATAAAATAGAAGATCTTAAGCTTATATATAGCAAGTTCAATAATTTTATAGAAGATAAATTTATAGATTCAGATGATGATTTAACCTTATTAGCAAATAAATTAGTAAATTGTAATATATATGATGGAGCAGAAATATGGATAGATGAATTTACAACCTTTACTCCACAGCAATTAGAGGTAATTAAAATTCTAGCTAAAAAGGCAGAAAACATAAATATAACCCTATGTAGTGATAGCTTAGAAATTAATAATGATAAGGACCAAACTGATGTATTTGATGTAATAAGGAATACGGAAAGTTCAATTATTAAAATTATGAAAGAAAACAATATCCCTTATTTAGAACCTATAAATCTTAATAAAGGAACTCCTTATAGATTTAAAAATAGTGGAGAATTAGCACATTTAGAAAGGCACTTTTTCAATTATCCATTTAAAGAATATAAGGGAAAGAATAATAATGTAAGAATTTATAAAGCAAATAACAGCTATGATGAAATAGAGGTTATAGCAAAGAATATATTAAAATTAGTTAGAGATGAGGGCTATAGATTTAGAGATATAGCAGTTGTATGTAGGAACATAGAAAATTATGAAAAATTATCTTCGGTAATCTTCCAGGAATATAATATACCTTATTTTATAGATAAAAAAAGAGAGATATTAAATAATCCTTTAGTAATATTAATAATATCAGCTCTAGAAATAATAGGAAGTAACTGGTCTTACGAAAGCGTATTTAAGTATCTAAAAAGCGGTTTGATAAATATAGAAAAAGAATATATAGACATACTAGAAAATTATATTTTAGCTAATGGAATTAAGGGATATAAGTGGACTAAAGATTTATACGATAGAGAAGATATAACAGAAGAAGAAAATCTAATATTAGAAATAATGGACGAAATAAGAACTCCAATAATAAATCTTCAAAATAAGGTAAAGGGAAAAAAAGATATAAAAACTATTGCTACAAGCTTATATGAATTTTTATTAGAATTAGATATTTTTAATACATTAGATAAATGGTTAGATAGATTTAATGAGCTTGGAATGCAAGATAAGATAAAGGAATATGATCAGGTGCCTAAGATGGTTATTGAAATACTTGATCAAATAGTAGAAGTTTTAGGAGAAGAAGTTGTAGAGTTAAAGGAATTTACTAAAATACTTATTTCAGGTTTTGAGGAAAAGGAAATAGGTATTATACCAATGTCTATCGACCAAGTAAATATAGGAGATATTTCCCGTGTTAAGGGAAGAAATATAAAAGTTCTATTTATAATTGGAGTAAATGATGGAATAATTCCTTCCGCAAATAAAGAAGAGGGAATTATATCAGATAAAGAAAGGGATATTTTAAGGGATATTGGAATAAAACTGGCTTCAGATACAAAAACAAGAGCTTTTGAAGAGCAATTTATAATATACACAGGATTAACAATACCTTCAGATAAGCTTATGTTAACTTATCCAATGGCAGACTTTGAAGGAAAATCCTTAAGACCTTCGATAATTATTCCAAGACTTAAAAGAATATTTCCTAATATCATAGAAGAAAGTGAATTATATAATATTGAAGAGGAAAAGGATAGCTTTAATAAAATAACAGCACCAGTTCCAACCTTTAATGAGCTTATAAGTGCTTTAAGAATGGAATTTGAAAGGGAAAAGGTTGATGAGTATTGGGCAGAAACATATAAGTGGTTTGAAGAAAATGAAGAATTTAAAGAAAAGTCAAAGACAATATTTAAAGGGCTAACTTATACAAATTTAGTAGAAAAGGTACCAAGGGAGAAAATAAAAAGGCTTTATCAATCAGGAAATAAATTAATATTTAGTGTATCAAGAATAGAAAAATATGCCCAATGTCCTTTTTCATACTATGTTGCTTATGGATTAAAGGCTAAGGATAGAAAGGTTTATGAATTTACTGCTCCTGATCTAGGTTCCTTTATGCATGGTATTTTAGATGACTTTACAAATAGAGTAAGGGAAGAAAAAATAGCTTGGTCAGAATTAGATAAGAAAAAATGCAGCGAGATAGTTAATGAAATTGTAGATAAAAAACTTCAAGAAGATTCTAATTCAATATTAAATAGCACAAAAAAATATCAATATTTTGCTAATAGATTTAAAAAAACAATTACAAAGTCAGTAATAGTACTAACAGAACAAATGAAAAAGGGTAAATTTGAAGTTTTTAAAAATGAGTTTTCCTTTGGAAGTTTTCAAGATGGAGAACCAATAAAGATAGAATTACCATCAAAGGAGACAGTATATCTAGTTGGTAGAGTAGATAGAATTGATACCTTAGATTTAGATGGAAATACCTATATTAAAGTAATAGACTATAAAACAGGTAGAAAAGAATTTGACTTAACAGAAGTTTATTATGGACTACAGGTTCAGCTTTTAGTTTATTTAGATGCTCTAATAAAAAATTCTAAGTATATATTAGAAAAACAAGCAATGCCAGGAGCAATATTATACTTTAGAATAGATGATCCAATAATTAAATCAAATAAGAAGTTATCTGAAGAAGAAATAAAAGAAAACATATTAAAAGAATTAAAAATGAGTGGGTTGGTAATTAAAGATATAGATGTAGTTAAGTCTATAGATAAAGATATTGAAAAGTATTCGGTAATAATACCTGCAGCTATAAAGAAGGATGGAAACTTTTCATCTACAAGCTCTGTTGTAACAGAAGAACAATTTGAGTTGTTAAGAAAATATGTAAATGAGAAAATTGCCAGCCTTTGTGAAGAGATGTTAAGTGGAGAAATATTAATGGAACCAGCAAAAACAGGAAAGATAACTTTCTGTTCTTATTGCGATTATTCATCTATATGTCAGTTTGATACTGGAATAGAAAATAATAAATATAAACTTATATTGAAGAAGAATAAGGATGAAGTATGGAGTCTTATGGAAAAGGCAATTAAGGAGAAGGGAGGAGAGAGATAGCTATGGGAGCAACAAAATGGACTGAGGATCAGTTAAAGGCAATAGAAACGAGAGGATGTAATTTATTAGTTGCAGCAGCAGCAGGTTCAGGGAAAACAGCAGTTTTAGTTGAAAGAATAATAAGAATAATAACTAATGAAGAAAATTCAGTTGATATAGATAGATTATTAGTTGTTACTTTTACATCAGCAGCTGCTGCTGAGATGAGGGAAAGAATAGCAGCTGCCGTATCAAAGGAACTAGAGAAAAATCCCAACTCTAAGCTAATGCAAAAGCAATTAACCCTTTTAAGCAGGGCTAATATTACTACAATGCATTCCTTTTGTTTAGATGTTATAAAAAATAATTATCACACCATAGATTTAGATCCAACTTTTAGAATATCAGATGAAACAGAAAATACATTATTAATGCTTGAAATAATAAATGATATGTTTGAGGATTACTATGAAAAAGAGGATATGAAATTTAGAAATTTAATAGAAGCTTTTAGTGATTCTAGGGATGATCAAAGGTTAAAAGACATAGTTTTAGATTTATATAAATTTTCTATGAGTGGACCATGGCCAGAAAAGTGGCTTTATGAAAATGCAGAAAAATTTAATATAAATTCAATGGAAGAACTAAATAATTCTGTTTGGATAAATATATTAAGAACCAATATGAAAATAGAGATTGAAGGTTTTATAAAGACTTTAGAAAGGGCTATAAGCATAATAAGGGCTACAGATGGACTAGAGCCTTATGAAGAGACCTTTATGGAAGATTTGGAAATGTTTAAGGAATTATATTACTCTCTAGATAAGGGATTAGATGAAATTTATAAAGCTTCAACCAATATAAATTTTGGAAGATTAAAGGTTGTAAAAAAGGATAAGGTTTCGGATGTAAATAGTCAAAACTTAGTTAAATCAATAAGAGATGATATAAAGAAAAAACTATCTAAGCTAATAAATGATAATTTTTCAATGGAGCCTCAAGATATATTAAGTGGAATAAAAAATTCCTATCCATTTATTAAGAAATTAACTGAATTAACCCTAGAATTTATGAGAAGATTCCAGGAAAGGAAAAGAGAGAGAAATATATTAGATTTTAACGACTTAGAACATCTTTGCTTAAAGATTTTAACTAATCTTGATGAAGAGGGTAATGTACTTCCATCAAAGGTAGCTGAAGATTTTAGGGAGTTTTTTGATGAAGTTTTAGTAGATGAATATCAAGATTCAAATAATGTGCAAGAAGCAATAATTGAATTAGTTTCACGAAAAAATCTAGACAATCCGAATGTATTTATGGTTGGAGATGTAAAGCAAAGTATTTATAGATTTAGACAGGCAAAGCCGGAATTATTTTTAGATAAGTATAATAGTTATCCTTTAAAAGAAGGAGAAAAAAATAGAAAAATTCAACTTTATAAGAACTTTAGAAGTAGAAAAGAAGTTATAGAGGGTGTTAACTATATTTTTAAGGAAGTAATGTCTAAAGTAGTTGGAGAAATTGAGTATACAGATGAGGAAGCATTAAACCTTGGCGCTAATTATAAGGAAGCAGAGAATGAAAATATTATTGTAGGAGGACCAATAGAACTTCATATATTAGATAAATCTGGTCAATATAAAGAAGAGCTAGAGCCTAAGGAAGAAGTTCAGGACAACAGAGAAGATGATGAAGAAGAGGATGTAGATGCGATTGCTTTGGAAGCGAGAATTGTTGCAAAAAGAATAAAGGAGTTAATCAGCGGTACTGGTGATAAAAGTTTTAAGGTGTATGACAAAAATTTAGATGAGTATAGGCCTTTAAAATATAAGGATATAGTTATATTGTTAAGAACTACAAAGAATTGGTCTGAAGTATTTTTAGAGGAATTAGGGACTGATGGGATACCAGTTTATGCAGATACGGGAACTGGATATTTTGAAACGATAGAAATAAGAACAATGATGTCCCTTCTTCAAGTAATAGATAATCCAAGACAGGATATACCTATTATAGCTGTTTTAAGATCTCCAATTGTAGGTTTTACTGCTGAAGAATTAAGTGATATAAGGCTTTTAGATAAGGATAAATATTTCTATGAAATTATAAAGGAAGTTTCAGAAGGATATTATGACGTTTCTGAAAGATTAAAAGAAAAGTGCAATAACTTTATAAAGAATTTAGAAAAGTGGAGAGAAAGATCAATATATACTCCTATAGACGAATTTATATGGTATTTATATATGGATACTGCTTATTTTGGATATGTTGCTGCAATGCCTAATGGAAAACTAAGGCAGGCAAATTTAAAAATACTATTTCAGAGGGCAAAACAGTTTGAAGAAACTAGCTTTAAGGGATTATTTAATTTCATCAATTTTATAAATAAGCTAAGACATTCTTCTGGAGATATGGGTAGTGCAAAAATTTTGGGAGAGCATGAAGATGTAGTAAGGATAATGAGCATACATAAGAGTAAGGGACTGGAGTTTCCTGTTGTATTTACTTCAGGTTTTGGAAAACAGTTTAATCTACAAGACTTAAGAAAATCAATTTTATATCATGATGAATTAGGTTTTGGTCCTGATTATGTAGATTTAGAAAATAGATTATCTTATAGTACTATTGCAAAAGAAGCAATAAAGAAAAAAGTTCTTTTTGAAACTTTATCGGAGGAAATGAGAATTCTATATGTTGCCTTTACAAGAGCAAGGGAAAAACTTATTATAACAGGATCTGTTAAAAATTTAGAGAGTTCCCTTAAGGCTTGGTTATCAGCAGCTTCTATGGATGAGAAGATTATACCTGCTGCTGAAGTTCTTAAAGGAAAAAGCTATTTAGATTGGGTTGGTATGGCTATAACAAAACATAGAGATGGCGAAAAACTTAGAAATGGGGAATTAATTGAAAATATAATTGATGATTCATCAAGTTGGGATGTCTATATGTGGACTAAAAATGATTTATCTGTGGATAAAAATAATTCTGATGTGGATGAAAATAAAAAAAATGATTTATTTATTAATAGAAATGTAGCACATATAAATAAAGAAATAAAGAGAAGGCTTGATTACAAATATAAATATGAAAAAACATTTTCTCTTCCAAGCAATATATCTGTTTCTGATCTAAAGAGAGCTCTATATGATAGTGAGGATGATGAAGTTAGAACCTTAAATGCCTTTAAGGAAAAGGAAGTTATTAAGCCTAAGTTTTTACAAGAGAAAAGGGGTTTATCTTCTGCAGAGAGGGGAACAGTTGCCCATTTCATAATGCAGAAATTAGATTTAAATTATGTTGAAACAGAAGGGGAAATAAAAGCTCAAATAGATAAAATGAAGGAAAAGAAATTATTAAACGAAGAAGAAATAAAGGCTGTGGAAAAAATAAATTTTGCACACTTCTTTAAAAGTAGCTTAGGAAAGAGGTTAATTAAGTCTTATAAAGAAGGAAGATTAGTAAAAAGAGAATTACCTTTTTATACAGAAATAAGTTCTTTAGAATTAGAGTCAGACCTTCCCGAAGAAACTTATAAAGATGAAAAAATAAGACTTCAAGGAATAATAGATTGCTTTTTTGAAGAAGAAGATGGAATTGTCCTATTTGATTATAAAACAGATTATGTGGAAAGAGGAAATGAAGAAAAGATATTAGATAAATATAAGATGCAAATAAAATATTATAAGAAGGCCTTAGAAAAGATAACAAATAAACAGGTTAAAGAGTGTTACTTATACCTCTTTGGAATAAACAAAGAAGTAGAAATGAAGCTATAAATTATTAAAAGAGTAACCAGACGTGCTAAGTTATTTAGCAGTCTGGTTTTTTACTATCTAAGAAAGTTTTAGATAAGTTTAATAAACTTTCCTTATTATTTAAATTAGGATTTTTCAACGTTTCATCTAATAAATAATTAAGAATATCGCCAATTAATTTACATCTAGGAATATTAAAAAACTTTATTAAATCTTCACCATTAATATTTAAATCTTTAATATATAGAGGTTCTTCATTAGAAAGTATATCAGAAACAGTATCCCTAATATAATCAACCTTCTTTATAAAAGGAGCTGGATTATCTAGAGCCTTTATATCCGCTTTTTGAAGTTCAAATAATAAATATATTAAGTTCTCACCTATTTCTAATAAATATTTTTTTATTTCATACCTTGTAGGCATATAATTTACTTTTAAAACAAGGTGATGTTCTATAAGCTTAGAAACAGAATTTACTGTATAATTATCAAATTTTAAATCTTTTAAAATTCTTTTTGACATTATAGAGCCTTCAATATTATGCTTTGGAAACCTATAAATTCCATCAGCTTCTAATGTTAAAGTGTTTAGCTTTCCAACATCATGAAGCAATGCCGAAAGCATCAGAATAAGGTTATTATTTTTTATATTATCTATCACCTTAAGAGTATGACCAAATACATCTCTATTATGCTTAATACTTAAAGGACTATAATTAACTAATAAATTTAATTCAGGAATAATAAATTCTAGAAGTCCAGTTTTTTGTAGCAATTTTATTCCTTTAGATGGAGCTCTAGATATAAGTATTTTGCAAAGCTCATCTCTAATTCTTTCTTTACTTATATTTTTTATTAAGTCAGCATTATTAATAATGGCTCTATAGGTTTTTCTTTCAATTTCAAATTCTAGCTGGCAGCTAAATCTAATTGCTCTTAACATTCTTAAGGCATCTTCCTTAAAGCGTTTATCTGCATCTCCAACACATCTTATAATTTTATTATTAAGGTCGTCAATTCCATTAAAATAGTCAATTAGACCTAACTTATCATTATAGGCTAAGGCATTTACGGTAAAATCCCTTCTTGATAAGTCATCTTTTATATCAGTTACAAAATCAACCCTTGATGGATGCCTGTTATCTAAATAATCCCCTTCAGTTCTAAAGGTAGTAACTTCATAGTTATTATTATTTATAACAACAGTTACAGTACCATGTTTAATTCCTGTTGGAATAGTTTTGCTAAATAAAGAAATAGTATCTTCTGGTTTAGCAGATGTTGTAATATCATAGTCTTTAGGATTTATATTAAGAAGAAGGTCACGGAGGCATCCTCCTACAATAAAAGCATCAAAATTATTTTTATAAAATTTATCAATTATAAAGTTTACATCCTCTGGTATAAAAATTCTCATAGCATAACCTTCCTTAATTAGTCTATTATAATCATATTATAATAAAAGAAAAATAAAAACCCCTATAGTAATAATAGAGGTTTATTAGTTAATTATTATTTTAGTTCCATTAGGAATATTGTCATAAAGCCATTTAGCGTCTTCTACACTAAGTCTTATACAACCATGAGAAGCAGGTTTCCCTAAGGTGTTATCTACTATTGTGCTTTGACTTTCATCAAAGGGAACAGAATGAAATAGGTAATCTCCCATAAATTGAACCCAATACTTAGCTCCTTGATTAAATTCAGGAGAGAAAAACCACTCTCCTCTATTTATTACTGAAAAAATACCTTTTGGAGTTTCCTTTCCTTCTACTCCAGTAGAAGAAATAAAGCTTTTTATTAAGGACCAATTATCTGTATTACCTTCATAAATATAAGTTTTCTGCTCATTTAAGTTTAAGTAAATAAGATAGTTGGTATTGCTGCTAATAGATAATGTATTTATATTGTTTATGGTAATAGCTTCTAAAATTGCGCTAGAAGTATATATATCTGCTTCAGAATCATATTCTTCCCTAAATAGTTTCAATGAGGATATTTTATTAGATATATCAGAATCGTTTTCTTCTATTAGCTTAGTGTCATGTTGGGATAGAAGGTTAATTGCATTAGTATAATATTTGTTTGCAGCTAATTTGTCTGCTTCATTTAGCAAGTAATTTTTATATTTAGTTTTACATTTTTCAATATAATCTTTAGCAATCGATTTTTCATCTTCAGAGTTAGAAGAATTAAAGACTAAATTGAAGTATTCAAAAGCTTTAGAATAATCTTCTGAATTATAGCAGTTAATTCCAAGTTCTAAATACTTTTCTGTTGTTTCAAGCTTTACCTCAGAGTTAATATTTGAGTTTGTTTCAATCATTTCTGGGTTTAATGCTGCTATTAATTTATCTAAGGAAGAATTTAAAATATTATATTTTTTTATTTCACTTAAAATAATGGTGGCTTGATTTTTAGTGATTTCTTCATTTTTTAAAGCATTGCATATTTTTGCAATAATTTTAGTAAAATAATTACTTAAATCATCTTGTAATTTATTTGATTTTAATGAAGTAATCATATTATTATCTAAGGTTTCTTTAGCTTCTTCAAATTTAGAATTATTAAAGAAAACATAGAATTCCTCAAGAGTTTTATTATATTTAACATTTAAGAATAAATTACTTATAAAAAGTGCCAAGAATAATGAAAAAGTAATAGAAAGAAACTTAAAAAAGGAAAAGTTTCCTTTGTGTTTTTTATGTTTAAACATTTTAAAACCTCCATATGATCTATGGTATAATTATTAACCAAAGATAAGAAGTTTAATCTTAAAATTAAAGGAAATTTAAAATGTGATAGGTTTATAAAGAAAAATATATATGTTAGCATCAATTAATAATGGTTGAATTATTAATTGGAGGATAATATGAAAGAAAAAATTAGATTTATAGATATGTTTAAGATAAGCCTTTTTAGCCCATCAAATTACAAGAAATTACTTAAATTAGGTATAGGCAGAATAGTATTATATTTATTTATTTTAAGTATAATAGTTGGAGTTCCCAATAGTATTAGTCAAGCTATGATTTTTAGTAAGGAACAAAGAGTGCTAGTTAATTCATTAGAAAATGAAGAGTATTCTTTTGAAATAAAAGAGGGAATACTTAATTATAAAAGTTCTCCAACAAAAATAGATATGGGGCAATATATTTTTTACATTGACGCAAATAAAGAATTAAAAGATATAGAATCTTTAAGAAATATATTAATACATAAAGATTATTCAGTTGCCATACTTAAGGATGGAATTGCAGCGGATTTTAATGGGGAAAAAATGAAGATAAATTATACAGATAATGGATTAGTAGCCTTAAACAATAAAGAATTAATAGAAGTTGTTAAATTTATGAATATAATTATTTATATTGGCATATTTATTTATATAATTGCAATATTTATTGGTGCAATAATTGATGCGATACTTCTTTCTTTTTTAGCATTTATAATAATTAGAGCACAAAGAATAAAATTAACTTATGATAGTATATTAAAATTATCTATATGCTCTATGACTTTACCAATAATAATTACAATAGTAAGTATATCAGGGTCTATAGGAATGTTTATTGGAGGGGCATATTTATTCTTAGCAATTAATAATATAAAAAGGGATATTTATATATAAGTCGCAAGAAAAAAATGGAAAAATATCTTGTAAATATTGTTAATAATTTTTTAATATGTTAAACTATTGTAAATGATTATTTTACAGGTATAGAGGGGAAACTTGTTATGATTGATGACAAATTATTAATGGAAAGCGCTATGAATAATAATCTTAATATAAATAATTATTTCTTAACTAAGGAATTAAATAATACAAAAGAAGAAGTAGTAAAAATCATAACAGAATTAGAAGAAAAAGAATCATTACAAGAAAATTTTTTACTTAATATTTCACACGATCTTAGAAGTCATTTAAGTGTGATTTTAAGTGTTATTCAGGTTATGAATTCTGGCAGCGTAAGCATAAATGATAAAAAAGCAAGAGAATATATATATACAATAAAGAAAAATAGCTTAAAAATGTTAAGGTTAATAAATAACTTAATAGATACAAATAAACTTAAGAATAATTATTATACTTTAAATAAAAAAAATATAGATATAGTTTCTATGATTGAAGGAACAGTAGGGTGTATAGATAAATATGCGAAGCAAAAAAATATACAATTAATATTTGATACAAATGAAGAAGAGTGCATTATGTCTGCAGATCCTAGTGTTATAGATAGAATAATAATGAACTTGATTTCTAATGCAATAAAGTTTACTTATGAAGATACTAACATATATGTAACATTAGTTATTAAAGATGGTTTTATAAAAATATCAATAAAGGATGAAGGGCCAGGAATTCCTAAGAAAGATCAAGAAAAAATATTTGGCAGGTATTATAGAATAAATGATATAAAAAGAGAAAACTCTGGCAGTGGAATGGGGTTAGATCTTGTAAAATACTTGGTTAAATCTCATAATGGTAAAATTGAATTAATCAGTGAAGAAAATAAAGGATGCGAATTTATAGTAACGTTTCCAATATTAATAGAAGAAGAAAAGGAAACACATCAAATTAATCAAGATAGCAGAATAGAAAGATTAGAAGTAGAGTTTTCTGATATTTATTAAAAAGAAAATGTTTGTTGATTTAGATACTAAGTTATGATAAAATAACTAGTGTTAAATTCTGCGGTGGTAGCTCAGTTGGATAGAGTAGCTGGCTACGAACCAGTTGGTCGGGGGTTCGAATCCTCTCCACCGTACCACAACCTTGTAAACATTGAGTTTACAGGGTTTTTTGTTTTTTAAGATTAAAAATTAATTCAATTAGAATTGTTGAAATTAAGAAAGAGCTATGTAATTATAAAAATATATAATCAGATTATTAGTATTGAAGAGGAGTTTATTATGGGTAAAATAATTGAGATATGCTGTGGTAGTTATTATGATGCACTTGAAAGTTATAAAGGTGGTGCAAAAAGAATTGAATTAAACTCAGCTTTGTATTTAGGAGGATTAACACCATCCTTAGGCTCTTTAAAACTTACAAAAGAAAATACTGACCTTAAGGTTATTTGTATGGTTCGTCCTAGGGCTGGTGGATTTACATACAATCAAAAAGATATTGAAGTTATGTTCTATGATGCAGAAATACTTATGGAAAATGGGGCAGATGGGTTAGCCTTTGGCTTCTTAAATGAAGATGCAACAGTTAATAAGAACCTAACTAAAAAAATGGTTGATTTAATTCATAAGTATAATGGAGAGGCAGTATTTCATAGGGCCTTTGATTGTGTAAAAGATCCAGAAAAAGGTATAGAGGAATTAATTGAAATTGGGGTTGATAGGCTCTTAACAAGTGGTTTAAAGGAAAAGGCCTGGGATGGCAGGGATATGATTGCTCACTTACAAAAAAGATATGGGGATAGAATAGAAATTCTAGCAGGCAGTGGAATTAATGAAAAAAATGCAGTCGAATTAATGAAGAAAACTGGAATTTATCAAATACATTCTTCTTGTAAGGCTTGGATAAATGATCCAACTGCTTCGGCAGCCAATGTAAGCTATTCCTATGCAAGTGTACCAAATGAAAATAAATATGATGTTGTTTCTATGGAGAAGGTAAAATCCTTAGTGAAAAGTGTACTAAATGAAGGATAAGATTTCCTTTTAGGGATAAGTTTCTATTTATTGGGTAAATTAAAAGTATATAATAAATAGAAAAGGAATTATATTTATGGAAGTAGATATTTTAATAAATTTACTAGAGGAACATAATGAAGGAAGTATTTTAGTTTCAAAAAAGTTTAAGCCTAAGGAAGTAATATTTTTATATGAGGAAAAAAATAAAAATATATTAGAAGCAATGAAAAATTATTATAAAGATAACCTTCCCCTAATAAAATTTAATGCTATTAAGATTAAAAAGGGAGAAGTGGAGAGATTAGAAGAAATAATAAGAATTAATAAAAATAAAAAGCTTTTAGTTAATTTAACTGGTGGAAGTAGAATAAACTCAATAATTTTATTAAATACATGCAAAAATTATAAAGTGAAGTCAATTTTTATTAATATAAAAGATAAAATTCTATATGTCATAGATGAAGATATAAAAATTATAAGGGAAGAATATGAAGACTTAGAATTAAGCAGCCTTTTAAAGGCATCAGGCAAGGAAATAGTATATGATTCTAGTGAATTCCTTAATAATAAAAACTTAGAATATATAACTAAAAATATATATAAAAATTTAGATATATGGCACAAGTATAAGCAAAGACTTTATGATATAGAGGTGTTTAGTCATAGTGAAGAAGACAATAAAAAAATTATTATAAAAACAAAATTGTTAGATAATGATGAAAGGAAACTTTTAGATAAAATTCTATTAAAATTAAGGGAGATGCAAGAAATAGCTTTTAAAAATATTAGTGATAGTGAAATAGAAGTTAAATTTAAAAATGATTATTTAAAGCCTTTTATATTCAAAACAGGTACTTGGCTTGAATTTGCCACAAGATTAATAATAAGTGAAATTGAAGGTATAGATGAGGTTAAAAGTGGCCTAGTATTTCTTTGGGATTATTCTAATTCAATTATTAAAAACGAAGTAGATGTGGTAGCAGTAAAAGATTCTGTAGTAAGCTGCATATCTTGTAAAGATAGCGAAAAGTATGATGAAGATGCGTTAAATGAATTAAATGTATATGCCCTTAAGATAGGTGGAGAAGATGCAAATAAAATATTAGTTGCAACTAAAGAACCTATTAAAAATACAATAAAGGAAAGAGCTAAGGAAATGAATATAAGCTTAATAATATTTGATGGAAATGAAGAAGAGTTTAAAAAGGAAATAAAAAAAGCAATATATAAAAATAATAAAAGCTGATTATTTTCAAAAAATGAAAATGTTTACTAATTCCCTCTTATATAATTAAATTATAAATACTAATTAATGTGGGGGGAATAATATGAGTAAAAAACCATTAAAAATAGTTACAATAGGTGGAGGTTCCAGCTATACTCCAGAACTTGTTGAAGGATTAATAAAAAGATATGATGAAATGCCTGTAAGTGATTATTGGTTAGTTGATATTGAAGAAGGAAAAGAAAAATTAGAAATAGTAGGTGCCTTAGCAAAAAGAATGGTAGAAAAAGCCGGAGTACCTATGAATATTCACCTAACTTTAGATAGAAGAGAAGCTTTAAAGGATGCTGATTTTGTTACTACACAATTAAGAGTAGGCTTATTAGATGCAAGAGTTAAGGATGAAAGAATCCCTTTAAGTTATGGTTTTTTAGGCCAAGAAACAAATGGTGCTGGAGGATTATTTAAGGCATTAAGAACTGTTCCAGTAATTTTAGACATTGCAAAGGATATGAGTGAATTATGTCCTGATGCTTGGTTAATAAACTTTACTAATCCAGCAGGGATAGTTACTGAAGCTTTATTAAGATATGGTGTTCATAAAAAGGTAGTAGGAGTATGCAATGTTCCAATAGGAATGGAATTTGGCTTTGCAGATGCTCTTGGAGTAGATAAAGAAAGAATAACTGTTGACTTTGCTGGATTAAATCATATGGTCTATGCTGAAAGAGTATATTTAGATGGAAGAGATGTTACATCTCAGCTTATAGATATATTAACAAACAATAATTCAAAGTCACAAACAATGGCAAATATTGCAGCACTTGATTGGGACCCAGCAACTATAAAGGCTTTTGGAGTACTTCCTTGCCCTTATCATAGATATTATTATAAAAAACAAGAAATGTTAAATCATGAACTTGAAGAATTTAAAAATGGAAAAACAAGAGCAGAAGTTGTTAAGGAAGTAGAAAAAAGACTATTTGAACTTTATAAGAATCCAGAATTAAAGGATAAGCCAGAAGAATTATCTAGACGTGGTGGTGCTCATTATTCAGATGTAGCTTGCAACGTTATAAATGGTATATATAATGATAAAAATACCATTATTGCAGTTAACACTAGAAATAATGGTACCTTAAAACAATTTGAGGATGCTTCAGCTATTGAAGTAAGCTGTTATGTAGGTAAAAATGGTCCAGTACCAGTAGAAACAGTTACAGATCTTCCTATCTTTGCTCAAGGCTTAGCAGGTCAAATAAAAGCTTTTGAAAGACTTGCAGCAGAAGCAGCATACACAGGAGACTATAATACAGCTTTAGCAGCTATGGTAACAAATCCATTAGTAGCTGATGATAAAAAAGGTAGAAAACTTTTAAATGAGATGTTATTAGCTCATAAAGATTATTTACCACAATTTAAAAAGGTTATAGATGTTTTAGAAAAGGTTGAAAGAGCAGAATTTTAAAAATTGAGAACTTACAATACCAAAATTTAAGAATAAATTTATAAGGAAGTGTACAATGCACTTCCTTATTGTTTTTATGGTTAGTATAGTTTAAAGTATTTTAAAACTGCTAATATTAATTACTATAAAGGCTTCCATATCTTATATAAATATATTCAATTAGAAAACTTAGATCATATCTATGGCTTTGAGGAAATTCATTAGAATTATTTTTTGGAGGTAGATGTATTATATAATCGCTTCTTTTTTCGTATTCCGGTATTTTTTTTTCTGTAATGATAACTAATGAAGCTGAGCTTTTTTCTATTTTTCTCCATAATCTTTCATGATATATAGGAAACCTACCTGTTGGAGAAATTAGAATAGCTAGGGAATTTTCATCTAAAGTATCTGCCAATTTTTCTTGATCTTGAACATCAATGGCATGAAAAATTAGTTTAGAAATATTAGCAAGTTTTCTTTGAAGATCCTGGGCCATTAATTGTGAAAATTGAGTTCCAAATATGCATACATTATTTTTTGAATAAATAAGTTCTATTACTCTATCTACAATTTTTAAATCAAGGAAATTCTTTAAATTATTTATTTCGGTTATTATTTGACTTGTCATATCTTCAAATATAGTTTCTCTTGAAACATTATTATCAAGAGTTTTGTTTTTTATTATTTCTTCATTAATATTTATATTTATTTTTATACTTCTTTTAAATTCTATTAGGCTGGAATAGCCTAGTTTATGGCAAAACCTTGTTATAGCAGCAGGAGAAGTATAACAAAGATCGGCTAGTTTATTTATAGACATATCAGGAATTAATCTTATGTTTTTTAGCATATTAATTGCAATATTATAATTAATATCATTTTCTTTGCTGCTATTTAAAAATAATAATAACCTATAAATTAAATCACCCATAATAATACTCCTAACTAATAATCTTTTTGCCTATCGAGGAACCCATTAAAACTTTACATTCAAAGCCTTTATTTGTTTGCTCAATTATATCCTCATCAATTTTTACTTTTCCTTTTTTCAAGAATAATATTGTGGTGGAACCTCCAAATTTAAAATATCCTTTTTCAGCGCCCTTTTCAACTTTAGTATTAGGTTTATAAGTTTGAATTATTGATCCAACACAAGTGGCACCAACTTCTATATGAAGCACATCACCAAAATTTTCAGATTTGAATATTGACCATTCTCTTTTATTTTGACAATAAAGTTTAGGAATTTTTTCAATAGCTATAGGATTAACTGAATAATAATTTCCATTTATAAAGTGATTTTCTAGAGGGATTCCCTTATCTATGAAGTGAAATCTATGATAATCTGTAGGGCATAATCTTAAAATTAAACAAGTTCCTCCTTCATATTGTCTAGCTATAGTATCATCAGCTATAAGTTCAGATAAGTTATAGTGAATTCCTTTTACTTGAATTAACTTATCTATAGATATATTTTCGTAGGCCAATAAACGCCCGTCTCCCGGAGAAATTAATATATTATCTTCTTTATTAATAGGTCTTGCTTCTTTTTTTAATTCCCTTATAAAAAAGTCATTAAAGCTTTCAAAGTCAGTTTCTCTCTTTAAAAAGTAATTACTATCTATATTAAATTCCTTAATAAAGTCAGGAATCTTTCTTTTACTAAATTTGCTATCACAATAAAAGCCATAAAGTTTAGAAAATAATTTCTTTTTAATAAATAGTTCAGTTAGGCTTTTTCCTAGTGGTGACTCATAACACCATTTTAAATATTTATCTCCTGCTACTTTTTCAATTTCATATTTTCTTTTTTCTCTATTATATACTTGTATCATAAGTTACCTCATAAATTATATTTTATGATATTATAATAACATAAATATAATACTAATTAAATTATATAAATATGGAGGTTTATTATGTTAGAGGGAATTGTAGAATTAGTAACGCCGATAATTATTAGTATTCTTGAGTTAATGGGGATATTAATAATAATAGTAGGAGCAATTAAGGCTTTTTACAAATTTGCACTAGGAATACTTACAAAAAAGAGTTTTCCAATAAAGGTAGAATTTGCTCAATCATTAACTTTAGCACTTGAATTTAAATTAGGAGCGGAAATTTTAAAAACAGTTATAGTAAGATCCTTAGAGGAAATGTACATATTAGCAGCAATAATCATCTTAAGAGCCATTTTAGCCTTTGTTATCCATTGGGAAATGAAAGAATAGTAGATGTAAATAATGAAAATATAATAATTTTTAAATAAAGTTTAGAAAAAATAAAAATTGTTAAAAAAGTATCTAAGAATAGATAAAAAAATTATAAGTTTTTTACAAAAAACATCAAAAATGAAGTCTGCTGGATATAATTTACTGAAAAAGAAGGTTGTCCAATTGATAAATTTGTCGTAAAATCAAATGTGGAGAAAATCGCGCCAATACAAATAATTGTGAAATAATAATAATTATTATAAGTTGAATACATAGTAATTATCAAAGCACTTATAGGGGGAGTTTTTAAATGAAGAATATAACTATAAATGGCATTAATATAACAGTAGATGATGATTCAAATTTAATGAAAGTTGCTAAAGAAAACGGAATAGATATTCCAGCCCTTTGCTTTCTTGATGATTGTAGTAATGTTGGACAATGTGGTGTATGTTTAGTAGAAATAGAGGGACAAGATGAACTTCAAAAAGCTTGCTGTATAAAACCAGAAGATGGAATGGTTATTAATACAAGTACAGAAAGAGTTCAAGAACAGGTTAAATTAAGAGTTTCTGAACTTTTAGACAAGCATGAATTTAAATGTGGACCATGTAGCAGAAGAGAAAACTGCGAGTTCTTAAAATTAGTAATTAAAACTAAGGCTAAAGCATCTAAGCCTTTTATAGTACAAGATAAATCAGAATATGTTGATGAAAGAAGTGCATCTATAGTAATAGATAGAACAAAATGTGTTAAGTGTGGTAGATGTGTTGCAGCTTGTAAGACTAAAACTAGTACTGAAATAATTAAATTTATAGATGTAGATGGAGATAAGATTATCGGAACAGATAACTTAAAGTGCTTTGATGAAACAAATTGCTTACTATGTGGACAATGTGTAATTGCATGCCCTGTTGCTGCATTACAAGAAAAATCACATATTGATAGAGTTAAGGAAGCCTTAGCAGATGAAAAGAAACATGTAATTGTAGCTATAGCACCATCTGTTAGAACAGCAATGGGTGAAGCCTTTAAAATGGGATATGGAGTTGACGTAACAGGTAAACTTTATACTGCATTAAGAATGCTTGGTTTTGATAAGGTATTTGATATTAACTTTGGAGCTGATATGACAATCATGGAAGAAGCTACAGAGCTTATACAAAGAATTAAAAATGGAGGACCATTCCCTATGTTTACTTCTTGCTGTCCAGGTTGGGTAAGACAAGTAGAAAATTATTTCCCAGAATTCTTAGGAAATTTATCAACTGCTAAGTCACCTCAACAAATATTTGGTACAGCAAGTAAAACTTATTATCCAGCAGTTGAAGGATTAGATCCAAAAGATGTATTCACAGTTACAGTAATGCCTTGTACAGCTAAGAAATATGAAGCTGACAGACCAGGAATGGAATTTGAAGGCATAAGAAATATAGATGCTGTAATTACAACAAGGGAATTAGCTAAAATGATAAAAGATGCAAAAATCAAATTTGCTGAATTAGAAGATAGTGAAGTTGATCCAGCAATGGGAGAATACTCTGGTGCAGGTGCTATCTTTGGTGCAACTGGTGGAGTTATGGAGGCAGCTTTAAGATCAGCTAAGGATTTTGTTGAGGGAGAATACTTAGATAAGATTGATTATGAAGAAGTAAGAGGTCTTGAAGGAATAAAAGAAGCTGTTGTTGAAATTGGTGGAGAAAAATATAATGTTGCAGTTATTAATGGATCATCAAACTTATTTAAGTTTATGAATAGCGGTAAACTTAATGAAAAGCAATATCATTTTATAGAAGTAATGGCATGTAATGGTGGATGCGTAAATGGTGGTGGACAACCACACGTAAATGCAACAGATAGGATGAATATAGATATAAGAAAAGTAAGAGCATCAGTTTTATACAACCAAGATAAGAATATTGTTAAAAAGAGAAAGTCACATGAAAATAGTGCATTATTAAAAATGTATGATACTTATATGGGTAAACCAGGTGAAGGTAAGGCTCACGAATTATTACATTTTAAATATACTAAATAAGCTAATTTAGGGGAACTGCTACAATTTTTGTAGCAGTTTTCTTTGCATAAAATAAAAGGCAAAAAAGATTATTTTTTTATATATAAGGCTTATGGAGGTTTTTGTTTTTTGAAAATTTTTGTATTTAATTTATGATATAATTATCAGTAAATGTATAAATGGAGGGGATTTTATGAAGTACTTAGCTTCCGATTTGGATGGAACATTGCTCCAAAAAGATGACTCTATAAGAGAAGAGGATGTACAAGCTATATTAAGATTTAAGTCTGAAGGAAATAAGTTAATTATTTCTACAGGAAGGCCCTTAGAAGGCATAAAAAGAGCTTTAAATAATTATCCTCAAATAAAATATGATTACCTAGTAGCTTGCAATGGATCAGTAGTATTAGATAAGGATGATAATGTTATATACGATAATTATATTGATGCTGAAATTGCTAAACTTATATTTAAAGATATTATAGAATATAAAAATATGTTTGTTCATTTTGAAAATGAGGGAATTGCTTATTCTATAGAGACTGAGATTGAAGTGAAAAATCAAATAGGAGAATTATTTAAAAATATACTTCCTAAGGAAATAGTATTAAATGAAAACAGGAAGTACCCAATAATAAGTGTAATGGCAATAGATGAAGATATAAAGGCAGCTGAAGAAATAAAGAATAAATTAATTAAAAATTATGGAGATAGAATTGAAGCCTTTAGAAATCAATTCTTTGTTGATATAGCTCCTAAAAACTGCTCTAAGGGAATTGCATTAAAAAATTTATCAGATAAGATAGGAATTAAGTTAGAAAATTTATATGTTATAGGTGATTCTTATAATGACATTTCAATGTTTGAGATAACAGATAAAAGCTTTACCTTTACTTATGCAGAAGATGGGGTAAAGAAGCAGGCTAATAATATAGTTAATAGCGTAGCTGAATGTATTAATAAGATACTTGTATTCAATTAATATTGGAAAATATTTTACAAAAGGTTTAAAAAGGCAGATTCGATTAGAATCTGCCTTTCACTATATATTAATTTATTTAGTTTTTCCAGAGAACTCTAAGTATTCATCATAAGTCATAACTCTATCAACAATTGATCCATCTTCTTTAATATCAATGATTCTATTTGCAATAGTTTGAACAAATTGATGGTCATGAGATGAGAATAATACAACACTCTTGAAATCTCTTAATCCATTGTTTACAGCTGTAATAGATTCTAGGTCTAAGTGGTTTGTAGGTTGATCTAAAATTAGTACGTTAGCTGTAGATAACATCATTCTAGATAACATACATCTAACTTTTTCTCCCCCAGATAAAACTTTAGCTTTCTTTAAAGCTTCTTCTCCTGAGAATAGCATTCTTCCAAGGAAGCCTCTTAAGTAAGATTCAGATTGTTCTTCTAGGGTATTACCAGCATATTGTCTTAGCCATTCAACTAAGTTTAACTCACAGTTTTCAAAGAATTCTGTATTATCTTTAGGGAAGTAAGAGGTTGTTATTGTAATTCCCCATTTATACTCCCCAGCATCTGCTTCCATTTCTCCAGTAATTATCTTAAATAGAGTTGTAATAGCAATATCATTATCACCAATAAAGGCAATTTTATCATCCTTATTAACTCTAAAGCTTACGTTATCTAAAACTTTAACTCCATCAATAGTTTTTGTTAAGCCTTCAACTACAAGAATATCATTACCTACTTCTCTTTCAGGCTTAAATCCAACGAATGGATATCTTCTGCTTGATGGCTGGATATCATCTAATGTTATTTTTTCTAATAATTTCTTACGAGAAGTTGCTTGTTTAGATTTTGAAGCATTAGCACTAAATCTTGCAATAAATTCTTGTAATTCCTTAATCTTTTCTTCCTTCTTCTTATTTTGTTCCTTAGCCATTTTTAATGCTAATTGGCTTGATTCATACCAGAAGTCATAGTTACCAACATAGAACTTAATTTTTCCAAAGTCAACGTCGGCCATTACTGTACATACAGTATTTAAGAAATGTCTATCGTGAGATACAACTATTACTATACCTTCAAACTCTAAAAGGAAGTCTTCTAGCCAGTTAATTGCTTTTAAATCTAAACCGTTAGTAGGCTCGTCTAGAATTAATATTCCAGGATTACCAAATAATGCTTGAGCTAAAAGAACTTTAACTTTATCACTTTCGGCTAATTCAGACATTCTCTTATAATGCATATCTGTTCCTATGCCTAGGCCTTGAAGTAATGATGAAGCATCTGATTCAGCCTCCCATCCATTCATATCAGCAAATTCACCTTCAAGTTCAGCTGCTTTTATTCCATCTTCTTCTGAAAAGTCTGCTTTTGCATAAAGGGCATCTTTTTCCTTCATTATGTCATATAATCTTTTGTTACCCATTATTACTGTTTCTAAAACTTCATATTCATCAAAAGCATAGTGGTCTTGTTTTAAAACAGACATTCTTGTATTAGGATCAATATGAACTTCCCCAGTGTTTGGTTCAATTTCTCCAGATAGAATTTTTAAAAATGTACTTTTACCGGCGCCGTTTGCACCAATAACACCATAACAGTTACCAGGTGTAAACTTTAAGTTTACATCTTCAAATAGCTTACGACCGCCAAATCTTAAACTTACGTTTGATACAGTTATCACTAAAACAACCTCATTTCTATATTATTCATTTCGTTATTATATCATATAAGTTAACATATTTTCACCTAAAGGTAAAACAAATATTAATAAATTTTCTTGGAAAGAGAGGAAGTAAGAATTTTTTTAAACAATTATTAAAAAGGTATTGACAAAATATTCCTAAACACATATAGTTAATTACAAGAGTAATGAACCAAATAAGCAAGGAAGAATAGTATACTATAAGGAATATATAAAGGAGGTATGTAATGAAATTAGATTTTAATAGTGAAATACCAATATATATTCAAATAGCCCAGTCTATTGAAGATGGTATTTTAAAAGGAATATTTAAAGAGGATGAAGCAATCCCATCAACTACAGAAATATCAGTAAAATTTAAAATTAATCCAGCGACAGTGGCAAAAGGCTTTAATTTGTTAGTAGATGAAGGAATAATTTATAAAAGAAGAGGTGTTGGAATGTTCGTTTCAAAGGGGAGTAAAGAAATTCTAATACAAAAGAGAAAAGATAGTTTTTATAAAAATTATGTAGTGGCATTAATAGAAGAAGCTAAGAAGTTAGGAATATCTATAGAGGATATTATAGAAATGATAAAAAGGGGGAATAGTTGTGGCTCTAATACAAATATCTAATTTGTCAAAAAGCTATGGCAATAATTTAGTTTTAAAAAATGTAAATTTAACAATAGAAGAAAATAAGATTTATGGTTTATTAGGAAGAAATGGTGCAGGGAAGACTACTTTATTAAATCTTATAAATAATAGAATTTTTCCAAGTGAAGGTAGTATTACTATAGATGGGGAAAGTGTTATAGAGAACGATAAGGTAACAAGAAAAATATATTTTATGACAGAACAAAACTTGTATCCTGAAAGTATGAAGATAAAGGAATTGCTTAAATGGAGCAGGGAATTTTATGAGAATTTTAATATGGATTATGCATTAGAGCTTTGCAAAAAATTTGGGCTTAATATAAATAAAAAATTCAAAAATCTTTCTACAGGATATTCTTCTATATGTAAAATAATTATTACACTTGCTTCCGGAGCTGAAATATTAATTTTTGATGAACCAGTTTTAGGATTAGATGCAAATCATAGAGATTTATTTTATAAAGAGTTAGTTTCTAATTATATCGAAGAGCCGAAAACAATTATAATTTCAACTCATATTATAGAAGAAATCTCAGATATTTTAGAAAAAGTAATCATAATAAAGGATGGGGAAGTTCTTAGCGATAAAGAAGTAGAAAGTCTTTTAGATGAGGCATATATAGTATCTGGACCAGCAGAAAAAGTTGAAGAATATATTTCTTCTAAGAAATGCATTAATGTTGATTCTCTTGCAGGATTTAAAGCAGCAACGATAGCAGGTAAAATATCTAAAAATGATAAGAGGGAAATCGAAAGAATGAACTTAGAAATTTCTAAGGTTGAACTTCAAAAGTTGTTTATATATCTAACTGGTAAGGAGGGAACTATCTAATGGAGATAAAAAAGGTATCAAAGTACTTTTGGAGCGTGATGAGAAAATCATTAATAATATATTACTCTATTTGCATGCTATTTTTGTTATTATCTGTTCTTTTTACTATAAATACTAAGGGAGAAGTGACTATCTCAGGAGGGGAATTTTCAACAGTTATATTTTCTTTTGTAGCAGGAATAGCTATGTTTAAGGAAATTTTTCATTTTATAAAAGCCAATAATATATCAAGAAAAACTTTTTTAATAGGAACAGCTTTATCAATAATACCAATATCAGGGGTTATGTCTATTATTGATATCATAATAAATAGGTTATATAATTTATTTACTAAAAGTCCAACTATATATGATATGGGATTTACTGACTACAATATAGTTAGCGGTATGCTTGGAGAGGTTTGGGTTCAACAAAATGATATTATAACTATCATTAATACTTTCTTATTTCAAATGTCACAGTATTTAATGTTTTTTGCATTGGGGTCTGCAATAGCTATGATTTATTATAAATGCAATAAATTTATGAAAATAGTAGTTTCTATTTCTCCAGTAATGGCTATTATAATGATAAGCGTGTATATGTATAATTATCCATATATAGCAAATAAAATAACTAGATTTATGGAATATATTTTAGGAATAAATCCTAATAATGTCTATGCTCCCATATTAACATTTATAGTTTCTTTTGTTTTATTAACTGGAGTTTCATATTTGTTAATTAGGAAAATGGTAGTCAAGGAAAAATAATCAATTCAATAAAAAAGAGAAATTATATAAAGGCTATAAGGCCTTTAATAATCTCTCTTTTTTCCACTATTTAGTCATAGCAGATAGCATCCAAAGATTTTTGTTATAATCTTTAATATGATCTTCCATTTCAGCAATAATTTCAAAATCTCCAGCTTCATCAGCTAAAGTTCTAATGTTTAATGCTAGATTCTTCATAAGCTGCATATCAGCTATTATAATATCTAAAACTTCTTTAGTTGAGAAATCAACATTTTCAGCTAATTCTTTTACAGTTGCAATTTCTAAATAAGTTTTTAATGAAGCGGCAGGATATTCGCCCCTAATTTTTAATAACTCGGCAATTTCATCATATAGCTTGAAATATGCATCATATAATCCTTCTGTAAATTCATGAATAGCTTTAAATTGTTCGCCAACAACGTTCCAGTGTAAATTGTGAAGTTTAACATTAAGTACTGCTAAATTAGCAAGATATTGATTAAGTTCTTTTTTCATAAATTTTTCCTCCTTCTATATATTAAATTTATCTATATTATTCTGTACTCTTTACATCTTTTCTATGTATTAATAGTATCATTATATAAATGAAAAGTCAATTCAATTGATAAAGAAAATCATTATCAAATAATAGTTGTTATTTGATAATGAAATGTGCGATCAAAATTAATAATGTACAATGAAGGAGTACTATCTTCATTGTACATTATTTTATTGAAAAGTTTTTATATTATATAAAAGAAAACAGATATAAAGTGGCAAAGGCTGCCTAACATTATAAATATATGAAATATTTCATGAAAGCCAAATTGACCAAATTTCATCTTTTCAGGCTTTAAACCATAAATTACTCCTCCTATTGTATATAAAACCCCTCCAATAATTAAGAAGAGTAAGCTTGGAAAGTCTAAGACATTTGATAAAGGTTTTATTAAAAAAGCAGCAGCCCAGCCTAAAGCTATATAGAGGGCAGTTTGCAGCCATCTAGGACAATTAAACCAAAGGAGTTTAAATATTATGCCTAGAATTCCTAATGCTGAAATTATTATAAAGAACAAAGTTCCATTAAAATCTTCTAATGCTATTAAACAATAAGGAGCATAGGAGCCTGAAATTAATACAAAAATCATTGAATGATCTAATTTTCTTAAGGTTAGAATAATATTTTCCTTACACTTTACCCCATGATAAGTTGAAGATGTTAAATATAGCAGGCATAAGCTTACTCCGAATATTACTAGGGCTGAAATTCCCTTTCCATTTAGTCCGTTAATTATTCCTTTGGTAGTCATTAAAATTAAAGCAATAAGAGATAAAACAAAGCCTATTCCATGAGTTAAGCAATTTATAGGTTCTCTTAATTTAGTTATTGATTTCATAATAAAGTATTCACCTCTCAACATATAGTTTTTAAAACTATGTATTATTATAGTAATATTAACTATTATATTTATGAATGTCAAAGCTTCTATTTATTAATAATGACTAATTTTTCTTATTTTTATTCACTTATCTTGAAATATCTTAAGCTTTCTAGTATATTTAAATATATAAATCACAACAAGTAGTTTTAAAAACTATATGGAGGAAGTTATGGATACAAAGGAATTAATGGAATTATTTAATAGTTTAAATTTAAATAAGCAAATATCTTTAGAGGAGTTACCAGAGCTTGATTTATATATGGATCAGGTAATTCAAGTATTTGATAATAAATTTAAAGATACTAAGAGAAATGAAGAGGATAAGGCCTTAACTAAAACTATGATAAATAATTATTCTAAAGGAAAGTTATTAATGCCTGTTAAAAATAAGAAATATACAAAAGAACATTTAATATTAATGAGTCTTATTTATAATTTAAAGGGAGCATTATCAATAAGTGATATTAAAAGTGTATTAAATACTATAGTAGGGTCTTTAGAAAAGAATGAGGGTTATCCATTAAGGGAATTATATAAATTATTCTTAAGTAGAAATGAAAGAGCTGTTAATGAAGTAGAATGCTCTATAGAAAACATAGGAAAGGATATTGAAAATATAAAATCTAATGGTGAAATTCAAATTAATGAATTTGAGAGAAATTTCTTATTGTTAGTTTCTTTTATAAGCATGAGTAATATGTATAGAAAAATGGGAGAAAAACTAATAGATGAATATTTTAATAAACTTTAAAAGAAATTTTTTAGTATTTTTTAATTAAGACTATTTCTCTAGAAAACAATGTATTATAATAATTATTAAAATTAAAGTGAAATTAATATATAACTTGGGGAGAATAAAAATGAGTAATAGGGATAAAATAAAAGATTACAAAAGAATAGTAGTAAAGGTTGGAACATCCACATTAACTTACGGTAATGGAAAAATAAATTTATCTAGAATAGAAAAGCTGGCCAGAATACTTTCGGATATTATGAATTCTGGGAAGGAAGTTGTTCTTGTAACTTCTGGGGCAATTGGAGTTGGAGTTTCAAAACTTAATTTAAAAGAAAAGCCAACAACGATAAGAGAAAAGCAGGCTGTAGCAGCAGTTGGGCAATGTGAACTTATGCATATATATAGTAAGTTTTTTGGAGAATACAGTCATGTAGTAGGTCAGGTTTTATTAACAAGAGATGTTGTTGAAGATGAGCATGTTAGAAATAATGTTTGTAATACCTTTGAAACCTTAATAGAAAATCAAATAATTCCAATAGTAAATGAAAATGACACAGTATCTATTGATGAAATTGAAAATATTGTTAGGTTTGGTGATAATGATAATTTATCTGCTATAGTATCAAAATTAGTTAAGGCAGATATTTTAATAATATTATCAGATATTGATGGATTTTATGATTCTGATCCAAGGAAAAATGAAAATTCTAAATTAATAAGAGAAATATCAGAAATAACTGAGGAATTAGAAGCTTGTTGTGGTGGAGCTGGAAGCAGTCTAGGAACTGGTGGAATGATAACTAAACTTACTGCAGCTAGAACTGCAACAGCGGCTGGAGTTGATATGGTTTTAGCGAATGGAGAAAATCCAGAAATACTATTAAATATTTTAAATGGAGAAGAGATAGGAACATTATTTGTTTCAAATAAAAAGTAATATAAAAATAGGAGTTGAGGGCTATGAAAACAGTAAGAGAATTAGGAAAAAGAGCTAAGGAAGCTTCTTATGATCTTGGGGTTGCATCAACATCGGAAAAAAATAAGGCTTTAGAGCTTATGGCATTAGCTTTACTTAAGAATAAGGAAGAAATAATCAAGGCAAACGAAATAGATATTGAAAAAGCAAAGGAAAAGGGTACTCCTGCTTCCCTTATTGATAGGTTATATTTAAATGAAGAAAGAATAGAAGGAATGGCTAAAGGAGTTAGAGAAATAGCAGCTCTTGATGATCCTGTTGGAGAAGTAATAGAAATGTGGAAGAGACCAAATGGTCTTCAAATTGGTAAGCAAAGAGTTCCAATGGGAGTTATAGGAATAATATATGAAGCCAGACCAAATGTAACTTCTGATGCAGCTGCCTTATGCTTAAAAACGGGAAATGCAGTTATTTTAAAAGGTGGAAGTGACGCTATAAATTCTAACAAGGCAATAGTTAAAGTCCTTGTAGAGGAAGTTAAGGAAGCTGGATTACCAGAGGCTTCTATTCAGCTTATAGAAGATACATCAAGAGAAGCTACAACGGAAATGATGAAGTTAAATGAATATATAGATGTTTTAATTCCAAGAGGAGGAGCAGGGTTAATTCAAACTGTTGTAAAGAATGCTACAGTTCCTGTTATAGAAACAGGGGTAGGTAACTGTCATATTTATGTTGATGAAAATGCTGATTTTGAAATGGCTAAAAATATAATAATTAATGCTAAAACTTCTAGACCAGGGGTTTGTAATGCAGCGGAAAAAATAGTAATTAATGAGAAGATAGCTGCTGAATTTTTACCTATAATAGTAAAGGAACTTAGAGAAAAGTCTGTTGAAATCAGAGGAGATAAAAAGGTAATAAATATTCTTAAAGATGTAAAAGCTGCTACTGAAGAAGACTGGGGAAGGGAATATTTAGATTATATAATAGGAGTTAAAATCGTTAAAGATGTAGATGAAGCAATCAGTCATATAAATAAATATGGTTCAGGACATTCAGAAGCAATAATTACTGAAAGCTATAAAAATTCTCAGAAATTCTTAAATAAAGTAAATGCAGCTGCAGTATATGTTAATGCTTCAACTAGATTTACTGATGGCGGTGAATTTGGTTTTGGAGCAGAAATTGGAATAAGTACTCAAAAACTTCATGCAAGGGGTCCTATGGGCCTTAAGGAACTAACAACAGTAAAATATATAATCTATGGTAATGGTCAAATCAGATAATTTAGGTGGTAAAGAGTGATATTAGATAAAGAATTAATAACTTATAAAATCAAAAATTTTAATGATTTATCTATAGATGAATTTTATGAAATAGCAAAAGTTAGATATGAAGTTTTTGTATGCGAACAAGTAATAACCTGTGAGAATGATTTTGATGATAAGGATAAAGAAGCCTACCATCTATTAGTGTGCTATAAAGATAAACTTATAGGATATTGTAGAATATTGAAGGCAGGAGTTTCTTATGATGCCCCTTCTATTGGCAGAGTTCTTATTTTGAAGGAATATAGAGGGTCTGGTATTGCTAAAGAAATGATGAAAAAAGCTATGGATTTTATTTTCTATAAATTAGAAGAAAATGAAATTAAATTATCTGCACAGCTTTATGTAAGAAATTTATATGAAGCATTAGGTTTTGAGGCTGTATCAGATATATATGAGGAAGCTGGAATAGATCATATAAAGATGCATTATATAAAATAAAAGATATTATCACAAAAAGAAGAGTAGAAACACTCTTCTTTTTTGTAATTTATACCACGAATTGTTATAGGACTTTTTAAGGGTGAATGTTCGTGTTTTCACCCGATTATGAATACGTTAACAAGAAAAATATGGATTTTTATTAAAGAATTTAATAAAAAATAATAAAAAACAAAATAACTATTGCACAAATACGAATAAAATGTTATTATGCTAATGTAATATTCGTTGATACGAGGAGGCAATTATGGAAAAGTTTTTTAAACTTAAGGAAAACGGAACTGACTTAAAAACAGAGTTGTCAGCAGGGTTAACTACTTTCTTAACTATGGCATACATATTATTTGTAAATCCATCAATGTTATCTTTAACTGGTATGGACAAGGGTGCTGTATTTGTAGCAACAATTCTTGCATCAGCTATAGGTACTTTAGTTATGGGATTAGTAGCTAATGTTCCTTTTGCACAAGCACCAGGAATGGGATTAAATGCATTATTTACTTTTACAGTAGTATTAGGACTTGGCTTTACTTGGCAACAAGCCTTAGCTATGGTTTTTATTTGCGGAATTATTAATATTATAATAACTACTACTAAATTAAGAAAAATGATAATACAAGCTATTCCAGAATCACTTCAATATGCTATATCTGGTGGTATAGGTTTATTTATAGCTTATTTAGGACTTAAATCAGCTCGTTTTATTAACTTTACTGTTGAACCAGCTAATGCTATTGCAGAAGGTGCAGTATATTTTGATGCAGTACCATCTCTTACTGTTTTTAAAGATCCAGTAGCAGTATTAGCATTAATAGGTTTAATAATAACAATAATACTGATGTTATTAAATGTTAAGGGATCAATTTTAATTGGAATAATTTTAACAACAATAATAGGTATTTTTAATGGTGTTACTCAAGTGCCAGATTTTTCTTCAATAGATTTTGGAGTTCCAAGTTTATCACCTACATTCTTAAAATTAGATATTGCAGGATTATTTAGTGATCCATCAAAGATATTCCTAGTTCTTACAACAATATTCTCCTTTTCATTATCAGATACTTTTGATACAATAGGAACATTCCTAGGAACAGGAAGAAAAGCAGGAATATTCGATGCAGAAGATGAAAAACTATTTAACGAAGGAGTAGGTTCTAAATCTAGACTTGATAAAGCATTATTTGCAGATGCTATAGCAACTTCAACAGGTGCATTATTAGGTACAAGTAATACAACTACTTATGTAGAGAGTGCAGCAGGTATAGGTCAAGGTGGAAGAACAGGTTTAACATCTGTAACAGTAGCGGTATTATTCTTATTATCTTTATTCTTATCACCAATTATAGGTATGGTACCAGGAGCAGCAACAGCACCAGCATTAATCGTAGTTGGAGTTTTAATGATGGATTCTATTAAAAATATTGAATGGGGCGAATTTGAAGTTGCCGTTCCAGCTTTCCTTGTAGTAACATTTATGCCTTTCACTTTCAGCATAACAAATGGTATTGCAGCAGGATTTATAGGTTATTGTATAGTTAAAATATTTAAAAAGGAAGCAAAGGATGTTCATCCTATAATGTATATAGTTACTTTATTATTCTTATTAAACTCCTTCATTCAAGCATTAAGCTAAAAATTTATATTAACACTTAGTAAGGGCTGTATCAAGTGATTTAAAATCAATTTGATACAGCTTTTTTATTTTTAAGGATATCATTCATATTGAATAATATTTATATTTTTATAACAATATGATATATTGAAAATTAAAGTTAATTATTTAAATATAAATGGAGGATTTTTTATGGGGAAGCATGATAGTAGGAGCTGTGTATTAATAACAGGTGCTACTACAGGAATAGGATATGAATTAGCAAAACTATATGCTGAGGAGGGGTATAATTTAATATTAATAGCAAGAAATAAGGCTAAATTAGAGGAGAGAAAATATGAGCTTAATTTATTATATAATGTTAATATTCATATATTAGCTTTAGATTTAGCTCTTGATAATTCTTGCGAGGAAATAATAAATTATATAAATAGAAAAAATCTAACCGTTGATGTTTTAATAAATAATGCAGGAGTAGGTACTTTTGGATATATTGCTGAAATAGATCTAGAAGAAGAAATGAAGCTAATAGATATTAATATTAAGGCCTTAACGAAACTTACTAAATTGATTCTGCCTTCAATGATAGAAAATGGAGAAGGAGCAATATTAAATGTTGCTTCAACAGCAGCCTTTTGTGCAGGTCCAAAGATGGCTGTTTATTATGCATCTAAAGCTTATGTTCTTAATTTTACAGAGGCTCTTTATGAAGAAGTAAGGGATAGGGGAATTAAAGTAAGCTGCTTATGTCCAGGAGCAGTAAAAACAGAATTCCAAGATAGGGCAGGAATAAAGAAGAAGGAAATAGCAAAGAAAAACTTAATGTTGCCTAAGGATGTAGCAAGAATAGCTTATAGGGATTTCAATAAAGGAAAGTTAATAATAATACCTGGTTTTAAAAATAAGTTAATGGTATTTTTAAATAAACTTATGCCAAGGTCTTTATCAAGAAAGATAATTTTATTTATGAATAAGGAAAACTAAATACAGTGTGGAGTTAGGAGTTAAGAGTTTAAAAGGATAAAAGTCATACAACAAATTTGTTTGTGTATGACTTTTTGTTTTTAAGCATTTATTGCTTAATTAAGTTCTAAATATAACTTCTTCTCTAGAGAACATGAATCTAGCAAATGCAATAGAAATAAGAATATAGAATAAATGCCAGCAGACTACCATTAATATATGTTTGAAGTCATATATTCCAACAATAAATTCCTTCATTAGGCAGATAGAATTTGTGATAGGAATATTGAAAAATGCTGGATTTATTGATTTAGCATCAGCCATATATGGAATAAATGCTAGAAGCATAGAAGGCATAGTTACTGCAGCTAAATATGAATTTGCTTCTTTTGTTGATCTTGCATAAATACTTATTGAAATTTGTAGTGTTGCTAAGAATATTAAAACTAATACTCCAATTAATAGCATACCTAAGATAGAATAAAGATTAATATTTATATCTACTTCTCCTCCAAAGTTCATAAATTTACCCATTGAAAAGGCCATTACAAATACATTAGCTACTAGAGATATAAAGGCAACAACGCATAAAGCTACTATTTTACCAGTAATTATTGAGGAACGGTTGGCAGATGTAGATAATAGTGGTTCAAAAGTAAATCTTTCTTTTTCTCCAGCACCTAAATCAGCCGCCATTCCAATAGTTGAAGAAATCATTAATATAATTATTAAGGTTGGCAGCATGGACATCATCATAGAAGAAAAACTATTGGCATCTTCACCTTCATTAATTCCAGACTTAACTTCTAAAGTAAAAGGAGATAAAATTGATGTATCTAAGCCTGAATCCGCTAATCTTTGAGCAACCAAGTTATTTTTATAACCTTCAAGAATTTCATTAATCATAGATTCTGCAATCATAGACTTATTTGATTCTTCATCTATTAAAATAGTAATTTTATCGTTTTTACCTGCCATAATATTATCATCAAATTTATCAGGAATTTGAATTATAAGTTGTATATCTCCTTTTTTTAATAACTCTTGAGGAGTATCTGTTTTTACTAAATTAACAGCTGGAATAGATAATATAGCATCAGCAACGCTAGAGCTGCTATCTCCTTCAATATAAATATTTATCTCCTTTCCGGCCTCATCTTGGAGGTTATTTATAGATGATGACATAAAGCTAAACATAGCAGGATATATTATTATAGGTAAAAAGATTGTTAATATTAATGTTTTCTTATCTCTAAATATATCTAACAACTCTTTTTTTAGAATTGTTATAAAATTATTCATTTGCTTCACCTCCTATAATCTTTAAGAAGATTTCTTCAATATTATCATCATTATGTTTTTCTTTTAATTCTTCAAGGGTGCAATTTTCTAATAAGTTTCCCTTATTTATTATTACAACTCTATCGCATAATTTTTCTACTTCTTTTATGGAGTGGCTAGAGAATAAAATTGTTTTTCCTTCTTTTTTGCATTGAAGAATAAAGTCTTGAACAATTTTTGCAGCACTTACATCTAAGCCGGTTGTTGGTTCATCAAATAGCATAACAGATGGATTATGGACTATAGATCTTGCTATTGAGATTTTTTGCTTCATACCTCTTGAATATTTTCCTACAGGCTTGTCTATATATTCCTTCATTCCAAAGCTTTCTGCTAACTCATCAACCCTTTTATTAGCTTCATCTTTACTCATTCCATAAAGACTTGCAAAATATCTTATATTTTCTCTACCAGTTAATCTATCATAAAGACCTACATCACCGCCAAAAAGAATACCAATGTTTTTTCTGACATCGGCAGGTTTTTCTTTTACATTAATATCATTAACTTTAATATTACCTGATGTTATTTTAAGCATAGTAGAAATCATTCTTAGAGTAGTAGTTTTACCAGCACCATTTTCACCTAGTAGGCCAACTATTTCCCCAGGTCTTACTGAAAATGTTAGATTATTAACAACTGTTGTCTTTTTGAAGCTTTTTGTTACATTTTCTAGGGTAAGCATTATTTTCCTCCTTTATAAAGTAATAAAGTTATTATAGCACAAATTACAAAAATTAGTAATCGATGATTTAGAGAAAATATTACAATATTAAGAATAAAAAATTGTTAAAAATATAAAAAAATATTGACATAAAACATATGTTCTTATAATATAATAATATAGAACTTATGTTTGTGTGGAGGTTATTTTATGGAGAATGAGGTTTTTGTTAAATTAAATTATAAAACTATTGGTGAGTTTAAGAGTTTAATAGTAGATAGATATAATAAAAAAAGTGATGATAAAAAGTACCTAATTTGTACAGGTAAGTATGACAAAAATGGATGGACCTTCATATTCAAAGCAAATAGTATGAAAGAAGCTGAAGATTTTATAGATAGTAATTCGAGGAATATCAATAAAAAAAGATATAGTATTTTAGAAAAAGATGTACATATTCAAGATTTTGATACTGTTCAAATTCCAGCATTTATATAAAGAGTAGTTTTAAATATAATAAAAAGGAGCTTTTCATAAATAGTTTTATGTAAAAGCTTCTTTTATTTGAGTTTATTTATCATTAGTATAAAATTCTTAATAGCTAAAATTGTTTTTATAAGTTTCAGATATAACAATAGATAAATTATCTATTAAATTTATAACTTTACCTTCCATATTACTCTTATTGCTCTTTATTATTTTTACCTTTGGTCTCAAAGGAAAATTTCTTAAAGTTTCTGTGACCATCCCAATATCCCCGGTGCTTAGTTTAACAATAGTTCCATTAGGAAAAGGCACAACTACTTTAGAAAAGACTTTTACAATTTCAAAGTCAAATAGCGTACCAGCATTGCTCATTATATATTCAAGGGCATCACTTGCTGATAATGATGACATATAGTTTTGTTCAGAAGTGAGAGCATCATAAGCGTCTGAAATAGCCACTATTCTAGCTAAGTAGTTTATTTGGTTTCCAACTAAGCCTCTAGGATATCCTGACCCATCAATTCTTTCATGATGTTGAAGTATAATAGCTTTGCTGTCAATTGAAAGAAAATCTATATCTTTTAAATAATTATATCCTTTTTCACAATGCTCCTTTAAAATATCATATTCTTGTAAAGTCAGAGGGCTGTCCTTTTCTATTATATCTTTATCTATAAAGCTTTTTCCAATATCATGTAATAATGCACCGATACATAGACTTAATAAATCATTTTTAGAAAGTTTTAGCCCTATCCCTACAATTAAGGATATAATTGTTATATTAAGACTGTGATCATATATATTTGGAATTGATTTTTTTATATTTGATAGAAAATATACTAGATCATCATTTGATAGTATATTTTCTAATAATTCTTCAGCTAACAAAACAATAGTCTTTAGTGAATCGTTTTCCTTTGTAGGCACTGAATTTTTCTGAAAAACATTAAAAGTATTCTTTAATGTTTTTAGGCATTTATCACGAAGCTCATTTTTTATAATAAGCTTAATTTCAGGATTATAACTATTTTCAGTTATATATAGATAATTTATTTCGAACTTTATTAGTTTTTGAATTATGTTTTTATTAAGTTGAGCCCCACAATTTAATAAAACTCTTCCTTCAGAATCGTATAAAGTTTTTGCAAGGTATGAATTAGGTTTGACTTCTTTTAAAGGAACAAGTTTCATATTTTCACCTCTGTTACACTTTTATCTACATTATATCAATTTTTAGTAAAAAATAATATAATTTTTACTAGAAAATATATTATTGTAATAAGTATATAGAATGGTAATTAAAAATTGGAATTTATTAAATATTATTAGTTATTTTATAATAAATTAATAAAAAATAAATAGTTTATGCTCCCAAGTGAGCATAAACTATTTATTTTTATATATCTAGTAGGTTTTTAGTATAATTAAAATAAAGGTTTCTTAATTTAATCATTTTATCTTCAAGTTCAATAAATAAATCAGATGCTAAAGAATAATCTTTTGATACTAGTGCATTTTTTATTCTAGAGAACAAACTCTTGCTAGTATAAGTGTCCTTCATTATATATTTTCTTAAGTTGTCTATTTCCATCCAATTTGAAACATCTAAATCTAAAGCGTCACTTCCATGTAATTTTTTAAATAATCTTATTTCGTTAGCATGATTATTAATTACTCTATGGCAAACATCAGTAGACCATCTTGCAATTATAGCTAATTTGAAACTATTAATTAGTTTTTCACTGAATACACCATTTCTTTTTAATACTTTTAGTTTTTCAGGATATTTATCAAGATTAATTAGATTTTCATAAATAGTAGCTGGTGCTTTTCCAAAATATTTTATTCTTTCATCTTCAGTATAATATTCAAATACATCTTCTTCGCTTCTATAAGCTCTGTCCTTATCTAAATAATCAGCTTTATCACCAGGTTTTTTAGATAATTCATCTAAAAGTTCTTTTGGTTCTTTATTATTTTCAAGAGCATAAATAATTCCGTCTAACATAGATAGATAAGAAACTGCCATAACTAAATAAATATTTGAGTGAGGATTTGGAGATCTAAGCTCAAATCTTGTTGCTAAAGGATTTTCTAAATCTCTTATTAATCCTATTAGTATAGTTCTATTTCTTGAAGGAATACTTGGAGATACACCAAGGGATGTAACTATACAAACTGGAGCTTCAAATCCTGGTTTTAACCTTTTTAAGGCACCATTAGTTGTAGAAATAAAAGGATTCATAATTTCATAATTCTTTAATATTCCCATTAATGCACCATAACCAATGCTGCTTAAGAAATCTTCTTTCTTTCCTTCAAATAGGTTTATTATTTTTCCATTATTTAATTTTAAACTTACACCTAGGTGAGTATGCATTCCAGACCCTGCTACATCATCAATTGGCTTAGGTTTAAAGGTAACATCAAGACCATGACGTCTGAAGGTTTCTTGAATTAAGATTTTAACAAATATTTCATTATCAGCAGCTTGCATAGCATCTGAATATTTCCAATCTATTTCAAGTTGCTCCATTATATGATTAAATTGTCCATTAACATCTAACTTAGATTTAACTCCACCAACTTCTTTATGACCCATTTCTGGTTCAAATCCGTACTTTTCCATTAAGATTAAAGCTTCTTCTAAAGCTGTTCTAACTGCACCTTTTGTTCTTGTCCAATATTGTTCTTGTAAAACTTGAGAAGTGGATAATTCTTCTATGTGAACTTCTTCATTAGGTGTTCTTACCCAAAATTCTAATTCAGTTGCAGAAGTCATTGTAATTTCTTTTATATCTTCAAATTTTATTCCGTATACTTCTAGGGTTTTCGGATTTTTTTTGAAAATATCTAGTAAGTTTTCTTTAAATGTCTTTATGGTTGATTTTAAGATATTTCTTGAATCAACAGCTACATTATTGTGAATTAAGAAAGAAGGGATTCTAAGAGTACCAATAGGTTTATTTGTATCAAGATCTATATGCTCAAAATTGTAATCAACAAACCAATTAGCTTCTAAATCAGTGACCATATCAACTTTTGCATCATTTAAAGTTGCTATACCTGGTAGTACAACTGAAGAACCATCAGTTTGTATTGCAACTCCATTTAAAAAGGAATCGATATCTTTTAAAAATAGGCTTGCTGGGATTTTTTCGTCCGTATCATTTCCAGATAAATCTATTCCTACTATAGAAACAAATTTTATTTCAGGGTGTTCTTCAAAAATTAGTTTAAGATCTTCTTTTGTGTGCTTTGATTTTGGTATTGTAAAAATTAAATCTTTCATATGATCCTCCTATAAATACGAATATTGGGTTATTGGCATAATTGAACATTCGCGATTGTAATTATAAAGAAATTTTATTATACGGAGATTCGCATGTCAACACGATTAACAAAGTAATTAGATTATTAATAAATTTAATATAATATATTTATTTTCAAATAAAAAAGTTAGTTAAATATTTTTATTCTAAACCAAAATTAATACTTATATAGTATGTAACTAAAAAATAAAGTTATAATAATATTTTTTATATAACAATAAAGAACTAAATAAATATAGATTTATAAAGTATAAAAGTATAAAATAATTATAGAACTAAGTAAAATGGAGTGAGGTAGTTGGACGATAGAAGAAGGCCTATTGGTTTTTTTGATTCAGGAGTAGGTGGATTAAGTGTAATGAAGGAAGCTCTAAAGTTAATGCCTAATGAAGACTATATATATTTTGGAGATTCTAAAAATGCACCCTATGGTATAAGAACTGTAGATGAAGTAAGAAAGTTAACTTTTGATGCAGTTGATTTTCTATTAAGAAAGGGAGTTAAGGGTATTGTAATAGCCTGCAACACTGCAACTAGTGCAGCAGTTGAAGCTTTAAGAATGGAATATCCTAATATTCCTATAGTTGGAATAGAACCAGCTTTAAAACCAGCTGTTGAATTAAATAAAGAAGGAAGTATTTTAATTATGGCTACTTCCATGACTTTAAAGGAAAAGAAGTTTAATAATCTTATGGAAAGATATAAAGATAAAGCTAATATAATTCCTGTACCATGTCCAGGATTAGTAGAATTTATAGAAGAAGGAAATTTTGAAGGCCAAGAAGTAGAGGATTATTTACATAATAAATTAAATGAGTATAATGATATAGAAATAGCTTCAGTTGTTTTAGGATGTACTCATTATCCTTTTGTAAAAAAGACAATTTCAAAAATTCTTGGTGATAAAATTGATATTATTGATGGTGGTTATGGAACTGCAAAGGAAATACAAAGACGATTAAGAATTCAGAACTTATTAAATGATGAGGATAAAGAGGCTAATATAGAAATTATAAATTCTTCTAACAAAAAGGAAGTACTTGATTTAAGTTATAAATTACTAAATATGTAAATGATAATTTTTAGAAAGATATTATAAAATAATATATAATTTCAAATAAAAAAATTTAATAGTTGTATTTACAATTAAAATATGAACATAATATCAAGTGAAACTTACATTCAGGGAGATTTTGTTATTAATATGAATGTTGGTTGAAAATATAAAACATAGGTAGAGAGAAAGGAGATTTTTATGAAAAATCCAATTGTAACAATAAATATGGAGGATGGAGGAGTAATAAAAGCTGAATTATACCCAGAGATTGCTCCAAATACAGTAAGAAATTTTATATCCTTAATAAATAAAGGTTTTTATGATGGTTTAATATTTCATAGAGTAATTCCTGGCTTTATGATTCAGGGGGGATGCCCAGAAGGTACAGGAATGGGAGGCCCTGGATACAGTATTAAAGGTGAGTTTTCAAGAAATGGCTTTAAAAATGATTTAAAACATATTAGAGGAGTTCTTTCAATGGCAAGAACAATAATACCAGATTCTGCTGGAAGTCAATTCTTTATTATGGTTGAAGATGCACCTCATTTAGATGGACAATATGCTGCCTTTGGTAAAGTTATTGAAGGTATAGAAGTTGCAGATAAAATAGTATCAGCTAAGAGAGATTATTATGATAGACCATATGAAGATCAAAGAATGGTTAAAGTTACTGTAGACACTTTTGGTGAGAATTATGATGAGCCTGAAATAATAGAAGAATAATTTTAGGAGGGTTATATGTTAGATAATAATAAATGTATATTAGTTTATAATATACCTTTAGAAAAATTAGATTTTTTAGCAGATGAAGGATATAAACTAATAGATGTAAAAAAAGAAATGATGGAAATGACTGTTAGAGATATTTTAAAGGGATTGAGATTTGAAACTATTAATTCAAAGGAATATAATGAATCTCTTATACTTTTTAATAATTTTTTTGATGAGGAATTAAGGGATTTAATAAGAAGGATTAGAGAAAATATTAAAGGTGGAATTTTAGCAACAGTTACAGAACATTCTATAGACTGGAAGCTTAGTTATTTACTTGAACATTTAATAGAAGAAAGAGAATGGTTTTTAAAGCAACAGAAGGGAAGAGCTTAAGGTGAGTAGAGTAGGAGAAAAAATAAAGGAAGCGAGATTAAAAAGTGGATTAAGTCAAAAGCAATTAGCTAAAAAATTAGGAGTTGCAGAAAAGTTCATTAATGAAGTAGAAATTGGAAGAAGAGTTGCACCGGAAAGTCTTATAGAAAAAGCAGCGAAGATATTAAATACTGATTTTAATGATATAAGCATGAATGCTGCTGATGAGGTATTACAAGAAGAAAAGAAAAATTTGAGAGGAACAGCTGCAAAAAGAAATATTAATAAAAATAATGAATTAGATCAAGTTTGGACTAATGCCTTTTCATCGGTATTAAAAAATGTACCAATCTACGATTATTCTCTTTCAAGTAATAAGGGATTTAAAGAAATGCCTATACATTCTAACAAAATAGAAGGTTTTGCTCAAGATAAGGTTATTTACCTAGAAATTGAGAATGATGAAATGTCTGGATTTAGAATGTTAAAGGGAGATTTAGCATTTGCTTATCTAACAAAGGAAATAGTAAATAACGGTATATTTTTAGTCGATTATAAGGGGAAAAGAGCCATAAGACAAATTAAGGCGTTAGGAAATTCAAAATTATTAATTGTAAGCAATGGTGGAAGTTTATTAACAGAAACTGTTGAACAAAAAGAAATAGATATTATTGCTAAACTAGTAAGGTTAGAAATAAAACTTTAAAATAAAAAGTAAAAGCTAATATGTAAAATATAATGATTGAAGACGAAGTTTTCTATGTATAAACATGAAGAGATTTCGTCTTTATTTTTATTCTATAGTTTTAAAATGTTTATCACTTTTTTTTTGAATTACATATATTAATATTAATGAATAATGATGAAGGTAGGGCGATAAAGTGGAAAATATGGGGATAAATCATGTAGGTTCTGGATTAAGTCTTCTTCAAAATCTTCCAGCTAGTATTTCAGGTAAATTAGGGATTAGTTTTGCTCCAAGTTTACTTGAAGGAAATAGAATAGAAGTTATAATTTTAACCTCTAGTAATGAAGCAGAAATGCAGGAAATTGTATCAGGATTAGGAGGAACATATGAGGATTTAGGATATGGTTTTGGTATAGTAAAGATACCAATTAATAGCTTAATTGCCTTATCTAATGTGCCGACAATTAGATATATCGAACTGCCCAAAAATTTATTTACAACTGATGCACAAAGTAATAGGGCTTCCTGTGTTACTCAGGCAAGGGATAGATTTGATTTAGAAGGAGAAGGAGTTTTAATAGGGTTTATTGATACTGGAATAGATTACACTCATCCTGGTTTTATTAATGAAGATGGAACAACTAGGATTGATTATATATATGATTTGAGTTTAGGTGGAGTTGTATATAATAGAGAGCAGATAAATTTAGCACTTCAAAGTCAGGATCCATTTTCAGTTGTACCTTCCTTTGACCAAACTGGTCACGGAACCCATGTAGCAGGTATAGCTTGTGCTGGTGGAAGAATAAGTGAACAATATTATGGTGTAGCTCCTAGGAGTTCAATAGCCATGGTTAAGTCTACAAGAGGACAATATGCCTTAAGTACTAATATTATGAAGGGATTAAAATTTCTTATCGATAAATCTAAAGAACTTAACAAGCCTCTTGTTGTAAACATAAGTCTAAGTACTAATGATGGAGCCCATAATGGGAAAAGTCTTTTGGAACAGTATATATCAACAGTAGCAACATTAGAGAGAGTTACTATTGTAATTGCAGCAGGTAATGAAGGAGACGCAGCCCATCATATTGGAGGAGAACTTCAACCACAGCAAACAATATTTTTAAATGTAGCTGGTGATGAGAGAGCAATAGTATTTAATTTATATAAACCTATTTTAGCAAATCTAAGTATTAGAATAATAACTCCTACAGGACTTAATAGCGGAGATATAATAGTGAGAGAAGGCTATAGTGAGGGGATTATAGGAAGAGATAGATACCAGATTTATTATACAGGACCTAAGCCCTTTGATTTATTAGGTGAAATATCAATTGCAATAACAACAAATGCTCAATTTTTATCTGCAGGTCAGTGGGGTATTAGAATTAATTTGCTAAATCAATACACTGGAGTTTTTGATATATGGCTGCCAATATCTGAGGGGTTAAATACTAGAACTAGATTTTTACAGCCAACTGTATTAAATACTTTAGGAATACCCGCGACAGTAGAAAATGTTATAGCTGTTGGAAGTTACAATTATATAACTAATAATATATCATCCTTTAGTGGAAGAGGTCGTCCAGCTATGTTTCAATTAATAAGACCTGATCTTGTTGCTCCAGGAGAAAATATTTCTTCTCTTGCACCAAATAGGTCTTTTGATACTAAGACTGGAACATCCATGGCAGCTCCTAATGTAGCTGGAATAGCAGCACTGATGATGGAATGGGGGATTATTAAAGGAAATGATCCATTTTTATATGGTGAGAGATTAAAATATTATTTGGTTGTTTCTGCCAATAGACCAAGAACAGATATAAGGTATCCCGATCCAAGTTGGGGCTATGGGGAAGTTTGCTTGTTTGCGGCTATAGAGAATATTATTAATACTTTAGGAGTCAGAAAATCTAGGTAATAAACTATTAAAATTAGAACCTAATACTGCATATAGGAATATAATAATTAAAGAAAAAATAAAAAAGGAGTAAAAAATGGCTGCAAAAGGCAGATTAAAAATTCAGACCTTTGTAGGAGATAGTTATATACCTATAGACAATGCTACTATAACAATAAGACCTTCTTTTGGAAGTGGAACCCAGAGACAAGATATAGTTATTTCAACTAATTCAATGGGAGAAACAGAAGAAGTAGAACTTGATGCACCACCTCTTGAGTATTCACAGGCTCCTTTGGGGCAAGTTCCTTATAGTATGTATGATATAAGGATAGACAGGGAAGGCTTCGAAAGTATAATAATAAATAGATGTCAGGTATTTCCAGACCAAACTGCAATACAACCAGCTAACATGATAGAAGTTTCTCCATTAATAGATATTAATAGAAATAGATTTTTTGAAAGAGCAGAAATTATTAATATTGGTCCAAATGTATTAAATGGTAATTATCCTCCTAAAATTCCAGAAGAAGAGGAAAAGCCACTTCCAGAGCCAACTTCAGGGGTTGTATTACCAGAACCAGTTATACCAGAATTTATAGTAGTACATGCAGGGGGACCTAATAATCCAAATGCACCTAATTATAGAGTTCGTTATAAGGATTATATAAAGAATGTGGCATCTTGTGAAATATATTCAACTTGGCCAGAAAATACAATAAGAGCTAATGTATATGCTATAATATCTTTTACCCTTAATAGAATTTTCACTGAATGGTATAGAGGCAAGGGGAAAAATTTCCAAATAACAAATTCAACTGCTTATGATCATGCTTTTATATATGGTAGAAATTATTTTGATAGTATAAATAAAGTAGTTGATGATATTTTTGCCACATATATCAGAAGATTTAATAGCAAGCAGCCTCTTTTAGCTCAATATTGTGATGGGCAGAATGTACAATGTCCAGGCTGGATGACTCAATGGGGAAGCAAATACTTAGGAGATCAGGGAAGGACACCATATGAAATATTAACAAACTTTTATGGAAATAATATTGAATTAGTCAGAGCTGAAGAGGTTCAAGGAATACCAGAATCCTATCCGGGATTTGAGTTAACTATTGGATCTTCAGGGCCACCAGTTAGAACTATTCAAGAACAATTAAATAGAATCGCTGATAATTATCCTTTAATACCAAAAGTGGCAGTAGATGGTCAGTTTGGAGAAAATACTGCTGAAGCAGTTAGAGTTTTCCAGGGCGTTTTTAACTTGCCTAGAACTGGGGTTGTAGATTATGCTACTTGGTATGAAATTTCTAATATATATGTTGGAGTAACTAGAATAGCTGAACTTAGGGGAAATAAAAAAACTATAGATAGAATATTTATTCCTCCAAGATCTTTTGATAATTTATACGATCCTAATGTACCTAAATTTAGATATAAAGATGAAATTTAACTAGTTAGTAGTTAGCAGTTAGGAGTTAGTAGTTAGGAGTTAGTAGTTAGTAGTTAGTAGTTAGTAGTTAGGAGTGTGGAGTTATACTCTGCACTACTAACTACATGCTGTTTATTGTTTAATCATTTATTGTTTTTCTATTTTTTATATAAAAAATTATAGTTTGACTAATAAAAATAAGACATAATGCACCAAAGATAGGGTATAGTGTTTTTATTAGTTTTGAAAATCCTAAGGTTGATATAGGAAAGGCAATAAGTATTACCAAAAAAATTGCCTGCTTAAAATTTATTTTAAATACTTTATTTAAAGTTTTACTTATTGAATAAACATCTGAAATTTCAGTTGAGAACATTTCTAATAATATTACTGTAAGAAGCAAGGCTTGGATTATTGTTCCAAATCTCTGAGCTACTAATAATAGAGGTATTTCATATTCATAGATATAGGGTTGATTGACCATTAACAAAAGATTAATGATAAAACTTAATACTGCTAATCCAATAGCTCCTAATGTTACACCTATAATCATGTTTTTAGGTTTTTTTATTTGATTGCTTAAAGGAACTATTACACCACAAGAAGAAGTTGCATTAAAAGCTGAATATAGAAGAGTTGATAGGACTATACCTGTTTTTCTTGGCTCAAATTTATTTATAAAGTCAACAGAAAATATGTCTTTACAAAATAAAAAATATAAAACAGTGATTAATGTTATAGTGAAAATAAGTATAGGAACAATAAAGGAGTTAACTTCTATTAAACCATTTGTATCCCTTAATAAAAAGAAAATAGCAACGGTCATCATTATTAAAGAGCCAATAAGTTTTGGAATACCAAAAAATTGATTAAGTAAAGCACCACTCCCAGCTAAAATGATTGAGGCACTAGATAACATAAATAAAGTTGTAATTACACTAGTTAATTTTCCTAATATGTTGGGACTAACAATACTCATTAGTTCAGCGTAAGAATTTAAATTATACTTAATACTTATTTTAGAAGCAATTATAGCTATAACTATATAAAAGAAACCGCAAAAAATAATACCTATAAAACTAGATAAACCATAAGATGTAAAAAAGTTTAATATTTCTTGGCCAGAAGCTAAACCAGCACCAACTATTGTTCCAATAAAAACAAAAGCTATTTGAAAAATCTTTGATAAATCTTCCTTCATTTAACATCCCCCTAAAGCCTGTATATTAACAAATATATATTCTTAACAGAGTTTTTATTCTACAAAATAGAAAACTTACATGGAAAATTTTGCTTTGTCCAAAAGTTTTAATATATTTTAGATATGTAGTAAAATAAAAGGTACAAACTATAATTTGTACTTATACTTTATGGAGGAAAATATGAAAGAATGGAATGGTAAGAGATATCATAGTTTTAACTATTATCTTAGAAATAAATTTAATGAAAAAGTATATAAAATAGCTTTAGATGGAGGTTTTACTTGTCCGAATAGAGATGGAAAAGTTGGAGTAGGAGGATGTACTTTCTGCAGTGCTAGGGGATCTGGAGATTTTGCTGGGAGTAGAAGGTTAGAGATAACAAGTCAGTTTGAAGATAGAAGAAAAATGATGGAAAAGAAGTGGCATAGTCAGAAGTTAATTGCTTATTTCCAAGCTTATACTAATACATATGCTCCAGTAGATGTTCTTAGAAAAAAGTATTATGAGGCGTTAAATCAAGAGAATGTTGTAGCTATGTCTATAGCAACAAGACCAGATTGCATTGATGATGATGTATTGGATTTATTATCAGAAATAAATGAAAAAACCTATCTTATAGTTGAACTTGGGCTGCAAACAGTAAATGATGAAGTTGCAAGAAGCTTTAATAGAGGTTATGATTTTGAGGTTTTTGATAATACTCTAAAAAGATTATTAGATAGAAATATTGAAGTTGTAGTACATTCTATTTTTGGTCTTCCAGGTGAAACCGAAGAAGATATGATGAAGACTGTAGATTACATTGCTCATTCTGGTGCAAAGGGAATAAAATTTCACTTGCTTCATTTGATGGAAAAAACAAAAATGGCAGAGCAATATAGAAGAGGAGAATTTAAACTGCTAGAACAAGATGAATACATAGATTTAGTTTGTAAGGCAATAGCAAGAATACCAGAAGATATGGTAGTACATAGATTGACAGGAGATGCACCTAGGGAATTATTAATTGGACCTATGTGGAGCTTAAAAAAATGGGAAGTGTTAAATGCAATAGATAAGGCTTTAGTGGATAATGATATATGGCAAGGAAAAAACTTTAAGTAGTTTACATTGCACAGTATGTAGTCACAGTTTTGGATGAAACTACTAGGCAGTTTCTATAACTTATGCTATTTTAAATGTTTTGCATTGGTAATAACAATTAGAAAATAGCTGTGAATTCTGAACTGAGAGAAGGGGAGTTATGTGAATATAGATGTTATTATATCAGCAAATCATATTAACGAAGAATATTTGAAGAATAAGATTGTAGTTGTAATAGATATGTTAAGAGCTACATCAGTTATAGCAACAGCTATAAATAATGGAGCTAAAGAGGTTATACCAATATTAACGGTAGAAGAGGCTCTTAAGAAAAAGGAAGAACTTAAAGCCAATGGAATTGAAGCATTACTTGGTGGAGAGAGAAAGGCAGTAAAGATTGATGGCTTTGATTTTACTAATTCTCCATTAGAATACACAAAGGAAAAAATAGAAGGGAAGACAATTATCTTAACAACTACCAATGGTACAAGAGCAATAAATTTAAGTAAAAAGGCAAAAAAGATACTAATTGCTTCAATGCTAAATGCTAGAGCTGTTGTAGATGCATTAAAAAATGAAAAAGAAGATATAATATTTATAAATGCAGGAACCAACGGTGAATTTTCTATGGATGATTACATTTGCTCTGGCTATATGATAAGCTTACTTTGCAGAGAAACTTGCTGTAATTTATCAGATATTTCAAAGACAGCTAAAATAATATATGAAAATAATATTAATATTATAGATTTTATAAAAGAAGCAAAACATTATAATATATTAAAAAGTCTTAATTTAGAAAATGATTTATATTATTGTATAAAAAAGGACATAATAAAAATAGTTCCTTATTTTAATAAGTATAAAAATTCTATTGAAAAATAAATTAATAAAAAAGAATAAAATATTAAAGATTTTTGTTGACAAATATAATAAAAACATTTAATATTAAAATACAATGATAATCAATATCAATTAGAGGATTCGTTATTATTAAAAGTCCACAATTTTAATAATACACATATAAACATACTCCTATAAAATAAGAATTTATTTCACTAAAAGGTAACTAGTATTTAAGGGCTAGTTACCTTTTAGTTTTTTATTTAAATTGTCCATTAATAAATTAATTTACATAAAGCTAATGTAATATAAATATAATATAGTAAGACTTATATAGAAAGGAGAAATTATATGATATTTAAGGCTATTTTATTACCAACCCCTAGAAGAGTAAGAAAATACATAGAATCAATTATTGATGAACTTAATACTGAAGTTATTTATGCAAAGGATAATATTAAAAAAGAAGAAAATAATGTTAAAGTCCCTGATAACAATGTAAAAAATTATGGAATAAGCTTTAGAATTTATTAAATAAAAAAACCACCTGAATATTTCAGGTGGTTTAGGGGAGATATAATCTATATAGCTAATATAGTTTGGGGGAACTATATTAGCTGTTTTTTAGATGTTCATCTATTAAAGCTTCAATTTTCGGAAT
>Ga0209537_1000364_pt1 | contig 55917 bp, 49 predicted proteins | sample BioPla4DNA1_FD_187698 | JGI IMG/M metagenome (GOLD analysis project Ga0209537, IMG submission 187698) | Biogas fermentation microbial communities from Germany - Plant 4 DNA1 (SPAdes) (version 2) | ecosystem: Engineered > Bioreactor > Anaerobic > Digestate | place: Bielefeld, North... | reverse complement strand
AGGCTGAAAGTTCACTCAGACGCAGCGATGGAAGGGCGTATTTTCGTAGGATTTATTGGATTGGTGTTTGCTTCATATATTCGAAATACGATGAGACTGAAAGGCCTGTATGAAAAATACACCTTCGCATCACTTCTGCTGGAGCTGAAGAAATTAAAACGAGTTCACCTATCAAATGGAACCGTGCTAACAGAGCTAAGCAGCAAACAGAAAGAGATTTATCGAGCATTTGAAATTGAGTTGCCAAAACTTTCCTCGATATAATTTCAGCGGGAATTTAGGTTAATTAATGGTTGCAGTGGTTTTCGGGCCAAGCTGCAGCTTCCCAAGCCGTTTCAAAGCCCTGAGCTTGTCGCTGTGGCCCAGCTTTGCGCTTTTGATTGCACTTTCGAAAACAGCTATGGTCTGCTCATATTGTGAATCAGAAACCGGGTAGGGAAATCCGTCCTTGCCTCCGTGGGCAAAGCTGTAGCGCACCGGATCCTCACGGCTCACAGGCGCACCCCAGACTAGCTCAGACACCAAGGCGAGAGCTCTGATGGTAGCAGAACCAACCCCATCTACTGCCAACAGCTCCTCGAAGTTTTCCGGCTGCCTTTCGTAAGCAGCAAGGAGAGCTCGGTTGAGGTACGCGGAATTGGGCACGTGATGCGCCTTGGGCATGGTGAAGCCAGGAAGCACTCCTTGCTTTGGCCTGTATAGACTGCCTATTTCTTTGAGGGTTTCCTCAGGCTTCTGGCAGGCCAGCTGTGCAGATACCTCCCGAGCCTTGCGGCTGTCTTTTGCAGTGAGGTCCATAACTTTCTCTGCTTTGGGACCTAATATGCCGCTGTGGGGCTCTTCTACAAATTCCTGCTGGGACTTGCCGAGCCAGTGGTAGCGGCGAGCGTAGTGATTCTCCTGGTTCATCCCCTGCTGGACAACTGCCCACTTGCCTTCCCTTGTGAAAATGAAAACGTGGTGGTAAAGCTGAAAGCCGTCTTGAATTGCCGTGTTGTCAACTTTGGCCGTCATCCTGCTGGTGTAAACCAGCCTGTTGAGATCGAGAGCAAGCCCGTACCTCTCCCCTGCCTCCTGGATCTCCTGAGGAGTTTTCCGCGAGGTGGCACCTTTACCGCCTGCGACAAAAATTCCTAAATCCCCTGCTACAGGCCGCAGGGCTTCCTTCAAGGCACCGGTAGCTGTGGTGGTGAGGCCGGAAGAGTGCCAGTCAAAGCCAAGCACACAGCCGAAAGCCTGAAACCAAAGGGGATCAGCTAGCCGCTCTAAAACCTCATCAGGGCCGAACTCCAGCACAATGGTTTCAACAATAGCCCGGCTCAATGGCACCATCTTCTCGAACAGCCACGGCGGGCAGTGCCCGCCGTGAAGAGGCAAATTGGCAACTCCTGTGCGCATAATCAGGCCCCCAGCTGGAGGATTTCCCGTACAGCTTCCGCCATTGTCTCTGGCGAAATCACCCTCGTATGTCTTATGGGCTCCTTTGACAGCTCCGAAAGTGCCTGCGGAATGGCAAGCCCAGTTCTCGCAGAGAGCTTTGTCAAAAGCTGGAACTCGTCACTGCCGCTCTCCCCCAAAGCTTGGGCAACTGTCTGGGGGAACTTGAAAGGGCTTGCTGTAGAAACCACAACAAGAGGCTCTTGCGCCTCCTCTCTGTACTGCTCTGCCACTTTCATCGCCACGGCAGTGTGGGGATCTAGGCAGTAATTGTACCGGGAGAAGGTGTCCTTGATCTGGGCAACTGTCTGGTCTTCATCGGCGTAATCTGCCCAGAACAGCTCTCCTAGCTTCTGCTGCAGCGAGCTTGGGATCTGATAATGACCCTGAACAGAGAGCTTTTCCATAAGCTCACAGACAAGGGCGCTGTCCCTGCCTGAAGCCTCAAAGAGAAGCCGCTCCAGGTTGCTTGAGATGAGAATGTCCATGGAAGGGGAATTGGTTTTGTAAAAGGGCAGCCTTCTGTCGTAAAGGCCTGTCTGGAAAAAGGTGGTCAGGACGCGGTTGCGGTTGGACGCGCAAATGAGCCTGCCCACAGGGAGGCCCCCTTCTCTGGCGTAGAAGGCAGCGAGAATATTGCCGAAATTGCCTGTTGGCACCACAAAATTCAGCTTTTCCCCAAGAGCGACGATCCCCAACCGCACTGCATCGAAGTAGCTCTTGAAATAGTAGACTATTTGCGGCAGGAGCCTGCCTGGGTTGATGGAATTGGCACTGGAAAAACTGTAGCCTGCCTGGACAAGTTCTCCCTCAAGAGCGTTGTCTGCAAAAAGCTTCTTCACGCCGCTTTGGGCGTGATCGAAATTTCCCTCTACTGCCACCACACTGACATTTCCGCCCCTTTGGGTGACCATCTGAAGCTCCTGCATGGGGCTGACGCCGCCTTTAGGATAAAAGACAATCACCTTCGTTCCAGGGACGTCGCAGAAGCCCTCCAAGGCAGCTTTCCCAGTATCGCCAGAGGTGGCAACCAAAATCACCTGGGTCCGCTTCTCTCCCACCTCATCTTTGGCCAGGGTGAGCAGCTGGGGAAGAACCTGCAGCGCCATGTCCTTGAAGGCAAAAGTAGGGCCGTGCCACAGCTCTAGTACCCCAAGTTTGTCGTCAAGTTTTCTCGTGGGACAAACTTCAGGATCTGTAAAGCGGCTGTATGCCAGCTCCATTTTCTCAGTCAGCTGCTCTTTGTCAAATGACAAATATCTGCTGAGGATCTCAGCCGCAAACAGATGATAAGGTCCTTGAGATACCTCGTTGAGCTTCTCGAGATCAAATTTGGGAAGCTCCGCTGGCACAAACAGGCCCCCATCTGAAGCAATTCCCTGAATTATGCTATTTGCACTGTCTGTTGGCTGTGCCTTGCCTCTAGTGCTGATATACTCCATTTTTCAGACTCCTTTAAGGTATTTCTCGCTTCCGCACCCGCAGCGATTTAGGGGTAACCTCCAAAAGCTCATCTTCTGCGAGAAATTCCAGGTACTGCTCCAAACTCATGGCTTTTGGCGGTATAAGCTTTGCAGAAATATCTGCAGTGGAGCTGCGCAGATTAGTGAGGTGCTTGCGCTTGCAGACGTTAATTTGCAGATCTCCGGCTCTGGAGTGCTCTCCCACCACCATTCCCCTGTAGACCTCAACTCCAGGTCCTATGAACAATTCGCCCCGCAGCTGGGCATTTTCCAAGGCAAAACTTGTGGCGGTGCCTGTCTCAAAAGCCACCAAAGACCCTTGCTGTCTGGGGTTGATCTCCCCTGCTAGAGGTCCCCAGTGGTGGAAAGCGTGGTACATGACCGCCTCTCCGCGAGTTGCTGTGAGGAGCTCTGCCCGCAGCCCAAAGAGCCCCCGGGTGGGAAGTACAAATTCTAAAACAGTCTGCTCTCCCCTGGTTTCCATTCTCTTCAGCTCGCTTTGTCTAGGGCCCAAAAGTTCCATTACCTGTCCCACGTAATCTGACGGTACGTCCACAAGCAGTTCTTCGTAAGGCTCCAGCTTTTCTCCATCAACCTCGCGGACGATCACCTTGGGCCTTGAAACCTCAAACTCATACCCTTCCCTGCGCATGGTTTCAATGAGGATGGAAAGGTGGAGTTCGCCCCTGCCAGAAACTACGAACGCATCAGGGGAGTCTGTGGGCTCCACAACGAGCCCCACGTTATCTTCCATTTCCCGAGCCAACCTCTCCTTGAGGTTGCGGGAGGTGACAAACTGCCCTTCCCTCCCTGCGAAAGGGCTTTTGTTGGCTGAGAAAACCATGGAAATAGTGGGCTCATCGATCTCGACGAAGGGAAGAGCCTGCGGGCTTTGGGGATCTGCAATGGTTGCCCCCACAGGCACATCCCCCAGTCCCCCGATCACCACAATTTCGCCGGCTTGCGCCTGGTCTATCTGCTCTTTCTGCAGGCCACGATAGTGAGCTAAAGTGGCAACTCTCCTCTTTTCCACAGTTCCGTCTGGAAAAATCACCGCAACCTCGTCCCGCTCGCGGACTGTGCCGTTTGCAATCCTGCCGACCACTTGTCTGCCCAGATATGAATCGTATTCCAGCATGGCTACTGCAAGCTGAAAAGGCCTGATTCTGTCGCCGCCTGGTGCTGGAATTTCCTCAATGATGGTTTTAAAAAGGTCCTCTAGATCCTCCTTGGGCTGATTTAAGTCAGCTGTGGCAGTACCTGCCCTTGCTGCTGCATAAAGCACTGGAAACTCCAGCTGCTTTTCTGTGGCCCCAAGCTCGATGAATAAATCTAAAACCTTATCCAGGGTTACATCCGGCCTTGCCTGGGGCCTGTCGATTTTATTGATCACCACAATGGGAACAAGGTTCTGAGATAACGCTTTGCGGAGCACGAACCTGGTCTGTGGCATGGGACCTTCCACAGCATCCACCAACAGCAGGACTCCGTCCACCATCTGGCAAATCCTCTCAACTTCAGAGCCGAAATCTGCGTGGCCTGGAGTATCCACAATGTTGAGCTTGTAGCCCTGGTAATTAATGGAAGTGTGCTTGGACATGATGGTTATTCCCCGCTCTCGCTCCAGCTCCCCTCTGTCCAGCACCCGCTCCCGCACAACCTGACGCTGGTGAAAAATCCCGCTTTGTTTCAGCATTGAGTCCACTAAGGTGGTTTTGCCGTGATCTACGTGCGCGATGATTGCTAGATTCCGGATTTTGCTCTGCTCCATATATCTTCCCTTCTACTTCAGCAAGGTCAAAAAGCGCTGATATTGCTTCTCCCAAGCAGATTGATCCTGGGGCAGGTAGACTGCAGGCGGGAAGGATGCGGCAACTATCTCCCTTGCCTGCGCCAGCCCATCAACTTCGCCCAAAGCCATGGCCTGCACCATCAGGTTGCCGATGGCAGTGGCCTCAACCGGTCCTGCCACAACCTTCACGCCGCAGGCATTGGCCGCAAACTGACAGAGCAGCTTGTTTTGAATGCCGCCGCCCACCATGTGGAGGACACCCAGCTTCATGCCAGTGACCTCCCGCAGCCTGTCCATTGTCCAGCGGTATTTCAGGGCCAGGCTCTCTAAAATTGTCCTTGAGATCTCGCCTTTGCTTTGGGGAACGTACTGGCCAGTTTCCCGGCAGAACTGGCAAATAGCATCAGGCATGGATGGAGGATTGAGAAACTCCGGTGCATCTGGATCGATAAGGCTGGAGAAGGCTGGTGCCTGCTCTGCCAGTTCTGTCAGTTCAGCGTAGGAATAGTTTTCACCCTCCAGCTGCCAGCGCCGCCTGCTCTGCTGCAGGAGCCACAAGCCCATGATGTTTTTAAGAAGCCTGATTTTGCCCCCAGCACCGCCTTCGTTGGTGAGGCTTCCCTCCATGGCAGCTGGGCTGAGGACAGGCTGATCAGTTTCAACGCCCAACAGAGACCAGGTACCGCAGCTGAGGTAGGCGTAATCTTCCTCTTCAGCAGGCACTGCAACCACTGCAGAGGCTGTGTCGTGCTCAGCAGGCGCAATAACCTGCAGGCCCGCACCTCCGCCCACCTCTGCCTGCACGTCGGAAGTCAGTCCTCCCACAACAGTTCCAGGTTGGATCAGTTCCGGGAAGATATCAGTGGGCAGTCCAAGCTCTGCTAGCAGTTCTGCAGCAAAAGTCCTCCCGCTGTGGGACAGCATGGAACTGGTGCTGGCGATGGTATACTCTGCCACTTTTCTGCCGGTGAGAAAATATGTAAACAGATCCGGCATGAAGAGGAGGGTTTTGGCTGCAGAAAGGGCTGTGCTTTTGTTCATCAACAAAGTCTTCAGCTGATAGAGGCTGTTGAAAACCTGAAACTGAATCCCTGTCTGCTGCCAGATCTTCTCCTTGCCAACTTCAGCCAGGGCTTGCTCGTACCCCAGCTGGTTTTGAGGATCCCGATAGTGTCTGGGATTTCCCAAAAGAACCCCAGCCTCATCCAAGAGGCCGAAGTCCACGCCCCATGTATCGATGCCAAGGCTTTTGATCTCCGGGTCTTCTCTCAGGGCAAGGCGCAACCCCTCTTTGATCTCCCGCCAAAGTTCCAGTGTGTTCCAGTAGAAATTCCCTCGTACCCACACAGGACGATTGAGAAAACGATGGATCTCTTGCAGCTGCAGGTGTTTGTTCTCCAAGGTTCCCAAAATCGCTCTGCCGCTTTCCGCTCCCAAGTCAAAGGCCAAACTCCGCATTCGTCTCACCTCTCATGGAAATCTTTAATTATTGTAACAAAATTTTCCCAGGATAACAACAGGCAAAACTCATTTCCGAGAAGGAGATATATGGACATGCGCTGTCTTCTCTGTTAGAATAATACTAGAATTTTGAAACCCAACTGCGTGCAAAGGAGCTAGCCATGGAACCCATCAGCCTTTTCAGCTCGCATCCCCCCTCAAGGCCGCAGGTGTTTTTATTCTACAACAGAATTTTCTCAAACTATCAAATGTCGCCTCACAGCCACCACTACATAGAGTTCATGTGCCTGGAAAGCGGCAGCTGCCGCTTTCAGCTGCAAGACGGAGAGCACCAGCTTAAAGCGGGGCAATTCATCTGTCTGGACGCCGGCGTGCCCCACGGGATGGTAGTAGAAGAGCCAGCCCGGATCCTCAACGTTGAGTTTTATTTCAGCTCTCCAAAAAGCGATCCTTTGGCAGAAAAAATTCTGCCCCTTCCTCCCCCCAAAAAGGCCGGATATTACATTTTGGAGGACAACACCAACATCTCTACCTTAATGAAAATGATCATCGGCGAGGTGACTGGCCACAGGCCACAGCAGCAGCTGGCAGCAGAACTGTTGATCTGGCAGCTGCTATTGGAACTTAGAAGGCTGGCTCAAGACCAGGAACAGCTTCACGGCAACCGCCACGTGCGCAAGGCCATGGCTTACCTGGACAGCCACTACTACGCAGACTTTTCCATTGGCCAGCTGGCTGAAAAACTCAACCTCAACCGCAGCTACCTGCAGAGGATCTTCAAGGAGGAAACTGGCTGCACTCCTGCAGCATATCTTTTGAACCTGCGGCTCCAGAGAGCTTCGGCTCTCCTTGCACGAACAGATCTGCCCATCGCTGAGATCAGCGATTATGTGGGATTTTCAAGTCAGCAGTATTTCACCCACGTCTTCCGCAAGCATAAAGGGATGACGCCCAGACAGTACAGGCTGACAAAAAAAGTAACAAAAACATAAAAAATCTATCCTGGGAAACAGAACTGTAAGATAAAATAAACCCAGGAAGATATAATTAAACGAAGCAATCATATTTTTTAAGGAGGCTTATCTATGTCTGTAAAAGTAACATTCGTAGGTGCAGGCAGCGTTGTCTTTTCCAAGCAGCTGATGATGGACATCCTCTCGACCCCTGAGCTTGAGGATACATCGTTTTCCCTTTACGATATTGATCCGGAAAGACTCGAAACTGCCAAACTAATCTGTGAAGATCTGGTCCAGTCCTTAGGGAACAAAGCAACAGTTACCACAAGCCTGGATCGAAAAGAAGCCCTGCGTGGAGCAGACTTTGTGGTGAACATGATTCAGGTTGGGATGCACGAGGCAACTCTGCTGGACTTTCAAATCCCAGCCAAGTACGGGTTGAAGCAGACCATCGCTGACACCACAGGCGTTGGCGGCATATTTCGCGGCCTGCGCACCCTGCCTGTGATGCTCTCCATGGTGGAGGAAATGGCTGAAGTCTGTCCTGACGCATACCTCCTCAACTACACAAATCCCATGCCCATTAACTGTCTGGGCTTGTTTTTGGCCATGAAGGAAAAGGGACTGGACATCAAGACTGTGGGGCTCTGCCACAGCGTGCAGGGCACAGCCAAGCAGCTCGCCGGCTACCTCAAGGTGCCCTACGAAGAATTGGAGTATTTTGTTGCCGGTATTAACCATATGTCCTGGTTCTTGACCTTAAAACATAACGGAAAAGATCTCTACCCAGCATTGTTTGAGGCCATGGAAGATCCCGAAATCTACAAAACCAACAAGGTCCGCTTTGAAATCATGCGCCATTTTGGCTATTTCGTCACAGAGTCAAGCGAACATATGGCAGAGTACACAGCCTTCTTCATCAAAGATCCCAAGCTCATTGAGGAGCTGGACATCCCCATTAACGAATACATCACCCGCAGCGAAAGGAATCTGAAGTCCTATGCTGAGATCCGGGAAAAGGTCTTAAGGGGCGAACATCTGGAAGTCGAAACAAGCCACGAATATGCCAGCGGCATTATCAAGGCCATCACCACAGGAAAGCCTTGGAGCTTCAATGGCAACTTCCTCAACGAAGGTCTCATCGACAACCTCCCCAGGGACTGCGCAGTGGAGGTGCCCTGCCTTGTAGACCGCAGCGGCATTCACCCATGCCATGTGGGAAGCCTCCCGCCCCAACTGGCAGGCCTCAACCTGACCAACATCAATGTCCACCGCCTCACAGCAGAAGCCTTCCTCACAGGGAAAAAAGAATATCTGTACCATGCAGTGGCTTTAGATCCCCTGGCCTCATCCATGCTGAACCTGGATCAAATGAGAGCCATGGTGGACGAGCTGGTAGAGGCCCACGGCGACGCCCTGCCGAAATTGAGCTAGCATCCCATGACAAGAAAAAGCTGACGACTCGTCAGCTTTTTCTTTATTATAAGAGTTCAGAGCGGCGGATGGCATCCCTTATAGCTTCCACCAGCAGAACCTCTTCATCTGTGGGACCCAGCCTCCCTGTGGCCCGCTGGCCGTCGAAGCGGAGGTAAGTGCTGTAGGTCCCCACTCCGCTAGCGATGCCGCTTGTGAGGATCTCACCTGTGGGAACTGCAATGAGCTTGTAGGCAACCTGCGCTGTCCGCTTATAGACCACGCTGATCCTGAGGCCGTGAAGCACAGAGAAGTTGCTCTTCTGCTCCATGGGACCTGCATGGGCCAGGCTGCAGACCAAAACATAGTCCAGTTTGTGTTTATCTCCCAGCAACTCTAAAGAAGATTGATAGTCAGCAAGCTCAGGGATGCTGTTGTCATCTACAATGGCGAGCCTGGTTCTCCGTTTCGCCTCCTGGCTTACAAGCCAGCTGTAGGACGGCTCACCTTCCCAGGTAACGCCCACTTTATAGCCTTTGAGCTTGCCGAGAAGGCCCGGCTCGCGGCAGCCTGAAATGGAGAAAAGAAGCAGGCAAGCCATTGCCACTGCAACCAGTTTCCTCAAATGTTCTCTCCCCTTTCTACCCTGGAAAACTTTTCAGATCCCAAAACTGCAAGGACAACACCTAAAGTATTGAACCCGGCCAGGGCAATACCCCAGGGAAAGCCCAGACTCTGTGCAACGAAGCCAGCCAATGCAGAGCCTGAAGCTGCGCCTAAAACCCCAGCTGTACCCAAAATGCCGATGGCCCTCTCGCCAGCAAGGGCCGCGCCTCTATCTATCAGAAGAGAATAAATGCCTGAAAACCCAAAGCCAAGGGCCAGAAAAGAGAGGACGCTCACTGTGGCACTGCCGAAGGCTGCCAGAAAGCTGCAGAGGGTAGACCACAAGGCAAGAACCACAAGGGTGGGGAGGCTTGGGAAATGCGCCTTGGCCAAAATAAATCTGCCCAAGGTGATATTAAGCCACAGTCCACCTAAGACGAAATTGCTCCAGGTAATTTGAAACTCATCCAGCAGAAACTTCACCACCCAGACGCTGGTGATGCTTTCTGCTCCCACGTAGAAGAAAATCCCGAGGCAGATCAGCCAAAAGCCCAGGCTGCCGGAAAAAGCAGACTCTGCTTGTTGAGCAGGTGCAGGGCTCTCTTCTCCTGCAAGAAAAATCCCCAGGGCAAGCGAGGCAATTGCGTAGCTTGCAGGAATCGGCCGCCACAGGCCCTGCTGCTGCCAAAGGCTGCTGTAGAGGGGCCCCAGCACCACGCCAATGCCGAGCCAGGCGTAGAGCCTGCTCAAAGTCGCTGCCTTGTGCTCCTGAGGGAGGAAGCTGGTGGATAAAGCTGCCATCCCTGTGAAGAGATAGCCTGCGGCCATGCCGGCGAAAAACAGTCCTATAAGGAAGAACCATACCTCAGGTGCTCCTGCCAAGAGCCCTAAAGCTAGCGCTAACAGAAAACTGCTTAAACGAATTCCTTTAAGGCTCAATTTCCTGTTGGACAGGAGCATGCCCGGGACGTTTCCCAGCATGTAGGTCATGGAAACCAGTCCGGCTTGTGCTTTGTCCAGGGCGAAATCCCGCATTACAAAATCCAAAATCGGACCCAAAACAAGCTGCACCAGCCCGATGGTGAGCATTAGAAAGTTGAAAATCATCGTCAGTTTCTTGGACAATCTCTATCTACCTGCCTTCAGATCAGCCAGCTTCTGAACAGACTGGGCGAAATCCCCGAGGGCCTTGCGAAATGGTTCGGCTGTTCTCAAATCCACGCCTGCCCTCTTGAGGATGGCCAGGGAATAGTCGCTGCTGCCGCTGGAGAGAAACTCCAAGTATTTTTCAGATCCTTTTTCTTCGATCTGTTCTGCCAAAGCCACAGCAGAAGAAAACCCTGTAGCGTATTTATACACGTAAAAGGGCGTATAAAAGTGGGGGATCCTGGCCCACTCATAGGCAAGCTCCTGGTCTAAAACCACTGCCGGGCCGTAATAGGTGCGGTTCAAGTCCAGATAAAGTTCATTGAGGCTCTCTAAGGTGCAGGGCTTGCCGCTGGCAACCAGCTCGTGGGCCTTGAGCTCAAACTCTGCAAACTTGGTCTGCCTGAAGACTGTGGTGCGGAATTGTTCCAGGTAATAGTTGAGGACAGCGAGCCTCTCTTCCCCTTCCCAAGTCCGCAGAAGGTGCCTTGTTAGGAGGACCTCGTTTACAGTAGAAGCAACTTCTGCCAAAAAGATTGTGTAGTCTGCATAAACGTAAGGCTGGGCCCGGTTGGAAAGATAGCTGTGGACTGCATGGCCCAGCTCATGGGCCAGGGTGTACAATCCTTCTAAGTTGTCAGTGTAGTTGAGAAGCACATACGGGTGGGTGCCGTAGGCGCCCCAGGCGTAAGCACCGGAGCGTTTTCCCCGGTTTTCGTACACATCGATCCAGCCTGCTGAAAAGGCCTCGCCCAATATCTTCAGATATTCTTCGCCCAAAGGCGCCAAAGCTTCCAGCAGAATCTCCTGGGCTTTTGAATAGGTAACTGCAGGCTGCGCTGAGAACAGCGGCGCGTACAGATCGTAGGCGCGGATCTCGTCTAATTCTAGAAACTCGCCTCTAAGTTCCTGATATTTGTGCATCACAGGCAGGCCTTCGTGAACTGCTGCCAGGAGATTATGGTATACTGCTTCAGGAATGTTGTCTGCAAAGAGCGAGCTTTCCAAAGTTGACTTATACTTGCGCAGCTTGGCGTAGAAAAGATCCTTCCGCAGACTGCTCTCAAGGAGTGCAGCGAAAGTGTATTTGTGGTCAATATAGGCGCTGTAGAGGGCTTGGAAAGCTGCTTTCCTCACCTGGCGCTTGGGGCTACGCATAAACTGGATATAATTTCCAGATGTAAGCTCTACCTTCCTGCCAGCTTCGTCTTGGATAATGCCGAATTTCAGATCTGCGTTGGAAAGGGAGCTGTGCACATTGGCAGGAACAGCTGCCAGCTCTGAACTCAAAGCCAGAATCTCTTCCTGTTCCCTGCTCAAAGTGTGGGGAGCAAGGCGCAGAATCTGATCGAAAAAGTGCTGGTACAGTTTTAAGCTGGGTTCTGACAAAAGGTAATTGTTCAGCTGCTCCTCTCCTAAGCTCAGCACCTCAGGCTCGAAAAAAGCCATAGCAGCTTTGGTTTGGGAGTAAAGGGAGATGGCTCTGCTTTTCAAAGCTTGCCCCTCTCCGCTTCTCGTGTCTTCGTCGCTCTTCATCAGGGCATAAACGTAGAGCCGCTCAGCCAAAAGTTGAATTCTCTCCATCAGCTCGACGCACTGGAAAAGCACCTCTGCTCCTTCTCCCAGCCGGCCTGCAAAGGCAGAAAGCTCAGGGAGAAGCTCAAACAGCTCCCCTGCTTTCTCTTCCCACTCGCCGATGCTGCCAAACAAATCTTCCAAGCGCCACTTGTATTCTGCTTGAATCTCCTCTCTTTCCGGCGCCTGCTTTACTTCTTCCGTCAATTTTCATCCTCCCATCAAGCAAATAAAGCTACAAGCCTCTGCCAAAGTCCCAGCAACACCTTCCCCGCCTGGGCGAAGAAGCTGCCGAGTTTTTGCCAGAAGCCAGTGGAAAGAAGCTGCTCCATATCTCGCAAACTCAAAGGGAGTTTGCCGATGCGGTAAAAGAGCCTGCTGAGTTTTTCCAGCTGTCCTTGATTCAAGCTCACCTTCATTTTCTCAGCAGCTTCTCGTACGATCTCCTCTACCTCCGCGAGAGTCTGCGGCCTTTCTTTGAGAACCTGGGCTTTGATTCTCTGCATGAGCTCGCTGGCTTTTTCCTGGCCCAGGTCTTTGCCCAACTCCCCTGCTTGCACCAGCTCTTCAGTTGCTGCATCTTTTGCTTCCTGCGACAGCTCCTGGCCGGTAATGAGCTCATAGGCTTTGAAAATACCAGTGAGGGCTGCAGTGCCGGAGACAGGAGTGGGGGCCAAAGCAATAACCTCTGCTTGCTTCACGCCTCCTGTAACCAGGGCGCTGCGGTACATTTGGGGTGTGATCAAGGTGATGTTGTGTGTCTCCACTTTAACCCCTCTCCCCACCCCAACTTTAATGTATACAGAGGAGATGGCCCGGGTGCCCACAGCTTTCAGATCCACTTTTCCAGCTAAAGCCTCCCGCTCCTCTGCGTTTGTAACTGAAATCTCCTCTGCTCCTTCCAGATCTGCTCCCTTGGATAGGAGGATCTGCCTCAAATCTTCCTTTTGCCTCTGCGTCAGGTCTTCTCCCCAAACCAGAACCCTTTGGGCAGAAGCCAGATTCAGACAAAAGAATACCAAGGCGAGAAGAAAGCAGACCTTCAGCCTCAATTTCATCATCCTCCTAAAGTTCAAGGATCATTCCATCGTAGGCCACAAGCAGCCCTGTCCCTGCCACGTGCTCTTCCAGCTGGTGGTGCAGGAGGCCGCCGTTGTGGGAGAAGTGAGTAATCACACATTTTGCATCAGAAGCCAAAGCACCGATTTCCTCGAGCCTGGCCTTGGCCTCTAAAATGGCAGGGATTCCCATGTGTCCCCTGCGGTATGGGAGGGGGCCGTTTGTGCAGTCGAAGTTCACAAGCTGCAGATTTGCTCCCTCGAGAAACTGCCAGGTTTCTTCTGGATACCAGCCGCTGTCGTGGGCATAAAAGATCTTGGTGCGGCCGTCGTCAATTATATACAACAAGGCTGTTTCAGTTCGATCCAGCATGTGGTCTGCAGGAAGCGCTGTCACCGTGAACCTGCCGGCCTTGAAGGTGTCCCCAGGCTTTACAGCCTTAAGGCTCACTGTCCTAAGATCCAGCTCTGATAGCTGCGCTACCACATCCTGGTTGCCCCAAACCTCAAGTTCCTGCTCAGATCTCAGGTGGGCGTAAGGCTCTTTGCGCATTGCCAGCTCCTGAGGATAAAAATGATCCTGGTGGGAGTGGGTAATGAGGAGCTGCTGCACCCTTCCCAGCTCAAGCCCTTCCCGCAGGGCGTGGAGGTAAGTGTCTGGGGGAAGGTCTAGCAAAAGCTCGTCGTCTATGAGGACAGAGCTTCTGGTGCGGATGTTCTTGCCGCCCATCTCCCTTGCCGCTTTGCAGGCATCGCACTGGCAGAAAACAGCTGGCCAGCCTTCTGCGGCTGCAGTGCCCAGATAGTGGATCTTCATTTTCGTCACCTCATTTTACATAATTTTTCCCAAGGTTCTTGCTTCTGCTTTGCAGCAGAGGCTTTGCGAACTAACTCGTACAGGAGAGGATCTCCAAGGAGCAGCTTCCAGGCCCGCATGGCCCGCCTGCGGAAGGCAGGATGCAGAAGCTCAATATTATCTGCCTGCACCAGGGGACAAAGGAAAAGTCCCATGCTGTCCAGCTGCAGCTCAAGCTCCCCTGCATCTGTAAGTACCGGCAGCAAGGGAAAAGTGCGGCAGGCCAGGGGGCGTTCTTCCCGGGGACAGGTGCCTGAACAGGTGAGGAAAAACAGATGCTCCCCTGTGAGGGGTTCGATCAGTTTTTCCAGTTTGCACCAAGATTTCCCCTGAAAGAAGGCCTCTTCTCCAGGGAGCAGAAACATCCCATCTTCAGAGGTGCCGCTGCAGCACCTCTTTTGGCACAATCTGCCGCAGTCCATCCTGCCCAAAGGACCGAAGTCCAAAAGACTTATGGCTTTTCTGTATAGTTTTTCATCCATTGGGAGGCCTCCGCATAAGAGTTTTTCTAAGGGGCATTATTATAAAGACAATAAAAATTAAAGGAGCATGAACCATGCTGACAGAAGCTGCCAAACAGGCTTTAGACCGCATTTTGGCTGCAGAGTACAGCCTTCTGGAAAGCTATGAGCGCATTGTGGCAGAGGAGGGAGACCCCCTTTTCGCTGAACAGCACAAGCTCTGCCAGGAAATGACAGCTGAACTTTCTGAGTTTCTGAGCAAAAACGGCTCGAGCCCCAGGCAGACTTCCGGGGTGATTGGCATAGTCTTTCGCCTGGGAGATGCCATGGCGACCCCGGAAGGTGAGGTGCTGTCTTTGACAAGACAAATCACGCTTGCCATAGAAGAAAAATACCGCCTGCTCTCAAAGCTGCCGCCAGAAGCCTTGGCCATAGTTGAGCGGCACTTGGGCCAAGAGCGGCAAATGCTTCTGGAGCTGGAGCAAATGGCAAGCGCCAAAGTCTGAGCTTTCCCTTCTGGGAGGTGAAAGGTATTTTTCAACCCCAACAGGTTTTCATCCAACAAGATGCTTTGAACTACCCCCTGGGGCGAGAGCTGGCCAGACGCTTTCACGAGCTGGAGCCAGTCATCTACCAAAAGAGAATTCCAGCCATCCGCGGGCTGGAACCAAGGGAGAAATTCCAGCTGAGCAAGAAGACACTAGTTGTTTCCCTTTGGCAGGGCAGAGAATTTCAAAGCTGCAGGCCTTCTGCCCACTGGCAGCTGCCGTTGGTCAGCGGCTGCCCAGGCCACTGCCACTACTGCTACCTCCACACAAATCTGGGCACAAGACCATTTATCAACGTCCGGGTGAACATTGAAGAGATCCTAAAGAAGGCTTCCTCCCTCTGCAAGGAGATGCCAAAGGCCACAGTCTTTGAAGGTGCAGCCACCTCGGATCCTGTGGCTGTAGAGCACCTGACAGGTGCTTTAGCCAAAACAATCGAATTCTTCGCCCAACAGCCCCATGGCCGCTTTCGCTTCGTGACCAAATTCCCTTACGTGGAAAGCTTCCTCGAGCTGGAGCACAGGCAGAAAACAGAGATCAGGTTCAGCATCAACTGCCAGGAGGCCATTGCCGCTTTTGAAAAAGGCGTACCCTCCTTGAAAAGGAGGATAAAAGCGGCAGGCAAGGCAGCAGAAGCAAACTATCCCACAGGCTTTCTCATCGGCCCTCTTTTCGTCTTTCCCCAGTGGAAAGAAGCCTATGAGAGAATGCTAAAGGAGCTGTCTGTGGGCCTGCCAGAGGGCAAGTACACCTTCGAGCTCATCAGCCACCGCTTCACCCTTCGGGCCAGGCAGTGGATTAACACACTCTATCCAGAAAATAAAGTGCCGATGGATGAAGAGAAGCGCCAGTTCAAGTTCGGCCAATTTGGCTACGGCAAATACCTTTATCCAAAGGCGCAGCGGAAAGAGCTTGAAGACTTTTTTCGAGAAAAAATCAGAGCTTACTTCCCCCAAAGCGACGTTCTTTATTTCGTCTGAAAACGGGATTTGTAATAGGCAAGGAACGCTTCAAAAGCGCGGTCGTAAAGGAGCAGTCCCGCCTGAGCCCCCAGCCACACAACAAGCAGAGGATGGGAAAAGGAGAGCTGCACAGACAGGCCTAAAAAAAGCGCGAGCCAATATGAAAGCAGAAGCAGACAGTTAAAGTAAATAAGCTTCACAGGCTGCGCAAAGTATTTGGGTCCCTTGGAAAGATACGTGCGCACCAGACCCCAGTTGCCGAAAAAGACAAAATACGCCAAGCTCACCGGGCCCAGAGGAAACAGCCACAGAGCCAGGATGCTGGCTGCCAGATAAAACAGCCAAGCCCAGCTCTTTCCGCACTCGATAAACACAAGGGAAGTGAAGACTGAACTTATCATCAAACAAAACAGCTTGTTTGTCGGCAAAAGCTGAGCCAAAAGCAGGGAAAGGGTGGTCAGGCTGAGCAGCAAACCAGCAAATGCGCTCTTGGAAACTCGAGAGCTTTTCATCTCAACAGCAGCTGATGAGGTCTCCGCCCATGCACTCGCAGCAGCAGTCAGCTACATATAGCGTAGTGCAGAGCTTGCAAAGGTCATCTCCACCGGACCCGCCCATATAAGGCTGCTGCCCCTGCTGCATGGTTTGATTCATCTGCTGGTAGGCTGCGCGATATTCGGGATTGCCCGGCTCCAAACGGACTGCCTCCTGGAGATGATAGCGGGCCTCGCCGTACCTTCCCAGGCGAACCGCAATTGCTGCCTTGCAGAAATGCCATTTCCCTGTGTCCTGAGGCAGTTGGGCAAGAAGCTGCTGCGCCTCAGAAAGCCTTCCTTGATTGATTAACTCCAATACCCTCTCGTAGCTCGCGTTGTTTGAGTTTCCACGATAATTGCCGCTGGAAAGGAGTTTGTACGCCTCGTTGATCTCCTTGAGCTTCTCTTCTGCCAGATCTGCCAAAGGATTGTTGCGGTATTGATCTGGATGATATTTTTTCACCAGCTTCAAATAGGCTCTGCGGATTTCCTCCTGACTCGCTCCCTCAGGTACACCTAAAACTTCGTAAGGATTCATCCCCCACATCCTCCTGCCCGGCCAATACTTTTTCTGTGGTATGTGCAAGACCGAGTTTTACTATGTTGTCCAGCACGGCTTGCGTTCCCAACTGCAGCCTGCTGTAGTAATTCTGGATTTGCGCCAACGTGTAGTAGAGATTGAATTCCACTTCCGGTTTTAAATTCGCCTTGAATTCCCCTGCCTCCTCCCCTTGCCATTTATATTGATAGCGGAGGGGATTATATGAGCCTGTGGCCAAATCAATCTCCAAATCGGCAAAAGCATCGATCAGATACAGCCAGCGGCCCAATTCGTAGGAGAAGCTTAAAAGCTCACTGGGCGCCTCAGCTACTGAAAAAAGCTCCTTCATAATCCTGGCGAAGGGCTCTGCTGCTCTGTCTGCGCTGGGGCAGCAAGCCCGCTCCAAGCTCAGCAGACAATCCAGCTCCCAGGCAATTCTGCTGGCAACTTTCTCGCTTTTTGAGGCTGCCCTTTGTTTTGCCGAAGCGAAAAAGGCTGTTCCCAAAAGCCCTTTGATGGAGCGTTCGTTCTGCCAGTCATCAAGAAGTTTGTAGTAGACAAGCAGAACGTTCACGTCTGCAGCGTACTCCAGCAAAGGGCTGTCCGCTGCGAAAAGGCGCTTGCGCCCAGGATGGAGAAGGCATCTGCCTGAAACGATCTTTTCCTCTTCTCCAGTGAGGGCAGACAGCAAAAGGGCTAGGAAAGTGGCCTCATAGCTCAAAGTGAGGCGGGAGAAGTGGCCTAAACGCTTGCCCATAGTGCGGCAGAGGCCGCAGTAATAGGCGCGAAAATAGTGAAAATCTTTAATCTTCAGCTCAGGTTCAACTGGCCGCAAATATCCAAACAAAGTTCTCCTCCCGGAAGTATTGCTCATTTGATTATATCAGTTTTTCCCAAACAAGAAAAGAGGCGCACATGCGCCCCTTCAAGCACTCTTGGAACGGGAAGAACTGCTTTTCCTTTGGATGGTCTGCATCATCCCTAAAATGATCACACAGATTCCAGCCCATTTCCACCAGCTGAGGCTTTCTCCCAAGAAGATCCAGGCAAGAAGAGTGGCAAGGGCTGGTTTGGCGAAGAAAGTTGCAGAACCAGCAGCAGGCGACAGCAGCGACAAGCCTCTTAAATAGGCAAAGTATGCCACTCCTGTGACGAAAACCCCCAAGTACAGCATGGGAAGGAGGTTGCTGGAGGTGATTTGCCACATGGGAGCGCCGAAGACTGGCAGCAGCAAGAAGACCACAATCCCGCCCAAAATAAAGGAAATGCTGTTGGCAGTGGCGCTGCCCAACCGCTGGGCGTAGCCCCTTCCCAAATATGTATAAAGGCCGAAGACAGCTGCTGAAAGGAGGGCAAAGACTGGCCCCTGCCAATTGTCGAGGCTCGCAGGTCCGGCGATGAGGAAAACCCCCAGAAAACCGATTAGCAGACCTATGATTTCTTTTTTTGTCAGCTTGTCCCCTGCCAGTGCTGCAACTATGCCAACAAACAGGGGATTGGTGGAAAAAAGGATAGCTGCCACAGACGCCTGGGTATAGGATAAAGACAGCTGCAAAAGCCCCATGGCGAGGCCAACGTTGAGCACTCCCAAGAAAAACAAGCCCCACCAATCTTTAGAATCCGATGGCAATTTTGCAAAAGGCAGGAGCACAATTCCTCCCAGGGTAAAGCGAAAAGCGCAGACGAAAAGGGGGTGCATCCCGCCTGCCAAAGTGCTGCCCACGATTTCGTAAGTGCTGAAAAATAGAATTGTCAATGCCAGCCATAAATATCCTTTAACTTCTTTTGTCATACTCGTCCGTTACAGAAAACTCATTTGAATTTGCGAAGTTCTAATCTGCTGAAGTTTTTCTATAACAGATCCACCTCCTTTTTGTTTTTATTCAACCCATCTTTCTGGGCTTTTTCGCTGTATTCCCTCTTTGACAGCTCCAAGGGTCTTTTCTGGTGAACTCTGCTGCAAAAGATCCTTAGCTCTGATCCTAAAACAAATTTGTTCCAAAATCAAGAGTGTTGAACATTACTGATCAGCGTTGCTGTTTGCGATGTGCAGGGTACGGGTGGGGTAGGCAAACTTGATGTCCATTTCCTCTGCGATGGTCAAAATTCCCAGATTGATTTCGTGCACCACCTCCAGATATTCCTTCCAGACTATGGAGCGGGTGAAGCAGTAGACGAAAACATCCAGGGAACTCTCGCCAAAGGCGTTGAAATAGACGAAAATCATGTCCGGATGGATGCCGGGGTGGTTTTTGATAAACTCCCTCAGGCGCTGGATGAACTGATCAAGTTTTTCCGGCGGCGTTTCAACAGCCACTTTGAAAGAGAAAGTGTAGCGGCGCTTGCCCATCCTGGACCAGTTTGTAATCACGTCCCCTGCCAAAGTGCTGTTGGGAACTGTCACCTGCGCTTGGGCGAAGGTGCGAATTTTGGTGCTGCGGATGCCCAGCTCCTCTACCATCCCCTCTACCGGCCCTGAAACGATCCAGTCCCCTACCCCAAAAGGCCGCTCGAACATAAGCGTCAAGCCGCCAATAAAGTTCGCAGCTGTGTCTTTGGCTGCCAGAGCCAGAGCAAGGCCCCCCAGCCCCAGCCCTGCAAGGAGCCCGGCCACATCAAAACCCCAATCTTCCAAAATTGCAATAGCGCCCAGGAGGACAACCACGATCTTCACTGCCTTGCGGAGCATGGGGAGAAGCAGCTCTACGTAGTCCTCGCCTCGATTGACAAAAGAACTGAGGAATTCGCTGAGCAGCTCTGCTCCTCGATAGAGGCCTGCAAAAATTCCAACCAGAACCAAAGTGCGCATCAGCCGGCTCATTAAATCATCAAGCCAGGCAGGCAGGGCAACAACTTGGGTCACAAACCAAATCCCTGCCAAAAGGAGAAAAAACCTCATGCTTGGCGCCACAGCATCCAAAAGCTGTTTCTGCCTCCCCTCTTCCCAGGGGATTTTGGCAAACAACTTCTGGAGAATTTTGGTGAGAACCAGGCTCACAAGCCATGCTCCCACTATGATCCCGATGCTAATCACCATCTGCCAAAGCTTTGGTGCCAACTTTACCCTCCTCGTCAGTTTTTCCTGGCAGCTTCGCTGCCTGCGAGAAAGCCGCTGGACCAGGCCCACTGGAGGTTGTAGCCTCCGCTATCTCCATCTATGTCCAGGATTTCCCCGGCAAAATAGAGGTTTTTCACCACTTTGGATTCCATTGTGGTGCTGTCCACCTGCGATACGTCCACCCCGCCTGCTGTGACTTGCGCCTGCTGCCATCCCAATAGCCCGGTGACAGGGAAACGCCAGGCCTTTATTAACTTGCCCAAAGAGCGCCTCTGCTGGGAGGTGAGGGAGCTTGCAGGGGCTGTAGAGGCAAGGCCTGCTGCCCTGATCAAGGTTTCCCCTAGCTTGTTGGGCAGCCAGCCGGCGAAAAATCTCTCCAAGGGTCTTCTGGGCTGATTCAGCTGCCGCAAGGACAGAGCCTCCAGCAGGTCTTCTTCAGAGAAGTCAGGGGCAAAATTCAGGGAGAGGACAGGCTCTTCACCCTGGGCTAACAGCTCTCCTGCCTGCCTGCTCAAAGCCAGGGCCGGAAGGCCCGAAAGGCCGTAGTTGGTGAAGAGGATCTCCCCTTTGCGGCTTGCAATCTGCCTCCTGCGGGCCAAAAGTTGTATTTCAGCGTGAACCTTGATGCCCTGCAGCTGAGGGTAGACTTTGCCCAGCTGCAGCTGTACCAAAGCAGGCCGAGGGGCGATGATCCTGTGGCCGAGGCTTTTGGCCAGCTCCAAGCCCTTGCCGTCAGAACCGGATTGGGGATGGGCTTTGCCTCCTGTGGCCAAAATCACTTTTTCTGCCTTGATTTCATCGTCTGCGAGAACGACGGTGAATTCCCTGCCCCGCCTGATCTCCTGCACCTGGGCTTCTGTGCGCACCTGGACCCCTAAAGCTTCCAGTTCCCAGCGCAGCACATCCACAATGCTCCCTGCCTGGTTTGAGGCAGGGAACACTCTGCCAGCAGCTTCAGTAACAGGCACCACGCCCAGACTTGCGAAAAACTCCAGGGTCTTGTGGGGAGGAAAGCGCCTTAAGGCGCCGAGGGCAAAGGCTGGGTTCTGGCCGTGATAGTTTTCCAACCTTATCTCGCTGTTCGTGAAATTGCAGCGTCCGTTGCCTGTAGCCAGCAGCTTTTTCCCCAGGCGTGGATTTCGCTCCAGCAGCAAGACCTTCCCGCCGGAGCGGGCTGCAGCGATGCCTGCCATCATGCCGCTGGCACCGCCGCCTACAATGCAAATCAAGCTGCCTCCCTCCCTTTCTTTTTCAATGCTCTGGGATCTCTTCTTGCGGCCAGAAAGCATCCTTCAATTTCAGCAGGTCCTCAGGCAGGGGCGCAACAAATTCCGGCAGGTTTGGCAGCTGCAGGCGCCAGGCGTGAAGGGCTGGCCGGGAGAGGGTGGTATCTGCTGCATATATATTCTCTCCCAAAAGGGGGTGGCCGCAAGCGGCAAAATGGATCCTGATCTGGTTCGTGCGGCCGGTGATCAGCTGGACGTGCACGAGGCTGGCTTCGTCGCTGAAGAGAAGGGACCTGTAGCGGGTGAGGGCAGGTTTTCCTTCAAGGCTCACCCACCGCTTGCCTTCCACCCGACCCAATGGGAGGTCTATTTGGCCGTCTCCTGTGAGTTTGCCTTTGACAAAGGCGAGATACTGGGGAGTCCACAGCGCCTTCTGCCGCTCTTTGAAGAGCTTGGCAGCAGTTAAAGGATCCTTTGCAACCAGCACCAGTCCGCTTGTGCCCCGATCGAGGCGGCCTACAATGTGAAAGCGGGAGCCGTTGAGGTAGCCTGCAAGAAAGTTGGCCAAGGTGCCTGTGCCCTCTTTGGAGAGGGGATGGATCAGGAGCCCAGGCGGCTTGTTTACCACCAAGATGTGCTCGTCCTCGTAGATGAGCTCTAGATCTGCTGACTGGGGGATAATCCTTGACTCCTGGGGAAGCTGCGCAACAATAATCTCATCCCCTGGCAAGGCAGGATCGATTAGCCTTGCCTGCTGCCCGTTTTTGTAGAGGGCATCGGCCGCTTTCACCCTCCGCAAGAGGCTCCGAGAAAAACCGTGGGCTTTGAGGAGCTTCGCAATGGGCACAGGTTCAGCTGCCTCTGAGACCTTCAGCGAAAAGAGGGTTTCCATCGCAGCCCATCACACCAGAAATTTTTTCAAAACCGCAGCTACCTCTTCAGCGGCCTTTTGGGGATCCCCTGTGGCCAAAGCCTCTGCAAGGCAGGTCTGGGCGTGGTGTTCTAAAATCAACACCCCTGCCTGATGCAGGGCAGCCTTTGCTGCAGCTACTTGTGTGAGAATATCTGTACAGCTCTGTTCCCGTTCCACCATTTTGGTGATGCCTCGAATCTGTCCTTCCACTCTTCTCAGTCTGCGCAGGAGAGCTGCTTTGTCCGCTGCCATCTTGACACCCCTTTAATCGTCTAATCCTAATTCACGCAAGCGCTGTGCGTAGGCGCTTTTTCTCCGCCGCCCCCTTTGGCTTGCCCTCTGCATGCTCAAGGTATTGCGCTCCCAAAACACCCCGTCTTGGTAGCCTTGGATGGAAGAATCCTCTTCAGCCAAGGCCAGCCTCTTCTCAGCAAGACAACAATAGTATGCATCCAGCTCAATGCCGATATAGCGGCGTCCCAGCTTCTTCGCAACCACAGAGGTGGTACCAGAGCCCAAAAAAGGATCAAGCACCAGATCCCCTGGATTGGTGCTGGCCAAAATCAGCTTGGCCAGCAGTTTTTCCGGTTTTTGCGTCGGGTGGTCTGTATTTTCCGGCATGGACCAAAAAGGGACTGTCAAATCTGTCCACAAGTTGGACGGATGAGTGAGGCGAAAGTTCCCTTCGCTGGTTTCCAGCCAATCCTTGGGCCTTCCTGACTCTGTCCTGTAAGGTGCAATCACCCGCCGCTTCAGTTTCACAGCATCTGCATTGAATGTGTATTCATCTCCCACAGTACAAAACCAGATGTCTTCGGAGCAGTTTTTCCAATTGGTCAAAGCTCCTCTGCCTTTCTCCCGCTCCCAGGTAATCCGATTGCGGACCTTCAGATACTTTTCCAACAGGAGATGAATTGCGGTAGAAGAACGCCACTCACCGCAAAAGTAGACAGAGGCATTGGGTTTGAGGGTGGGAAGCAATTTGGGGAACCACGTTTCCAGCCACTTTAGATAAGCTTCAGTGGAGCGCTGTTTGAACACAGTCCGGTTGAATTCTTTGTCGAGGTTGTATGGGGGGTCCAAAAAAAGGAGATCGACACAGTTTCGAGGAAGCCAGTCCAGCACCTCAAACAAGTCCTGGTTAGTGGTTTTATTCTCAATCTCTTCAAGGGCAGCAGGACCTTCCATGACATGTAACAGCTTGGAATATTTCTCTTTTTCTTCCTCAGTTAATGTAATAGTTCGGTTGCGACTTGATTTTTTATCTTCTTCTACTGCCATGTTTATCCCCTCTCTGCAATTATATGCTTTTTTAAGTATACCATAAAGTTGAATTTTGTGAACTATAACCTACGGTCGCGTCAAGCTCCCGACAGAAAGTTGTCTTTCTCTGGACAATGCAAGTGCAGCCTTTATGTTCACCAAGCTACGGATATGTCTGACTTGATTTTACCATAAATACTTGGATTGGCAAACGGCACCCGTCTCCACCGTGCCGGCGTCTTTTCCTTGGCAAAACGTGTTCTGCCAGCACTTTCTTTCAATCTGTCCCCTGTTAGGCGGAAAATCTTAAGATTCTTTTAAAATTTTTTTAACTATTTTTAACATGAAAAGATCGAGATTTAAATTGACGTTTGGCTGCTAGAATGTTATAGTATAGATTGGAATAAATAATTGTCAGCATGATATGCTGATAGATATAAAAAAGGAGATGAAAAGCATGAAAAAGACCATTGATGGCAACGCTGCAGCAGCGCATATAGCCTATGCGTTAAGCGAAGTGGCAGCCATCTACCCCATTACACCTTCATCTACCATGGCAGAGTATTGTGATGAATGGGCAGCTCGTGGTCGGAAGAACATCTTCGATCGCAAACTGCAGATCGTTGAGATGCAATCTGAAGCTGGCGCTGCAGGTGCAGTGCACGGTTCAGCTTCAGCTGGTATGCTCACAACCACCTTCACTGCCTCCCAGGGACTGCTGCTGATGATCCCTAATATGTATAAGATCGCAGGTGAACTGTTGCCTGCGGTTTTCCATGTTTCAGCAAGAGCCCTGGCAACCCATGCCCTCTCTATTTTCGGCGACCACAGCGACGTGATGGCTACGAGGCAGACTGGCTTCGCCCTTTTGGCATCAGCATCAGTGCAGGAAGTTATGGATCTGGCGCTGGTGGCACACCTCTCAGCAATCAAGGCCTCCGTTCCATTTTTACACTTTTTCGATGGTTTCAGAACTTCCCACGAAATCCAAAAGATCGACGTCATCGATTACGAAGACATCAAGAAGTTAGTTGATTGGGAAGCTTTGGACAAGTTTCGGGCCAGGGGCCTCAATCCTGAGCACCCCCATCAGCAGGGAACTGCCCAAAACCCCGATATTTACTTCCAGGGCAGAGAAGCTTCAAACCCCTACTACCTCGCAGTGCCTAAAATAGTTGAAGAGGTAATGAACCAGGTAGGACAACTGACAGGCCGCTATTATAAACCGTTTGATTATACAGGCGCACCAGATGCCGAAAGAGTGATCATCGCCATGGGATCTGGCTGCGAGACCATAGAGGAAACTGTTAACTATCTGGTGGACAAGGGTGAGAAGGTTGGACTGATTAAAGTCAGGCTGTACCGTCCCTTCTCAATAGAGCACTTCTTGGCAGTGCTTCCTGAGTCCTGCAAGCGGATCGCTGTTTTGGACCGCACCAAAGAGCCTGGCTCAGTTGGCGAACCTCTCTATGAAGACGTCTGCACTGTGCTGAAGCAGGCAGGCAAACAGATCCTCACCGTGGGCGGCCGCTACGGCCTTGGTTCCAAAGAGTTTACCCCTTCCATGGTGAAGGCAGTCTTCGACAACCTCGCCCAAGACACTCCGAAAAACCACTTCACTGTTGGAATCGTCGACGACGTAACTGGAACCTCTTTGGAGGTAACCGAGCAGATCGACACTGCGCCTGAAGGCGTATTCCGCTGCAAGTTCTGGGGTCTCGGCTCAGACGGAACAGTTGGCGCCAACAAGAACTCCATCAAGATCATCGGCGACAAAACAGACCTGTATGCCCAAGGGTATTTTGTCTACGACTCCAAAAAATCCGGCGGCATCACCATCAGCCACTTGAGGTTTGGACCTACCCCCATCCAGTCCACATACCTCATCGATCAAGCTGATCTAATCGCCTGCCACAACTCTTCTTATGTAGAGCGCTACGATCTTCTGGAAGGCATCAAAGAGGGCGGAGTTTTCCTCCTCAACTCCCCCTGGACAGCTGAGGAGATGGATACCAAGCTGCCCGCTTCCATACGCAGAACCATTGCCCAGAAGAAGATCCGCTTCTACAATATAGATGCAGTAAAGATCGCAGGGGAAGTTGGCCTGGGCGGCAGAATCAACATGGTGATGCAGGCTGCGTTCTTCCAGATTGCCAACGTTATTCCGCCTGAAGATGCCATCGGCTATATCAAAGAGGCAATCAAGGAAACCTACGGCCGCAAAGGCGACAAGATCGTGCAGATGAACTGGCAGGCTGTGGACAAGGCTATTGAAGCCCTGCAGGAAATCAAATACCCTGCTTCCTGGGCAGAAGCCGAAGACGAGCCAAAAGCAGAAGATGATGTGCCTGAATATATTAAGAACGTTGTGGAGCCAATCCTGCTCCAAAAGGGCGACGAGCTGCCAGTGAGCGCTGTTTCACCCAACGGCGTTGTGCCAACTGGAACTTCCAAATACGAGAAGAGGGGCATTGCCATCGACATTCCCGAGTGGCAGCCTGAGAACTGCATCCAGTGCAACCAGTGTTCACTGGTCTGCCCCCACGCAGCCATCCGTCCTATCCTGGCCAAACCTGAAGATCTGGAGAACGCTCCTGAATCCTTTACCCATATCAAGGCTATCGGCAAAGAAGCTGCAGGCCTCCAGTACAGGATTCAGGTTGCACCTTTGGACTGCGTAGGCTGCGGCAACTGTGCAGACATCTGCCCCGGCAAAAGAGGAGAAAAAGCTTTAATCATGAAGCCTCTTGAGGAGCAGAGAGACGTTGAGGTAGAAAACGAGCGCTTTGCAGCTACCCTGCCTGAGATCGAGGTGGACTTCAAGCCTGATACAGTCAAAGGCAGCCAGTTCCGCCAGCCACTTCTGGAGTTCTCCGGCGCTTGTGCAGGCTGCGGCGAAACTGCATATGTGAAGCTTGCCACCCAAATGTTTGGCGACCGGATGATCATCGCCAACGCAACAGGCTGTTCTTCAATCTGGGGCGGCAGCGCACCAACTTGTCCTTACACCACAAACAGCAAGGGACACGGTCCTGCATGGGCTAACTCTCTGTTCGAGGACAACGCAGAGTTCGGCTTCGGCATCGCCCTGGGCGTAGAAGAGCGGCGCAGCCAGCTGGCTGACATCCTCTCTGCCTTGAAGGACGAGCCCATCTCCGACGCTTTGAAAGAAGCTATCAGCTCCTGGCTCGAGAACAAGGAAGATGCTGAAGGTTCTCGGAAACACGGAGACAAGATCAAAGCCCTCCTCCCTCGGGAGCCTGTCAGCGGCAGAGCCAAAGAGCTGGTAGACAAAGCAATTAAATCTGCAGATCAGCTCACCAAGAAATCCGTCTGGATCATTGGCGGCGACGGTTGGGCCTACGACATCGGCTTCGGCGGCCTGGATCACGTCCTTGCATCTGGCGCTGATGTGAACATCCTGGTGCTGGACACAGAGGTATACTCCAATACAGGCGGCCAGTCTTCCAAGGCTACGCCAACTGCAGCTGTGGCGAAGTTCGCTGCTGCTGGCAAGCGGACTAGGAAGAAGGATCTGGGCTTGATGGCCATGTCCTACGGCTATGTCTACGTGGCCTCTGTTTCCTTGGGCGCCAACCCAAACCACGTTGTGAAGGTTATGAAAGAAGCAGAAGCATACAATGGGCCATCACTCATCATCGCCTATGCTCCCTGCATCAACCACGGCATCAACATGAGCAGGAGCCTCCAGGAAGGCAAGAAAGCTGTAGAGGCAGGCTACTGGCCTCTTTACAGATACAATCCGGAGTTGGCACTAGATGGCAAGAATCCCTTCATCCTGGACTCCAAGGAGCCTACAGGCGACTTCAGAGAGTTCTTGATGGGCCAGGTTCGCTACACCAGCCTCAAGAAACAGCTCCCAGACGAAGCAGAAGTCCTCTACAAACAGGCAGAAGAAGATGCAAGGTTGCGGCTTGAAACCTACAAACGTTTAGCAGAAGTACAAACTCAAGCATAAAGAAAAGGCCCACACCCGTGGGCCTTTCTTTTCCCCCAGCGCGCCCCTTCCACGCCAGAAAGGCTTTCCCTGCAATAAAGGATAATCATGCTGCAATTGCGAAATAATAGGAGATGTGTTTCCAGTTTTCTGCCAAGATTGGAAAAATATTGTTCAGAGGTGATTGCATGACCCCTATTTGCCGCGAGATCTTCAGAGAATACGATCTGAGAGGGGTGGTGGACAAGGAGCTTACCCCTGAGGTGATGCGACTTTTAGGCAGGGCCTTGGCTGCGTATTTCGACAAAAACCAGCCTGGACAGGAGCTGCTCATCGGCAGGGACAACCGTGCCTCTTCTCCCATCTTCCGGGATCTGTTAGTGGAGGAGCTTGTCTCCGCCGGCATGAACGTTGTGGATTTGGGAGAAATCGTCTCCCCGATGTTTTATTATGCGCCCCACCATTTGGGGATAGACCAGGGCGCCATGATCACAGCAAGCCACAATCCAGGGGAATTTAACGGCTTGAAAGTGCTGGATGGACCCGGCACTATTTACGGCGAAGAGATTCAGAAGCTTGCTGATCTTGCAGAAAAGCTTGCTGACCAACCTCCTGTGAAAAAAAGCGGCGGCAGCGTCCGCACCTATGACATAGCTGCGCCATACATGGAAATGATCAGAAGCAAAATCAAGCTGGCTCGGCCCCTGAAAGTAGTGGTAGACTGCGGCAACGGCACAGCCTCCTTATTTGCCGAGGAGCTCTTCAGCTCTTTGGGGTGCGATGTGATCCCCCTCTACTGCGATTCTGATCCCTCTTTCCCCAACCACCACCCAGACCCGGTAGAGCCGGAGAATTTGGTTGATCTCATCGCTGAGGTCAAAAAGCAGAAAGCAGACTTGGGCATTGCCTTCGACGGCGATGGTGACAGAATAGGCGCTGTAGATGAAACCGGCCAGATTATCTGGGGCGATCAGCTCATGATCCTCTTTTGGCGGGAGCTTTTGCCGAAATACCCTGGCAGCCAGGCGATTGTTGAAGTGAAATGTTCCCAAGCCCTGCCCGAAGAAATCCAGCGCCTCGGCGGCAAGCCCTTTTTCTACCGTACTGGCCACTCTCTGATCAAAGCCAAAATGCGGGAGATCGGCGCCATCTTCACAGGCGAGATGAGCGGGCACATGTTTTTCGCAGACGAATATTACGGCTACGACGATGCCCTCTATGCTGCAGCGCGTCTTCTGCGCCTCCTCTCCCAACAAGAGAAAACCCTCAGCCAGCTCCTTGCTGATGTGCCCAAATACCACGCCACACCTGAGCTGCGGGTAGACTGTGCAGACCGGGACAAATTCCAGGTGGTGGAGGAAATCACCTCCTACTTCAAGAAAAAATACGAAGTGATCGACGTGGACGGCGCCAGAGTCCTCTTCCCAGACGGCTGGGGTTTGGTGCGGGCTTCCAATACCAGCCCGAAACTGGTGGTCCGCTGTGAGGCAAAGACCCCAGAAGGCTTGGAGAGAATCAAAAAAGAGCTGAGCCAAGCCCTCTCCCAGTTCCCTGCTGTGGGGAAAGTCCAGCTCTAACATACAGGAAAAAAACTCATTATATAACTGAGCCCCCGGGGTTGGAACCTCGGGGGCTTTTTCCGCGCCGAAGTGAATTTATTTGTTTTTTCCCTGCCAATACTTTATCCGTTCTTCGTGGCTCACCACTCTATGTATTTGATGGAGCATCCAAGTATAACCGAATGGGTCTGTAAAAATGGCATTTGAGACGCCGTATTCAGGGATTTCCGTCACAGGCTGCACCTTTTGGCAACCTGCACCCATTGCCTTGGCAAAAGTTTCTTCTATGTCTGGAACTGCAATGTTGAACCAAATGGTATTGGGATGGTCTGAAGATGGTGCCACGAGGCCGAACTTTGGGTTTTCATCCAGCATGTGAAAGCGGACTCCGTATAAAGTGAAAACCACCTCGTTTTCGCCCCTGGGCAGATCTGAGACCTCAACCCGTTCAATGTCAAAGATTTTCTCGTACAATTCCAAGGCTTTCAAACTGTCACTGACAACGAAATCAATTTCTACTCCAACCATAGCCAGCACCTCGTCTCCTGCAGATATTTCTCTAACACCTGATAATATGTCCTCTCTGCCTTCATTCTACCAAATACCCTCGCCGAAAACCACTTTCCTGGACAAAAAATGTGCCGAAAGCCCCATAATTGCCGGGGATAGCCAGGTACCATCTCCCCCTCCTCCTTCATACTTTAGAATATAGTTTAGCCCAGGGCAAAGTCTTTGCCCGGCAGCAACCTTTGCTCCTGTTAAAAATAACGAAAGGAAGTAGGAAAATGGTAATAACCCTCAGCCAACTCTCCCCAGGCAACAGGGGACGGATCCACAACATCCTCCTTTCCGGACAGATAAGAAACAGAATTTTGGACCTTGGTTTCACGCCAGGGGCTACGGTAAAGTCTATCCGGCGGAGCCCATTGGGAGATCCCGTTGCCTACGAGGTGCGGGACACCCTCATCGCTCTGCGGGCCGAAGAGAGCAGCCAGATCACTATCGCAGAGGAGGAACTGTCATGACAGCGAAAGAAGCGGTAACTGTAGCCTTGGCAGGAAATCCCAATACAGGCAAAAGCACAGTCTTCAATGCCCTCACTGGCTTGAACCAGCACACAGGAAACTGGCCCGGCAAAACCGTACTGCAGTCAACAGGCACCTATATCTTCAGGGAAAGGGAGTTTAAGCTGGTGGATTTGCCAGGCACCTATTCACTTTTGGCGAATTCGCCAGAAGAGCAGGTAGCCCGGGATTTCTTGTATTTCGGCAATCCCCACGTGACGGTAATTGTGGCAGATGCAACGTGCCTTGAGCGAAATCTCAACTTAATCCTGCAGGTTTTGGAGATCACAAACAGAGCAGTGGTCTGCCTCAACCTGATGGATGAAGCGAAAAGAAAAGGGATTGAAGTTGACGTAAATAGGCTCCAAGAGCTCTTGATGGTTCCTGTGGTTCCTACAGTGGCGAGAAAGCGGCAGGGGCTCGAGGAGCTTCAGGAGAAAATCTGGCAGATGGCTTGCAATAAGCGTGATAGGCAGTTTCAAATCCGCTATAGTCCTGAGATCGAAAGGGCAGTTGCCAAACTGGAGCCTTTCCTGCAGGAAATGCTCGGAACAGAAGCAAATACCCGCTGGCTGGCCTTGAGGCTCCTTGACGGGGATCCTGTGATTCGGGATTCTCTGGCCAAGAACCTGGGCAGCAGGAGCGTGGCAGCCTCAAGTGAGGGAAAATGGACATGAACGGACAAATGGACGCATTGCTTGCAGAAGCAGAAAAGCTCAGCGCAGGAGAGCATTTTCGGGAGAGAATAGTCAGCGAGATCTTTCAGGCAGCAGAGAACATCACAAGGCAGGTGGTCAGGAAAAAGCAGGTTAAAAGGGATTGGGAGCAGAAGCTGGACAATCTGCTCACCTCCCGTCTCTTTGGCTTTCCCATTATGATGGGCCTTTTGGGGGTTGTTCTCTGGCTGACAGTAGAAGGCGCAAACTACCCTTCGGAACTGTTGGCTTCTCTACTTTTCGGGCTGGAGGGGCATTTGAGCAATCTTCTGGCTTCGTTAAACGCTCCCAGCTGGCTGCACGGCGCTTTAGTGGACGGCATCTACCGGACTATGGCCTGGGTTATTTCTGTGATGCTGCCGCCCATGGCCATCTTTTTCCCCATGTTCACTTTTTTCGAGGATTTAGGTTATCTGCCCAGAGTTGCTTTTAATTTGGACCGGCTATTTAAAGGGGCAGGAGCAGCTGGCAAACAAGCCCTTACCATGTGCATGGGCCTAGGCTGCAATGCTGCAGGGGTCACTGCCTGCAGAATCATCGACTCTCCCCGGGAAAGGCTGATTGCAATCCTCACCAACAACTTTATCCCTTGCAACGGAAGATTCCCGCTGTTCATCGCCTTGGGGACGATTTTCTTCAAGCGGCTTGCTGATGTGGGCAGTTTCGGGGCGAGCCTTGTGATCTTGACCCTGGTTGGTTTCGGGGTCCTGATAACCCTTTTCATCTCGTGGCTTCTTTCGAGAACCATCTTGAAAGGAGTGCCCTCTGCCTTCACTTTGGAGCTGCCGCCGTACAGAAAGCCTCAGATTGGCACAATTTTGGTCAGATCTCTACTGGACAGAACGCTGCACGTACTGGGCCGCGCTGTTGTTGTGGCCGCACCTGCAGGCCTCATCACCTGGATTTTCGCCAACACTTCTTTAGGCGGGGCAACTCTCCTTGCGAGGTTAGCGGGCTTCTTGGAGCCTCTGGGAAGGCTGGCAGGCCTTGATGGGTTTATCCTGGCAGCCTTCATCCTGGGCATGCCTGCCAACGAGATCGTCCTCCCGATCCTTCTGATGGGTTATTTGTCACAAGGGGTTATGCTGGAGCCCACAAGCGTAGAGGTTTTAGGGAAGATTCTCCTCCAAAACGGCTGGACTGTGCTCACAGGGCTGAATATGATGCTGTTCTCCCTCCTACACTTCCCCTGCGGTACCACTCTCCTCACCATTAAAAAAGAAACAGGCAGCAGAAAGTGGACGCTCATTTCTTTTCTGCTGCCTTCTGCAGTGGCGTTTGCTGCTTGTGTTTTAACAGCTCAGGTAGCGAGGGTTTTCTGGTAGTGAGGCAAGGGTGCAACTTGCCTCCTTTTTTCCCAGAATTTTAAGCAGGAGGGATCATGGTGGAAGGAAAAATTTTAACTGAAAGCATGGAAGACTATCTGGAAATGTTCTACAGGCTCTTTACAAAGCAGGGTTATGTAAGGCCGGTTGATCTTTCTGATGCCATCGGGGTCCTGCCTTCCTCAGTGACCAAAATGATCCAAAAACTTAATGAAGCAGGATTTATCACTTACGAAAAATACCGCCACATCTCCCTTACCCCTTTGGGTTTGGAATACGGCAAATTCTTGGTCTGGCGGGATGAAACCCTCAAGGAGTTCCTGCACCTTTTCGGCGATTTGGAAGGTGTTGAAGAGCAGGTGGAAGGAATTGAGCATTACATTATCCCCCAGACCATGTACATCTTCAGCAATCTATTGGCTTTTTTCAAAGCCCATCCAGACGAATTGCAAGCTTTTCTCTCCTTCAAAAAGGAGCAGCCTTGTGCCTGCGGAAAAGGGCTGCACTTACTGCGCGCTTGGCTGTTCAGGCACACTGAGTGAAGGGAGAGCCACCTCACTCTCCTCCACCGGACCAATTGCCGCAAGAGAAAGCCCCTGAGAGAGGATGCGCTGGGACAGGCGCCTCAGGTCATCTACAGTAACTGCTTCGATAATGGCGATTTCTTCTTCAGCAGAAAGGCCCTCTTCCATAAAGAGCTCGTTTTTCGCGATTCTGCTCATCCGGTTGGAGGTGCTCTCAAGGCCGATTAACAAAGCCCCTTTCAGCTGCTGTTTGGCCCTGGCCAGCTCTTCCTCGCAGATTGGCTCTGAAATAAGGCGCCACATTTCTCTTACCATGGCATCGATGACTGTCTGCATCTGTTCTCTGTTAGTGCCTGCATAAGCCCCCCAAAGACCGCAATCCTTGAAAAGGGAATGGAAAGAATATGTAGCGTAGACCAGGCCCCGCTCTTCGCGGAGTTCCTGGAAAAGCCTTGAGCTCATTCCTCCTCCCAAAATGGCCTCTAAAACTTCCAAAATGTAGCGGTCAGGGTCCCGCCTTGATATTCCGGGCGCGCCCACAATTAAATGCACTTGCTCTGTTTGCTTGTATCTGGTGGCAATGGTTGGTTTGTACACAAAACTGTGGTGTTTTTCCACAGTATCCAGGGCTTCGTATCCTCCCAGATGTTTATCAACCAGCTCTACCAGCTGTTCATACTCCAGATTGCCTGCAGCTGCCACCAGGATCCTGCTGGGTGTATAGTATTTGGCTATGTAGTTTAAAAGCTGCTGTCTGGTGAGGGAAGAAATTGTGTCAACAGTGCCTAAAATAGGCATGCCCAAAGGATGGGAGTCGAAAACCGTGCTCGCAAACAAATCGTGGACAAGCTCATCAGGCTCGTCCTCATACATATTAATTTCCTCTAAAACCACTCCCCGTTCCTTTTCCAAATCAACAGGATGGAAGCGGGACCTGAGAAGCATTTCGCTTAAGAGGGAAATGGCAAATTCCAGGTGTTCATCTAAAACGCGCGCATAGTAGCAGGTGTATTCCCTGCTGGTGAAGGCATTCAACTGGCCGCCGATGCTGTCCATTGCTTCGGCAATCTCCCGGGCTGAGTACCTTTCAGTACCTTTGAAAAGCATATGTTCAATAAAGTGGCTTGCTCCGTTGTTTGTGGCATCTTCGTTTGCTGAACCAGTGCGCAGCCAGAAGCCCACGGAAACGGAACGTACAGTTGGTATTTGTTCCGCTGCTACAACAACTCCATTTGCCAATCTCGTTCGCTTGTACATGTTTTGCAACCACACTCCTTACATACTATTTCGCTCCAATATGTTGAAATCCTTCTGCCTGATCTTACCTAAAGGATTTAACCTCCCTCAGAAAGAATTAGTTATCGAATACAACGGAAGGAGTTTTGGCATGCAGCAGGGATTTTTGACTACAATTCTAACCCTTCTCCTCTATTTCACATCCCTTGGTGGAGGAGAATTACCGCAATCCAGCGATCAGGGGGCTGAGCCCGCTCCTTCCTGGACTGAAGATCTCTCATCAAGCCAGAGCCAGCCAGCCATCCTCACAGGCAAGGCAGTGAACATCCGCTCCGGACCAGGCAGCGAGTACCCTCTCATTGCCACTTTGGAAGGCGGAACCATGGTGAACCTTGAAGCCACCTCTTTGGGCTGGGGCAAAGTGCGAACCGGCGACGGCAAAGTGGGCTGGGTTCCCATGTGGTTGGTCAGCACCTCTGAATTTGACCTGAAGAATGCTGCCCCTGCTGCTCCGCAAAACAAAGGGCAACGGGAGATTTACGGCTATTATGTTGATGCCAGCTCTTACAGATCTGCAGAGGCTTTCGGCAAGCTGCTCACTGGCATCATCCCCTTCTCCTATAATATCACAGCCCAAGGTATAGTCACTGGCAACCACGATCAAAACGCAGCAAACCTTGCCAAACTCCGCTCCTTGAGCAACTACGCTCTGATTCACAATATTTCGGGGAGCAATTTCGACGGGGAGCTTGTCCACCAGGTGCTCTCAAGCTCCACAAGGCGCGCAGCTCTCGTGAACAACATCTATAAGCTTTTGAAAAACCATGGCTACGACGGTGTGAACATTGACTTTGAAAACCTGAGACCCTCAGATCGGCACCTTTTCAATACCTTCATTAGGGAGCTGGCAGCAAAGCTGAAGCCTGCAGGCTTGCGCCTGACAATCTCTGTTCCAGCCAAAACTGCAGATTACGCCAGCTCTGCCTGGGTCGGGGCTTTCGATTACGCCACTTTAGGCGGATATGCAGACCGGATCATGCTCATGACCTACGACGAACACAGCATAGCCAGCGGTCCGGGGCCTGTTGCTTCCATCGGCTGGGTGGAGAGGGTGCTGAGGTATGCTACAAGCCAGATTCCTGCGGATAAGATCATCTTGGGCCTTGCAGGCTACGGCTACGATTGGACAGGCTTCGGCAAAGCGAGAGCTTTGACTTACCCGCAGATAATGAATTTGCTGAAAAAACACGATGTCACAGCCAGCTGGGACGCAGCCAGCAAGTCCCCCTACTTCACCTATTTTTCAGGAGGCCAACGCCATACTGTCTGGTATGAAAACAGCGCCAGCCTCACAGCAAAAGTGGATCTGGTAGCCCGCTGGGGAATCCGCGGCGTTGCCCTGTGGCGTTTGGGCTTTGAAGACCAGCGCCTGTGGCAGGTGGTTAAGGAGAAGCTTTGGCTTTAAGCAGCTCTCCGACTGTGACTGGCTGAAGGTTTTTTTCTGCTAACATCTTCAGCATTTCCGGCAGTGCCTTTACTGTGTTTTCTGTCGGATGCATGAGCACGATCCCGCCAGGGGCTATTTTTCGCTGCACCCGCTGTACGATTACAGCGGGTGCCGGCTTTTGCCAGTCGATGGTGTCTGCGCTCCACATAATGGTTCGATAGCCGCTCTCCGCTGCTGCTGCCACGATCTTTTCGTTTACTTCACCGTAGGCAGGGGCATAAAGTTTCGCAGGCTCTTTTTCCAACACCCTTTGAATGACGCTTTCAGCGTCACCAATCAGCTTTTTAATCCCTTCCTGGTCCAATTGGGCAGGATGGATGTGCTTCATACCGTGATTGCCGATCTCATGGCCGCAACTTGCCATCTCCCGCAGGAGATCGGGATTTTTCTCTGCCCAGCTGCCTGTAACGAAAAAGGTGGCCTTGGCTTCGGCCTTTTTTAGGGCAGCCAGCATAGCGGCTATGTGCTCCTCACCCCAATCCACATTAATGGTGAGGGCTACTTTCCTGCCAGCTTCAGGCCTCTGATACACAGCTTGATAAAACTCTTTGTCCACTGCTGCCTCAACGCTCCTGAGGACTGGCAACAGCGCCGCACCGCTTTCAGCTTCCATGGCCAGCTGGACTGTGGCTGCCACATCCAGCTCTACCCCCGCCATTGCCGTTGTGACCTTTCCCTCCTGCCATCTAGCGTTGACAGAAGGCACAGACCAGCGCTCCTGTTGTTTGCGCAGGTGGGCTTCCAGCTCTTCAGGGAACATGCCGCCAATTGGCTCGCCGCCGAGGGTCACCCCGGGTGCGATTGCATACAGCCGCCGCTGCACGAGGCCAGTGAGCTTAATCCCTCCGCCTACAATCACCCCGGCGGCAATTAAGACAGTGCAAAAGTGGACGAGCTTACCAGGGATGGTAATGGCAAAGAACCTCATACAGTTGCCCGCCCCCCTTCAGTGCCTTCTTTTGGCTTCTGTTCGCCATCGTGCTGGATGTAATAGGGGCCTTTGATTAACAGCTCTGAGGTGGTGGTGAATTTGTAGCCTCGCTTTTTCAATTCCTTGATGAGGCCTGGCAGGGCTTCAGGAGTGTGGAGGCCTGCGTTGTGCATCAGCACAATAGAGCCTGGCCTCACTCTCTCTAAAATCCGCTTCTGCATCTGTGCAGCACTGAGGTTTTTCCAGTCTAAGGAGTCCACATCCCAGATGATGGTTTTGTAGCCGCACTCTTCAGCAACTTTAATCACTTTATTGCTGTATTCCCCAAAGGGCGGCCGAAAGACTGTAGAGTCTTTTCCTGTAAGCTCTTTGAGCATCTGGTGGGTCCGGGTGAGCTCTTTTTTGATCTCCTCTTCCCCCAGGGAATTCAAGTGAGGGTGTGAGTATGTATGGTTGCCCAGCTCATGTCCTTCTTGGGCGATTTTCTTGACCATCTCCGGATACTTCTCGATCCAAAAGCCTGCCAGATAAAAGGTTGCCTTAACTTTTTCCTGCCGCAAAATCTCCAATAGCTTCGGTGTATAATCTGCTCCCCAGGTAGCGTCGAAGGTGAGGGCGACTTTCTTCTCCCCCTGGGTGTCCACCCTGTAGATGGGGATGATCTTCTGGCTGAGGACGCTCATCACCATCCGTCCTGCACCAACAAGCCCCATCTGGATTAAACTGAGGCAAACCAAAAGGCCTACCAAAAAAAACAATACTCTTTTTCCATTGCCAAGCCAGAATATCTGCATATTTCTCCCCTCCCATCCTACTGAAATCTATGCATCTGGGAGGGGTGATATGCAAAAAGAGCGGCCTAGACCGCTCTTTTTAACCAGCAAAGATATGCTGTCCGTATTTGACTGTAACAGGTCTTGAAAAAATCCACTTGGAAGTGCTCCGGGCAGGGTTGTAAAAGTAGAGGGCTCCGTAGCTGGGATCCCAGCCGCCTAGAGCAAGTTCTACTGCCCTATATGCTTCGCCGTCTGGGGGAAGGTTGATCTGTCCGTCCCGGACTGTACAAAACTCCCCTTTTCCGTAGATGATTTCTGCTACGGTGTCGGGGAAGTTCGCAGCCTCGAGCCTGTTGAGGACTACAGAGGCAACTGCTACTTTGCCAATAAACGGTTCCCCCCTGGCCTCTCCCTGCACCATATGTGCCAGCAGCTTAATCTCTTGCCAGGTCAAATTGGCCCTGCGATAGGGCTTTTCAGGTTCAGGGGCAGGCGTTACTGCCTTTTGCTCCCTGCTTACCTCACGGGCTTCTTGAGGTGCTTCTTGCACCTTCTCTCGCTTCACTTGTGGTTTTTCCTCGGCTACCTGTACCTCAGCCTGTTTTTTCTGTTTAGGCCTGGCGCTTACCTGTGGTTTTGTTTCCTCTGCAGGCAGAAAGACTGCAAAGCTGCTGACCGTGGAAACCGCGCTGATGAAGATGGCCACAAGGAGGCTCAATTTCTTGTTAGGCATCTCTTCCCCTCCTTTCCATAAGCTAATGCTTAGTGTAACAAGGAAATGAGCTAAACGCAATGTGCGTTTAGCCCACCTTAATCGGAAAAGGCACCATGAGCCCGCCGATGGTCCCGGCTCTTTGAGATTTCTCCCTTAAGGTAACCGCTTCCAGTGCCTTACTTTTTTTCCAGTACTTAACATTTGGAATTTATGCTAAATTCCTTGCCTTTCCCTGGCAAATGTGGCATAATTTAAATAAAATAAGCGAGGGAGGGGTAGTTGTGCGGAAATTTTTAATCATGCTTCTTGTCTTGGCTGTGGGAACAACTGCACTGGCAGCATCCAAGGTTAACTGGAACACCATTGTCTCCCAAAACCGTTCACCGCGAAATTTAGAGCAGAGGCTGCTTTTGGGTGTTGCCTACGCAAACTTAGGCAAAATTGAAGAGTCCGCAGCTCAGTTTGAGATAATAGGGAAAACAAATTACGACGCTTTTGCCAGAGAGATCATCAAAAAAATGGAGTCCAGATTGGCCAAAAACAGCAGCGATATAGTCGCTCTTAATTGTCTGGCCTTTGCATACTACGCCAGAAACGATTTCAGAAACGCCCGCAATAATTTCCAGAAGCTAGTTCAGTTAGACAGCAAGAATATCTGGTCCCATAACTACCTGGCCATAGTCTATGGAAAGCTGGGGCAGATCGATGCCGGCATTGCCCAGCTGAAAAAATCCTTGGCCATAGATCCCAAAAACGAGTACACAAATCTTCTCATGGGCTTGGCTTACACTGAAAAAGGCCAGTATGGAACCGCTGCAAAGTACTTCATCAAAGCGCCGCGGGCGCTGAAGACCATCCTGAAAATGTCGAGGTAAAGCAAATACTTTACCTCGTTTTTTTTAATTACCTTGTCCCAGTTTCTCAAGGAATAGCAGGTAGCAGGCTGCAGACCAGTTGTAATCGCGGATTGCTGAGGTCTTGTTCTGCAGGTAGTAATCTTCGGCTACCGGCCCTTTCCGGTGGCATTCTGCTGGCGAGCGCTGATCTGCGCTGTCGTAGTACTCGAAAATGGTGCCAGCCTTACCATACCATTTTTCCACAGCTGCCACTACCTGTAAGCTGATCCTGCGTGCCAGCTTGTGATAACCGTAGCGCTCAAGGCCGCAGACGATGAGGTACGTCCAGTTCAACCAGCTGGGCCCCCGCCACATGTCTGTGCTGTATGCCGGATCGCTATAGGCCACAGACGGCACTGGAACCTGGGTTGCAAACTGTGCCGGATCTTCCAGGTGGCGCACCAAGGCCTCTGCTTGCTTGGGAGAACAGATGCCGGCAAACAGTGGAGCAAAACCGCTGCACGCTTTGACCCTGCTAAACTTTCCATTCATGTCCCGATCGAAGTAAAAGCCTTCCCGGCTGTGGTACAGATAATCGTTTACAGCTTTGGCAACACCTTCTCCCCGATTCTGGTATTTTTCTGCCCGTTCCTCATCTTCCAACAGGGCTGCAAGTTTGCTCAGACAAAAATATTCATGGGCTAGGAAGCTGGAAAAGTCCACAGCATCCAGGGTCTGTGCTGCATCGAACCGGGGTGAATTGTCCATTCCAGATTCGCCACTGCGGCAGTCAGGGTTTTCCTCAATAAACCATTCTAAAAGACCGTTCCTGTTTTGGTCGCGATTGGCCTCATCCCACAAAAGGTACCTTTCTAAAATCGGCAAGGCCCAGCTGGCAAATTCCAAATCTCCATGCTTGCGCACCACCTCCCAAGTAGCCCAGGCGAGAAGAGGAGGCTGGGTGATCTCAGATCGCCAGTTGGATCGCGCCTGATGAGGAATAAAACCTGTCTTAGGATCTGCCTGCAGCAGGATTGCCTTGAGGGCTTCTTGGGCCATCTCCCCATCCAGCTCGCTCCAGCCCAGGCTGTGAAAGGCAGAATCCCAAAGCCACATGTCTTTGTGGGGGATCCTGTCTGGAGTTGTCCAGCGGCAGGGCAGCCAACTGCCGCCTGATTCAACGTTCACCTTCAAAATCGACCAGGCCTTTTTTGCCACCTGCTCGTGTCCTTCCGGCAGAGGCAGCTCTTCGTAGAACTGCCTGCGCTTTGCCCAGGTTCCCTCCCAATCCTCTTTCCAGGCTGCTTGGAGTTTTGCCAAAGCTTCAGCTTCATTCTGCCCGATGGCAAGGGCAAAGCGGCCGTCTTCTCTCAAAGCAAAAGCCAACTGCCATCCGACTGCCCCTGCCACTGTTGGCTGCTTCCTGGCAGACCAGCTCTTATCTCTTGCGCTGATGGAAACCTCCCAGGATGTTGGGAGCTGTCCTATGAAGCTGTCGCATTTCAGAGGAGAAAAAACGAACTGTTCATCACCCCGAAAGCCTGCGATGAGGTCCCCTCCGGCAAGATAGAACCGACAGGTTTCCGGCTCTACCTCCTTGCCGTTTTCCAGGAAGGACACGAGAAAGCTGAAGGGAAGGTGAAAGCGCACTCCCAAAGACTTCGTGGTGCTTCCCACAAGGTTCCTGCCCCAGACGGTTTCCTCCTGATAGCCTGAGAGGGCGACTATCGCTCCCTCTCCCCAAACTGCAGGAACTTCATCTAATTTACGTTTTTTTGTCAAAGGAATCACTCCTGTTTACCTTGAAAGTTTAGGGCTTGTCAAACTCCAACACCAGAGCTGAACGAGGCTTTAGAAGAAAGACGCTATCTTCAGGCAGCTGAACTTTTTCGCCTGTCCAAAAATCAACTGCCTGCTGTCCAGGGTGCAGGTTTAAAGCATTGTAGTCAAGCCGGATGGCTTGAGGCTCGTCCTCCCAGTTGAAAAGAGCCACCCTCATCCCGGCTTTTAAAGGCTGATGCCATACCTTGGCGAGACCTTCCTCGAACAAATTCAGGGGGCGGCCTGGAGCAAGCTCTGCCTGCAGTACTTTGTAGAGGAGATCCTTCCCCTGTGAGTTGAGATAGCCGAATGGATCTCCCAAGACAACTGCACCGCCCAGAACGAGCACTAGGGAAGCGTATGTTTTGGCCTCTGAATAAGAGATGGTGGCTTCCCGATCGTGGCGCCTCCGGAAAGTTTCCGCGTGCTGGGCGAACTCGTCTTCCCTTGGAAACCACCAAGTCCTGTAGATAGGCTGTTCTCCTGCGAAGGTATCTTTTCCTCTGACCACGAGAAAATCAGGATCGTTGGTCCACCAGTTTTGATTGAAAAAATACGTTGCACAGATAGATCTGGCATTCTTTTTCAGCGCGTCCCAGAACACGGCCACGTCTTTGGAAACGCGGCAGGCGTCGCAATAACCTGGACCAATTTCAAAAGGCAGGTTACACCCTAAAATATATGCGTCCTCACCTGCTCCCTCCCTGATGATCCGCAGCGTTTTCTGCATCACCTCTACATTAGTCAGGGTGAGATCGTGGAAGTGATCAACATACATCAGGTAGCGGAGAAAATCAAGCTTGAAATAGCGGTAGCCCATCTGGGCGAAGCTGCGGAAGAGATCTCGCAGGTATGCTTCTCCTTCGGGTCTGGTGACATCCAAAATATAGCCAAAAAGGCCGCAGCACTCATAGGTTCTGTCAGGAAAGCCGTAGCTGTTCTTTCCCACGAAATCGTAATTGTCTTGAAAGGCGTTGCACTCAGGATCGATAATTATCGGCGCAAGCCAAATCCCTGGCTCAAATCCTTTTGCTTTGATGTCCTGCGCCATCTTTTCCATGCCGTGGGGGAAGTTGCTGTCTGCATCCCACTCTCCATGGCGGATTTCCCAGCCCATATCCAAGATCACGAATTGGACCGTTGACGCTGCAACAGGATCTGCTGCGAGGACCTCTACGTTCTCCATGATCTTGTCGTGGCTGATGCTGCTGTGGTAATAATCCCAGCTGTTCCAGCCCCGGGGAGGGGGAAAAACTTCCACTGCAGTCTTTTTTGCAAATTCCTCCAAGAGAGTCTGGGCAGAGGTGCCTAAACGAATCTGGATTTCTCCTATCTGCTGCGGGTTCTCTGTCAGCTCATGCGGCAGAGACACCATTCCCTGGAAGGTGCCGGCAAAAAAGCCCAGTACCAGGGGGTAAGCTGAAGCAACCTTTGAGGTGAGCAGCTCTGCACCCTCCTCCTTTTGGATGGCCAAAAGGGCTTTGGAGAGATCTCCCTCTGTCAACTCCGAGGCTGCTTTAATTGCAATCTCGCCCATGGTGCCTCCGCTGACCAAAAGTTTTGAATCTTGCAGGGTCTCGGGCGAGAGAGCGATTAGATTGAGGTTTCTGGGAGGCTTGCCGCGAAGCAAGGTTAAGGAAGTTTTTATTTTGCAGATGTCAGAGGCAACTTCAATGGTTTGGGAAACTTGAAAATCAGGGCAAGTTTTTGTGAAGACGATCCTGTCTTCAGCTTTCTCCAAATTGGTTTGCACGATCTTGTGGGATTGGGGAATGCTCTGCAGCTTGTTATAAGGAAAAGGCAGCGCAAACCCCCAGTTAAGGGGCAGAAGCGCTGCCGAAAAAAGCATCCCCTGCTTGTTTTTAATCGTCAATTGACCAGTCTCGGACACGTTCAGGCTGAGTAGACCCTTTTCAATAACCGCAGTCATTTAAGTGCCCTCCTTAGATCCTGATGGTTCTATGCTCCTTGCGGGATCTCTCTGCAGCAAAGGCCATCAAGTGGCTCTGCAGCGATACCCTGGCCGATGTCTTTTGGCTGCTGGCCTCTCCTGCAACTGCAGCCAGGAAATCCCGGGTCATTCTCACATCACCCCCGCCGTGGCCTGAGATCAAGGTAGAGTAGTCTATTTTGATTAGTTCTTTCTCGCCGCTTAAGAAATCTGTAAGCTGGATCTCGCCTTTCTCAAGGTGTCCCCTCAGGTCTCCTTTTGTGCCGAAGACCCGCAGTGTCCTGGTATTTTCACTGGAAAAACCGATCATGTTGAAAGTTGCGGTGGTGCCGCCTTCAAACTCGAAGATGGCGCTTTGGTGGTCCACAACATCGTTGTCGCAGTGGTAGACGCAGCGGCCGTAGGGTCCCCTTTTCAAAGCTTCGTATCTGGCTGGGAAAGACGTGTCTGTTGAGATCATGGCGGTAGGCCAGGTGACATTTTTAATCTGCTTGAGATACAAAGCAGGAGCGAAGTGGGGACATGTTTTTTCGTGAGGGCACCCGTCGAGACAGTACTTTGGCGCGCCAGGGGGTGCGTTTTCAGGTCTGAAGTGCATCAGATTGCCAATGGAGGTAACCTTTTTGCACTCTTTGCCGATGAGATAAACAAGCAGGTCCAGATCGTGGCAGGACTTGGCCAAAATCCAGGGGCTGGATACTGCTTCGTTGCGGAAATTGCCCCTGACAAAGGAATGGGCAAAATGCCAGTAGACTACGTTTTCTGTAAGCTGGAAATTGACGATCTCGCCGATCCGCTTTTCATCTAATAGCTCTTTTAGCTTTTCGAAAAAAGGTGCATAGCGCAGGACGTGGCAGACCATCAGGACAAGACCTTTCTCTTCTGCCTTCTCCACCATGGCCCTGCATTCAGACTCTACTGGCGACATAGGCTTTTCCAATAGGACATGATAGCCTTTCTCCAAAGCTGCCATGGTAGATTCGTAGTGAACTCTGTCTAAAGTCGAGTTCACCACTGCGTCTGCATACTTTTCCCCTGCTAAGGCCTCCTGCCAGGAAGCAAACTGCTTTTCTTGAGGAACATTGTACTTTTCGCAGAAAACTTGCCGCCTCTCTTCATTAGGCTCTGCAACGCCTGCAATTTCCACTCCGCTCTCAGTGGCATAACGGGCGTACACATCGCCTCTAGATCCTGCGCCGAGAACAATCAACTTCATGGTATTGTATAACCTCCTCGCTATTTTAAGACGTTAGTTCTTTTCCTTCTGCTTCAGCTTCCAGCTGCGCGAAAGCTTCTTCTATTCTAAGCTCGTGGCCGCCTGGGAAGATGTTGAGAAACTGCGTCTCTCCTCCTTTTTGGCAGAGGGCGTTGTAAAGCCTGAGGCTGTGGGTGTAGGGCACAGAACGGTCGTATCTGCCGTGGTTGATGTAGACCCGGCCGGCTACCAGCTTATCCACCAAATTGATGGGCGAGCGCAGGTAGTATTCCCTGTCCACTTCCGGGCTTGCGCCGGGTTCCCCTCCACAGCAGGCAGCAATGTGAGGAGCATAATGGGGATTTTCATGATACCAGGCCGCAAGGTCTGTAATGGGACACCAGCTGCTGACCATCGCCCACCTCTGAGGCGCTGCAGCCAAAGTGCAAAGGGCCATGTGTCCCCCGCCGCTGCCTCCTAACAGATAGATCCGCTTCTCGTCCACTTTTTCCGGGTAACGCTCGCAGAATGCATCTACACAGGCAAGGATGTCTCCGATGGCCAAAGGTGAAGCGCAAGCTTCTCTGGCTCTGGGGTTGCTTGCCAAATTTGGCCCCCGGAAGCTCGGCAATAGCAGAGACCAATCTCTGTCGCGAGCAGGCGGGCCGAAATTGTCCCGCTGATTGTCTAGATCTGCGCTCCAGGTGTGCAGTCCCACTAAAAGGGGTCTTTTCTTCCCTTTGGCAAGGCTGAGCAAGGCTTTTTCCTCTCCGTCGGAGCTTCGGAAAAGAAACTTTTCCACCTCTTTCACTCCTTTAAAAAATTCTGAAATTTAAAACCGGGGAGGCTATCCCCTTACACTCCGGTGCTGCCGAAGCCTCCCTTGCGCTCTCCTTCTGCCTGGTCTGTGTCAGTGCACAGGTAGTTCAAGAAGATGCCCTGGGCAATGCGCTGCCCCTTTTCAATCTGCACAGGCTCAGGGCCGAGGTTTAAGAGGGCAACGAAAATGTGGCCTTCGTTATCTGGATTGTCTGCATAATCTGCATCGATAATGCCGGTGCCGTTGGCCAAGATGATCTGCCGGATGGCCAGGCTGCTGCGGATGAAAAGCTGCAGCACTTCGTTTTGGTTCATGTAGGCCTTGATCCCGGTGGGGACCAGGGTTACCACACCGGGATGAAGAATTACGTTTTCTGCTGCTCTGAAATCGTAGCCTGCGCTGGCCCGGGTTTTTCGCTGCGGGAGCTCGATTCCTTTTCCCTGCCAGCTGCTTACAACTGCAAATCGTCTCATAAAGCTTCCAACACCTTCTGGCAGCGCTGGCAAAGCTCTTGTTGAGGCGTGTATTTCCAGCACCGCTCGCATTTGTACCCTGGTGCCCTGTTGACCACAACCGTCACGTCATCCAGGGATTCTGCTTCCATGATCAGATCTCCTGCTTCAGGAGCTTCTCCGATTTTCCAGTCAAGCTTTGAAACAATGGCAAGATCCATCATGTAATTTGGGGGGAAATCTCGAGCGATCTGGGCGAGGGCAGATTCAGGCCCGTAAATTTCCACTGCTGCCTCCAAGGAGCTGCCGATGAGCTTTTGAGCCCGGGCCCTCTCTAAAGCCCTGGCGATCTCGTCCCGCAGCTTCAGCATGCTGCGGAAGCGCTGCTCCAGCCCTTGATCCAGATACCGCTCTTCCACCTGCGGCCAGCTGGCCATGTGGATGCTCTCCACCTCTCTGCAGCTCTCCGGCAGGTGCTGCCACACTTCTTCTGCTGTATGAGCCAAAACTGGCGCCATCAATCTCACCAAAGCCTGCAGGGCTTGGTAGATGACAGTCTGCACTGCACGCCGCGTTGTGCTGGCTGGAGCTTCGACGTAGAGGCGGTCTTTGACCACATCCAGGTAGAAAGCGCTCATCTCCACAGCACAGAAATTGTGGATCGCGTGGAAGAGCAGGTGAAAGTCGTAGCTGTCATAAGCTTGGGTGACTTTGTCTATTAGCTGGTGCAGTTTCAGGAGCGCCCACTTGTCAAGCTCCAAAAGCTCTTCGTAGGCCACAGAGTCTGTTTTGGGATCAAAATCCTCTAAATTGCCCAGCATAAACCGGCAGGTATTGCGAATCCGCCTGTACACTTCAGACATCTGCTTGAGAATGCCGTCTGAGATCCGGACATCGTTCTTGTAATCTGCAGATGCCACCCAAAGGCGCAGGATGTCTGCACCATACTGTTTGATCACTTTTTCTGGCGCCACCACATTGCCCAGGGACTTGGACATCTTTTTCCCTTCTGCGTCAACTGTGTACCCGTGGGTGAGGACAGCTTTATAGGGAGCAGTGCCCCGGGTGGCTACAGCTGTGAGCAGGGAGGATTGGAACCAGCCGCGGTGCTGGTCGCTTCCCTCAAGATATAAATCAGCAGGATACCTTAGCTCCGGCCTGGGATCCAGCACTGCTGTGTGGCTTGAGCCGGAGTCAAACCAGACGTCCATAATATCGGACTCTTTGCGGAACCGGGTACCGCCGCAGTTGGAGCATTTGGTGCCTTGAGGAAGGATTTCAGAGGCCGGATGGGCGTACCAGCCGTCTGAGCCCTCTTTGCGGAAGAGCTCTACAACAGCAGCAATGCTTTCCTCTGTGATCAGCTCCTGGCCGCACTCTTCGCAGTAGAAGATGGGGATTGGCACTCCCCAAATCCGCTGTCTGCTGATGCACCAGTCTCTGCGTTCTGAAACCATGCTGTAGATCCGTTCCTGGCCCCAGCTTGGAATCCACTGTACATTTTTGATTGCTGCCAGCGCTTCTTTGCGGAAGCCGTCAACTGAAGCGAACCATTGGGAGGTAGCCCGGAAGATCACAGGTTCTTTACAGCGCCAGCAGTGGGGATATTGGTGATCCAAAGGCTTAGTCGCTTTCAAGAGCCCCTTTTCTGTCAGATCTGCAATAATCTGCTTGTTTGCAGTTTCCAAATCCAAACCGGCATACGGTCCTGCCTCTTCAGTGAGCACGCCGTGCTCGTTTACTGGTGCCAAAACAGGAAGGTCATAGCGGAGGCCAACTTCATAGTCTTCCTGGCCGTGGCCAGGTGCAGTGTGAACGCAGCCTGTGCCTGCCTCAAGGGTCACATGTTCCCCTAAAATAACAAGCGATTCCCTCGGCAGAAACGGATGGCTAGTGCGGACTCCTTCCAGATCGCTGCCTCGGAAGGTGGTGATTTCTTTCAGATCGTCCAGTTCCATTTCCTTAGCCACATGTTCCAGGAGGTCTTGGGCCAAGATGTAGCGCTCCCACTCCCCTCCGCTTTTTGCCTCTACCAATGCATAAGTGAAGTCTGGATGCAGGCAGATGGCCAGGTTTGCCGGCAGGGTCCAGGGAGTTGTGGTCCAGATTACAACAAAAGTGGGGATGTCACTTTGGGGAAATTTGTCCAGAGAATCCACCACTGGAAACTTCACGTAAATTGAAGGTGAGGTGTGGTTGTCATAGTCTATTTCTGCCTCTGCCAGTGCTGTTTCACAGTGGGAACACCAGTAGACTGGTTTCTTTCCCTTGTAGATGTAGCCTTTTTGGGCCATGGTGCCGAAAACCTCGACCTGTCTGGCCTCGTACTCAGGCGCCAGGGTCAGGTAGGGGTTCTCCCAGTCGCCCCAGCAGCCCAGCCGCTTAAATTCCTCTTTCTGAATTTCCACGAATTTCAGCGCGAAATCTCGGCAGCTCCGCCTGAATTCCAGGGGAGGTACTTCGTGTCTGTTGACGCCTAACGTTTTGATAGCCTGCAGTTCAGTTGGCAGGCCGTGGGTGTCCCAGCCGGGGACAAACGGGGTATAATAGCCCCGCATGGTCTTGTACCTGACTATGATATCCTTAAGTACCTTGTTCAGGGCGTGGCCAATGTGAATGTGTCCGTTTGCATATGGAGGCCCGTCGTGTAAAATGAAGCTGGGAGCATTTCTTTCTTTCGCCCTGGATTGGGCTTTTTCATAAATTCCCTGCTCCTGCCAAAACTTTTGGATTTCAGGCTCTCTCTGAGGAAGATTTGCCCGCATGGGAAAGTTGGTTTTTGGTAGATTAAGTGTCTTGCCGTAATCAGCCATTTTTCACCCATACTCCTTTTCTATTTCTAAATATATAAAAAACCCCATCCCAAAGCAAAGGGACGGGGTATGATTCCTCGCGGTACCACCCTTTTTGGCTCGAATGAACCCTCTTAAGTCGATAACGGCGACAACCGTCCGCACTTACTGTAAGTTCAGTGCGGCACTCCGAGGTGATCTTCCCTTGTGGAGACGCGCTGGGCTCACACCATCCCCAACTCGCTGGGCCGTCCTGTCACAGATACTGTCCTCATCATCGTTTTTCTCTGTTTTTCCACATTATACTACATAAGCTGCAAAAGCGTCAATAGACGCAGACACAGCAGACACAGCAGACACAGCATCTGTTTCTCTCACGCCCCCATTAAACCCATCAAATGCGAACTATTAAAATACCACCCCAAAGCAAATCGAAGTCCTGTTATAAGTATAATCCAAAGTTACCAAAGGCGTCTTTTCCTGACCTTGAGAAGAGGAATAATTTGCTTCGATCCGAAATTTATTTTGAAAGTTGAGGCCGAGACCCAACTTGTAGTACAAACCGCCTTGGGATTTAATGAATGTACTTTCGCTGTTGGGTCCGGAGAAATAGTTATAACCGAGGCGGCCTGTGAGGTATGGCTGTGGACCACGGGTCCTGGAGCTGCCGTAGTGGTTGATGAACCCGTAGATAGGGGTAAATTGGATTGTCTGCTCGCCAAACCATGGCCTTTCCTTCTGATATTCCACACCCAGCCCTACATCTGAATTAGCTGTACGGGAAAAGACAAGATCTATTACAAGGGCTAGATTCGGCGCGATGGTCATGGCGTTATCGTAGTTATCGCCCAGGACCACCTGACCATCCAGGTCTACTGACAAATTGGCTACCATTCCTCCTGCAAAAGTGCTGGTGGATACAGCTAAGAAGACTAAAGAGCAAATACATAGCTGCCTCAACATATGAATTACCTCCACGCTGTTGGTTAAGCTAATTTTAACCTAATATGGAGGCTTTTGCATATGGGAAAAATTACCAACAACTTCTTCCCCGTTATTAGTAATTCTTTACCAGCACCTCATCCACTTTGCCTCGCCCGGCAGCTTTTGAGTTAATTGCCCTGTTGGCTTGGACAATTGTTATGTTGTAATCTTTATATAAGTCCAAAATAAACTCTGTTGCAGAGTTTGAAAGGAGGAATTTCACTCCCCTGCTGTTTAAGCTATCGCACAGCTCTTTCAGCCTGATTTGTTCCTTTCTGTCAAATCCGCCCTTGTCGTAGTCGGTGAAGTAGGCGCTCTCTGAAACAGGATCATAAGGTGGATCGAAGTAGACGAAATCGTCTTTTCCAATCCCCTCTACCGCCTCCTCGAAGTCTCGGCACGTGAATGTGATATCAGCACTATTGAAGTATTCGCTAACAGCTCTTAAGGCTGTTTCGTTGACAATGTTGGCGTTTTTATATCTGCCAAAAGGGGTGTTGAATTCTCCCCTCCGATTTACCCTAAATAAGCCGTTATAGCATGTCTTGTTGAGGTAGATAACCCGCGAGGCCTTCTCGATCTTGCTTAATTGATTGTATTTTTCTTTGTCTCTGTCCAAATTCCTGATTGCATAAAAATAATCCGCTTCGTTTTTATGTTTCTTCAAGTCCTCGATGAGCTCTTCAACATAGCGGCAGATTACTTCGTACACATTGATTAACTCTTCATTTATATCGTTGACCACAGCTTTTTGCGGATGCAGAGCAAACAATACTGCACCACCACCTAAGAAGGGCTCGTAGTAAACAGAATATTTTTCAGGTATGTGTTTTTTTATCTCCTGCAGTAATTGCCGCTTCCCACCAGCCCACTTGAGAACTGGTTCAACTTTTGAATGTCTCGCCACACCAACTCACCCTTTACTTTAGGCTAGGGATTATATTAACCCTTTACACGTTTAAATCCTTTTTCTCTAATCTTTCTCCAAAACTGATCCCTGCGATGATTATCCATAAGTCCTAATAGATACAACAAGTTGTGCGTGCTGAAAATAAAAACCCGCCTACAGAGTTCACAGGCGGCTTTGAAAAATGTTTTCTATCTCCTGAAACCAGCCACTTAACGCCTATTTTTCACTCACCATATATCTCAGTACAGTTTTAAGTTTGCTCTTTTCCGTTTTTCTGATGTCTGAGAGGTAAATCTCTCTATGTACCAGAGTTCTCAGCTGCAAATTGTTTTCAGCGATAAATTTCTTCATTTGTTCAAAAGTTCTAGGCTCATTTTCGAAAGGATCTATGTGCATCATTTGAACTGACAGCCCGTCCTCAATTGTGTCGAATTTAACATCGTCTAGAAGGGGATGGTCCTTTTTCTTCCTGACGTTTTCAAATGCCCGCCCCACTACATCAGCCGTCACAAAGTCAGGCTGCCTGATCATGATTGTATACACCAATTCGTCTTTATCCAAAGTTTCAGCCTGCCTTCCCTCTTCTGTAAGGTCCCATAAGCCTTCTAGGGGGTAGACAGTATATTCGTAATAGCCTTCTGGGGTATAGCCTGTTTTAGGCATCATCCTCACAGCGTATGCCAGAGAATACAAAACGCCTACCTTTTCAGCGAACTCTTCTTTGTTGGGATCCCCCCTCCCACTGATCAGAAAAAACTTCATCGGCGGTACTTTGACTAGCTCTGGTTTGATTTTGGGAAAATATAAGTCTTTTTCCTGCTTTCGCCATTCATATTTCGTCATCTCTTCCTATTCCCCCTCCGTTGCGTGTACCTTATGACGCTGTCCGTTTAAGGAAAGTCTTCATTAGCTTTTCGGCATGATGTTCTGAAGCTGGAATGTCCTATTTGTTTTCTGAAAAAGCGGGCCTTGTAGCCTCCCAGATCAAATCTGCATAATAGAAATGCCCGCTATCGCCAATCACTAAAGAACAATTGGACTTGCAGCCGGCTGCTGTGTACATTCGCTGGATATCTTCAAATGCTTTCTTCACGCCGAAAATAGGGAAAATACGGTCGTGCAAACCCGCAGCTACAATCAGCCGCCTGGGAGCAATCATGCCGGCAAGGTCTCCCATTTCAAAGTATTTCCTAATCCCCGGCACATAATTGCACATGCAGTGAGGCATGGCAGCAATTGAATCCTCGTAATTGCAGACTGCACAAGACGGGGCAGCTATTTTTACCCGTTCGTCCAAACAGGCCAGATAATAAGTGGTTGTTCCACCGCCGGAATTGCCTGTACACATCAGATCTTGCAGATCGATTTGCGGGAAGTGTTTTTCTATCACATCAATTCCCCGCATGACATCCCAAACCCGCTCACCTAGAGCTGTTCTCCCATTGAGCAAAGCAATTTTGGCTGATTCCGTACAGCTGGTTCCAAAGCCTTCCAGGCTGCTCTCACCAAAATTTCGGGGCTCCAAAACAAAGGCAGCTCTTTTCTCCTTGATTGCACGCAGTGCGATGGCTCTCTGCGGCCACTCAGCCAGCTTTTCCGCGTCTATTTCCCTTTTTATACGCCCCAGCAGGATATGCATGCCGCTCCCGTGCCCACTGCAGCAGATGGTCAGAGGTATAGGCTGCTGTATCCCTTTTGGAATAAGCAGATGACAGGGAACAAAATAGTCTGGTTCGCTTTGAAATAAGAACCTTATTTCTGTATAATCTTCAAATTCGATGTCGTACTCGATGGAAACAAGCGGGTCAGCCTTCTGCAGCGGAAGTCCCAATAGTTCCATCAGCTTTTTTCTTGCTTCTTTCTGCCACTGTGTGAAATTCGTTTCGTTCTTAAAGCGCATGCTGGGTCCAGTCTGTCTTAAAAGCTCCTGTTCATGAAGGTGAGAATTGATGTTTCTCATTTTTAACTCTCCCCTATTATTCCGCTCTTGCGGGTAGTTGCTTAGCACACGCTAAAGGAAGTTCAAGGGCGGCTGATGCGGAAATTCCGTGCAGCCTCCACAAAACTGCAAGCAGCACAAGCGTTGAAATAAAGGTGTGCGTAGCTTGCCACGACGTTTCGGTACTGATAGCCGTCAGTGTACTTGTGCCTGTCGCTGGTTTCTGCAGAGAAAAGATCCGGTGAAAGTTCGGAGCTTTTTATCCGGGACTGATGGAACTCTTGCCCGCGAATTACGGTCCCTGCAGGACCCAACAGCGAATTGCGGCGGGTTGCAAGTTCAGTGTAGCGAATCTGCAGATATGCCGGATCCATAACGAAATCCATGGGCAGCACACCGCTCATGGAGTAGGTTCTGCCGTCAAAAGTGGTCAGGGAACGGCCAAGATAAATCATCCCGCCGCTCTCGCCGAAAATCGGCATTCCAAGCTCGGCAGCGCGGCGCAGCTGGGCTACCAGCTTAACGTTCTCTGCAAGTTCCCGGGCGAAATTTTCCGGATAACCACCGCCAAAATATGCAGCGTCAGCATCAGGGGGTAGCGGGTCGCCATTGACAGGGGAAAACTCAACAATTTCAAATCCAGCCCCCTCAAGTGCGGCCAGGTTCTCTTCGTAATAAAAGCAGAAAGCTGCGTCCCGGGCAATGGCAAGACGCGCTCTTGGGGAAGCTTGGGATTTGGAAGTTTGCCATTTCGGATTTGCATCTGGTTTTAGGGAGCATCCGAAGATCTTATCTACGTCAAGCTGCGCTGCGACTTCACTTAAACTACTGCTGTCATAGCTTTTTTGGTTCTCGTATGGGGTAACGAGCCCAAGGTGGCGTTCTGCAACTTCAAGAGCTGGGCTGTAGCTGACAACTGACAGCACACGGCTCCAGCGTTCTGCGCCCACAGCATCCCTGATTAAATTCCTGTGAACTTGGCTCCCAGGATGCCCGCAGCGGTTGAGAATGAAGCCAGAAATTTTAACAGCAGGGTCAAAGGAGGTTAATCCATCCATGATGGCTGCAGTTGTGCGGGTCATGCCGTAGACGTCTATAACGGTAACGACAGGTATGCCGAGGATGGCTGCGATATGGGCAGCGCTGCCCTCGCCTGTGCCGCCTGCGCCGTCAAAGAGAGCGCCCATCCCTTCAATTACCGCAACGTCTGCATTTTTGCTCCACCGCATGAAAACATCGCCAATTCCTGCTTCTCCCATTAGCCAGTAATCTAGATTTATTGATGGCCTGCCAACAATGGCAGAATGGTACATGGGGTCAATGAAATCTGGTCCGATTTTAAACGGCTGTACAGTTAATCCTTTTGCCTTGAGAGCGGCAAGGAGCGCTCGTGTCACTGTGGTTTTACCTGCTCCGCTATGGGTTGCCGAGATGATTATCGATGGCATTTGATTGTTGTGCTGCATATTTTCACCCATTTTTTGAGTTCTTTTTTCCCCTCAACGTCTTCAGTTTTCTCTGCTTTTCCACAAGCAGTAGCCCTTGATGCAGCTCTATTCTTGCCGCATTTTCCATGGCTGCATAAATACTTGCTTGAACGGGTTCATAGGCACTGTGCAATTATAAGAAAATTAGTCAGTTGCAATTGATCATTTATGCCTGTAAACCGTGTTCTGCATCGGCTGCAAAGAAACTCGAGAAGCTTGCTGTATATATTGAACTTATTCTCTTCCATAACACACAACTTGCTGATCTCCGACGATTACATGACCATAATGATTTGGAAGAAACAATATGCTCAAATACTTTTGTTTTCACATATTTGGCTGATGGCATCCTTGTGACTGCCTGCCAAATCGTGCCCCAAAAGTGTATGTTATTATGTGTCTTTTTCTCAGCAATTCACATGATCTTAAAATAACATTCTAGAATGGTTGCCTTTTTCCTGCATAAAAAAGTGCTGCGGTAAACAGCTTTCTTACGCTACCTTTTGATGACTTTTTCATTTATTTATGGTGCTAGCGGAGATTTAAAATGAAAATTCTTGAATTAGATGAAAGACGAGCTGTACTCTCCGGAAATGCCCATGTTTTTTTGACCAGAAACACATTTTTCGCGGCAGTCTGAGAGAGTCAGAGCTCCACTCTGTCTACTTCAGATGGCTCTTTCTTTTTCCTGTAGGGCTAGATGAATTTTAACAATGTAAGCAAGTAATATGGAACACCACAGATTCAATCAGCATATAGTATCAACAAACCAATTAGTGGAGCTGGAGGTTGATCATGATAGAAAAAATCATTTATATTATGCTGATTGCATGTTTGTGTTTCCTTCCAATTTGCACCTTTGCCGCCTCTCCCCCTGCAACGGTCACAATAGATGGAACGCTGGATGGCACCTATGCATCTGTACAAGCGGCAGTAGATGCAATCGGGCCTGCCACAGGGACGAATTTTGTCGTTGAAATTGCAGAAGGAATAGTTTCAGATCCACTCAATATCTTGCAGCTGCCGGGCAAAAACGTGGTCATCAGGCCACAGGCTGGAGCATCTGTCACATTTACAAACACAATTACCATTGATGGAAATGGAAATCTTGCGAGCCCTGAGACTCTGTTGATCCAAGGTCTTACTTTTGATTTTTCTGAAGGAACCTTAAACAACTGTATTGATTTTAATTTGCTTCCGTCAAGAGTCGGTCACTGCTATCCGCACAATGTGACCATTAATGGCTGCACTTTCAAAGGTGTTTTCAATGAAGTTGTAGCAGTTCAAAGTATTCCTGGCGGGATGAGAAATATTGCAATAATCAACTGTACCGCCACCGACATGCACAGCCTTGCACAGTTAAAAGCGGTCTCAGGTTATGCATTCATTCAAAATTGCACCTTGAGCAATTCCGCCGGAGGAGTAAACTTTTACGGCCCAGGGAATTTGATAATTGACAGCTGCAATCTTGAAGCGGTGAACTATGCAGTTCGCAGCGGCCAAGGTTCAGGCACCATTTCTACTTTGGGCTCTGTAAATATCAACAACAGTATATTAAATTCTAACTCGCTGGGAGATGGTACAATTATTTTAAGAGGTGACAGCACAAATAATGTAAATATTGTACATTCCAATATAACCAACGGCAATCCTGGTGGACCTGTACTGCAAAATCTTAATGCTGCCAGCGTGCTGCTTTACGAAATCGACGTTGTTGAATCTAATTTAACGGGACAAATCACAGGCATTGATCAATCAACCATAACTACTATCGATGACCCAAACGTGCCAAATGGACCTGTTTGTATAACCAGTGGCTCGGACAATGTTTTAATTCCCTCTATTGCCATTTTGGTTGCGCTGATCCTCATTCTGATGATTTTCATCTTTGCCTTCAGTTAATGTAGCTGCCATCTGGGATGTTAATCTCGTCCTATGGATAGCTTTCTAATGTCCTCTCAACTGGTTGCGGAGTAAGTGCGTCCCTGGCGTAATTGCTCCGCAACTTGTGAATACATCCGAGGCCGCCGCCAATGGCCTCTCTAATCATTGTTCAGCAGTACTCAACATGTCTTCAAATCATTCTCAGGGCATCACTCTTATAAACAGCTACAAATTTCAATTGTTCAGCTAAAACTTACCATTACCTGATGCAATAGGTGTTCATCTTTGGGGCAGACAGTGTTTTCGAACTGCCGCAGATTGGATGGACACCGCTTTTAATTTTCGGCGGCACATTTACAGAGCTCAATATTGGTTCAAAGACCTTTTTTCTAGCCAAAAACGCTGTGATGTCTTGTTTTTATCAGATAATTACTCATTTTGTCGAAATATCAGTCGCTATACCTGAACTGCTCTACTGATCTTGCAATCAAACCTGCTCGTGCTCAGTTGATTCTGCATATTCGATCCTGTTTCGGCCAGCAACTTTGGCTTTGTACAGCAATTTGTCAGCCATGGCTACAATTTCCACTGGAGAGATTTCCGGCGAGTATTGAACTGTAGTTACACCAAAGCTTGCAGTGACATATTTGGAAACTGTAGATCTTTTGTGTTCAATTTTCAGGTCTTCAATCCCCTGCCGAATTCTTTCGGCTATATCCACTGCACCGCGAAGGTCTGTATCAGGCAAGATACAGGCAAACTCTTCTCCTCCATAGCGGGCTGCCAAATCTACAGCCCGGTTTAGGCAGTCAGCGATTTTCCTGCCTATTTGACGCAAACATTCGTCTCCCATAACATGACCATAATAATCATTGATTCCACTGCACAAACCCATATCTCACGCTTGTAGAATCACAAAATAAATGTTATTTCTCCTTAAACATTAATATGCTACCATATAATATGATTAGCAGATTTTATATAGCTTAATCTCCGGATTGTTTTTGTTTTCATTATAATATTACCCATTAGACTTGAAAAACGTCACAAAGTACCGATTTAATAAGCTTTTTGCAGTGGAATCATCATTGTACTCTTTAAAATTGTCTATATCCAACAAGATAATTGAGAGCTTGGATTTTGAGCGCTTGAGCCTGAAGTATTCATGTTCCAACGTAGCATCAAAACATCTTCTGTTTGCAATTCCCGTTAGCTTATCCTGGTTGCTTAATTCTGTTAACTGTCGATTGGACTCTTCCAGTAA
>Ga0209537_1000361_pt1 | contig 55987 bp, 59 predicted proteins | sample BioPla4DNA1_FD_187698 | JGI IMG/M metagenome (GOLD analysis project Ga0209537, IMG submission 187698) | Biogas fermentation microbial communities from Germany - Plant 4 DNA1 (SPAdes) (version 2) | ecosystem: Engineered > Bioreactor > Anaerobic > Digestate | place: Bielefeld, North... | reverse complement strand
AGGATTCATTTAGGTGTACATTTTCTACTATTATTTCATCAGGAACCCTAATGTCTGCAGGGGCAAAGTTCCAAATTCCCTTTATTCCACTTCTTACATATATATCCGCAATTTCCTGAGCACTATATTTTGGAACAGTTATTATACCTATTTCCACTCCATTTTCCTTAATGAAACTTTCCATCTGCTCCACATCTTTGATTTCAATATCTCTGATTCTAAGACCTATAACCCTAGGATTCCTATCAAACAGTGCTAAAACCTTAAATCCTGCATCCTGAAAACCTTTATAATTTGCAATTGCTTGCCCCAAGTTTCCAGCTCCAGCAATTACAGTCTTATAAATCTTGTCTAGTCCTAATATCTTGCCAAGCTGATTTTTAAGGTCCTCTACATTATAGCCATAACCTTGCTGTCCAAATCCCCCAAAGTTATTTAAATCCTGCCTTATTTGTGATGCAGTAAATCCGGTCATGTTACTTAACTCCTGAGAAGATATTCTAGTAACGCCTTTGTTTAGTAAATCTGTTAGATACCTATAGTATTTAGGTAACCTTCTAATAACCGTAATGGAAACCCTATTATCTTTATCTCTCTCCATTTTGTCACCCCTATCTATCAGTTTTTTTGTTTTATGTTATTTTTTATTCTTTTAGGCGATAATATTATAACACTGCTATTTTTGTAGGTCAAATAAACACAACTATGTATTTTGCATACTTTATTTTAATATTACCCATAATAGTATTAAATTAATCAAATAGGAGGATTTTTATGGCCAGTAAAGAACAACTTAGGAAAATAGCCATTTACTGCGATTCTTACACTCCTTATGATGAAGGAGAATTGAAAAATCTTTCACAAAAATTTGACAAAAATTTTGAAAGCTGCGAAAATTGTATCCATTATACCAAAGATAAAAAGTGCGAATTAGATTTAATAGATAAAGTATTATCAAGTCTAGCCATGGAACAGGATTTAAAATCTTAGCCCTTACTTTAAAAGGGCTTATTTTTTTGATAGAATAGTATAGATAAAAAATATTTTTATTTTATGAAAATATATTACTAAAACATATGGATAATAAAGGAGATATTGATTAATATAAATCCATTGATTTATAAGAAATATTTAATAAGTTTATGAGATTATAATACTTATAATACATGAAGTTTAATAAAAAATCCAGTTTAATAAAAAATATATTTACTTAATTATAGAATATAATAAAAATACCCATAGCATGATTTAATAAAAAATGCAATTTAACAAAATCATACTGGCTTAATTACAGGATATATAAAAAATACAAGGAAATTATATTTTAAGCCTTCGGCTATAACTTTCAGGGAATGGAAGTAAAAAATCCGTAAAAAATTCGCTTGTTTGTATTTTTATTAATTCTTTTGATGTGGTTGTGTAGTTTTTATTAAAATTATATTTTAAATTTCCTGTATTTTTTGTAAATATTGTGTTTTAGTCAGATTGTATTTTGCTCAAATTGCTTTTTAGTTGTATTATATTTTCAATTTATTAGAATTCAGTATAAAATATTTATTTATATATACAATTATAAAGAAAGTAGGAGATGGAGATGATAGTCCTTTCATGTACCAATATATCAAAGGCCTATGTAGTGGATACTATACTGGAGAATATAAGCTTTTCCGTAGAAGATAAGGATAAAATAGGCCTAATTGGCCTTAATGGTTCTGGTAAGACCACCCTATTTAATATATTGGCCGGGGAAATAGAAAGGGATAGTGGAGAAATATATATACAGAAAGATTTAAAAATAGGTTACCTAAAGCAACATGTAGACCTTGACAGTGAAGAGACAGTTTTTAATGAGTGTTTAAAGGTATTTAAGCCCCTAATTAAAATGGAAAAAAGGTTAAGATCCCTGGAGGAAAATATAAGTAATTTAAGTGAAAAAGGGGATTCTAAAGAGCTGCAACAGATGATGAAGGAATACTCTAAGCTTCTAGAGGAATTTGATGAGAAAAATGGCTATGGATTCAAAAGCGAAATAAAGGGAGTATTGAAGGGCTTAGGATTTGATGATGAAGATATGGACAAGAAGGTAAGTGTCTTAAGTGGAGGCCAAAAGGCAAGGCTTTCCTTAGGAAAGCTACTTCTTGAAAAACCAGACCTTCTACTTCTAGACGAACCAACCAACCATTTGGATATCGATGCCATTGGCTGGTTGGAATCCTTCCTGAAGGATTATAGAGGAGCCCTCATAGTCATATCCCACGACAGGTATTTCCTGGACAATGTGGTTAATAAGATATTTCTTTTAGAAAATAAAAAGCTTAAGGTCTATGACACTAACTACACAGGATACATGAAGCAAAGAAAAAAAGAATTGGAAATAATAAAAAAGCAATATGAAAACCAACAGAAGGAAATAAAAAGGCAGGAGGAAATAATAAGGCGTTTTTCTAACTATGGAGGCAGAAGGTATATAAAACAGGCTCAAAGTAGACAAAAATTATTAGATAAAATGAAAAAACACCAGGAACCTCCAAAGGAAAAGGCTAAATTTAAATTAGTATTTGAACCTAAAATTAAGAGTGGCAGGCAGGTATTAGCTGTTGAAAACCTGGGAAAAAGCTTTAATGACTTTAGGCTTCTGGAAAATATAAACTTCAACATATACAGGGGAGAAAAGGTAGGTTTAATAGGACCTAATGGAATTGGCAAGACTACCCTCTTTAAAATGATTCTAAAGGAAATACCTTACAACGAGGGAAACATAGTGTTAGGCCATGGGGTAAATATGGCTTACTTTGACCAGGAACAAGCCAATTTAAACTTGGATAAAACTGTTATAGATGAAATATGGGATGAACATCCTACCTTTGACCATTTTACCATAAGAAGCCTGCTGGGAAGATTTTTATTCATAGGTGATGATATATTTAAGGAAGTAGGAGAATTAAGTGGTGGAGAAAGAAATAGATTAGCCCTTTTAAAAATGATGTTATCAAATGCCAACTTCCTTTTGATGGACGAGCCAACCAACCACCTGGATATCGATTCAAAGGAGGTTTTAGAAGATGCCCTTATAGATTACAAGGGGACTTTACTCGTTATATCCCACGATAGGTATTTCTTAAACAGGGTAACCAATAAAATATTGGAGCTTACTAAGGAAGGCATAAAGGAATATTTGGGCAACTTTGATTACTATTTGGAGAAGAAAAATGAAGTACTTGTTGAAGAGGAAGAAGAATATAAAACCAAGACCCAGATTAAGCTGGAAAGAAAAAAGGAAAGGGAATTAATTAAAAAGGAGAAGGAGAGGAAAAAACAAATTCAGAATTTGGAAAAATCCATAGAAGAATATGAGGAAAAAATTAATAAATTAGACGAAGAATTATGCAATCCAAAGCTATATGACGAACCTGATAAAATAGTGGAATTAACAAGAGAAAGAGAGGAAATAAGCTCAAAATTAGACCTGCTTTATGAAAAATGGATAAAATTAACAGATAATTAGTATTCCTCTTTTTCTCAATATTTATACACATTATCCACAATTTTATCCCCAAGGGCTTGTACTAATATTGGGGGATAAAATAACTTTCCCACATTATCCACAACTTATTCAGTGACATTTATTGTCTAAATGTGAAAATAATGTGGAAATTTTGTTGGCAAGTGCTAGATTAACTCTAAATTTGGAGCAACACTTAAATCCAGGTCTGAAACCTTCCCCTTTATATAGTTAAAGTAGGTAGCTGATCCTATCATGGCTGCATTGTCTGTACACAGTATCCTTGAAGGATATAGAATTTGGATATTTTCCTCTTTTCCCCTTTTCTCCATAAGTTGCCTTAAACCTTCATTAGCTGCCACACCACCAGCTATGGCTATTTTATCTGTTCCTTTTTCCTTAGCTAGCCTTATGGACTTATCCACAAGTACTTCTATAACTGCCTGTTGAAAACTTGCTGCCACATCCTCTACTATTATTTCTTCACCTTTTTGCCTTCTTTCATTCAGATAGTTTAACACTGCAGTTTTTAATCCACTAAAACTAAAGTCATAGCTATCCTGTTCCAGATATACCCTGGGAAAATCTATGGCGGCCGGATTTCCTTCCTTTGATAGCTTATCTATTACTGGTCCTCCGGGATAAGGTAAACCTAAGGCCCTTGCAACCTTATCAAAGGCTTCCCCTGCTGCATCATCCCTGGTCCTTCCATATAGCTCATATTCAGTATAGTCCTTTACATATATAAGGTAGGTATGTCCACCAGATACCACCAAGCAGGTAAAGGGTGGCTCCAGATCCTTATACTCTATATAGTTGGCACATATATGGCCTTCTATATGATTAACCCCTACCAGTGGCTTATTTAAGGCATAGGCTATGGCCTTAGCACTGGATATGCCTACTAATAGGGCACCTACCAGGCCTGGCCCCTGGGTTACTCCGACTATATCAATATCATCAAAACCAATATTGGCTTCATCTAAAGCCTCCTGTATTATCATATTTATATTTTCTATATGCTTTCTTGATGCAACCTCTGGTACAACTCCTCCAAACTTCCTGTGAATATCTATTTGGGAGGAAATAATATTTGATAAAATTTCCCTGCCATTCTTCATAACTGCAACAGAGGTTTCATCACAAGATGTTTCTATGGCTAATGTTATTATATCCTTATTCATATCTACACCCCATTTTATATATCTTTCCACATTATAATGGCATCTTCATTGTTATCCTGATAATATCCCTTTCTAATTCCATATTCCTTAAATCCAAACTTTTTATAAAGGGCTTTGGCAGCTTCATTGGATTTTCTAACTTCCAAGGTCATAGATGCTATATTCCTATCAATGCAAAGCTGGATAAGCCCCTCCATTATTTTGCTTCCTATACCCATATTTCTATATTTTTCATCCACTGCAATATTGGTTACATGGCCTTCATCAATTATAAGCCATACACCACCATAACCTACAACTAGTCCATCTACTTCTGCTACTATATACTTTGCAAGAAGATTTTTAGTCAACTCTAATAAAAAGGCCTCCCTTGTCCAAGGAGGAGAAAAGGCCTTCTTTTCTATTTCCATAACTCTGTCTAAATCCTTTTCCTGCATTTCACGAATAATTACCTTCATTGAGCATCACTTTCTTTCTTTTTAAGCTCTCTTTGAGCCTGTGATTCTCTCAAATACTCTGGTACTAAATTATAATAATTTACCCCTTCCATATGATCCTTCTTCTCAAGGGCTAGCTCTGCAATGCTTAAGGCCCTGCAATTATTATGTATATTTTTTGCAAAATATACTTTGTCCCCTAGCCTATCCTTTATATATTCCCTGTGGATACTTACCCCATTGCCATTCATCATAATAGGCTCATCTTCCTTTAAAAGTATTTCAAGTAAAGAATCAATTTCCATTGCTGTTGGTTCCATTATATTTTTAAGAAGGCCCTTTTCCCATTTATAAATTCCAGTATAAACCCTGTTCCTTCTTGCATCAATTATGGGAACAATAAGGCCATTGAAGGATAGGTTGAAGGCTAGGGCTTCCAGGGTTGAAACTCCAACTATTGGCTTATCATATACATGGGCAAAGGCCTTCATAGTTGCAATACCAATCCTGAGACCTGTAAAGGAGCCTGGCCCCACTGCAACTGCAAATAAATCTATATCTGATACCTTTAAATTTAAGCTATCCAATACTTCCTTTATCATAGGAACCAGGTTTTCAGAATGGCTCATTTTTTGATTAAGGGAATACTCTCCCAGCATGTTTTCATCTTCCATAACTGCACAGGTAGCAATTACAGTAGATGTATCTACAGCTAATACCTTCAATTTACATTCAACTCCTTAACTATTTGGTCAAATCTGTCTCCTTGTCCACAAATTGTAACAACCCTTTCCTCTATGCCCTCTCCCCTGTCAATGTGTATATTTATCGTATATTCTGGTAAAAGCTCCTTAATCTTATTGCCCCACTCAACTATTGTAACACCATCAGAATAAAAGTATTCTTCAAATCCTAAGTCGTATAGGCTATCCACATCATCTAATCTATACACATCAAAATGATATACATCTAATCTGCCCTTGTACTCATTTATTATGGTAAAGCTAGGGCTTGTTATATAGTCTTTGACACCCAGCCCCTTGCCTATGGATTGGGTGAGGGTTGTTTTACCTGCTCCCAAATCTCCAGTAAGGGATATAATATCTCCACCCTTTAGAATTTTACCCAATTTTGTTCCAAATCTCTCTGTATCTTCTTTATTCTTTAATATTATTTTTACCATTTTCCCAACCTTCCTATACATAAGCTAAATATTATTATAACTTAAGTAATTGACAATTGCCAACAATTTATTCAAAAGACAGGGACGGTTCCCTGCCTTGTGTGAGAGCCTTTTTCTTTACCTATATGCCTTATTTATACAAGGGAAAATCATATTCCATAGCCTTAGTTAATGCAGTAAATACAATAAGACGCAAATTTAAAATCAGGGAGCCCTTCACTGCCAATATAAAGCAAAAGAACGGTTCTCTGTCTTAAGGGATTCTTCGCCTATAGCTCAGAATGACAATGTTGAGAACCGTTCCTTGTTTATTTGTATTCTATAAACTTGTTATTCTTTAGAATATTCATAAATTGAATCAATCTTTCATATAAAGGCTCAGCCTCTTCCTGGAATTCTTCCTTTAAAAGTTTACCTATTTCATATACAGTCTTTTCCCCATCTATTTCCTTCCATATGAAGCTGCCTAGTTTATCTAAATCTATTTTAAAGGATTCAGGAGTAAAGAATAGCTTCCTTGCAAGCCTATCCATTAAAGAATTCCTGGGAACTATTAATCTAACTAAGCCTTCCTTTTCTTCCCATTTTATATTTAAAGATTTTACCGGGACTAAGTCCAGGTAGTTTTTCTTCTCTTTCTTTTTAAGCATACTTACCCTCTATCTTCTTTCAAGCTTAGCAAAGAATGATTTCCTAACTAAAATAAGTGCCAATGCAATGAAGGCTACTACTGAACCCCATTGACCTAGGGCATAATTTCCAAATCCAACTAAAGCAGGCAGTTCCTTCCGGATAAGGAAGAATTCCATGTTCATTAACTACTAAGGCCTTTCTTAGGGGAATCATTAAAAATACACCTAATAATCCACCACATAGGGCTATAAATACAATCCTAATTAAATTTGGCTGTTCTAGTCCCAATTCACTTGCCCATAGGAAGAGGGCTGGAATTGTAAATAATGCACCGGCTGCCAGAGATTCACCAGATGAACCAATGGTTTGTACCATGTTGTTCTCCAGTATGGAATTTCTTTTTAGGAGTCCACGAATAACTCCCATTGAAATAACAGCAGCAGGTATAGAAGCACTAATTGTCATGCCTACCCTAAGACCTATATAGGCATTTGCTGCTCCAAAAACAACAGCTAAAATAATCCCAAGAATAATCGCAGTTGGAGTATATTCAGGTACTATTTTATCCGCTGGTATATATGGCTTAAAATTGTGGCTGCTTTTATTCAAAGCTTACACTTCCTTCCTAAATTTATTTTTTGTAAATGAATACAGTTTCTTATACATCTATTACAAAAATATGTTAATTTTTGTCGATATTTTGTATATAAAAATAGGGTAAATAGCATATGCTATTTACCCTATTTATATTGTACAACAACAGTATTTTTAAATTCAATTTATCATTTTTCCTGGATCGCCATATTTTACCTGCGGAGTATTGGTGATACTCTCTTGTATATTAATGCTGTTACCAAGGTTACTATAATACCTTTTACCAGGTTAAAGGGCACTACTGCAAATAGTATTAAGGTTTTAAAATCTACAACATATTTATTTACAGCCGTTCCCAGGGCCACAATTTGTTCTATTGGCCAGCCAAATATTTTGGCATACAGTGGAATCATAACATAGTAATTTGCTACAGATATGGATATAGTCATAGCAATTATTCCTGCAGCCATTCCTATAACTGCATTTTTAAAGGTTTTATTCCTATGATAAATATAACCAGCCGTAAATACAAATATACTACCCACTACAAAGTTTGCAAGCTCACCAACTGCTGCAGTATCTGTTCCCTCCAAAGCTAAATTTAATAAATTTTTTACCAGCTGGACCAATACTCCTGCAAAGGGTCCTAGTGCAAAGGAACCTATTAAGCCTGGCACGTCTGAAAAATCAAATTTTAAAAATGATGGTGCAAACCATAGTGGAAAGTCAAACAGCATAAGCAAAAATGCTATGGCCCCTAAAACTGAAACCTTCACCAATACCTTTGTGTTTAGATACTCCTTTTTAATAATATCCATAATAACCCTCCATATATTTATTTCTTTGGGGGTTAAACATGGAAGAATTTTAAAACCCCGAAGATAACTTCGGGGTGAAATAGCACTTACAAAGATATATCCACTAAGGATATACCCATTGGCTAATATCTTCTCCCATCCAGACTTTCACTGTCGGCCTTGGAATTCCACCAAGTCAACCTTAAATAAGGCTCGCGGGCTTTCACCGCCGGTGAGGAATTTCACCTCGCCCCCGAAGATATTTTATATTTACTTTTCTTCTTACCCTTATTATAAGACTATTATCATAAGATTGTCAACTATTCCCCCAGCTTTCATGTTAAATATACCCAAATGTTTCAAGTAACTAAAGTCGAATATTGACTTTAAAGATTGTTATTCCTTTAGCTATTGGTGTTTTTTTATTTATTTTTGTCATCTGGGTGTAAAAAAAATAAAATTTATTCTGCTAAAAGAGCAATTCACTAGATAGCAAGCTCACCAGCTAGAAAATAGGATAACAATGAAGAAAGGGCGGAAGTAGAACTGGTAGCCAAGGAGTTCTATGACCCAAACCACAAGTGGGTAAGAAAGGGTATATAAATCATCAGCTACTTTTGCTTCTTGCTGGAATAAATCCTATGCATCAGAAATTTTAAATTTTACATACCATAAAGTGTAAAGTATAATAGCAAAAAGTATAATTACATATTTTATAATTAAAGAAAAATCTCTTATAATTAATCCAAGAAATATGTAACTAACTACCAAGGCAGCTATATTTTCCCTTGGAGTGGCCACGGGTAAATTTCTGACTGGCCCAAAGTAACCAAAGAAAATTAATAATTCAAAGCCAATAAGAATAAAAAAAGCTAACACAATTAAAAGGCTCTCATGAATTACCCCTAGGGCTAAAAAATAATGCCAAATACTTTTGCTAAATAGTTTAATATTATAAATTTTTTTCTATAGTCCATTTTACCATTCCATTCCCACTATTATATTAAAAAACAACAGGGCATATGTTTTAAACATAATGCCCTCTTCCTACTACAATCCTTTAACCCTTTCTATGGATTCTTCACTGTAATTTGTTCTAACCTTTATATATCCATTAAACATCTTATTTACTTCTTCATCTCCAGTATCCACTAAAAGAGGTCCTTTAAGGGACATCAGTTTTTTCTTAGTAGCTATTACAACAACATTTTCCTTGCCTACCTTCTTTATGACCTCACTGCTTATTTGCTGGTTGCCTCTGCCAAATATATAGCCCTGGCCTCCAATGACTGTTACTATTATTTTTGCCCTGTGGCCTTCTATGGCATCAAGTATATCCTTTTCACTGGCATCAGCCTTTATTAGCTCCTTATTTTTAACTATATCTATACCTAAAAGAGTATTTGGTAGCCCCAGCTTTTCCATTATATACCTGGTGGATGTTCCAGAACCTATTATATAGACCACATCTTCTTCCATGGATTCTACTATTCTATCTGCTATTCCATCTAAGGCAGCCTCTTCTCCTACAATACCTCCTGCCTTCTGATTTTGTACCAGCTCAGGTTCAAAAGGTACCTTCATATATCCATATAGTTTAGCCATTACACTTCCTTCTCTAAAGGCCTCTTCATCTATATCCATAACTTCCATCTCTCTTATATTCAGCTCTTGTCCCTGGAAGAATTTAAGGGCTATTTGACCAGCTCCCCTAGGATGGCTGGCAAATACTCCTGAATGTATTTTTACCCCTGTAGGTATACCTAAAACTGGTATTTTGTCCCCTACAGAATTGTATACATTTCTTGCAGTACCGTCCCCTCCTGCAAAGAGGAGAAGGTCAACTTCCATATCAGCCATTAACCCTGCTGCCTTTTCTGTAGCCAAAGGCCCCTTTAAATCCTTTACCTCTTCAAGAACCTCCACCTTAAATCCTAAATCCTTAGCTGCATCTTCTCCCATCTCTCCTGGACAGGTTATTATTTGAATTTTATCCTTTAAGGGTGTTAACTCCTCTAAGGCCTTTTTAGCCTTTACAGGAGATTCCTTTTTGGCCCCACGCCTGATGGCCTCCTGCAAAACTTCCTCTCCATCAGTACCTTTAAGTCCTACTCTTCCTCCCATTCCTGCAATTGGATTTACTATAAAGCCTAGTTTCAATAAATACACCTCTTTCTAAAAATTCCTATATACTATTTGTCCATTTATAATAGTGGCATAGGTTTCACAACCCAGATCCTTTATTGGATTTCCATCAAATATGACTATATCTGCATCTTTTCCTGCTTCTATGCTGCCTACCCTGTCTGCTATACCTACTATTTCAGCCGGATATATGGTAATAGCCTTTAAGGCTTCCATCTCATCCATGCCAGATTTTACAGCCAAACCTGCACATAGGGGTAAGTATTGTTGCGGTATGACTGGTGCATCTGTAATAATGCCTACCTTTACTCCCTTTTTGTTTAATATGCCTGGAGTTTCAAAGGATAGGTTTCTAAGCTCTATCTTAGACCTGTTTGACAAGGTGGGCCCTACTAGGGCACCCTTTCCTTCTTCAGCCAAATAATCAGCAATTAAATGGCCTTCTGTACAGTGTTCCAAAGTAATATCCACATTAAATTCCCCGGCAATTCTTAAGGCTGTAAATATGTCGTCTGCTCTATGGGCATGGGCCTTTAGGGGTATTTCCCTTTTAAGGACCATAGCCAAGGCTTCCATTTTTATATCAAAATCCGGCATCTTGTCTGGATCTCCCTTGGCCCTTTCCTTTTTCTCCAGGTAAATCTTTGCCTTAAATAGGCTTTCCCTTAGGATAGCAGCCGTTGCCATTCTTGTAGTGGGAGATTTCTTTTGTGAATCATATACCCTTTTTGGGTTCTCTCCAAAAGCAACCTTCATGGCTACAGGGTCTTTAACTATCATGTCATCTACCCTTTTCCCATAGGTCTTTATGGCAGTTGTAAGTCCTCCAATAACATTGGCAGAGCCAGGTCCTGTAACTACAGTTGTAACTCCAGCCTTATAGGCATCCTTAAAGCCTTCATCCATTGGATTGATGGCATCTATAGCCCTTAAGTGGGGCGTTACAGGATCTACCATTTCATTTCCGTCACTGCCTTCAAAACCCATTCCTTCTTCCCACATGCCTAAATGACTATGACCATCAATAAAACCTGGTAGAACCATTCTTCCTCCTGCATCTATTACTTCAGCATCCAAGGGTGCCACAATATCTTTTCCTACTTCTACAATTTTATCCCCATCTATAAGAATGGAACCATTTTCAATTATCTGTCCTGCCATTGTATATATATACCCATTTTTTATTAAAATCATAAGTAATCCTCCTTGTATCAGTTCCTTACCTAATAAATATTATACATTTCTTGACTTGGCTCAGCAACTGCATTGGTAAACTTTATGGCAGGGAAGTAAATTGTAAACTTAGTTCCATCCCCTAATTTGCTCTCAACAAATATTTGTCCTCCATGTTCTTCAAATATCTTCTTTGCAATACTTAATCCTAATCCAGTACCCTTGCTTCCTTTAGTAGTAAAATATGGATTAAATACCTTATCTATTATCTTATCATCTATGCCACAGCCAGTATCTGATATTTCCAGTACTATCTTATCCCCTTCATCATAGGTTTTTATGGTCAATATTCCCTTGTCTTCCATAGCCTCTATTCCATTTTGAATTATGTTAATAATAGAATGTCTCATATCATATTCATTTGCATATATATACTGTTGGGAATTTAAGCTTACTTCCAGGGTTAAATTATTTGTTTCATCCAAAACTAAGGTTTTGAACTTATGTTTAATCATATCTATGCAGTTTTTAACTATATAATCAAATTTATATATATCCTTTGGTGCTTCAATAGAGCCTTTGAAATTACTTTTAATCCTCTTGGTAATATTGCTGCCGTCTAAGGCTAATCTTGCAATTATTTCAAGGCACTTGTTAATTTCATTTATATCGTTAATTTCCTGGCAATACTGTGCATGCCCCAATATGGACACTAATAAATTGTTTATGTCGTGAATGATTCCCCCTAATATTTGCCTCATATTTTCTAGAAACTCACTTCTCATCATGGCTTTATTGAACTTAAATTCAATACAACGCTTCTCTGACAAGGCGGCTAGACTCTTATGAGCAAGCTCATCTGGAGTGTATACATCAAAATGATCTACCCCATCTACAACCAAATAGTCGTGGTACTTAAATATGGGGATTATATGACTTTTATCCATTTTTTCAATTATATATCTTACTAGGAAGTTAGCCTTTCCACCATCATATAATTCCCTTAATCTTGCATAGGTATAATGAACCTTATTAAGGCTTACAGAATTCCAAAAGGAATCCACACTTATGTATACGCAAGGCTTTCTATTTATATCAATTTCACTAAGCCTGTTAATTTCCTTTTCTATTTGATCTGTTATTCTATCCACATCTATTCCATATTCATTTATATAATCATCCCTTGATATAATTGACAATCTATTAATATTTACTAATTCCTTAAAGTTTGGATCCAATTCATCAATAAACTTTAAACTTTTTTTCTTTATGTCAGATGAGCATATGTAAATTAAACCTCCATCATTCATAAAATTATGTTTTATATACTCCTTAAAAAGATTTAATTCACTTTCTCCTAAATAAGAGCTTATGACTCCAATAAAGCCATTTTTTTTGCTTATTAAATTCCCTATACTCCACATTAAAACACGCCCCCATATCATACATCCTTGGCGCTGAGTGATATGCGTTTTCTTTCCATGTCTATATCTAGCACCCTTACCTTTATAATATCTCCTACTTTGACAACTTCCTTCGGATGCTTTATATAACTATTGGACAGCTCTGATATATGGACCAAGCCATCCTGCTTTACCCCAATATCTACAAATACACCAAAATCAACTACATTTCTGACAGTTCCTGTTAGAACCATGTCCTTCTTCAAATCTTCAAGTTTTAATACATCCTGTCTAAAAATAGGCTTTGGCATTTCATCCCTTGGATCCCTACCAGGTTTTTTAATTTCATCCATTATATCCTTTAGGGTGAGCATTCCTACATTTAACTGTTGAGCAAGCTCTTTTAAATCCATATTATCAAAATCAATTTCCATTAATTTTCTAGCTATATCATAGGACTCTGGATGAACAGCAGTATTATCTAAAGGATCCAGGCCATCAGGTATTCTTAAAAAGCCTGCACATTGGGTAAAAGTCTTAGGACCTAGTCCTTTAACCTTTTTAAGCTCTTCCCTACTTTTAAATTTGCCAACATTTTCCCTGTACTCTACTATATTTGCAGCAACCTTTGTGGTAATACTGGCTACATATTGAAGTAGGGATGGACTGGCTGTATTTAAATCAACTCCTACAGTATTAACACTGTCTTCCACTACTCCCTTTAAGGCTTCATCTAATTTCTTTTCATTAAGGTCATGTTGATATTGTCCAACACCTAGATGTTTTGGATCAATTTTTACCAGCTCAGCTAAAGGATCCTGCAATCGTCTAGCTATGGATATGGCACCTCTAATAGAAACATCAAGTTCCGGAAATTCCTCCTGGCCTACTTCTGAAGCTGAATAGATAGAGGCCCCTGCTTCATTTACTATGGTATAAAAAACCTGTCTGTCTAAATTGTTAATTATATCAGCCACTACCATTTCTGTTTCCCTAGAGCCTGTACCATTGCCTATGGCAATTATATCTATCTTATATTTATATATTAAGGTCCTTAATACTTCCTTTGTCTCATCAACTTTATTTTGGGGCTCTGTTGGATATACTGTTGTATAATCCAATAGCTTTCCTGTTTCATCTATTACTGCAACCTTACAACCAGTTCTATACCCCGGGTCAATTCCCATAACAACCTTATCCCTGACAGGCGGCTGCATAAGAAGGGGTTTTAAATTAAGGGCAAATACGTCTATTGCTTCCTTTTCTGCTCTTTCTGTAAGGCTATTTCTAATTTCCCTTTCTATAGATGGGAAAATAAGCCTTTTGTACCCATCCTCTATACTTTTTTCCAAATATTTGGCTGTTTCTAAGTCTGGATTTTTTATTATCCTCTTCTTTATTTTTGATAAAATCTCATCCTCTGGCAAAAGGAGGCTAACCTTTAGAAATTTTTCCTTTTCCCCCCTATTTATGGCAAGAATCCTATGGTTTGGTATAGTCCTTATAGATTCTTTATAGCTATAGTACATTTCATAGGGGGATTGTGCATCTTCATCTACAGCCTCCACCTTCAAGACTCCCTTACTATTGGCAATATTTCTGATAGTTTGTCTTATTTCCGCATCCTCAGAAATATTTTCTGCTATTATATCCATAGCTCCCTGTAAGGCCTCTTCTTCAGTGTAAACACCCTTACCTTCACCTATATACCCATAAATTATGCTTTTTAATTCATAATTTTTAATATTTTGAGAAATTAATACATTTGCTAACCCTTCTAGACCTTTTTCCTTGGCTATGGTAGCCCTTGTTCTTCTTTTTGGCCTGAAGGGCCTGTATAAGTCCTCCAGTCTTTGCAGGGTATAGGTATTTAGTATTTCTTCCTTTAATTCATCAGTAAGCTTTCCCTGTTTTTCTATGAGCCTTATTATCTCTTTTTGTCGACTTTCTAAATTCTTCAAATAATTTAACCTGGAATTAAATTCCCTTAAAACAGTATCCTTTAAATTCCCTGTCTCTTCCTTACGGTATCTGGCAATAAAGGGAATGGTATTGCCTTCTTCTATTAGCTTTATGGTATTCCTTGCCTGATAGGGCTTAAGGTTAAATTCTTCAGTTAATATTTGTTCAATGTTCATAATATCACCTTTCTCAAAAATGTAAATATATTTACATTATACCATATTTTGCGTAAAATGATAATTATTACCTGTAAAATAAAAAATGACCTTTAAAAGGCCATTTTTTTCAAATATTCATGTATGAATATGTCTATATCCCCATCCATTACTCCTTCTATATCTCCAACTTCCACATCTGTTCTATGGTCCTTTACTAAACTATAGGGGTGAAATATATAGGACCTGATTTGGGAACCCCATGCAATTTGGGTATATTTCCCCTGTAAATCTTCTATCTTTTCCTTCTGCTCTTCTTCTTTAAGCTGTATAAGCTTTGCCTTTAACATCTTCATGGCAGTTTCCTTATTGCTATGCTGGGAGCGCTCATTTTGGCATTGGACTACAATTCCTGTAGGTATGTGGGTAATCCTAACAGCAGATTCAGTAGTATTAACATGCTGTCCACCTGCACCACTGGCTCTGTAGGTATCAATTTTTAAATCTGCCTCATTTATCTCTATATCCACATCATCATCAAGTTCTGGAAATACATCTATGCTGGCAAAGGAAGTATGCCTTCTGTTTGAGGAGTCAAAGGGAGAAATGCGGACCAACCTGTGGACTCCCTTTTCTGATTTTAAATAGCCATAGGAATTATGCCCCTTAATAAGCATGGTAACAGACTTAATACCACCTTCAGTATCAGGCAATATGTCTAAAATTTCCACACCATAGCCTTTGTCTTCTGCCCAACGCCTGTACATTCTAAATAGCATCTCTGCCCAGTCCTGAGCCTCCAATCCACCTGCTCCTGAATGAATGGATAAAATTGCATTGTTTTTATCATATTCTCCATTTAGGAGGGTGGATAGTTTAAAGTCCTCTACTTCTTTGGAAACAGCTCTGTAATTTTTCTTTATCTCTTCATAGGTTTCAAAATCTTCCTCTTCTAGGGCTAGTTCTATAAGGACCTCCAAATCTTCTATTGAATTTAACAGCTCCTCATATACCTTGATCTGCTCCTTGAGGGAGCTAAGTTTTTGCATAATTTTCTGAGCCCTGTTAGTATCATTCCAAAAGCCTTCATTGTAGGTTTCTTTTTCTAATTTTTCCGCTTCCTTTTTTAAACCATCTATGTCAAAGAGAAACACCTAATTCCTTTACCATCTTTTTCATTTCCTGGGTTCTTTCCCTGTATAAATGAATGTCTTCCATAAAGTATCACCCCCAAATGTTTTAATGGACAATTACAAGACAAGAGAACCAGCCCTTGTCTTATTATGCTCCACAACATTTCTTATATTTCTTCCCGCTTCCACAAGGACAAGGATCATTTCTTCCTATTTTCTTCTTTTTAACATAGGGTTTATTGCCTTCTTCCCTCTTTGTATCTACAGGATTTGCCACCCTTCTTCTTTCCATTCTTTCTGGTCTCTGAATGTGGAACAGGTATCTTACAGTATCCTCATGGATGCTATGAATCATTTCTTCAAATAGTTCAAAGCCTTCATTTTGATAGGCCCTAACTGGATCCTCCTGGCCATAGGCCCTTAAGCCTATTCCCTGCCTTAACTGATCCATTAAATCAATATGGTCCATCCATTTTCTATCAACAACCTGTAGAAGAATTATCCTTTCTATTTCTCTAAAGGTTTCTTCCCCTATTTCAGCTTCCTTTTCTTCATATTTCTTTACTGCAATAGAATAAAGTTCATCAGCCAGCTCTTCCTGGGATAGGGATTTTATCTTATCCTCATCCACTACTCCCTTTGGAAGGAATATATTCTCCAAATAATTTTTAAATCCAGCAATATCCCAGTGGGATTTTTCAATGTCCTGGCCTAAATACAGGTTTATGGCCCCTTCTATAACACTTTTCACCATGGCCAGTATATCTTCCTTCAGATTCTCTTCTTCCAGAACCTTTCTTCTTTCTCCATATATAACTTCCCTTTGCTTATTCATTACATCGTCATACTGTAGTACATGTTTTCTTATGGCAAAGTTGTTGCCTTCCACCTTTTTCTGTGCATTTTCTATGGATTTTGTAAGCAGGTTATGCTCAAGGGGTTCATCTTCTGGCATATTTAGTGTATCTACAAGGTTTTTAACTCTTTCTCCACCAAATAATCTCATCAGATCATCTTCCAGGGAAATATAAAATCTTGAGGAACCAGGGTCCCCTTGCCTGCCTGAACGGCCCCTAAGCTGATTGTCAATCCTTCTAGATTCGTGCCTTTCTGTACCTATAATGTGAAGTCCTCCAACTTCAATAACCTTCTTAGCCTCTTCAGTTGTTGCAGCCTTGTGCTTTTCATAAAGCTTTTTATACTCTTCCCTAACCTTTAAAACTTCCTCATCATCAGTCTCTACAAAGCTATCTGCCAGGGCTATTAATTCATCAGAATATCCCATCCTTTTTAAATCCATCTTTGCCAAATATTCAGGGTTACCTCCCAGTACTATGTCTGTACCCCTACCAGCCATATTGGTTGCAATGGTAACGGCACCAAATCTGCCTGCCTGGGCCACTATTTCTGCTTCCCTTTCATGGTGTTTAGCATTTAAAACCTCATGGGGTATTCCTTCTTTTTTAAGCATCTTACTTAGCAGCTCTGATTTTTCAATGGAAATAGTACCTACTAAAACTGGCTGGCCTATCCTGTGCTTTTCCTTAATTTCATTAACTATGGCATTAAACTTAGCCCTTTCAGTACTGTATATAACATCAGGATAGTCCTTCCTTATAACAGGCTTGTTGGTAGGTATCTCTACAACATCCATACCATATATTTCCCTAAACTCTGCCTCTTCTGTCTTGGCAGTACCTGTCATACCTGCCAGCTTCTCATACATCCTAAAATAATTTTGGAAGGTAATAGTAGCAAGGGTTTTGGATTCACTCCTTATGTTTAAGCCTTCCTTTGCCTCTATGGCCTGATGCAAGCCTTCACTATATCTTCTTCCATACATAAGCCTGCCTGTAAAGGTATCAACAATTATTACTTCTCCATCCTTAACAACATAGTCTATATCCCTTTTCATTATATAATTTGCCTTTAGGGCCTGGTTTATGTGGTGGGCAATTTCCATGTTACTTGGATCTGCCAGATTTTCAATTCCAAAATAGCTTTCAGCCCTGCGGGTTCCCTTTTCAGTCAGTACACAGCTTCTGGCCTTTTCATCTATTAGAAAGTCCACTGTCTCTTCCTTAAATTCCCTATTAAAAGGATCCTTTTTATTTTCCTCCGGGTCCAACACTCTGCCCTTTAAAGTTTTAACAAAGATATCTGCCTTTTTATAAAGATCAGTAGACTTCTCCCCCTGGCCTGAAATAATTAAGGGGGTTCTGGCCTCATCTATAAGTATACTGTCTACCTCGTCTATGATAGCATAATTAAGCTTTCTCTGTACCATTTCACTCTTGTAGATTACCATATTGTCCCTTAAGTAATCAAAACCAAATTCATTGTTGGTTCCATAGGTAATATCACAATTATAGGCCCTTCTTCTTTCCTCATTATTTAGTCCATGAACTATACAGCCAACAGAAAGACCTAAAAATTCATATATTTTACCCATCCAGTCCCTGTCCCTTTTGGCCAGGTAGTCATTTACAGTAACTATATGGACACCTTCACCTGTTAGGGCATTTAAATAGGCTGGTAATGTGGCAACCAGGGTCTTACCTTCTCCAGTTTTCATTTCAGCAATTCTTCCTTGATGAAGCACTATTCCACCTAAAAGCTGTACCCTGTAGTGCTTCATGCCCAGTACCCTGGAAGATGCCTCCCTAACAACTGCAAAGGCTTCAGGTAAAATATCATCTAGGCTGTCACCCTTTTTCAATCTATCCTTAAACTCTAAAGTTTTTCCTCTTAGTTCCTCATCAGATAAGGCTTTCATTTCCTCTTCATAAGCTTCAATTTTATCAACTAAGGGTTTTATACGTTTAAGCTCCCTGTCACTTGAAGAACCGAAAATCTTGCTAAACAATCCTTTCATTTTTTAACCGCCTTTCATAAACATATCTGGTACCATTAAATTTTATCATTTATTATAATTCTATACAACAAGTGTTAAAACCTGTATCCTTTATTGTAGGAGCTCCCCACCATTAATTCCTGTATTAAGGCAAATATACCAAAGCTAATTATCATATCCCCTAAGGTTAGCACTTTAGGAAAAGGATAAGGTTCAAAAAACTCTATGGTATATCCTAAAAGGGGAAAATTAATATTCTCTGTGGCAGCTTCAATTAGATTGGGGATTGTCCATCCATTTGAAACTAAGGCTATAAAATTTAGTACATATCCTACAAGCAAGGCCCATATAGACTTTATAGGTAAATTTAATAGAATTCCAATAAATATCAATATGTAGGAAAGTATCTGTATGTACTTAGTGTATTTTAAAATAATATTTATACCCTCATTATCATCTATAGAAGCTATGGAAATAATAAAATACTGGATGATAATACCTAATATTAATATGTAAATACTACCCCTATTTAATACCTTTAACTTTCTTAGCCTTCCCCCTCTTATAAGCCCTATGATTAAAGATAGTATAATGGCTTCAATAAACATATTATCAACTCCTTATTCTAACAATAAAATGCAGGATAATTACTTATCCTGCAAGTTAATCTATGTTAATTATACTATTAAAATTCTGGTTCTATCAAGCCATAATTGCCATCTTTTCTTTTATATACTACACTTACCTCTTCCGACTCTGCATTTCTAAATACGAAGAAATTGTGACCTAATAATTCCATCTGCAAAACTGCTTCCTCTGCACTCATGGGTTTCATTGCAAACCTCTTAGTCCTGACTATTCTTGGCCTTTCCTTCTCTTCTTCTAGGGGCATAACATTTTCAAACCTGATGGTCTTTCCTGTCTGCTGTCTCCTTTGAAGCTTGGTTTTGTACTTTCTGATTTGACGTTCCAGTACATCTACTGCTTTATCAATGGCAGCATACATATCATCACTTGCTTCTTCAGCCCTAAGTATTGTTCCAGGTAAATCAATGGTTATTTCAAGTATCTTCCAGTTTCTTTCTGTACTGTACACTACATTACCTTCTACATCCTTATTAAAGTATTTGTCTAATCTTTTTAGCTTTTTACTGGTAACCTCCTTTAGGGCTTCTGTAACCTCCATATTCTTGCCTGCAAAATTAAGTTTCATACACCCCAACTCCTTTCGTATAAGCCAAAGGATATATCCTTATTAGAAGGCTATACCTTTATTATATTAATATACCCATAATTTGAAATTTTGTAAACAATTTTTATGGACAAAGACCTGCTTAATTTTATACATCCACAATGCATATTTATAAAAGAGATTTTTTTCACATAGATTGTAAATTAAATTGTGGATAAGCCCCAGTGATAATTGTGGATAATGTGAATTATTCTGTGAATAAGTAATATTTCATATGTTTAAATGTGGATAATCTTCTTAATAAATTCTTTATATTTTTTTCTTCTACTTACTTTTACTTTTTTCTATTTTTTTTGAAAATAGGCTTATTTATACTTATGAATTTTATTGTGTTAAGATTTTTTCATGCCACAATATATAGTTGGGAACATATGCCCTAAAAAGAAAAATGAGTTAAGAATTTTTTCTTAACTCATTTTTTCTCGTCAATTAATATACTATTTGGCTCCACATAATTATATCCCTTATAGGCCTTCCTCCCAAGCCTGATCTTCTTTAACTCCTTCTTGGCTTGATTTAGTTTATTTTTCACAGCTTCGGTATTTCTGCCATCTATAATAGAAAGGGCCATTAAGTTTGACATTATCTGTTTAACTTCCTCTTTCAATTCCTTTAAACTTGGATATTCTTCAAGACTAAGCTCATTTATATCCCCAATGGAGTGTTCCTTTTTTATACTGTAAAAGATCTCAATAAAGTCCCTGTCCAATTCATCAATTTTACTTATAATATTATCCTTTTCCCTTAAGGTCCTGTTTAAGTCCTCAAATCTTTCTTCCTTGATTTCTTCCTCCTGCCTCCCGGTGATGTGGATAATTTCATCCAGCAATTTATTCTTTTCTTTAGCCAGGGAAATCAGTTTCAATATTTTTTCCTCTGTCATACCTACACTCTCCTACCACTATATACCTGCTTTTTCACCTGCTTCATAGCCTCTTTCCATGTGTCCCTTAATTCTGTCATTATTTCCAAGGCCTCATCAATAGGTTTTGTATCCTTCCTTATATTTGCATCTATGAGTCTTTCCCTCATAAAATCATAAAGGCTCATCAAATTATTTGATATTTCATAAGAAGTATCTAAGGTACTTCTAAGCTCCATAATTATATCCTGTGCCCTTAGTAATGCTTCATGGGATTTTTGAATATCATTATTTTCTATATTGTACTTTGCTATATTCATAAATTTAATACATCCATCATAAAGCATTAAGGTTAGCTCCTCTGGCGTAGCTGTGTATACTGTATTCTGTTTATATTGGTTTAAAGCCTTGTATGTCATGGTTTTCATCCTTTCCTAATTAATAATTACTAAACTGTTGCATTAGCCACATACTTTGGGCATTCATTCGGCTAAGGGCAGTTTCCAAGGCTGCAAACTTCTTGTAATAGTAATTTTCCCTATCTATTAAAATATTGTTTAAATCATCAATTCTTCTATTATACTCAGAAATACTCTTATCCAGTAAGCTAATGCTACCATATTCAGTTACAAAATCCAGCAATATAGTGGATTTTACATTTCTATATAAATTTGCATTATCCCCTGTACCAGATTTCTTAATTATATCCTCCATACCTGCTATGAGATTATCATATATTCTAGTTACCAGGCCACCCTCATAGTCTTCAGTCTTTTCCTTAAAGAGCAATTCCATAACCCCTTCTACATCATTGGCAATGGCCTGCCTTAACCTTTCTTCATCTTTTATAACAAGCCTTCCACCGGCACTACCAATGGAATACTCTTCAGTAGTAATGCCTATTTCTGTAATAAGCTTAAATACACCATCAAATTTTTTATATAGGCTAGCCCTTACATTTTGCATAGTCCTCTGTAAAATATCATCATTTCTTAGGAGGCCGGATTTTGCCCTTTCTTCCCATAATTCAATTTCCTTCTCATCCATTTCCTCCTTTTGGGCATCTGTAAGTGGCTTGTAGTCATAGTATCTTTTTTCAGTAAGAAGGTCATTAACCTTATCCACCAGCTTATTATACTCATTTATAAATTCTGAAATCTTTTCAAATACTGCATCTACATCTGTGGATACTGTAATGGTAACAGGCTTGTCCTCTTCATTTACACCTAGAAGGTTCAGGGTAACACCACTTATGGTTATGGTATTAGAGGAACTTTCAATATTTTCTGCTCCATTAAAATCTATAATGGCATTTTGACCTGCGTATCTGGCTCCAATAATTAGCCTGCCATCATTTTCCGTGGTATCATTTGGATGCCTGCCTTTTTTTAGATTTTGAGCTGAATCTACATATCCGTGATAACTAACTTTTAGATTTAGTTTTTGAAAAAAGGCCCTGGCAGCTTCATTTATTGGTTCCTCTTTAGACTTTTCAGTTTTTATCTGTAATTGGGCTTCCTCTCCCGTTCCCCTTGTTTGCAGAAAAAATCTATCGATACTGGCATCATAAGTTGCCCTGACACCTATGTCCTCAGTTAAATTAATAGTCCTTGCAACCTGTTGTAAAGTATAGTCAGTGCTAATAGTAACAGTTTTTCCATTTATTTCAAAGCTTATCTCATCAGGTGCTCCTTCTCCCAACAGTTCAGCAACAGTCTTTAATTTACCCTCTTCATCCTTTCCTCCTATTTCTCTGCTACTTACCATACTAACCCCTTCAGCCAGTTGTTTTACCCTTACACTATAGCTTCCATCATAAGCACCACTTGTACTGGACACTGTAACTAAGGATGGATCAGAGGAAGTTGCTTTTTTAACCCAATTTAATTTTTCATAGGAGTTGGGTAAAAAGGCCCCTGAAGGTGCAACAGTAGTCAGACCAAAAAGCTTTCTGGTATTAAGTATGAAATTTGCAAAGCTTTTATTTATGTCATTGTACATTTCCTGGCGCCAAATGACCAACTGCCTATCCTGCTTTACCCTTTCAACCTTTATCCTTTCTGCTTCCATTAGGCTTTCTATTATAGATTCAGTATCTATTCCTGACATAATGCCTGTTATTCTTAAATCTGTATTCATATAATCACCCTTCATATCCTTTCATCTACAAATAGACCTGACAACTCCCACAAGGCTGCTATTAGGTCCAGTATTTTTTCTGGAGGTATTTCCCTTATAATCTCCTCTGTAGTAACATCCACAACCTTAACCATTATCTGCTTAGTCTTTTCGTGTATGGAAAATTCAAATCTTCTATCATATACTAAAACATGTTCATTGGCCTCTTCTATAGATTTAATTAATTCTTCTTCAATTTTTTCACGACCATTTAGTTTAGTATTTTCAGCACCTATACCTTCCACTACATTTTCATTATAAGCCTTTTTTTTATAGTAGCCATTGTAATTCACAGGGTTATACAAGTTATTCAATCTTCTAACTTCCATAGGAACTCCCCCTTAATTACTTCTAAATACTATATCGACTTAAATATTTTACTCTTTAGCACTATATTTGCTTTTCCTCTGCCACAAAATAATTACAAGAAAATAAAGGCCTTTAATAGCTGCAGCTATTATTGTATCTAAAGGTCCCTGCCCAATTCTTAAGGCCTTATAAAAAAAATAAACATTAATTGACTGTCCTAGGGATACACTTAATAATGTGGCTATGAAGAAGCTTTTAAAGGAAATAATACTAATTCCAAATATGTAGTTTAGAATGCTAAAGGGTATAAAGGGCATGCTCCTTATGAAGACCACATATCCAAATCCATAGCTTTTTATCTTTGTGTAGATTTCTTCAAGGCTTAATTTTCTTTCCTTCCTGTAATATATTTTTTCCACCAGCCTAGATACATCTTCCTTAAACACTCTAGCTATACCAAAGGATATGGTCCCGCTTAAAAGGCCTGCCATAGTTATAAGCCAAGCCCCTTTAAGTCCAAAAAATATGGTTGTAGCCAGTGATAGCCAGGATATAGGAACGAAAAAGACCAGTAGTATTGTTGCTGCAATTACAAAATACATTTCAAAGCTGGAGCTGGAACCCATGGAGGCCAATATATTTAACAGATTGGCCTTGTTAAATATATCATAATCTAATATTAAATATGAAAATATGCCTATGAATAAGGCAATAATACCTAGTTTTATGTATCTACTTTCAACTTTCATACCTTTCACCTCTTGTTACCAATTTAATTATATTACACTTAAGTCTTAGTTGCATAAATTATTTCCTTGTCATATTTTTTCTATATAATATAATATCCTTAAGAACTATCAGAAGGGTGATCTTATGAAGTTTCACAAAGTAGGCATGCGAACTATTAAATCAGGGATTGTAGTATCCTTAACAATACTAATTTCCAATTTATTAAAATTAGATAGCCCTTTTTTTGCAGCTATTGCAGCCATTATAGCCATGCAGGCTTCTGTATCTGAATCCTTAACAATGGGAAAAAATAGAATGTTCGGAACCATACTTGGTGGTGTTGTAGCCCTTTTATTTACTTATTTTGTCCCATCTAATATTCTTACCATTGGCATAGGAATTATAATAGTTATCCATATATGCAATATACTAGGCTGGCATAAATCTATACAGCTAGCCACCATGGTGTTTTTGTCCATACTTATGAACTATGAAGAAGGCAGCAGATTAGGCTATGCCTTAGACAGAACCTTTGCCACCCTGGTTGGGCTAGTAGTAGGAACTGTATTTAATTATTTATTTGTCCCGCCTACATCCAAGCTCCAAGAATACGTTGAAGAATCCACAGCTAAAATATATGCTGAATTTAAAAAGGCCCTGGAAAATTTGATTTGGGATAAGAAATACTATCCATTAGAAAATTTAAGAAAATTATTAAACCAATTGGAAAGTGAGTATGTATTATTAAAAAAGGATACAAAGTTAAGTGTAATGAAGGATAATGACTACTTCAAGTTTGAAGAGGCCTTTGAGTCCTTTGAAACCATATACTTTCATTTAAATACTATTTTCACCATGGATAGGATTCCCTCCTTAGATGAAGGGAACAAAAAAAATATAGAAGCTTTTTTTAATAAGGAAAGTCCTAGGGAAGAAGATAATAAGGATAATCTGGCCATTATATATAATTATCATGTGAAAAAAATAATGGCTGAATTTAAATTACTGGAAAAAATGAAAGTAGGAGCTTAGTCTCCTTTTTTATTTCCGATAAATTGTCCCAATATTCCCATATTCGACATTTTACTATGATAATATTTGATTATTCGATAAATTTCTGTTTTCCCACACCATTGACATATTGAGAATTACGAATTATAATAAAGAAAATAACGGCATGATTTCAAGATTTACACTACTTTATTTTCCCTGTACTAATTAAAGCAATCCTTCTTTAACCATATGCCTAGTTTTCAGATTATTTTGTTATTTAAACCAATGTTTTTAAATCCTTCATTAAGGATTTATATATTAAGCATATTTAAGGGGGGATTACTTTGAAAAAGAAAATACTGGCACTGCTTTTAGTTGTCATCCTTAGCTTAAGCTTGACAGCCTGTGGCCAGGACTCTCAAAAAACTGCAACGGAGACAATTGACCTAGGTTTTAAAATTGGAATAGTAACTGGTACTGTATCACAGGGTGAGGAGGAATTCCGTGCAGCCGAAAACGCCATAGCAAAATACGGAGACTCAATCAAGCACGTTACATACCCTGACAAGTTCTCACAGGAGCAGGAAACTACCATAGCCCAAATCACTTCTTTAGCTTCAGACCCTGAAGTAAAGGCAATAATCATATGCCAGGCAGTACCTGGTACTTCTGCAGCCATTGACAAGATCAAGGAAGAAAGGGACGATATACTATTTATAGCTGGAGTACCCCACGAGGACCCTGCAACCATAAGTGCTCGTGCTGATATTGTACTGGAAACAGATAACCTAACCCGTGGAAGAACCATTGTGGAACTGGCAAAGGAATTAGGAGCAGAAACCTTCATACACTACTCCTTCCCAAGACATATGTCAATGGAATTGCTTGCCCAACGCAGGGACATCATGAAACAAACTTGTGAAGAATTAGGAATTGAATTTGTTGAATTAGACGCACCAGACCCAACAGGGGATGCTGGTATACCAGGTGCACAACAATTTATGATTGAAGATGTACCTAGACAGGTTGAAAAATATGGCACAAACACTGCCTTCTTCAATACAAACTGTGGAATGCAGGAACCACTCATTAAGTCAGTTCTGGAAACAGGCGCCATATATCCTGAGCAATGCTGTCCAAGTCCATACCACGCCTATCCAGGAGCCCTTGGTATAGAAATACCAGAGGATAAGGCTGGAGATGTATCCTACATGCTGGAACAGATACACGCAAAAATTGAGGAAGCAGGAGCCAGTGGAAGATTTGCTACATGGAAGGTATCAGCCAATATGGCAATGATAGATGCTGCTGTTCAATATGCAATAGACTATGGTAATGGCCAAGTAGATAAGTTTGATAAGGACCATATGATTAAAATATTAAAAGAAGTTACAGGTGACGATGAGCTTATAGTAAATGAATTGGAAACAAATCCAAACTTCCTAATGTTTGTAGCAACTTCAGAAATATTTTAAAATAGAGAGGTCGTTTCTACGACCTCCTTCTTCTTAATTTAAGGAGGTAGCAAAATGTATTTACTCCAAATGAAAAATATTAGCAAAAATTATGGTGAAAATAGAGTTTTAAACAATGTTTCCCTATCTATTGAAGAAGGAGAAATTCATGGCCTGGTAGGGGAAAATGGAGCAGGAAAATCCACCCTCATGAATATACTGTTTGGAATGCCTGTTATCCATTCAACCGGTGGCTATGAAGGAGAAATGCTGGTAAACAATGAGCCTTATAAGCCAGCTAGTCCAGAGGATGCCATGCTGGCTGGAATAGGTATGGTACACCAGGAGTTCATGTTAATACCCGGCTTTACCATTACAGAAAATATAAAGCTAAACAGGGAAAGAACAACACCTAGCTTCCTTAGCAAAATATTTGGAAAAAGACTGGAAAAGCTGGATATGGAATCTATGTCAAAGGATGCTAAAGCTGCCCTTAAAAAATTAGACATGGATATAGATGAGTACCTGCCTGTGGCAGGCCTGCCTGTAGGCCATATGCAGTTTATTGAAATTGCAAGGGAAATTGATAAGAGCAAAATGAAACTTTTAATATTGGACGAGCCTACTGCCGTACTTACAGAATCTGAGGCTTCAAAATTTTTGGAGGTAATAAGAAAACTGGCTGAACTGGGAATATCAGTCCTGTTTATATCCCACAGGCTTGATGAAATTAAAGAGGTAACAGATAGAATCACCATATTAAGAGATGGAGAAGTAGTTAAAACTGTTGAAACTAAAGATATTGGTATAAATGAAATAGCCCGTTTAATGGTAGGAAGGCAAATTGATTTTTCCCAAAAAGAAAAAAACAGTCGCCATATAAGTGATGAATACATACTGGAAATTAAAAATTTAAGAGTAAATATGCCTGGGGAAGAAGTAAAAGGTATAGACTTAAATGTAAGAAGGGGAGAAATATTAGGTATTGGCGGTTTAGCCGGTCAAGGTAAATTAGGAATTGCCAATGGCATAATGGGGCTATATGAAAGTAGCGGAAAAATAGTTAAAGATGGAAAGGAGCTTCCCTTAAACAATCCAAGGGAAATTCTTAAATCCTCCATTGCCTTTTTATCTGAAGACAGACGAGGGGTAGGGCTATTGTTAGATGATACCATAGAATTTAATATAGCCTTTTCCAGCCTGGAAATCCATGAAGAATTTTTAAGAAAAATAGGTCCCTTTAAATTAATAGACAGAAAGGGAATAAGGGAACATGCCAATAAAATGGTTAAGGATCTGGATATAAGATGTACAAGTCCAAGACAAAGGGTAAGAAGCCTTAGCGGTGGAAATCAACAAAAAGTATGTATAGCCAGAGCCTTAACCCTGGAACCAGATCTCCTTCTAGTATCTGAGCCTACAAGGGGCATCGATATTGGTGCTAAAAAGCTGGTATTAGATACCTTAGTTAAGCTTAACAGGGAATATGGTGTAACAATTGTCATCACTTCCAGTGAATTGGGAGAACTTCGTCAGGTAGCTGATAGAATTGCCATAATATATGATGGAAAGGTAGCAGGTATACTTCCTCCCGATGCTTCTGATGAACATTTTGGACTATTAATGGCTGGAAAAGATATTGAAAAGGTGGTGGACTAAGTGAAGGACTTTATAAATAGATTTGGTTTTCCCCGTTTGATAATAATAATATTCCTTATACTATTGATGGCTGTAGCAATCTATCTAGATATACCCTTATCTGGTTTAATCACAGATATACTGGTACGCTTTGGCATGAATGCCATCTTGGTATTGGCCATGGTACCTGGCATACAAGCAGGAATTGGCCTTAATTTTAATATTCCCCTAGGAATTATTTGTGGGTTAATTGGAGCCTTAATAAGTGTGGAATTTAAGCTTCAAGGCTTTGTTGGATTGTTTGCTTCCATACTTATTGCCATTCCCTTAGCTATTATAACAGGTTTTTTCTATGGTAAAATGCTTAACAGGGTAAAGGGGCAGGAAATGACTGTTGGAAACTACGTTGGGTATTCGGTAGTATCCTTTATGTGCATATTTTGGCTACTGGCTCCCTTTAGAAGTCCAGAACTTATATGGGCCTATGGTGGTAGTGGACTGAGAGTTACTGTATCCCTTGAATCCTCTATTCGCCATGTCTTAAATAATTTTTTGGCCTTCAACATAGGTAATATAACAGTACCAACAGGATTGATACTTTTCTTTGCTCTATTTGCCCTTATTATATGGCTGTATTCAAGGAGCCATAAGGGCTTGTCCATGATAGTTGCCGGTAGCAATGAAAAATTTGCTCTATCCAATGGTATAGATGTAGATAAGGAAAGGATAAAGGGAACTGTTATATCTACAGTTTTAGCAGCCATTGGAATAATAGTATACAGCCAGGCCTTTGGATTTTTGCAGCTTTATAATGCCCCACTTTATTCTGCCATGCCAGCAGCAGCCGCCATCTTAATAGGAGGGGCCAGTATTAAAAGGGCAAGTATAGCCCATGTGATAATTGGTACCCTGCTTTTCCAATCCCTGCTAGTAATAGCTCTGCCAGTTATAAATGTAATTGCAGAAGGCAGTATGTCTGAAGTTATAAGAATAATTGTAAGTAATGGCATCATACTCTACGCACTTACCAGGGAGGGGGGAAAAGCTGCATGATAGTGCCAATCATATTTTTAATTATATGTATAGTAGGTTCATTCTTTACAGGACTTCCCTTTAGCTTCTTATTTGATGAAATGGTAATAAGGCTGGCAAGAAACTTAATTCTTGTCATATCCCTGATACTGCCTGTAATTACTGGACTAGGCCTTAATTTTGCCATCACCCTGGGGGCCATTGCTGGGCAAATTGCCTTGATTATAATAACCAACTTTACAATTGGTGGTTTTAGGGGCTTTATATTGAGCATATTAATATCCACCCCCTTTGCCATACTATTTGGCTACCTGGTAGGTAAGGTACTAAATAAGGCAAGAGGTAAAGAAATGATTACCAGCATGGTTCTAGGCTTTTTTGCCAACGGAATATATCAATTGGTATTCTTGCTCTTTGCAGGAACCATAATACCAATTAGAAATAAGGATCTATTGCTTACCTCCGGAGTAGGAATAAAAAATACCATAGACTTAGCCAATATTAAATACGCCCTGGATTTTCTAATACCCTTTGGTAAGGTATCTGAAAAGCTAGGCCAGTATCCAGTAACAACCCTATTGGTTGCACTATTTGTGTTCCTCCTGCTAAACTATTTTCTAAAGACCAAATTAGGTCAGGATATGAGGGCCGTAGGCCATGACATAGAAATTGCAAGGGTATCTGGAATCAATGTGGAAAGGACAAGGATTATTTCAGTTATAATATCTACAGTATTAGCTGCCTGGGGCCAGATAATATTTTTACAAAATATAGGAACTATGCAAACCTATGCAAGCCATGAACAGGTAGGACTGTTTGCAGTAGCCTCCCTCTTGGTAGGTGGAGCTACAGTAGAGAAGGCTTCATGGAAGGAAGCTTTAATAGGTACCTTCCTCTTCCACTTCCTGTTTGTAATATCTCCACTGGCAGGACAAAACCTGCTTGGAAATGCACAAATCGGTGAGTACTTCAGGGCCTTTGTAGCCTATGGAGTTATAGGGCTGGCTCTTGTGCTTCATGCCTGGGAAAAGGATAAGGCTAGAACCAGGTTAAGTGATACAGAGGCAAAATAAGACTAGGGAACGGTTCCCTAGTCTTATTTGTTTTCTATGTTTTATTTCACCATATTGAGGTCCTTTACGACTCATGCTTATGCTGATTAAAACCTGCTATCATCCACAGAATCCAACCATTCCTTAATTGGTTTTACTGTTGCCTTTATAGTTCCATCTACAAAAGGATTCTTAAGATTTCCAAATTCTACTATTTCAAGGAAGGACTTGCTTCCTCCTGCCCTACATATTCTCAAGTAATCTTCCCAGCCCTTTTCCCTATCTTCCTGCATCTTGATCCAGAACTGGAAGGCACAAACCTGGGCCAGGGTATAGTCTATATAATAGAAGGGATTTCCAAATATATGGCCCTGTCTAAACCAGTATCCTCCCCTGTTATAGAGGTCTAAATCATCATAGTCCCTAAAGGGCATATATTTTTTCTCTATCTCCCTCCATTTTGCCTTTCTTTCCTCTGGTGTGGCCTCTGGATTTTCATATACAAAGTGCTGGAACTCATCTACAGTTACCCCATAGGGTATAAAGTTTAATGCTCCACTTAAGTGGCTAAACTTGTATTTATCTACTTCATCCTCAAAGAATAGCTCCATCCAGGGCCAGGTTATAAACTCCATGCTCATGGAGTGGATTTCACAGGCCTCCAATGTTGGGAATGTATACTCTGGCAGCTTATAGTCTCTGCTTAAATATACCTGGAAGGCATGGCCTGCCTCGTGGGTTAGTACATCTACATCTCCGCTGGTTCCATTAAAGTTAGAGAATATAAAGGGAGATTTATAATCTGGAATATAGGTGCAGTATCCTCCACTCATTTTGCCCTTCTTGCTAACTAAGTCCATCAGTTCCCTTTCTATCATGAAGGTGAAGAACTCATCTGTTTCCTTAGATAGCTCCTTATACATTCTCTTTCCATTATTTAATATCCAGTCTGGGTCTCCCTTAGGTTTGGCATTGCCTGATAAAAACTCCAGGGACTCATCATAGAATTTCAACTTATCAAGGCCTAGCCTTCTTCTCTGCCTTTCCTTAAGCTCTACAACTAATGGAACCAAGTCCTCATATACCTGCTTTCTATAGTTGGCAACCATCCTAGCATCATAATCGCTCCTTGACATCCTATCATAGCCCATTTGAACAAAGTTTTCATAGCCTAATTTTTTGGCCATGCTGGTCCTTACCTTTACCATCTCATCATATATTCTGTCAAATTCGGCTTCATTTTCCTCAAAGAAGCCTACATATTTTTGGGTAGCCCTTCTTCTCATATCCCTATCTTCTGACTCCATAAAGGGTATCATCTGGCTTAGGTTCCTTATTTCTCCTTCAAAGTCGATTTTGGCTGAAGCAATTAACTTATCATATTCTGTAATTAACTTATTTTCCTTAACTAAATCCTCCATTATTTCCTCTGAGAAGGTTTTAATCATAAGCTCCGCCAGCCTAAATATTTGTTTGCCCCAGGTTTTTTCAAGTTGAGTCCTAAATTTAGAACTAATAAGTGCCTTATAATACTTGGTAACCATATTTTGATACAGGGGCATATTTTCATCTATAAAGTCATTTTCCCTGGAATAAAACTCATCCTCTGTATTAATGGAATGCCTTATGGAAACTAAGGTGGCCATGGTCTCTATATAGGATCTTAATTTATTTATCTCTTCCATAATTTCATTTTGTTCCTCATAGGATTTGGCATTTTCAAAGCTTTTAAGTAATGAATCAAATTCTTTGCTAAGAACCTCCAAGTCAGGCCTTTCATATCTGTATTCACTAAATTTCATATGTACTTCACCTCCACCATTTATATAATATATATTATCAGAAAATTATATTATTGTATATTAGGTCCAAACAGATATTTTTCATAATTATTTTATTTCTTGTAAACAATATTCACTTAGGATAATATTAATGTATAATATTAATGTATAATATATGTGATAATTATATGTTTTGGAGGAAATTATGAGTAAGTTAAGTTTTGATGAAATACAGACAATACAGGAAAATGCAACCAGGAAACTAATTGAATATATAAATGAAAGTATTAAAAATGACAGGACCTTGGAGACAATAGAATTTTACTACCCGGACTTTGATGAGAGAAAGGCAAAATTAGCCTTTAATGTGTGGGTTAGTATTGATTATAGAAATAATTCAGGAAAAACTTTTATTGAACAAATGCTGGAAGAAAGACCCAATGAACTATCTAATGTGGAAAAAAATATACTCATAGAGAGAAACAAGGCCTTCATCTCCCTATATGAGATCATGGATATAGAAGGAAACAAGGTTCATGTAAAGGATCTGTTGACTTCAAAGGACCACATTCTGTGGGAGCCTGTTACATCTTCCATACTGAATAAGGGGGATTTAATATTTGGTAGGATTGGAAATATATTAGATTTTAAGGGCTTCATAGGCAATATAAGCTTTCTTCCCAGCTCTGGAAAAGACAAGTTTATTGAAAATGTACTTGTTGATTATAACCGTACAAGATTTAGGTATCCAGATTTAAGCATAGAAAGGTATTTAAAGCTTAAAAGCATTAATGTATATAAGATATATACAGAATGCATATATGATGTAGTAAATATGGGCTTTGATGATGATGAGGATTTAATTTCAGGCCTATATGAAGAATTGGATGATTTTGAGTACTATCTGCAAGGCCAAGAGTCCAGATCAGAAATCAGAAAACATATAACCAATCTAATAAATATATTTGAATACTATGTTATAGAATATGGAAATAGCCTTCATGATATAGCCAAGATAGATTTAGAGTTTATGATAAAGGAAGCAATTAAGGATGGCTTTATATTGAGCCAGCAGGAACTAAGCTCCTATATATCTACCCTAAAAAAATATTTAAAGTATCTTAAAAATATAAGGCCAGAATGCAAGGAGGCATACAAAAGCATATTAGAAATAAGCAAAAATAGATTTTTATATTTAAACCACAGGATAAATTCAATTCCAAGCTTTGAAATAGATAGGGCTATAGCTAACAATATATCCAATGGAACCATTGAATTTGCCTTTGATTTTATAATGGACTATGAAAGGTTCCTCCTATTTCTAATGAGCAATCCTATACCTTTGACAAAGAAGAAAAAATATATTAAGAAAAAAAATCTGCAGGAACTTAACAATATAATGGAATACAGGGAAAACATACTGAAGAAAAACCCAAACCAAGAAGACTATCCTATGTTGGAATTTTTCTATTATTTTTCACTAGCAACAGATTTGGCACAAATAGAAGGAGAATACCTGCATCCTACAAATAAGGCCCATTATTATTTAAGGCTAACAGATGAAGAAAGATATAGCTTATTTATCCAGTATATTTTAAGCAGCAATTTCTTCTGTTTAAATAAGAAAAAATTGGATCCCCAAATTGCTGCCATAACAAGGAATAATCTTGTAAATAAGCTAAGCCAGCTTAGGGAAGGCATATTCTATAAATACACTGAATTCAACCTTGAAAATGTAGGTCCCCTTAAATATATAAAATCCTATATTAAGTATTTAAAATTAGTTGGCCTTATAGAATATAGCTATTATCCATCATTTAGTCTAGGCCTTACCCCCCTTGGAAGGGCAATATTTAATATACTTTCCAGTAAAAACAATTTAAAGGGCAGTCATGGAAAGGTCATATACCTGGATTGCCAGGCAAAAATCTAGATTTGAACTGTAAAACAAGACAGAGATCCCTCTGTCTTATTTTTTAAGCCTTATATAGACTCTGTCATCCCCTGTTATCCTGTAGAGCCTTTCAGCATATTCCCTTGCCTTTTCCAAATCATGCTTACCCAGCATCCAGCCATGGGCGTATATTCTTGACAGGTAGGTTAAGGCCTCTATGTTTGTACTGTCATCCTCTAAAAGGGCTTCATAATATTCAATGGCTTCTTCATACTCCATATTTAATATAAGCCTTTCCCCTGCAGTAAGCTCCCTGTTTTCCACCCTTACAACAGTTACATCCTCATAGTTGGATATCAGGGGTAGGCTTTTGTTAAGCAAATTGCCTTCCTTATCAAAGGCCTTTACTATTATGGGTACCCTTACACCAGGATAGAAGGTTCCCAGTATGGCATTGGGGCTTATAAGGGCCTCATGACGGCTATCTCCTGAATAAAATGCTGCAGTGGGATGATAATTTACCGTATCTATATCTATTATGGTCTCCGTCTCCCTAATCTCATACTCCCCGGCTTCATTGGGGATGGCATAGGTAATGCTGCCGCTGGATAGGTCAAAGGGTCTGTCAAAGGCCACAGCATATACCTTATAATGATCCGCCCCTTCTACCCTCTCCCATTTAAGGGTAAATATACTCCCCTTGAGGCTAAACTCTCCCCTTGGGCTTATTATCTCCATAGGTTCTGTAAATTCAAAATTATAGGTAATGTCCTCTGTAAGATTAAGAATTCTTTCATTTTTCTCCTTAAAAACCAGATTATAGGCAAAGGGTATGCTTACTCCTACCCCTATTTCATATTCTCCATCCTTCAGGCCTATAGTTTCAAACTCTCCATTAAAATCTGTTATGGCAATATACAATTCCCCATCAGGACTATAGGTACCATATTGGGACTTGCTGTGTATATATATTTGGGCATAGGGCAGGGGCTGTCCATTTACTGTCACCCTTCCCCTTATCCTCTTGTCCCCTGCATACCTTCTTGTGAAGCTGTTTATCCAGTAGCCATTGAGCACCTCCCTGACACTGCCAAATAGATTGCTGTCATCATCATGGAGATAGGCCGTGGTCCCAATCGCCTCAAAGGCCCTTGCAGCCTCCTCATATTCCTCCTGCAGATAATAAATATGTCCCTTTAGGGCATACAGTCTCCTGTCCTCCACCCCTTCTGATATATATTTTTCAACAAGGTCCAAGGCCTTATCGTATTCCCTGTTAACCATATGATTAAAGGCAGCATACAAGTAGCTGGTATAGACTATTTCCTCATCCTCTGAATGCCTTCCCCAGCCTATTAGCTCCTGAACCTTTTCATGATCAGCCATGCCAATATATATGTCCATAAGGTTTTTATAAGAGCTTACATAATAAGGGCTGTTTTCATATCTATCCAGTATTTCCTCATAGCATTCTATGGCTGTATCTATATCTTCATGGCTTATTAGGTCTCCACTGCTTCCCCTTCCAAACATAAACAGGTCATAGGTACCTATATGGGGGACCAGGGATCTTGCCAGCCTGTACAAGGCCCTGTCCCTGGATATGGCAAGGGGCATATTTAAATAGGCCTTATATAGACTGGCTGCCTTTTCCTTTTCCTCTATTTGTTCTATTCCATATAAAAATATCTCAGGAGCTATAAATCCAATCCCTATTATAAATACAATAATTAATACAATAAGGGTCTTTACCTTCATCCTAATCTTCATAACCATCCACATCCCCCATATCCCTTACTATAACCTGTGAATTCCCAATTTCTACAACCTGCCTATCATTAAAGTCCACATCTATATCCATAGCTGGAATTAGATTCACCATAAGAACTATTGCAAATACCCCTATAAGAACAGGAACAGGTATTTCAATATAGCTGTTTAGGAAGGCCCTTATTCTATATATAAGGCCAGGTTTACAATTTTCTAGTATGCTTTCCTTCAGTTCATCCGACATATATATTTTTTCAGTCTCCTCCAGCATAATAGCCCTTAGTTCCTCATCAAATCTATCCTTCAAACAAATCCCCTCCCTTAACCAGGGCATTTTTAAGCATCTTCCTCCCCCTGGACAATTTACTCTTTATGGTACCTTCCTTTTCCCTTAAAATATGGCTTATTTCTTTTACAGTCAGCCCTTCAAAATAAAATAGGACCAACACTTCCTTATATATAAAAGGTAGGCTGGATAGCCTCTCCCTTAAAATCTCCCTGTTAATCCTTTCCAATACTATCTCCTCTGCACTTTCCCCTTGATCCAGCATATACTCTTCAAAGGAGGACACATATTTTCTCCTCTTTAACATATCCCGGCAAATATTTAAAGCAATGGTGTAGATCCAGGTGTAAAGGGAGCTTTCTTCATTAAAGTTATGTATGCTTTTAAAAACCCTTATAAAGGTCTCCTGAACTGCATCCTCTGCCTCTACCCTGCTGTTCAGTATTAGGTAACAGGTCTTTATAAGCCTATTGCCGTATAAGTTAAGCAGCTCTTCAAAGGAAGATTTATCACCCTTTTTTAGTTTTCTTACCAGCTCTGTTTCCTTATAGGTAGCCATATTTACCTCCCTTTACTATTTAGACTGGAAAAATAAAAAAAGGTTGCAATTCTTTAAGATAAGTATATACCAATAAAATAGCAAAAAACTACAGCTTGTATGAATATTCCAATATTTATTGTATAATATTAATTAGATGTTCAAAATAAAGGAGGGTTATTTATGGAAAAACTCAAGTTAGATGACTTTACAAGGTATAAATTTATATCCGGCCTTAAGTTTTCTCCAGGGGGAAAGAGACTGGCCTTTATACTACACCAGATGGATGTGGAAGAAAACAAGTATCTATCAAACATCCATATATACGACCTGGAGAAAAAAGATTTTACCAGGCTTACATCCAGCAATACAGCAAGTAGCTTTGTATTTAAAGATGAAGATACCTTGCTGTTTGCTGACAGCAGGGACAAAAAGGATAAGGAAAGAAAGGAAAAAGGGGAGGATTTGACTACATATTATGAAATATCCCTAAGGGGTGGGGAAGCAACAAAAGCCTTTGAAATACCCCTTAATGTGTCTAAACTGGAAATAATAGATGAAAATAGATTTCTAGTCCTTGGAGAATACAATCACAACAAGCCTGATTTAGATAAGCTGTCTGATGAGGAAAAGGAAAAGGCCTTAAAAAAATATGAGGAAGAAAAGGATTATATAGTATTAGATGAGATTCCCTACTGGTTCAATGGAAGCGGATTTACCAACAAGATTAGAACAAGGGCCTATATATATGACAAAGGAGACAAAAAACTAAGGCCTGTAACAGATGTATTCACCAATGTAGATTTTATTAAATTAAATAAGGATAAAAACAAGGCCCTCATTATCACCAACTCCTTTACAGATAAGATGCAGCTAAAGGACGACCTATACCTATATGATATAGAAAGGGACACTCTGGAAAAAATATCCCACCAGGACTATTTTTCCTATAGCTTTGCAGATTTCATAGATGATAATATAATATTTATAGGCAGTGATATGGCTAAATATGGTATTAATGAAAATAGGAAGATATTTATAATGGATAGGAACAGGAAGGTAAAAGAGCTGTTGGCTCCTGAACTTGACTTAAGCCTATGGAACTCTGTAGGAACAGATTGTAGATTTGGAAGCTCAAGCCAGATTAAGCTGGAGGGAGACTACCTCTACTTCATAACTACCGAATATGGAAATGCCTACATAAATAGAATAGATATGGAGGGAAATTTTGAAAGGCTAACCAGGGTAAATGGCTCTGTTGATGGCTTTGATGTACATGATGGAAACATTATATTTGTAGGCTTTAGAGGCCTTAAGCTACAGGAGCTTTATGAACTTAAAGATGGTGAGGAGGTTCAAATATCCGGCTTTAATGAGTGGATTATTAAGGAAAGAAAGCTTTCATCCCCAGAAAGGCTAACCTTTAATACCAGGGAAGGCATAACCATTGAAGGATGGGTAATGAAGCCTGTAGACTTTGAAGAAGGTAAGAAGTACCCTGCCATATTGAATATACATGGTGGACCAAAGACTGTTTATGGTGAAATATTCTTCCATGAAATGCAGTATTGGGCCAATGAAGGATATGTGGTATTTTTCTGCAACCCAAGGGGCAGCGATGGAAGGGGCAATGAATTTGCAGACATAAGGGGCAAATATGGAACCATAGACTATGAGGATATAATGAATTTTACAGACCTGGTACTTGAAAAATATCCCTTCATAGATGGGGAAAGGCTTGGAGTAGCTGGGGGCTCTTATGGTGGCTTTATGACTAACTGGATCATAGGCCATACCAATAGGTTTAAGGCAGCTGTAAGCCAGAGAAGTATCTCCAACTGGATTTCTAAATTTGGCACCACAGACATAGGCTACTTCTTTGTGGAAGACCAGCAGGCTGCAAACCCCTGGTCAGATGCTGAAAAACTATGGTGGCATTCACCAATGAAGTATGCAGATAGGGTTCAAACCCCTACCCTCTTTATACATTCAGATGAAGACTTCCGCTGCTGGATGGCAGAAGCTTATCAAATGTTTACCTCCTTAAAATATAACGGTGTGGAAGCAAGGCTGGTTGTATTTAAGGGGGAAAACCATGAGCTATCAAGAAGCGGCAGGCCAAAGCAAAGGATAAGAAGATTAAGGGAAATTACTGACTGGTTCAATAGACACTTAAAATAGAGGATTAATTCCTCTATTTTTTTGGATACATACTGGCAAAATTGGAATCATATGAATATAAATACAAGGTTAGAAGGGTGTAGAAATGGACTGGAAAAAAAGATTATTAAAGTATAGTAATAGCAAGTGGTTCATATTCCTGGACAATTTAATATACAATATCAGAAATGATGAGGTAACTGCCATTGGAGCCCAACTTACCTATTATTTAATACTATCCATATTTCCCTTTTTAATCTTCTTCCTAAATGTGCTGGGCCATACCTCCCTTGCCGTTGAAAGCCTATTGGAAAACTGGATTATAGCATTGCCAACCCAAACCCAAACCCTCTTATACAAGGTTATAGATGAAATAAGCCTGGCAAGCTCAGACACACTACTATCCTTAAGTATTGTACTGGCTCTTTGGTCTGCCTCCCTAGGGATTAGTGCAATTATTAGGGCCATAAACAAGGCCTACAATATTAAAAGAAAGAGAAACTATATTAGGCTTAAACTATTATCCTTATTATTTACCCTGGCTTTGGTAATACTCCTAATGATTGTCTTAGTCACCCTGGTATTTGGTGAACTAATAGGAAATACCATATTCACCTATATAGGGGCAGTAAATGTGTTTTATAGAATATGGGATAGGTCCAGGAAAATGATAGCCCTTCTTTCCATGATAATAATATTTGCCCTCTTATACAAATACAGCATAGAGCCCAAAGAAAGGAGGCATATAAGGCTGGTGCATACCCTGCCAGGAGCCATATTTGCTACCATAGGCTGGATACTGGCCTCCGGTGCTTTTTCCTATTATGTAAATAATTTTGCCAACTATTCAAAGACCTACGGAAGCCTTGGAGCTGTTATAATCCTTCTGGTATGGCTTTATATAACAAGTATTATGATAGTTTTAGGCGGGGAGATAAATGGAACTTACGCAAGTCTTTTTATACTAAACAGGAAGGATACAGGAGATAGAGAATAAGCCCCTATAAGCTTTACTACTTGCAGCCATAATGTTACAATAATTTATAGAACTCCTTTTACCAATAAAATTCTCAAGGAAAGTAGGGTAGGTACTATGAGTAAATATGTAGGTAATAAACTAATTTATTTTGTCAGCAATAGATGTTCCCAAACTATTGGTGGAGTGCAAACCATAATTAGATTAATTGAAGAAGCCATGCCAAAACAAAAATTTATAGAGATACCCCTGGTATATAATAAAAAGGACTTGAAGCTGGATAAATTACCTAATGTGGAAGTATACAGCATAGCCTTAAGTAAAAGCGAAAAAATAAAGCAGTATTTAAGGCTTGAAAAAAGTGATGATGAATTGAATGAAGTAGCCATAGTTCCTAACTCTAAAATAGTTGTCTTTGGTGTACAAAAGCTGGTACTTCTTTCTAAAAAGGACTTGATGAACAATGAGATTATCATATTCCAATCCAATAGGCCTGATGTAACCTTTGGTTCCCTGGAAGGAAACAAAATACCCTTCATACTGCAGGATAAGATAAAATACATAGACAAGTTCCTCTTCTACACTGAGGAAGACAGGAAGGAAATACTAAAGATAATTCACAATTCAAAGGTAGAATACAATTTTAAATCCTACATAGTTCCCAATCCATCTAAAACACCTAGGAGACAAATATGTAGATATACAAACAATGTAATGTATATGGGTAGGTTTGATATAATACAGAAAAATATAAAGGAATATATTAAGCTGGCAGACAGGATATATCCAAAATACAGGGTAAATGCCTATGGGGATGGCATCAGCAAAATAGCTCTTGAGCTTTCTAAGGTTAATGTGGAAGGGGTCATAAGGGATATTAGTGAAGTTGCCCATAAAAATAGCATACTCTTGCTTCTCTCCAACTATGAGGGCTTTGGCAATGTAATAGTTGAAGCCTATTCTGTAGGCATGCCGGTAATAGTATACGACTCTTACCCTGCAGCCAAATCCATAGTAACCCCCAATGCAGGGAAATTAATCCCCTATGGGGACCTGGATGGAGTCATAGCTGCCATAGAAGAAATACTAAAGGATGAGGAGACCTTCAAAAAGTACTCTGATGGTGCCTTTGAAGAATCCAAAAAATATGTAAAGGAAGATATAGTACAAAAATATATTGATGTAATCTGGGATGAGATAGAAATGGAAGCAGCCCTTAGAATATAAGGGCTGTTTATTTGCTTAATAGAATATGAAATTTTAAAATCCTCCATATATTTCATAAAAAAGACCCTTATACTGCAATAAGGGCCTTACTGCTTTTGTGCCTCTTCCCGTGGAAGGACAAAGTTAAAAATAATAATTGTAAGTACAGAAATTATAACCATTATTTTAAAGCTTGAGAAATAGCTTCCACTTAAGTCATATAGGAAACCGATTATAATTGGAGATATAATACCACCCAGGCTGTGAGCTGCAGAAATAAATCCATAAATGGAATTGTAGTCCTTCCTGCCATATAGCCTCTGGGCAATGACTGGATTAGCTACAGTATAGTAGGAAGTACCTATGCCAGCTCCAGCAATTACAACAGCCAAGGCAAGTAAGTATTTTGGATAGAGCATAGCAATACATCCAAATAAGATAGCAAAGGATGAAATGAATGATGTTTTTCGAAGACCTAGTTTATCCAATAAATAGCCTAATAACATCTTGCCTATAGCCAATGCTCCCATGGATAAGGCTACTATATTTGCACTAAAGTCAATAGAATAGCCAACATCTATAAGGTGGGGTGAAATATTTTGCATCAGGGACAATCCACTAATACTAATAAATATTAAACTTAAACAAAGGCCCCAAAACCTTATGGTCTTCATGGCTTCAGAAAGCATCATACCCTCTTTTTCACTTCCCCCGTCATCACTGTCACTACTGGCAGCACTTTCACCTGTTCCTAGGGGAGTTAGTCCTATCTCTTTTGGATGAATTTTTATAATGAAAAAAACACAGGGTACTATGGCAACAAACAATATGATACCCAATATTTTATAAGTTACTCTCCAGCCATAAGCTATAATCCATTTTCCTATTAAGGAGTTAAGTATCATTCCCCCTAATCCACTACCAGTAAAGGCTAGTCCAATTACAAAGCCTATTCGTTCATGAAACCAATTATTTAAGATTATAGAAAGAGGCAAGGTTCCTAATAGAACCATAGAGACACTGGCTGTAATGGTTAAAAAGTATAACAGGCCTAAATTTTTTACATAGGCATGAAGGAAAAAGGATAAGGCCAGTGTTATACTCGTTAACTTCATTAAATTTTTCATTTTAAGCCTTGTATAGATAAGGCCTGCAAAAAGGGATATGACCAGCTGACAAAGGGATCTGATTGTAAATGTCATATTTATAGCCTTTCTGGATAAGCCTAAGTCCTCACTAATTGGATTAATAAATAAGCTTGCAGTATTGAAAGTTATCCCCCATCCCACGGCCATTATTACAAATGCAGCTGCAACTATATACCATCCATAAAATATTTTACCATGATATATTTTTTCTTTCATAAAACCATCCTCCTGTTTAACCTCCTTTATCTTTTGCTTATACTGCCATGAATTATAGATCCATAACCTTTATTAGTTTTATCTTCCTTTCAAAACCCCCTCTTTCCTTCCTCTTTCTTAATCTTATTTCTTCTACCTCCTTTACGGGTATGTTTTTAAACTCCAATATGGCATATATAACTTCCAGTATATCCGCTATTTCTTCTACACTTTCACTTTCAATATACTCTTCAACTTCTTCAAGCAATTTATTATTTAGCTCCCTCTCATACTCTTTATCCTCCATAGTTTCAATAATACATTCTTTCCCACTTTCCCTTATTATTTCAGGAATATTGTCCCTGACTAACTTTTTATAAATCTTCTCCATTATTTACCTCCTATCCCTTGTATGGTACCAACTGTGGTTTTAGGTTTCTGATTCCCCCTCTTGGATCTTCTACATCTCCATCATACCTGGGTATTATGTGAACATGAAGGTGCATAATAGTTTGTCCTGCACTTTCGTTTATGTTTACCCCAATATTATATCCAGTTGGCTTATATTTTTCATCTAATATTTTCTTGCATTTATGTATTAATTTATATATGGAAAGAACCTCTTCCTCAGTAGCCTCAAAAAAGCTTTTAAAATGCCTCTTAGGCATTATAAGTACATGGCCTAAATTTACTGGATACTTATCATATATTGCATAAGATAGTTCATTTTCTGCAATGATATGAAATTTCTCCCTATTACAAAATATACAATCCACTAGTCCTTATCCTCCTTAAATTTTCTGCTGAAATATCTTAATTCCCTATACTTAATAATATCCAAATAATGCATTGTAAATCTTTTATCTATAAAAGCTTCTATATCATCTATTATAGTAAATCTTCTATTGACTTCATCATGATTAAAAAATTTACTTCTGGATAAAAATTTTACTGGATTCTGTACTGCTTCCCTTGTATATCGCTTAAGGTCCCATTTTTGCCAGTTTTTATGTTTTTTATCTGTAAAATCTCTCCTGTGGGTCCTGTTGTTTTTATAGTAGTCCATAAAAGTCTTTCCCACTTCTTCAATGGAAACATCTGTCACTAATATATCATCCTTTACAAAGGACAACAATACTGGTATTTATAAGATTTGGACATAGATGTCTTTTCCACTTCCCTGAGAAATTCCTCTCCAATAGTGTTTAACCAAGTCTTTTCTACTTCATCCAGTTCATCAAGTTCATATAAAAATCTTAAATATCCTTTTTTCAGGTATTCCCTTATAGGAATGTCTGACCCCTGATAGATGTCCAGCCTCATGGGCCTTCTGCCTAGAATATTTTTCAACCTAAAGTATTTATCCTTCATCCTTTCCTTTAGAGGATCATTTTTCCTCATTTCTTCAAACAAGTCTATCAATTTGAAATCAAAATTAGCTACACAATCCTCTGGCAAGTCTATTTCATCAATTCGTCCTCCCCCTGATTCCATTAAAGGATTTTCTCCAGACAGTAGCCTTGGTATATAATGGGCTTTCTTATACCCTATCTTCCAGTCTATCCTTTAGATAATATATAGCAGAAGGTTCTGTTATATTTAAGTATGTTCCAGTAATTATCTTTAATTTAGCACCATTAGATATAGCTCTTTCCAAATCATCTATTATAAGCTTAACACCAGATTCCATCAAAAACGATACAATAAATTTCATCTCAAGGGCTCCTTTATGTCCTCTTTTAATCTTTCATATAAATAGTTTTTTTGACCTGTAATTGCATTTATCCCCTTCATCAGTATTCACCCTCATTACAAATGTTGTTATAGTAATTATCCCTTAAATTATCTCTAGTAAAATTGGAACAAATACAATCTAAAAAAAGAAAATTACCCAAAAGGTAATTTTCAAATAAAGTAGCTTATATACTTCAGGACCAACTTTTTCTTATGATGTACCAGCTAATAAAAAATCCTAATACAAGTTGACAAATAACAGCAATTTGACTATCTGGAAAAAATGTATTTCCAACAAAAGCTACCAGTGCTCCTACAAACAGGCTTATTTCAGAAGTGATTTTAATATTGCTCCTATAATTGTTATATATTCTCCATATGGCATAAAGAATCGTCGGTATGGCCAAATATCCCATTAACATAATCCCCTTTACAAGTTAATTATACTAAATTTATACTTGTACACCTTAATAATAGGTTATCAAACTATTCTGTAAAGGTCAATAATACACCTCCTTAAAAGATTCAAATGCAAAAGGGTAAAAGCCTTTTGCATTATTCCTCAAACAACTTTAAATACTCCCCATAGCCTTCCTTTTCCAGGTCTTCCTTTTTAATAAATCTTAAGGCTGCACTGTTTATGCAGTATCTGAGTCCTCCCTTATCCTTTGGTCCATCTGTAAATACATGGCCAAGATGGGAATCACCATATTTACTTCTTACTTCAGTCCTTCTCATGCCATAGCTGGTGTCAAACTTTTCTACTATGTTTTCCTTATGAATAGGCTTTGTAAAGCTGGGCCAGCCACAGCCTGCATCGTATTTATCCTTGGAAGAAAACAGTGGCTCACCTGAAACTACATCTACATATATGCCTTCTTCAAAATGGTCCCAGTATTCATTTTCAAAGGGTCTTTCTGTGGCATTTTCCTGGGTTACCCTATATTGAAGGGGGGTTAATCTTTTTTTCAACTCTTCCTTACTTGGTTTTTTATACATACCATCACCTCAAGCTTATTTTACCCCTTTTAAATAATTAAATAATCAACTGTATACAATTGATTCACCCATGTTACAGGTTGGACATATAATAAATTAGAAGCTATAAAAGAGGTGATTTTATGTATCCTGAAAGATTGAGAGATTATGGACCCTGTCCCCTTGTAATCAATATTGAAAAAGCTGCAAAGACAAATGATTATTTTCGTCTTGCCCTATGGACTGGAAAATATCTTCAGTTAACTTTAATGAGCATAGATGTAGGCAGTGATATAGGATTGGAAATGCATCCTGATGTTGACCAGTTTATTCGCATTGACCAAGGGCAAGGACTGGTTTTAATGGGAAACAGCCCCCATGATTTAAATTTCAGTGCCCATGTTTACGATGATTATGCCATATTTATACCAGCAGGCACCTGGCATAATCTAATCAATACAGGCAATGTACCAATTAAACTATACTCCATATATGCACCGCCGGAACATCCCCATGGTACTGTTCATAGGACCAAGGAAGAGGCTGAAATGGAGCATGGATATAAATAGATAAGACCTGAATATTTTAAAAAAATACAGCTAGATTACATTTGCAGCCTATGGCTATAACTTTCAGGGAATTGAAAAAATCCTTTAAGAAATTGGCCTGTTTGAGCTGAGGGAGCTTGCCAATTTTAGGATTTTTTTCAAGATGAGCTGCAAAAGTTGTCCGTAGGCCAAATAGTAATCAGCTGTATTTTTTATTGATTATTATTAAATTATAAAATCATAACAAGGCATAACATGTCCAATATTTTTGAATAAATTTGACAAAATTTTCTTTTATACTTATAATAAAATTGTAATCATTACAATTTTGTATTAATTACAAAATACATATGAGGAGGAAGTATATGGATCCTAAAGAACTGGTACTAAACATATTAAAGGAAAGTAGTGAACCTTTAAAAAAGGGAGAAATTGCAGAAAAGGCCAATATAGATAAAAAAGAAGTAGATAAGGCCCTCACTGCCTTGAAAAAGGAAGATTTAATTGTATCCCCTAAAAGATGCTACTATACAGCAAAATAGATAGGAAGTAGTAAAATGGAGTTTACTAATGAAGAGTTAATTAATTTTCTAAAGAAAAATGACATAAGACCCTCAAACATAAGACTAAAGGTATTGAAATATCTTCTGGAAAATAGGATTCACCCTAGTGCAGAGGATATATACAATGGTGTAATTGATGAAATCCCTACCCTTTCCAGAACAAGTGTATATAATACTATAAATTTGTTTAAGGAAAAGGGCATTGTCAGTGAACTGTATCTGGATGATAAGGAAGTAAGATATGATATTAATACAAAGCTCCATGGCCATTTTAAATGTGAAGAATGTGGGAGGGTATATGATTTTCCGGTAACCAGCATCCTTCATTCTGGCCTAGAAGGTTTTGTAATTAAGAAAAAAGAAATAAATTATTATGGAGTATGTATAAATTGCCAATAATTGTTCATATTTAATCGTCTCGCCCCTTTGGTTATTTAACCAAAGGAATTTTTTTATTATAAAAGCACCACTTTAAAAGTTGGACATATAATACCAGTGAAGGGATATGCACCTCCAGCACCCTCATGCCAAAGTCAAAAACCCAAAGAAAAAATAAGGGAGCAAGATAATCTTGCTCCCTTATAAACATTTAAATTGTTGCTATTATCTCTTTAAAATCTTCCACCAGCTTCTTTGTTCTTTCTTCACCTATTTCAGCCATGCTTTTACCCATGTCTAGATAAAATACATTGAGGAATTCCTCTATTTTTTCTTTAAAGCTTGGATCTGCTTTATTGTAATAATTTCCTAAAGCAAAGGCTATGGCTATGAATGGATGTTTTTCTATAAAATTAGCGTCAGCTATTCCTCCAAGTTCAAATTTCCTACATTTAAATATGGCTTGCAATGTAACCTCTATTTGATAGGCATAATCCTTAGGATCAAACATCCTACCCCTCCTTTCTTAAGTGTTTATATATTACCAAATCCATCTCACTGCCCTTCATATATACAATGCCAAGTAAATTTACTCTAAAAGGAATAGTCCAATACTTGGCTTGCATAATCAATACATTTTTTTGCATCTTCCCTGTCTACAGTCAAACTATCTACGGCAGGATATCTTGTTTCAATATAATAAGCATTGAGGAAGGTCACCTGTGGTACAAATTGTTTAAAGTTTTCATCCAACTGATAGCACTTTTTAAGCAGCCTCATTAAATAATGCCCACTGTGTAATACTCCAGTTTTTTTAATTAGAAAGGCCTTTAAATACTTTTCTACAGCCTGCTGGCAATGAAAGGCTACCAGCTCATCTACTCCACCTGCTTCATATAGTATTTTTGCCCCTCTTAAGTCCTTCTTGGCCATTTCTATCCATTCTTCATAATTTTTACTATCTGCCATAGATAAGTTTTCCCTCCTTGTAAACCTTCCCAATAAAGGTGCCCTGATCCATATGCTTTTTCTCCCAATCCTCCAGACTGCAAATAAGCAAATCCACTTCAAATTCTGTTATGTCCAAAAGATCCATTAAAAGCTGGCTTCTAATTTCCACCCTTTTTTTAATATCAGCCTTTCCTTCAACTACAACACATAGGTCTATATCACTTTGGCTAGTTGCCATACCCCTGGCACAGGAACCAAATAGAATTATCATCTTGGGATCAACTTTATTGACAATATATTCTACTATCTCTGAAAGCACATCATATTGGTTTGGTTTTTTATCTATAGGACTGCTAATTTCCATCACACCCTTTTTCGACATACACTGTGTACTTATATTTTACCATATTTAAGAGGGCTTAAAATAAAAATGTATGTTTTTATCAAAATTTTACTGGCTCCACTTGAACAAATGTCATAGCCATTTACCCCTTTAGGTGCTTTATGGCTAATATATAACTTTTTTGCTTTATTAAAAATATGGACTTGAGAGAAGCCCGTGGAATATTTTTTTGAAAAATAAAAGAGGGGAACCTCCCCTCTTGATCTTATATTCATTTATCTCTCGCAAAATAGACTATAAGCAATTTGCTCCCACCCTTTTTAATTCTTAGTAGAATATATATACATAGTCTATTTTGCTTATGAGAGATTTTGTCTTTTTCCTATATTAGATTTTTCAATGTATATTTGACAGGTATAGATATTGTCTATATTCTAAATAAGCAACTATTGGATTACTTGCAAAAAATCTCCTTTTAAAAAATCAAAAGGATATCTATGTCCATTTAAACTATACAGTATAGTAATTTATTTTATTTTAATATTTAACTTAGGCGGCAAAATAATGTGAGTGCCAATCATTTTTTGAGTTAAAAAAGATATTAGATAACTGACCTCTACGGCTATAGGAGCCATTAATTCATTTATATTATCCTCTATTTCTTTATCATCTAACTTATTAATTAGTTTATATTCTACAAAATGTCCAATATTTATTGAAAATAGTGATTCAGGTATAAAAGAAACTTTTGTATCTGCCTTAATAGATAAAGTTTCTGAATCACTATTAACTATTTCTACTATAGTTTCTAACGAAATATCCGAAGAATCTTGATCAAAATTTTTGTCAATTTTTTTAGCTTCTATATTATACAATATGATTTTTCTGGATTTTATTCTTTCCCATATACTTTTTACGGTCATATTAATTCTCACCTTTCTCCACAATTTAACTACAATATTGCTGATTTATCTATTGCATATATATGATTCTAAACCATTAAAATTAATAGGTATTCTACTACCATAATTTTGAAATTCACTCTTATCCCATTGCTTACGCATTATATTCTCAAAAGAAGAAACTTGAGCTTCTAAACTTATATAAATATCTTTTTTACCATATTCTTTACCTAATCCCATTGAAACATATGTTACTATCAGCTGATTTATACTACAACCTTCTTCTTCTGATTGCTCAGCTAAAGCTTTGTGCAATGATTTAGGTATTCTAAGTGTTAGCTTCCCGCTATAATCATACTCAGATCTATATGATTCTGGCATAGGTATATCTCTTCCCAATTCTAAAGCAGTCTCTATCCATGCCTTGATTGCATCTTCTACATTTTTTATAGCTTCTTCACGGGTTTCACCATCACTCATACAACCTGGTAAACTTGGAACAGTTGCTAAATAACCTCCACCATCTTCATCAGACAACTTTTCTATTTTAACCTTATATGCACTAATATCAATTCCTTTAAATTTCACCACACTTCCCCCCTCAATAAACATATTTCTACTTTTTATTTTTTACCATATCAAAAGCAGCCAATGCTCTTTTTATGTATACAGCTTTAATGGGTCTATCTTTAGGTATAGTTATAATTTCCTTTAAGTCATCATGACTATAAGTATAATGGCTCGAACCTCCTCTTGGACTTCTCCTAATAAAACCTCCTACTTGAACTAGTAATTTGTCTATTTCATGGAAGGACACATTTTTAGGATTATTTTTAATCTTTTTATATAATTTTTCATAAGTACTCATTAGAATCCTCCATTATTATTACCCGATAACATAACAATATACAAATCAATACCATATATAGTACCATATGTGTTGGTATTATATATGGTATCATTTTTATTACCATCTGTAAATAATTTGTAAATAATTTTTATATATTTTCATAAAACTACTAATAAACTAGTGTAGAAATGACTATCACACAATTCCTTCCATTAACTCTTCTTCAGTAAAATTATCTATCATATCATTCATTAGCTTAATATTAGGACTTATATCTCTTTGAACTATTTTATTTAAGGCTTCATCAATACCTGGAAGTATAGACCGGTTTATACTATCTGATAATACTTTTGAAAATTCTAAGGAAAAGTCTGTTGCTAATTGCTTAAGTAAATCCCCTTTTATATTTTCGGATTTGGAAATAAAATTTTGAATATCTTTTATATTTCTTCTAACATCCTTATGAAGTCTACGGTAGGAGATTAGAGCTACTAAAATTATAAAAATACAAAACACATCATTGAAACTAATAACACTTTCTATATTGTGAACAAATTTATTTATTAAATGGAAACAAAACTCACCTTAAATCTCTCCTAAATATTAGTAGATATTAATATATTTCGACAATTTCTTAATAAATCCTCCTTTTTAAATAAAATACTAACTATATAAAATGTGCTTTTTATAGTAAGATCATTTAAACGATTAAAAAGCCGAGGAAAATTTTTTCCTCGGCTTCAAATATTTCTACAGCCATATCAAAACATAAAATGGTTTACTCTACATGTACTATTTACTGAGAATGCCATGGCTATTTGCCCTTTCATCAGAATACTCTTCTTTTATTCTTAGGAATTCATCAAGGTTATCAAATAAAATATCTACTAGTTTTGGATCAAAATGTTTTCCTCTTTCTTCTTTAAAATATGCTAAGACATCTTTTAATATCCAGGCCTTTTTATAAACCCTTGGTGAGCCTAAGGCATCAAACACATCTGCCACGGCTACTATTCTACCAAATATATGTATTTCCTCACCTTTAAGGCCTCTTGGGTAACCCTTTCCATCATACCTTTCATGGTGTTCATGGGCAATTATTGCCGCCGATTTTAACACATCCCTATTTGAACCTTTTAATAAATTATATCCTATGGTTGTATGGGTCTTTACTATTTCAAACTCACTGGGAGTTAGCTTACCCTGTTTTAATAGTATTTGATCTGAAATTGCAATTTTGCCTATATCATGAATAGGTGATGCCATGGTAACCAACATAACATCCCTATCAGATAATCCATATTTTTCAGCCAGTATTTTTGCATACTTTGATACCCTTTTTACATGGTTTCCTGTTTCTTCTGATCTGGCTTCTGTAAGCTCACCTAATAGATATAGTATTTCCCTTTGGGTTTCCTCTATTTCAACGTTAATGCAAAGGCTTTCAAAGGAGGCAGTTGTATTTTTATGAAAAACATCCAGAACTTCAAAATCCACACCTTTTATTTTATCCTCATTTACATCAAATAAAATAATGGCTTCTGCATTACTGGAACTTTTATAGGTTGAGATATATCTATCTCCAATTATGGCATGATCTTTAATATAGTGAACATTTAATATAAGGTTATATTCATCCTTTGGCAATACATCCTTCATTTTTCTGTTGATAAATTTCTTATATCTTCCATAGGCTTCTACTATGTAAAAATCTTCTTCATCAAAGTGTTTAGCTGCTGCCAGGCCATTAATTTGTCCATTGTACCCTTCATAAAGGCCTATAATAGACTTAAGATGATAAAAGGCATTTGAAAGAAATTCCTTAATTGTCTTTGCTTCAAATAGTCTACTGGATGTAGTTGCTATCTCTTCCATTGCTATCTTATTGTTGTTTATTTGAACTATATCCTTATAATACCTTAAGCTTGATGCTACCACCGTATGCAGCTTTTTAGTCAATAAATCCTTTTTTTCTTCATAGCCATTTATATCATAATTTAGTATGGCATCCTTCTGCAGTGCACTGCTCCCCTGGCTAGTCATAAGTACAATCCTTACCATGGAATTTTCTGCAACTTCCCTTATATATCTGGTTAGCTTAAGCCCTGTAATTTCATCACCTATGTACATATCTAACAAGACTAAAGCTATATCCTTATATTTTGATAATATTTTTAAGGCATCGGTGCCAGTGTATGCACTATATATTTTTAAGGGCTTTCCCTCAAATTCAAAGCCTTTTAATAAGTCCCTAATTAGAAAATGGGTAAAATTATCATCATCGACAATTACTAGCTTCCAAAAACCTCCATCCCACATGTTGTCTGCTGGATTTTCAAGATCCATGATCATAATCCTCCTATTCTACTGCTTTTTCTTGATGATGTTTTTCATCTCTGCAATATCAAATTCAACCTTTGCTGCCTTAATATTTTCTTCTTGAATGGATTCGTATATTTCTTTCCTAAATATATCTATATCCTTAGGGGCTTCAATGCCAATACTTACCTTCCCTTCATTAATTTCTAATATTTTTATTTCAATATTGCCATTTATAATTATGGATTCATCCTTTTTTCTAGTAAGTATTAGCATATTTCTCCACTCCAGTATCTTGATTGAATATATAGTGCTTTGTAGAATATCTTGAATCGTCCAGTATTACCTGCTTTCCTACTTTGTATTTTACATTTATAACTAGAGGTCCCAATAGATTAACTGTCATCTTTTTTATATCCTTTGGTACAACCACTATTGAATAAACAGCCACGTCCTTTTCATCTTCTATTCTCAATTTTTCCTGCACAGTTTTAGGTATAATTATATCATAATCAGGGAAAATTTGGAAAGGGTTTATAATAACAAAGGCAAGATTTGGATTCCTTACCGATTGAAGCCACTGGAAGGGATTTTCCTCATCTTCATTATTTATTATTATAAATTCTTTTTCATCTTCAAATCCAGGCAAGCCTTCCGGAAACTTAATTATTTTCTCCTCATCTATGTCTAACTCGCCAAAATGCTTTGTTACAACTTTCATTCCACTCCCTCCATTTGATAAAAAAATATAATTAAAATTGAGCATGATTTACCCTGCCCAATTTAATAAGGAAGGTTCCCTTATAAAATAGGACCATAGTACTATTCATATAAGACAAGAGAACCGTCCCTCTCTTTTACCTCTAGCTTAAAAATTGGGCCAAGCTGGGTTGTATTATCTTTGCTCCAGTCATTAAGCTTGATACATAAACATTTTGTGCCATACTCATGTGCATTATGGCTTCAGCTATGTCCACATCTTCATTGTAAGACAAAAGCTCCTTTGTGTTGTTAATTTGCAGGTCTAATTTCTTGACAGTAAGCTCCAATCTGTTCATCTTGGCTCCCACCTGTGATCTTACAGATAAGACCTGTTCCATACCTGCCTGTAAATCTTCAATAGCTTCCTGTAATCCTTCACTGTTGGCTTCTTCTAAAGCTTGTGATAAATTATTAAATACTTTAATCAAGCCTGGTGTATGCCCCTTGGTTACCTCACCACTGTACCCAACATAAGGAGCCCCAAATACAAGCCCACCTAAGGTATTCACTTCAACTCTTTCAGAAATCCCCACATTGTAGACAAATACTTCAGACTTATCTATACTTATATTATACTTAATTTCTTTACCATTTTCACCTTCTACTACTATCATTAAAGGTTTGTCTGTTTTGTAGCCACTAAATATATGCCTGCCTGAATAGGTAGTATTGGCTATTTGTACCAAATGGTCCTTTAACTGCTCAATTTCTTCTCTTATCTTCAAAAGATCCCCATCATCCTTAGTTCCATTGGCAGCATCTACTGTTAATTCATAGGCCCTTTTCAAGACCTCACCTATTTCTGCCAAGGCTGCCTCTGTGTCATTCATCCATGACATGGCATCCTCTGCATTTCTCTTGTATTGTTCTAGTTTTGATATATCTGTATTAAACTTTAAGCTTTTACTGGCTCCTATAGGGTCATCAGAGGGAACCCTGAATTTTTTACCCGTTGCCAGTTGATATTGGAGTTTTTCCATGGTTTTTAGATTTTGGTTTAAATTATAGACCAGGTTGTTTACCAGCATGTTGTTGGTAATACGCATACTTTCACCTCATTTCCACCACAGATTGAAAGTTTAACTGTTAATTATTTTGAATGTCCACAATTAACAATTTACAATTAAGTTGCTTATCTTCCAACCAGTCCCAGATTATTTACTGTCAGGCCTATTATTTCATCCAGGGTATTTATCATCCTTGCTGAGGCTATATAAGCCTGTTGGAATTTAACCATATTGGCCATTTCTTCATCATAGGACACTCCAGATATGGAATTCCTTTTGGACTCTATATTTTTAAGTATTAAATTTTGGGTTTCATACATCCTCTTAGATTGAATGCTGTCTACTGCATAGTTGGACATGATGGACTTTATGAAGTCATCTGGTGAACTGTTAAAATCAAAGTCCCCAGTATTTCTTTGGGATATTAACCTTAGAAGGTTTCCATTGTCCTCTGCACTACCTCCAATGCTACCTGCTGCTGCCATATTTTTTAAATCTTCTATTATAAGATTATCCAAGGTAATAGTTGCTGCTGGATTATGGGTATCATAGGCAAAAAAATTTATGCCGCTTCCTACTCCTTCTACAGTATTAGTATCCTCATTCCCACCTAGTATATATCCTTGCCTGTGTATCCTGTTAAAGCCTTCTGCAAAGCCTCTTGCAAATTCATCCAATCTGTTTTGATAATATTTAATTCCCCTATAGCTGTTGTCCTTTCCATCCCCATTATATATATCAAGGAAGCCCTTTAGCTCTCCACTTTGAACTATAGCTTCACTGCCATTTCCCCATTTAAAGATTATATTGCCATCCTCTTCTTCCAGCTTTAAGACACTTACCTCCATATGGTCAACCAGGGTAACCCCTCCAATACTTACAGTAAATTTGCCATCTTCAGCTTCCTTTACCCTTACATTTACCATTTTAGAAAGTTCATCTATTAGTAAATCCCTTTTATCCCTTAAATCATTGGCATGCCTTCCATCTAGTTCATTTGCATATATTTGCCTATTTAAGGTAGCTATTTGAGAAGCTAAGCCATTTATGCTCCGAACCCTTGCATCTATTGCAAAGCCTATTTCTTCCCTTAGTTCAATTAGCCTTTGGGCTGTTTCATTTATGTGCTTTGTCAGGGCTAAGGCATTTTCCCTTACAGGTTCCCTGTAGGACATGTCTGAGGGGTTTTTGCTCATATCTTCCAAGGCCTTGTAGAAATCGTCCAAATATTGTCTAAAACTGGAATCTGACGGTTCCCCAAATATTTTTTCTATTTCTGTTAAAATGTCCTTCTTTATAGCCCATTCCCCTACTGGAGCATTTTCATTACGATATTTAAAGTCTACATAGGTATCCCTAATCCTTATTACATTGTATATCTCTGTTCCACTTCCTATAAAGCCTACTCCTGGCAGCTTAAGGGGGGAAGTTGCCCTTTGGGATCCTTCCTGCCTTGAATAGCCCTTAGTATTGGAGTTGGCTATATTGTGGCTTGTTATATAAAGGGATCTTTGACTGGCTAATAGCCCCTTTACTGCAGTAGAAAAGCCAAAATCCATCCTGTTCACCCCGCTTTGTTCAGATTCCTTGACAAAAATTTTTACTTGTTACTGTTAATTTGGAATAGTTGGACTAGCGTCCAACTATTCCCATCCTGTTTATCATAATATCCAGCATTTGATCTATGGCATTTATAACCCTTGAGTTTGCCACATAGGAATGTTGGTAAGTAAGCATATTTGCCATTTCCTCATCCAGGGATACAGCAGATATTTCCTGTCTTCTCTGATCCATTTGCTTTATAAGTACGTCCTGACTTTCTGCTGCAGTTCTTGCTTCTTCCCTTTTAAGGCTAAGGCTTAGTATTAAATCCCTGTAGAATTCATCTGTGTCCATAGGAAGAGACAGTTCATTTAAGGGATTTAATAAATCATCTAAGCCAATACTATTTCCATCCTCTAAATGGCCTTCTATAAGGTTCCCAATCTCCTCCAGTATAGCATCTAGATCTCCATGTATATTTAATAACTCTCCTTCTTCTCCA
>Ga0209537_1000360_pt1 | contig 56089 bp, 53 predicted proteins | sample BioPla4DNA1_FD_187698 | JGI IMG/M metagenome (GOLD analysis project Ga0209537, IMG submission 187698) | Biogas fermentation microbial communities from Germany - Plant 4 DNA1 (SPAdes) (version 2) | ecosystem: Engineered > Bioreactor > Anaerobic > Digestate | place: Bielefeld, North... | reverse complement strand
GCGTTCATTTTACCCTTGACAATCTCAAGGCGGACTTTTATAATCGTCAAGGCGAAATTAAAAGCAATTTAAAGCAATTCTATAAAACATTGTGCTATTATTTCATGTTTAGTTTACAAAGCCTATAGTTTAATTTATGATATTAAAATATGATACATTACTCTTATTTGTGCAACTAATATTTTACTTATGCATATAATGAATATCATGGTTAAATGGAGGGTTAAAATTGGATAATAGTTTATTGTTAATTATTTTGTTAATTATCTTGCGCAGCAGCAGGATAAACGAATTTGGAGGATTGAAATCTTTTTCCGATTATCTTAGGTCTTTAAAAATAGAGCCTGATTATACCCTAGAAAAGATTAAGTTGCTGAAAAAAATTGGACCCTATTTCCCTGAAGAATACATACCTACGATAAATAGATCAATTTTGCTCACAGAAAGAATTATAAAGATTAATGAATTAGCTAGTTTTATGAAGTATGATGAATACCAATATTTAAAAAGCCCTATACCTATTAAAGATAATAAAGAAAGAATTAGTAAAATTTTAAATATAGTACAGAGGGAAGTTTCAAAAAGCGAAAATAATAACTTAGGAATGGTAATGGATTTAATTGTTAACATGGACAAATACAAAAATTTACTTTCTATGCTAAACTCAGTTAAATCAAATGAGGAAGGATTAAAAGATCCATCTCAGCTTCTCAATATATTTGGACCTATAATTGGGATTGATATTAATAAAGACAAGGATAAATTAAAGGATATAAATAGGATGATGGAGATAATAAAGACCTTAAACTCTAAAAAAGAAATCACTGGAGAAAATAAGGATTTGAATAAATTGCCTGATACTAAGAAAAACCACTTAGAGGGTAGCTAATTTACTTACCCTTCAAGTGGTTTATTAATTCTTCCATATCTGAAGGCAAAGGAGCTATGAATTCAATGCTTTTCTTTGTCCTTGGATGTTTTACCTTTAAATAATATGAATGTAATGCCTGCCTATTAATATATGGACTTTTTTCATTGTATAAAGAGTCTCCAATAATTGGATGGCCAATATGATATAAATGTACTCTAATTTGGTGGGACCTGCCTGTAAAGATTTGTACATCTAATAATGTAGCATCTTTATATCTCTCTATTACCGAATATTTAGTCAAAGCTTCTTGACCATTTTCAGTGGCTACTTTTCTAATACTTTTTTCCTCTTCCCTACCTATGGGAACATCAATGTAGTCCATGTCTTTTTCAACTACTCCTGAAACTATTGCCTTGTACTTTTTTTCAACAGTATTCTCCTCAAATTGTAAGGCCAATTGTTGATGTGCAAAGGGATTTTTGGCTACTACTAATACACCAGTAGTGTCCATGTCTAACCTATTGACAAATCTGATTTTCTTCTTTATTCCTTTATCCATGAAATATTTTGCAATTCCATTGGATAAAGTATTTTTCTGGTGGGACTTAGTTAAATGGACCACCATATTAGGCTTTTTGTTTAATACTAGCAAATCAAAATCCTCATATATAATATCTAAGGCTATGTTTTCTGGCTCTATGTTTTGTTCTTCATCTTCCATATAAATAGATACTATGTCTCCTACATGAAGTGGGAGATCCTTCCTTTGAAATTTACCATTAACATATATATGTTTGTTTCTATATAATTTTGTAAATAGTCTTCTAGATAAATCTTGTTCAAATAGAAATTTCTCCAAATTTAAGCTTTCTTTTTCCACATTAAAAACTATAATATTTTCACTTTCCTTAAACAAATTCATAATTTCCTCCAATTTAATATGCTTTTATTATATAATATAATAGGACTTTTAATGGCAAACTATATTAACTACATTTCAAATAATAACTAATAGGGGGTAATTATATGGGTGATGGTAAAAATAGAACTATCAATATCATTTCCAATTATAATACTGAATCAAAAAAAATATCAAGTATTCTAACTAAAAGGTTAAGGGATAAGGGCTTTCTCATCCCTGATAAATATAGCCGAGAAGCAGAACTTAATATCTGTATAGGTGGAGATGGTGCCTTTTTAAGAGCAGTCCATCGTAATAACTTCCCATCAATACCTTTTGTTGGTATAAATACAGGTCATCTTGGTTTTTTTCAAGAAATACTTCCTGAAAATATAGATGATTTCATAGAAAAATATATTCAGGGTGATTACAATATTGAAGAAATTTCACTAGTAGAAGGAAAAGTTTGTACGAAAACTAATTGCTTTTATTTGACTGCAGTAAATGAAATCGTTATAAAAGGTAATAAATCTAAGGTCATTCACTTAGAAATTTATATAGATGGCAACCATTTGGAAAGATTTAGTGGAGATGGAGTTATTATCTCAACACCGGTAGGGAGTACAGCTTATAATTTTTCCAGTGGAGGAAGTATTATATACCCTTCCTTAAAGACTTTACAGCTTACACCCCTATCCCCTATTAGCTCAAAGGCTTATAGATCCTTGCTAAATAGCGCAATTGTACCAGGTCACATGGTCATTAGCATTAAGCCAGAACTGAAATATGAAAATTCTATTTTAATTGTAAATGATGGAGTTGAGTTAAAATACAGTAATATTGAAATCATTAATTTAAAATTGTCAAATAAAATTATTAAGAGATTAGTTTTCGATAAAAATATGTATTGGAATAATTTGAAAAGTAAATTCTTATAAAACTGGTTTAGGGTTACCTAAACCAGTTTTATATTAGCTTATCCATCTCATCAACTAATTGGCTAAATAACTTCATTGCATTATCCACTGGCCCTTCTGTTGTCATATCTACTCCAGCCAGCTTCAATACATTTAACGGATAGTCTGAACTTCCGCTTTTTAGGAAGGTTAAATATTTCTCAACTGCTGGTTTTCCTTCTTCTAGAATTTTTTGTGATAAATGAACTGCTGCTGAATAACCAGTAGCATATTGGTAAACATAATAATTGTAATAGAAGTGTGGAATTCTTGCCCATTCCATTGCTATTTCCTCATCTATTACCACTTCTGGTCCATAGTATAGTTCGTTCAATTTCTTATAGGTTTCACATAGGTAATCTGCTGTTAGAGCTCCTCCTGACTCTAAATATTCATTTATTATCTTTTCGAATTCTGCAAACATTGTTTGCCTGAAAACTGTAGTCCTAAAGCTTTCTAGATAGTGATTTAATAGGTATAGTTTTTCATTTTTTTCCTCCACATTCTTTAGCATATAATCAAGAAGCAAGGCTTCATTAACAGTAGAAGCAACTTCTGCTAGAAAGATTGAATAATCCCCATATACAAATGGTTGATTTTTCCTAGTTAAATAACTATGGATAGAATGTCCCATTTCGTGGGCTATGGTAAAGACATTGTCTAAGGTATTGTGATAGTTTAGAAGGATAAAAGGCTTTGAATCATAGGAACCACTTGAATAGGCACCTGATCTCTTTCCCCTGTTTTCAAAAACGTCTATCCATCTTGAACTAAAGCCGTCTTCCACTATTGCCATATATTCCTCTCCAAGGGGTTTTAGTGCCTTTTTAATAATTTCTACAGCTTCCTCATAGGGAATATTGAAATCAACATCCTTGACTATAGGAGTATATAGATCATACATATGAAGCTCATCTACTTTCAATGCCCTCTTTCTAATTGCCATGTATTTATACATACTATCTAAATTCTTGTGGATTGAATTTATTAAATTATCGTAAACTGATAAAGAAATATTATTTCTGTCTAAGGATGCTTCCCTACTAGATTTATAATTTCTAATTTTGGCAAAAAAGATATTCTTCTTTAAATCTCCGTTAAGGGAAGCTGCAAAAGTATTTTTGAAGCCTTTATAAGTATTGTATAGGGCTTTAAAAGCATTTTTCCTGACTTCCCTATCCTTTGACTCCATTAGAGGTATAAAATTACCATGGGTAATTTCTACATCATTTCCTTCTTCATCTTTTATAGTGGGAAACTTTAAATCTGCATCATTTAACATGGAAAATATTTTCTCTGGCGCTGAGGCTACCTCTCCCATTTGAGCCAAAATCGATTCTTCCCTAGCAGATAAAATATGGTCCTTTTGTCTCATTATATTATCTAAATAATGTTTATATAGTTTTAACTCTTCCTTTTCCTCCATAAATCTCTCTAAGGTTGAAATTTCTAGGGTCAAGATTTCTGGTGTAACAAAGGAGGTCTTCTCTTTTACTTCCACATATAAACTTAATCCCTTATCTGATAATTCCTGTGATTTCCCTACCCTAGTATCCTCATCTAATTTCATGTGGGCATAGGCATATAGGTTTTCTACTAACCTAAATAATTTACCCATATCTTCTAGGGCCTTAAATAGGGTTTCACTACTTGATACTACCTTTCCCCTATAGGCTTCAAATTCTTTGGCCATTTCCTTAGCCATATAGTAATCCTTTTCCCATTCTTCAATGGACCCATACATTGATTCCAGATCCCATTTATATTTCTCTGGAATATCTTTTCTCTCTAGTATTTCTTTCTTAGACATTTTCTTTCCTCCTTTATTCTTTAATATTATTTATAGCATGAAGCATTATATCCCTTGCTATGGGAGCAGCAGAGCTACCTCCAGTAGAATCGTCTTCTTCCAATACCACTGCCACTGCCACCTTTGGGTCATCTGCTGGAGCAAATCCAATAAACCAAGCATGAGATTTCCCTGAGGCTGTTTCAGCAGTTCCTGTTTTTCCTGCTACCTTTACATTTTTTATCCTTGCCTTGGTACCAGTACCTGAGTTAACAGTTTCTACCATCATTTCCTTAATTAAATTAGCTTTAATGGGGTCTGTTGCCATTGATAATATTTCAGTAGTATTGGTCCTTATAGTTTTACCCTCCTTAGATAATACTTCTTTAACAAGAATAGGCTTAACTATTTGACCTCCATTGGCAATACCTGAAGCTACCATTGCCATGTTAAGGGGTGTAACCAATACCTTTCCCTGTCCAATGGAAGCTGCAGCCAATTCTGTTTTATCTAAGAACCCCTTATAGGGAAATTGAGAATTCTTAACTGGCAAATCAAAGGGTATTCTATTGTTAAACATAAATTTTTCTGCCATGTCCCCCAGGGTTTCTTTACCAACTTCGACAGACTTAGTAGCAAAATAAGTGTTACATGAACTCACCAAAGCCCCTTTTAAATCTAGTTTACCGTGGGCCTTATTATTGTAGTCACTAAACTCATATCCTCCTACATTGACACTTCCTGTACATTCATAAGCTGTATCTAAATTTTCCTTTTCTAAAAATGCAGCTGCAGTTACAACCTTAAATACAGAACCTGGGGCATATAGTCCCTGGGTAGCCCTGTTTACAAGTGGACTATTAGGATCTTCTGTAATTGTTTTCCAATCTTCTTTTAAACTATTTACATCAAAATCTGGTAGGCTGACCATTGCATATATTTCACCATTATTAGGATTCATGGCTACAATAGAACCTTTCTTCCCTCTTAATAGCTCCCTAGCTTTAGATTGCAGATCATGGTCTATGGTCAACTTAATATTATTCCCTTCTGTCGTAGGAGAAACTAAGTTCTTCAATTCATTTATTGCAGCATTTTCACTAGTATTTAATAATGAGTTGTTATATTGTAGTTCCAATCCTGATTTTCCATATTCCCGATAGCTATAACCTATAATATGGCTATATAATCTGCCATATAGGTAATGTCTTACATAAGTTTCATCCTTCTTTTCGCTATATACTAAAGTTTTACCATTTCTGTCTAAGAAGGAACCCCTTAATATAGCTTCTTCATTAATCCACAATCTCTTGTTGTAACTATTTTTTTTTATTGCAGAAGCCTTAAATACTTGAAAATAACTGATGTAGACTATTAAGCTGAGGAAGGCAAGACAAAGCCCAACTAACACCAGGATTATTCTCCTAATCTCCTGCTTCATCTAATTCCTCCTTTGTTTTTATCTCTTCAGAGCAGATTTGAAGTATGCCTAAGGCAATAAAACTTGTTAATATCGAACTTCCACCATAGCTTATAAATGGCAGAGTCAATCCTGTAAGGGGGATCATTTTTATTACTCCCCCCAGGATAATAAAGGACTGAACTCCGAATAAAATACTAATGCCCAAGGCCAATATTCTATAAAACTTATTTCTTTGTGCTATGGCAATTTTAAATCCCCTATATACTAAAATCATGAAAAGCATTATAATTCCTATACCTGTAAATATGCCCATTTCTTCACAGATGGCTGAAAAAATAAAATCTGTATATACAACTGGAATAAAATCTGGGTGGCCTAGGCCAAGACCTTTTCCAAAAAAACCTCCTTCTGCTATGGCAAATAAGGATTGGGTTATTTGATAGCCCTGTCTTTCTATGTATTTCCAAGGATTGAGCCAGGATTGAAATCTTATTTTTACATGATCAAATAGGGTATAGCCTAAGATACCAAAGAAAATTGATAAACCTATATTAATAAGAACCAGTTTCCTATCATCTTCATATATAAATTGTATAGCAACAAATATGGTATAAAATACTAAGGCTGTGCCCAAGTCTTTTTGTAAAAAAAGAAGCATAATGAAGGAATAAATGATGCCCATTAAATAATAAGAAGAATATTTGATTTCTTTCCACCTATCTTTATTAGAATAATAGGAACTTAAGATAAATATAAGTAATATCTTTATGATTTCAGAAGGCTGGAAGGAGAATTGTCCAATATTTACCCAGTTAATGGCACCATGCTTCCTATCACCGAAAACAAAGGTTATGATAAATAGTATATAAGCCCCTATCAAATAAATATATGTCAGGTTTTCCCATATTCTAATCTTCCTAATTATGAAATAGGTCAAAAAGAATAGAAAAATCCCCATTGATATCCATATTAATTGTTTTATTCCAAGACCTTCATTTATCCTATAGATCATAATGATCCCTATGGAAACCAGCATAGTAGTTATTAAAAATATATAATTATCCCCACTAGTAATCTTAGTTAAAATATAGTTTGATAGGTATATGACCAATACTAGGCCAACTGCCGTTCCTAGGGTCAATTTATCAATATCTTTACCTTTATAGATTAATAGCAAGGTTAAGCCTAAGACTTGAAATATAAATAATAGATTTCGTGGAGACCTACTTAATATCCCTTTATTCATAGTATCTTCCTACTTTCTATTTACGAATAAAAATTCGATTTGTCCTGCCTTTATAATATCACCATCTTGTAATTTTACAATATCGTATATCTTATCTCCGTTTAAATATGTACCATTGGCACTTCCCAAATCTTCCAAATAGTATTCATCTTCATCTTCTACAATTTGAAAATGTTCCTTAGAAATATAAGGGTCTTTTACTACAATATGATTTTCTCCATGCCTACCTAGGGTTAGAACCTTATCGATTATATAATATTCCTCGATTTTATATGGTAGATAATCTTTTCTGTTTATCAATTTTATGTAAGCTTTATTGTCAAAGGACACTACATTCATACCCTTAATATCTAGATAGATTAGTCTTATTATGCTAAATATAAACAAGTATATAATGATAATAAAAATATACTTAAATAATAGCGCAAGAATATTATACATGATATAACCTCCACCCTCCCTATATTAAACTATGTTATCACAAACTTTCCCCATTGTGAATTCTTTTAAACCCTAGTATAAAAAATATTATTTAATTTTTTATAGGTATTTAAAGTATTTGAGATTTCTGATACAATTATAGTAAATAAAAATGAGGTGATGGAATTGGGAAAATTAAGACGTTCTATTAATGATAGGGTTTTCTCTGGAGTCTGCGGAGGTATAGGAGAATATTTTAATATTGACCCAACTATAGTCCGTATAATATGGGTATTGCTGTCATTACGGTCTTTTGGTACATCCTTAGTAATATATCTTATATGCAGCTTTATTATACCAGAAGACGACGGGGTAATTTATAGCAATGATTATGATAGTGAAAAATATGAAAAAATCAGAAGAAATACACCTATTTTCATAGGCATAGGCTTAATAGTTTGGGGAACCATTTCTTTAGCTAACATTATATTCCCTTGGTTTCATATAAAAATAAGAAACCTATGGAATTATTGGCCTGTTTTGTTGATTGTACTGGGATTATACTTAATATTTAACCAAAGAAAAAAATAGAAAGAGGGATTTTATGAGGATAACAAAAATAGAACCTCAAAGAAACAGAAATAGGGTTAATATCTATATAGATAATAGGTTTGCTATAGGCCTAGATGATGAAATTAGGTATAAGTACGGATTGGAAATAGATATGGAAATAGATGATGATTTTGTTAAGGAGATCCTTCTAGCCGAAGAAAAAAATAAAGCCATTAATTATGCCCTAAGACTACTTTCCTATAGGGCTAGATCTGAAAAAGAAATATATGATGCCCTTAAACGTAAAGGCTTTGATGATAATATTATAGAAGATACCATTTATTATTGCAAAGAAAAAGAATATTTAAATGACCGTGACTTTGCTGAAAGTTTTGTTAGAGATAAAATCAATTTTTCAAAACTTGGGCCCGAAAGAATTAGATACGAGTTAAGATTAAAAGGAATATCTGAGGACATAATCAATAGGGTACTAAGGGTTAGCAGGGATGAACAATTTGAAACAGCCTTGGAACTAGGGAAAAAAAGGATAAGGCTATATAAGGACGATACCAAAGATGCTAAGTACAGGAAGCTTAGTGGTTTTTTACAAAGAAAGGGTTACTCTTATGAGATAGTATCTAAGGTACTAAAAGAACTTTTGTAATTAAAATTTAGCTGAAATCTAATATAGAGAGGTGGCAAAATGACTCATTTTTTTGATAAGGTAGCTAGAAATCCGATAATAGCTGCCATTAATGATTTAAATGATTTAGATTCCGCCTTAGAAAGTCCCACTGAAATCATCTTTTTACTTACAGGAAATATTTTTAACTTAAAGGAAATTTCCCATAGGGTTAGGTCAAAAAACAAGAGCCTATATATTCATATTGAGTCCATTGATGGTTTTTCTAAGGATACTTGGGGCTTGGAATATATAGTAAAAAATATCTATCCAGATGGCATAATAACTGAGAAAAAAAACTTAGTAAAGCTGTGTAAAGATATGGGAGTCTTTACTATTCAGAGAATGCTCATTCATGATTCCATAGCTTTGAGAAATTCAATAAATTCTATTAAAAGTTTAAGACCTTCAGCCATTGAAATTTTACCTGGTATAATGCCCAAGGTAATTAGAAGAATTATCCAAGAAACCAAAATATCCGTAATAGCCAGTGGGCTTATTACGGATAAGGATGATGTCATTTCTAGTTTAGAAGCTGGCTCTACTGCCATATCTACAGCCAATAAAGATATTTGGTACATATAATCTATTTTATTTTTATTCCTCCGCTACGTATTACTTCCTCTTCCCAAAGAGTAGTATACCTACCTAAGGACCATTCTGCCATTATGATACTATCAGAACTATTTAACTTTATTCTTCCCAGCTCCTTTGAAGAAATCTCCCTGTTCTCTATGGCGTATATTTGTAAATTATTTCTTGTTACTACTATAAGTATATCTTCATTAGGTGAAGTAAATGCATCTATGGCTTCTGGTATTTTTGATTTAATTTTGTTCCAAGAAATTATCAATTCATCATAATTAACTAGTTCCTTAGGAGGTATAGCCTTAATGTTAAAATCCCTATATAACTCTTCGCCATCAGTATTATAATTAATACGTCCCTTCATTATCCAATAACCATTTCTCCTAAATAATCCAAAACTCTCCTCATCAAGATACATACTTGTATCAGACTTCATAATGCCTTGAGCACCTTCTAAAAAAGTTCTTAAACCTTCAGCTCCTAAAATATCGGATATGGTAACTGCCTTGCCATTGTCTAAGTAATCTATAGGATAGGTTTTTAAATTCTTTCTGTTGTTAGATAGCTCTATTTCTTCTACTGAAATATAATCGTTGCCTACGTAGAGTATATTTTTTATTATTGAAGGTTCTATAGCTGCTAATTCCATTTGTCCAAATTCAAAAGTAAATAGCTTAGCATCTTCAACATATTCCTCTGGATGTTTTCTTTTTTCTACAGCCTTTATCTCATCGATTATACTATTGTTATTTGTATTCCTATCAACATTTATCATCCAAAATCCCCTTTTCCTTGGAACCAATAGGTTATCCAATTCATAAATTGAAGAAAGGTTCCTATTGTTGGTCCTTATCCAAATGGTTTTATATATCCAATTATCCTCTTGATTTATTTCGTCGTAGTCATAGGATTTAATTCCTAGAAGAATTCCAGACCTTAAAGTATCCACCTCTTCTATATTGGATATTCTCATTAAATTCTGTTCAACACTTATATATCTTTCTATCTCTTCTTTGCTTATTTCATCTACAGTCTTTCTTAAAAAATAGAATTTATCCTCATCAAAAAAAAACATTTCATCTTCACTGTATTTTATAAATTCATAAAAAAATTGATTGTTGCTGGAAACAGCAATTACCTCTACTTCTTTTTCACTTAAATTTAAGTAGTCTGGATTAACTTTATATTTGTATAATAGGTAATCTGTAAGATTTACATTTTTATATTTAAAGGTTGGTTCTAAAACAAAATCCCTATCCACTACAACTGCTGAGTTATGAAACAATACTTCTCTACCAATAAGGGATTCTTTCGTATCTGTAACTCCCTTTATATATGGACTATCTATTGATTCCTCGATTGTCCACTTTCCAGATATGGGTGGCAGTTGGTTTTCAGGTGCTATTATACTATCCTTTATTTGTAATTTCCCATTACTGCATGAGGTTAACATATTTGATAATATTAGTAATATAACAACCAGATAGAATTTTTTCATATTTTGTCCTCCTCAATGGGCAGTTTAATCACAACTTGGGTTCCTTCGTTTACAACTGAAAATATATCCATAGTGCCATTATGTAACTTAACTATTTCATCGCATATTGATAAGCCAATACCACTATGGGACTTACTATTTTTGCCCTTATAAAACTTTTCCTTTACCCTGGATAGGTCTTCTTCTTGTATTCCAACTCCATTATCCTTTACTTCTAAAACTAAGCTTTCATTTTCCTTATAGGCCTTTAATTCAACCATCCCACCTTCTGAAGTGAATTTAAAGGCGTTATCCAACAAATTTATGAGCACTTGTTTAATCCTATTTTCATCACCTATGAAAGTACCTAGGTTGTTTTGGACATTTACTATAAAATCGATTTTATTGTTATTAGCCCTAGGCCTCAATTGCTTTCCAATCATTTCAATAGTTTTTCTTATTTCGAATTCATCCTTTTCTAGCTTAATTCTCCCTGATACAAATCTAGAGAAATCTAATAATTCCTCCACCATGGCAGTCAACCTGTCACTTTCCTTTTCTATAATATTTAATCCATCTATAATAATTTCATTATCTTGAATATCTTCAGATTTTAAAGTAATAGCCCAACCTTTAATGGAAGTTAAAGGGGTTCTCAATTCATGGGATATTGATGAAATAAAATCATTTTTTATCTGCTCCTTCTTAATTAATTCCTCTGCCATATAATTAAGAGTATCAGAAAGCTTCCCTATTTCATCCTTTAGCTTTACATTGCTCCTAACCTTTAGCTGGCCATTGGCCATTTTTTCAGCCACTTGAGTAACTTCTTTTAAAGGCTTAACTATTGAATTTGCGAGGAAAATACTAACTACACCAGAAATGAAAACAACCATTAACCCCATACCTAACAAAACCAATGCCAGGGTCAATATTGTTTCATTGACCTCTTTTAAAGATGATATGAATCTAATAATTCCAACTACCCTATCTTCATATTTTATAGGGGCTGACACTGACATTACTGGACTATCATAATAATCTACATTGCCTACCCAGCTACCATTTTCACCAGCAATTGCCATTTGAATATCTGGAAATAGGTTTGATTCATCATTTTTAGCACCTAGGGAATCCATCAAAAGCTTCCCCTTAGGATCTAAAATCTGCACCTGGGCATTTGTATGTTGCCAAAAAACATCTATATCATCTATAACAATATCTTCCAGGGTCTCTGAGGAAAAATACCTTAAATAATAATCAATAGACAATTCTATTTCATTTGTAAGGATTGCCTCCACATTTTTATAATAATACTCCTTAACCCCATTGATAAGTACTACTTCTAATATGACTACAGTTATAACTATAATGAGCATAAAATTTATAACTAATCTAGTCTTAATACTTTTTCTCATTATATTTCACCTAAGTTAATTCTTTTCCTTCCATCTGTAACCTATTCCCCAAACTGTCTCAATATAAACAGGATTGCTAGGGTCTTCTTCTATTTTAGCCCTAAGTCTTCTTATATTTACATCTACAATTTTTGAATCACCAATGAAATCATAACCCCAGACCATATTCAATATTTCATCTCTTTTAAAAGCTCGTCCTGGCTGTTCTAAAAACAATTTGGCAATTGCATATTCTGTAGGAGTTAATTCTATTTCTTCATCATTTTTATAAAACTTTCTAGAATAGGTATCTATTTTAAAAGGCTTACAGATTAATAAATTGCTTTTTTCCATTTCCTTTGAGGAATCTATCCTTCTTGCTAAGGATTTTACCCTTAAAACTAATTCGGTGGGATTAAAAGGCTTGGTCATATAGTCATCTGTACCATATTCTAATCCCATAATTTTATCAATATCTTGGGATTTAGCTGTTAACATTATAATACCCATTTTGGGAAACTCATGCCGCAATATCTTACATACTTGAAATCCATCTATACCAGGTAGCATTATGTCTAAGATGGCTATATGGATATTCTCTTTTCTAGCAATTGCTAAGCCCTCTTCTCCAGTTTCAGCTTCAAATACCTTGAACCCACTTCTCTCAAGGTTTATTTTTACAAATTTTCTAATAGAAGATTCATCTTCAACGATTAATACTGTTTTATCCATATTGTCACCCTTATCATTCCTCTAATTTTTTAAAGGTATAACCTTCACTGATTAGATATTCTATGATTTCTGGCAATGCTTCTGCTGTCGTAGTTTTAGTATCTGTATCGTGCATTAATACTATTAACTCCTTCTGCCCTTTTACAGTTGACTTCAATCTCTTTACCAATCTGTCTTTACTTAAATTTAGCCCTTCTGCATCTCCATTTAAAGCGTTCCAATCATAAACCTTATATCCTAAGTCCTCTGCTGCTTCTACAAATTTCTTTCTATATGAACCATGGGATCCACCAGGTAATCTTAAAAGCTTAGTCTCAAAATCCTCTCCTAATACTCTTCTTATAGCATTATCAGCTAATCTTAATTCCTCTAAGAAATTATCTATATTCTTATAAATATGGGAATATCCATGACTGTAGGAATGGTTCCCTATGGCATGGCCTTCATCAAAGATTCGCTTTAATATATTTGGATTTACATCTACCATTTTGCCTAGAACAAAAAAGGTAGCCTTAATATCATATTCTGCAAGTATGTCTAAGACCATTGGAGTAACTGTATTAGACGGACCATCATCAAAGGTAAGATATGCAATTTTATAGTTTTCCTGTTCATTCCCAGAGTCTTTTTCTTCAGCAAGCCTTTCCTCTTCTAAAAGCCTTACCTCTTCTAACCTTCTTTCCTCATCAAGTCTAATCTCTTCTAATCGCCTTCTTTCTTCTTCCTTTGTTCTTTTCTCCTCAACTTGCCTTATTTTTTCCTCTAAGATTATTTTTATAGGATTGTTCACTGTCATATTATCTATGGTTTTTTCCACATTTATAGCTAGGACTGTCTCATTAGAACTAGATAAGATTTTTGCAGAAACGCCTCCAATTAAGAAAAATATAATTGCAAGGAGTACTATTAATTTTTTATTCATTGCTTTTTCCTCCATTAACTGCCTCCTTTTCTAAGTCTAATTTTAGCATATAATACATCATTATTCCATTGGTTACAAAGTATTTAATAAATAGTTACAAAGTTCTTACATTTATTTAAATCAATTAAAATAGGCTGAGATCAGCCTATTTCTACAGTGGATAAATGCTTTGCTTTCTCCTAAATAATTCAGATATTAATAAAATAGTTATTAAATCCCTTATAATCCTACTCCTACCATAGAATATTTTTTGTTCTCCTCTAACCCTGTCCCTACCTCTATATCTTCTCTCATATGGATCCTCATGTATTTCAGGACACTCATCTACCATTTTCATATAAATATTATCAACCATCTTTTCCATTTGCTCCTTTGTTATATTTTCCATGGAGCAATTTTCATCTAAATTGTTGTCTATTTCTGCTATTACCTTTGGATAGACTCTGTAATACAGTTCCGGGTAATCAAAGTTCATAAAAACACCTCCCCTATATATTCCTCTAATATAATATGTTAGGGAAGGCCCTTTTGATACCTTAATCTATCAAATCTTTGAATTGAGACTTATACAATCTTGCATAAATCTTGTCCTCTGCCAGCAATTATTCGTGGCTACCCCTTTCTACTATTCCTTCTGAAGTTAAAACTAAAATCTCATCTGCATTCTTTATGGTAGACAATCTATGGGCTATTACTAAGGTAGTTCTACCCTTAGATAATTCGTCTAAGGATTTTTGAATCATTATTTCTGTTTCATTATCTAGGGCGGAAGTAGCCTCATCTAAAATCAAAATTGGCGGATTCTTTAAGAACAATCTTGCAATGGATATTCTTTGTTTTTGACCTCCAGATAATTTAACTCCCTTTTCTCCAATATAAGTGTCATACCCATTTGGCAAGGTCATTATAAAATCGTGGATCCTAGCCCTTTTGGCAGCTTCTATTACCTCATCCTCCCTTGCATCTGGATTACCATATACTATGTTTTCGTATATTGTTCCTGTAAAAAGGAATACATCCTGTTGGACTAGTCCAATTTTCTTTCTTAAAGATTTTATCTTAATATCCTTTATATCTATATCGTCTAACAAGATCTGCCCTTCATCAATATCGTAAAACCTTGGAATTAAATGGCATAAGGTAGTCTTGCCTGCGCCTGAAGGGCCAACTAAGGCCACTTTCTTTCCTGGCTCAATAGTTAAATTTAAGTTAGAAAGAACTGTATTTTCACCGTTATTATAGGAAAAGGATACATTTTTAAATTCAATTTTTCCTCTTACCTCATCTAATTCAATGGCGTCTTCCTTGTCCACAATATCAGGTTCAATATCCATTATCTCAATAAATCTTTCAAAACCAGTCATACCATCTTGTAATTGCTGTGAAAACTCTGCTAGCCTTCTAATTGGCTGCATGAAAAAGTTAACATATAGATTAAAGGAAAATAAATCTCCTAAATTTATAATCTCCCTATATACAAAATATCCTCCCAGGCTAATTACCAAAAGATTCAATACACTGGATAAAATCCCAATGCCTGAGGTAAATTCAGCCATAACCTTATAGGATTCTTTCCTAGCATTACTAAAGTGGAGATTTCCTTCATTGAATTTTTCAATTTCATAATCTTCATTGGTAAAAGACTTAGCAACTCTTATGCCCGAAATACTATTTTCCAATTGGGCATTTACATTGGCAATTTTTTTCCTTACTTCTCTAAAGGCGTTAGACATCTTTTTCCTTTTGCTTATTACAAACCAGATCATCAATGGTATAAAAGTAAATAGGATTAAGGTTAATCGCCATTCAATATTCAATAATACTATAAACGAGCCTATTAACAGAATAGATGATATAAATAGGTCTTCTGGGCCGTGGTGTGCCAGCTCTGTAATATCCCTTAAATCGTTTACAATTCTAGACATAATATGTCCTGTTTTATTATTGTCATAATAACTAAAGGGAAGGGTTTGTAAATGAGTAAATATATCCCTTCTCATATCATGCTCTATTTTAACACCTAAAAGATGGCCCCAATATGAAACAATATAATTGCTTATATATCTTATGACGAATAATAAGCACATAATAATAGACCACCTTAATAGTAAATCCATCCTGCCAGCAGGAATGATTTCATTGATTATCCTCCTAGTAAATATTGGAAAGATTAAATCTGAAACTGCTATAAGTAAAGCAAAAAACATATCTATGAAGAATAAAGCCTTGTGAGGCTTATAGTAAGAAATAAATCTCTTAAGCAATTGGAAATACCTCCCTACCAAATTATTTCGAGTCACGAATATTATATACTATTTATTTAACCTTTTCAATTACTTAAAATTTATACCTTTAATATCTGTATTAGTTTCATAGATTAAGTCTAAAATGTAGAAAAAGATCATATATATGAAAGTTATGGAACCTGTGTCATTTAATAAGAATCCCACAATGGCAGTAATTAATACGATAATAGCCTTATTTCTAAGATGGATCTTATCCCTAATAAGCCCTCTCATTTTCCTAAGGATTAATATTTGAAAAACTATAACTATTGAAAAAGGCGGGATAATAGTTAGTTTAAGTAACTCCTTGGCCTTAAAGGAAGCAATAGTCATAAATTCCCATAACCCATTATTCTTAATCCTGTAAAGGAATTCTATAGCATGAGATTTGGAAATACTGTTATAGTCTAGTAACATATTAATTGCAAAAATTCCAGCTCCCAGCAAAAGAAATATTAAAGATTTAAAAATACTATTCTTATTTAAAGAAAAGATTTGGAATAAAATCAGCCCAAATAAAACAACAGATGTTATAAATCCACCTGTATTGGCACCAAATCTTGCAGATAGGACTAAGATATTCAATGAAAAAATAAATAATCCTAGTACTTTTTTAAGTCCCTCTTTCTTTATACCCTTAATGGAGCTAAAGTATGATAAAATAGATGATATTAGTAATACTCCCATTATTCCATTATTTAATCCGTAATATCTGGCCCCATAGAATAAGTTGTTAAAACCAATATATGAATTATAGATTGTCTTAGGATAAAATAAGGTTCCCAAGACTATTAAAGCATAAGTCAATAAGCTTAAGGTCTTTACTAGGTTAAGTTTACCTTTGTTTATAGCTTTTATCATTCCATAGGATAAAAAGATACATGTTACAATGTATAAAGGTATATTCTTATGAAGATTAAATAATCCCAATATTATTGAAATAGGAATAGACCCAATTAAAGTGCAATAGAGGCCATAGGCCCAATTATGAATTTCCTTATATTTAAGAAGGCCTATGCCAACAAAAACCTGAATAGAATATATTAGGCCATGAAATATAGTTGTAATTACTAATAGGTTAATAGAAGTAGTATAGATTCCTTTTATTATTTCCAATGGACTATCTACTCTAACAATCTCAATGGGTTTTCCCACATCCTTTTTATAATCTATTCCATAAATATTTTTTATTTGGACTGAAATATCTTCTAGGGCAATGAAGCCATCCCTTTTTGTAGACTGACTAGTTAATATTCCTGAATCGGTGCCATTAATATAGACAATAGGTACTATAAATCTATTTAAAAGACTCCCTTTTTCGTCTGCCACTTTTTCAGGCAGGATGATTATATTCCTATCCCCAAAATAGCTTAAATATTTTTTTAGAATGTCTATTCTTTCATCATGTCCATTAATGTCATAAGAGATTAGCAATATATTAGAATGTTGTAAAAGGTCTTGGGTATTATCAAGGAGCCAATTGAAATCATACTTGGTCTCACCTGCTTCATAGTCTACTTGGCCTTCACTATTGGCAATCAATAATTTTTCTGTTTCTCCTCCTATGTAGGACACCTTTTCATCTTCTAGAACATCTCCTAGATATTCAATTTTAGCGCTTTTATTTTTGAAGTCTCTCAGGGATAATTTCCTGCCAGTATTTATGGACAATAATAGGTTTTCCTTATTATAGGGAGGCCTAGTCTTATAATTTACAAGTCCGATACTATATTTTTCTAAGGACAAATCTTCGATTATATCAAAGGACAATTCGTCAACTAAGATTATGATGGTTTCTTCATTGCCTGCCCATATGAAACTCGGCAAAAATAGTATAAAGAAAAATATTAATAATCCAATGGCTTTTCTTTTCATCTTATCACCTTAATATATAATCCAACTCAATATTCTAAAAATTCCTAATACCAAGGATAGTATTGAGATTAAAATTTTATATCTATAGACCCTGTCCTTTTCAATATTTTCCTTTTTGCTGAGTACTTTTAAACCATCTTCTATTATAAGATCATAGTTTTCAAAAACGTAAATAAATATGCTTATGAAAATAAAACACAGGCCAATTAACATGTGATTCCTCCTATTCTAAATCGCAAAAAGATGTATGTTTACAATATTTATTGCATCTGTTACTCCTAGGATAGTCTAAGATATTAGACTTATTAGATACAAAAATCATAAACTCCTCTAAGTCTTTAAGATTTTTCATTAAACTCTCATCATCTATAGGAATATCTACATATTGGCCATTTTCAAGGAAGACTATTCTGGCTCTTTCTATTTCCATCTTCATTATTTCACTAACTACATAGGCATAGAGCTGTAACTGAGGAGTATATTTGTAAACTAAATAATCTAGGTTTTCTATTTTATTTGTCTTATAATCTAATATTTCAGCCTTATCACCATAAATATTTATCCTATCTATTACGCCTGTTATATAATAATCTTTTACCTTCAAATAGAAGGGTCTTTCAATAAATGTTCTATCATAATCCTCCCTATATAGTTTTATAAAATTTTCTATATATACCTTTACTTCATCATAGACTTTTTGGTTAAATGGTATGCCATAAGATCTAGATACTTTTTCTAGAAGTTCTTTTATGTCAAGGCCAGACTTGTAGTGCTCACAGAATTTATGAACTATATTGCCCTTCTCTATTCCATCTAAGGCTTTTTCAACTTTTAGATTTTCATATTCTTCATCATCAATAGAAGCTAATTTCTTATAATAGTCTAGGAAAAACCTTCTCCTACACTCCCTAAAGACTAAGAATTGTGTAATACTATACTTATCAATTAATTTCTTGTTAAATTCGGGTATATCATATAATAAAGGCAATTCGATATCTAATGTATCTCCTTTTAACAAATCCTCTTTAATTAAATTTATTGGTTTATATTCTTCATCTTCCATATGGATTTCAGATATCATTCTACACTTAGAGTAATCAATCAAGTCCTTAATTAGCTTCTTGTAGCCTGTGTCCTTTCCTTGAAAGCCTAAAATAAGGTAGTCTTCAGCCCTAGTCATGGCCACATATAGGATTCTTTCCATCTCTTCTTTTTCCTTTTGGGCTAAGTCATCTTTAATTTTATTATAAAGGATTTTGCTATTATCCATGTCTATGCCTATACCTGAGTCCTTTGAAAATACTATTTTAGGAAATCCTACATTTGGACTAGTACACAATTCAGGAATTATGACTACAGGGAATTGAAGCCCCTTGGACTTGTGGATTGTGAGTATCTTTACTACATTTGAGTCTTCTGAATATATTTTTTCTTGGGACTCATCCATATCCTTTATCTCATCTAGATAGTCAATAAAATCCTCTAGGCTTTGTATATTATCTCTTTCATATTCCCTTACAATGTCTACGAATTTATGGATATTGGCAACTGCCTGCCTTCCACCTTGTTTTAGTAGCATGGATTCAATGAAAAATGTTTTAGATATCAATTCATCAACTAAATATTCCAGCCCATAAAGGTGTTTTATTTCATAAAAATATTCCATTAAGTTTACAGCTTCTCTTAGCTTTTTATTTTCTTCCTTACATAGGATTTCCCTATTGACTAAGTCCTTCATAGATTCAAATACTGTAGTTTCCCTATATCTTAAAATCCAATACAAGGTCTTATCGGAAAGGCCTACCATAGGAGATCTTAAAAAACCAATGGTAGCTATAGTATCATAGGGATTGCTAATAGCTTTTAAGGCATTAATTAAATCTATTATTTCCCTTTGTTCAAAAAAACCCTTTCCTCCAAAATTATAGAAGGGTATACCAAACCTTTTTAATGCTTCTTCATAGATATGATTTCTAGTAGAAGCCCTAAAAAGAATAGCAAAATCACCATAGTCATATTGGCCTGATAATACTAGTTCCTTTATTCTCTTGGCAATAAGCTGGCTTTCATAAATCTTATGGTATTCGCTGGCATTTACCCCCTTAGGAACAGTTAAATCTTCTTTTTCCAATATTTCTATATCTATTGGATTAGTTGTAGTTCTGAAATGGGATAAGCTAATATAACGATTGCCCATGATTTTTTGAAATATATCATTTATAAACTCTAGTACTGTGTTTACTGTCCTATAGTTTATATCTAAAGTAATGGGCTTAGCCTTAGACACTTCTTCTATATCCTCTATTACTTCGTAGAATACATCTAAATCTGCACCTCTAAAGCCATAGATAGATTGTTTTGGATCTCCCACTACAAATAAATTAGCTTTATCTAATTTATTATCTACGGTAGCTAATTTATAAAAAATCTCTTTCTGCAATTCGTTAATATCTTGAAATTCATCTACCATTATATATTTAAATTTGTCTTGGTACCTCTTTCTAAGGGCTTCATCATCTAATAGTTTTGAAACCTTTATTTGTAGATCGTCATAGTCTAAGGCCCTTAGTTCTTTCTTCTTGGAGTCGTAATTACTATCTATTTCAATCAATAGGTTTAAGACTGTATTATAGATCTCAATATTATTTTTTTCAAAGCTTAACAAAACCCTTTCAATGCTTTCCTTTAATAATTCTATTTTCTCTTGTTCTTTGCTACTCCTTCCTATATTATCATGGAGGAAGGTCATTATTTCTGGTAATTCATCTTCTTCATATTCCTCATTTTTAAACCTAAGCCAAGTTTCATTATCCTTTAGTTTATAGATTTTACTATTTTTAGGAAGCTTCTCCATTAAATATTGAAAAATATCCTTAATCTTGTTTAAATCATCCTGAGATAATTCAAAGGCCTTTAATTGGTTTAAAGTTCTTTCCTTCAATTGTATAAAACTAAGACCTACAGTTCGAATTTTATTGTAAATATATAATAAGTCCTTAACCAAGGAATCTATATTATCCCTTCCAAAGGCTAGAAGCAACTTATAAACTTTTTCATCTTCGTTTATGCCTTTAATCAAGACTTCTTTTATAGATTCCTTTAAGACTTTCATAGACTGATAATCCTCCAGCATTTCAAAATGTGGATCTATATTAGCTTCCACTGGACATTCCCTGAGGATTTTAGCGCAAAAGCTATGTATGGTAGAAATATTAGCCTTCTCCAAATCCCTATAATATTTTCTCCATTTGTAACCCTTACTGAAATTATTGCGGATTTCCTTCCTGATTCTGTCAACCATCTCCTGAGTAGCTTTTTTTGTAAAGGTTATGGCCACAATCGATTCAATTTCCCTTCCCTTTTCCAGCTTTCCGTGTTCCAATATATAAATATATCTTTCTGTTAAGACCTTAGTTTTTCCAGTACCTGCACCAGCATTTACAGCTAAATTCTTATCTATAGTTCTAACAGCATCTTTTTGGGCTTCATTTAAAGTCATCATTTTACCTCCACTCTGGACTTTATTAAAGGCCATACTCCCCTCTCCATTCTGTGCATTATTTATAGCCATTATTGCACCTCCAATACCTTTTCATACCTGCAAATATCCTTATATATACAGAAGGGTGAACATTCCAATGGATTTACTGAAAAGTCCCCATTTAAAATTCCCTCTATTATCTTTTTTATATTGGCTTTTGTTTCTTCCATAAGCATGTCCCAATCCTCTTTGCTAATGGCCCCTTTATGCCTTTTGGATATTTGACTTGTTTCATCTAAGATGCCTAATTTAACGTCGAATTTTTGTTGTGAAATCACCCCATATACTCCTGCTACAATATTCTTATCCCGTTGAGATAAAGCATAGATAGGTAATTGTAAGGATAGGCCTTGTAGAATCTTGTCTATATCGTATACTCCATAGGGGGAACTTTTGTAATCCATGATTATATACTTATCTTCACCTAATACCTTGTCTATTCTATCTATTTTCCCAGTAAACTTAACATCGACCCCATCAATTTCTATGGAAAAGTCATTTTCCCTCCCAAATTCTACTTCAAAGGCAAAGGGTATTAGTTTTTCCTTAGGATTAGAAATTCTTTCAATATCCCTTTCAATAAATTTAATTAATCTATTGTATATATTATCCATAATTAACTGATTCAGTTTATTTTCCAAATCAAAGCCCAATTGTAGGGCATATTTTGTTATTAATTCTTTAAGATTATCTAAGGTTTCCTCCACATGGAAAGGCTTTTTATCTAAAACATGGTCTTCCAAATCCCTCTTATATTTATAATAATATTCTTTTAAAACCTCATGGTATAGGGTCCCAATATCTATAGGCCTATATTCTTGGAAATACCTTTCCATTTCATCTACTTGGAGGATTTTGCTTAACAAAAAGTAATATGGACATTTACTATAGGCCTCTAGATAAGTATTTGAATATACCTTATTGAGGTGCATTTCTTTTAAATCTTTTATGATACTATCATCTGATATGAGACCATTGTACTCGTTATAATCTAAGCAAGCCCTCATATATTCACAATAATTCTTTTCATTGATTATTTTAAATTTATCCTTTAATTTGCCATTATGAAATATATAATAGGGTTTTATATCTTCTTTTAAGTTATCTAGGTTTAATATTAAATAATTGGATAGTTCGTTAAAGGTAGTTATATTTTCAATATTATTTTTTATTTGATAATCTAAACCTAAATTTATAGTTTGTACTTTTTCTTCGATTTTTTCTCCTTTAAACATATTTAAGATTTCATCTAAGAAAATTGAAAAAATGCTGTCTTCTTCTGTACCTTCACTTAAGGACAGATAAAGAATTTCTTTACATGATCCTATTAATGAAGCGAATTTTATTACTTCATTATTTAACCTATGATTATAATTTTTATAATCTAGGCCTATTTCCTTTAAATAGCTATAGTTCATATCATTTATGAAGAAATTGCTTTCTTTTAATACTGGATAATAGTTTGAAGATAGGCCTGTAATAAATAGGATTTCATGGGTAAACCCTCTGCTACTTATTGGATTGAGAATCTTAACCCCTCTTATGTTACTGTCATCCTCCAATATATTTTCATGGCTTATGGCCTTTAATAGGGCATCAAAATAATCTTTAATATTTATCCTATCTTCTATCAAGGCAAGGCCCTTCATATCTTCAATTACTTCCAATAGTTTTTCTAAGGCTTGAATATCTCGATGAAGTAGTTGGTAATTTTTATCCCTTTTATATCTATTGTAAATTAGGCCTTTTAGGTCATAGCCTTTGATTATATTGCTGAAAATACGGTTGTAATTCTCAACTGAATCCATATCTAATATTAGTTTTAACTCATCATTTAATCTTTCAACTAACTCAGTGATATGCTCCATATAGGCCAGGGAGATATTTAAGGCTCTTTCTTGGTTTATGATTCTTTTTAAGTCATCTAAATTGGTAAAATTCATCTTTCTTAAGATGAATTCAATAGCATCCATGTAATTTTTATCTAACAGACTAAAATAATGGGCTTTTAATCTAGAAATTATAGACTGTTTAGCCCCTCCCCTTATTCTAGTTTCTATTAGGGTCAAAAATTCTTTAACTAAGGGAACCTGAATTAAGGGAATTTCCCTTTTCCCGTTTATTGGCACTTTTTCCTCTGCTGCTACCTTAAATAGGGTTTCCTTATATTCATCACTTAAGAGGACTATGGCCATGTTCTCCAACTTATAGCCATTTTTATAGTGCTTTTTTATTTCTACGAAGATTTTTTTTAACTCCAGATAGATACTTGGAGATTTTATTAACCTAATACTATCTGCATAGTTAAGCTTTTCCATTTCTTCATGGAAGAAGTTGTATCCAATGATTTCGAAGATATTCTTTTCTTTTCCATTAACATATTCTATTTGAAAGCCTAATTCCCTCAAGCTAGAGAGGGTATCTTCAATATTAGGGATTTTAGATTTCATTTCAAAAGGAATATTTATATAAATATCAACATCTGTCTTTGAAAGTTCTTTAATAATTTCCATTTCCACAGGCCTAAAATCATAGAATTCATCTATAAGGATAAAATCTAGGCCTTCAAATATATGTAAATTCTCCTTTAAAATACTTATTGCCTTAAGATAAGCCCCTTCCCTATCAGTTAGGCCTAAGGATTCTAAATATTTTTCATATTCATTATAAATATGGCCAATTTCCCTAAAATATGGCTTATTAGGGCAATTTGATAAATAGTCTTCTGGATATACTAGTGACCTTTTAATTTCTCCAATTATATAATTCAATCCTTCAATAAATCCTTCCGTTGAACTTATGTCCTTGTAATAATCTAGTTTTCCTTTTTCTTTCAGGCTGTTGATGGATTTCTTTATAATTAAATCCTTCATTGGTTCATTGATGATAAAATATATTTCATCTTTTAATATCTTGTTGACTATATCATCAAAGGTAAACAGATTTATTTCAAAGACCTTTTCCGTTTCATTAATTAGTCTTTTTCTATAATTTTTTAAAAGTCCTCCATGAGGTAATACATAATAAAAGCTACTTCCTAAGCCTTTCTTAAGATATTTTAGGGCCATATCAAATAATTCATTTTTCTTATCATTGTTGAAAGGCCCAAAATATACAATCTTATTAGCCATGTTTTTCCCCCTAATTTTTGATTTTATTTTTCAATTCTAAGGTCTTATTATTCAATTCCCTTAAGTCAATATTATCTATTGGATTATCCTTTAAATTATACTTTTCCTTTAATTTTAATATCCTATAGACTTTTTCATCTATTTCTTCTTCAGTTAATTCGCCGCCTTTTACTGCATCCATAATTTCTTCCATAACCTTAATAGGGTTTTCCTTGCCATGGCAGATTAAAGCCAGGTCTCCACCTGCCTTTAGAAAGGATAAAACCCCTTCTTCTATTGTGTAGTTTTCCATTATGGCTCCCATGGTCATATCGTCTGATACAACTACTCCATTGAATCCTAATTCTCCTCTCAAGAGTTCTCCTATTATCTTTGGAGACATGGTAGCAGGGTAATCATCTATTTCTGGATATAGTATATGGGCAAGCATAATGGCATCTACCCCATTATCTATGGCTGCGATAAAAGGTTGTAATTCAAAGGATATCAAGTCTTCCTTTGTTTTATTAACCTTAGGCAGATTCATATGGGAATCTATACTAGTATCCCCATGACCAGGAAAATGCTTTACAACGGAGATAACATCCCTATCCATTATACCTAACATAACCTCTATCCCATTATCTACTACAGGTTCTACACTAGAGCCAAAGGCCCTATTTCCTATAACAGGATTCTTAGGATTGGAATTAATATCTAGAACAGGACTAAAATTCATATTAAAGCCTAAGGATTTTACCCGTTCTCCTAGAATAGATCCAAGTTCATAGGAAAGATTCCTGTCATTCTTTTTTCCAAATTCAAAGGCTTCAGGCAACCTAGGATAAGCTTTTGGCAGCCTGCTAACCTTCCCTCCTTCTTCATCTATGGATAAAAATAAGGGAATAGGGTTTTTAGAGTTCATTTCTTTAATACCATTTAATAGGTCTAGGGTTTGATATTCATCGATTATATTTCTTGAAAATAAAATAAAACCTCCTATTTTATATTCCTCTATTAAACTTGTAATTTCTTCGTTTAACTCAGTCCCTTCAAAGCTGGCAATTATCAGTTGGCCTATTTTTTCCTCTAAGGACAAAGCCTTTATTTTTTCTTCAATTGGATCAATTGGCTTAGTATCAATTATGTCTTTATTGGGATCATCAATATGGTTTTCTCCTGGTATATTGCCTATTTGGTCATTATTTTTTGGTAGGCTGTCCTCTTTATTACATCCAACTAGCATAAACATAAGGCTAAGCAAAACTAAGAATGCTTTTCTCTTGTATATCATATAATCATCCTTTTCTAAATTAGTTAGTTTACTTTAGCTTCCCCAATTTTAAATATAATAAATGGAGAGCTCACTCTCCATTTAAAATATATTTAAATTTAATTCCCTTGCCAAATCCTTCATAATTCCATAACCTGCTATGGAGTTGCCAAATCTATCTAAGGCTGGGCTAAAAACCCCAATACCTAATTTATTTGGTATGGTACCAAGTATGCCTCCCCCTACCCCACTTTTTGATGGGATACCTACTTTAGCAGCATACTCACCACTGAAATCATACATACCGCAGGTAGTTATTATGGCTGTTACAATGGAAGCCAGCCTTTCATTATTTATTTTACTATCCAAATTTAAGGGACATCTTCTTGCTATAAATAGGCCTATTTTGGCAACATCAACTGCTGTTACCTCAACAGAGCATTGTTTGAAATATACATCTAGGATATCCTCCACTTCTCCATCTAAATAGCCCTTTGCTTTCATCAAATATGCAATGGCTCTATTTTTATGGCCTGTAGCTTTTTCAGATAAATAGACTTCTTCATTATAGCCTATATTTGGATTTTCCGTTATCAGTCTGATGAATTCAATTATCCTATCAAACTTTTCATCCTTGTTGCCCCTAATCAAAGAAGTAGTTATTATTGCACCTGAGTTTATCATTGGATTTGCTGGATTACAGCTATTTAAATCTAATTTATATAAGGTATTAAAAGGCTCATCTGTAGGCTCATATCCAACTTTGGAAAAAACATAGTCCTCTCCATTATCTATTAGGGCGAGCATTAATGATATTATTTTAGATATACTTTGTATAGAAAATTTTATATTATAATCTCCGGCACAATAAATATGTCCGTCTACATCTGCAATAGCTAGGCCAATATAATTTGGATTTACCTTAGATAAGGCTGGTATATAATTTGCAACATGTCCTTTTTGTATTAAATGCCGATTTTTTTGGATAAGTCCTTCTAGTATTTTTTCCACTATCTCACTTCCATTCTAATGAATATCGAAATAGGTTTTGCCTATGAATTCCCTTAATATGGAATTGGCAGGTATTATATCTTCATTTTCTATATCTCTAAAGTATTCTAAAAACTTCAATAATTTTTTTGCTTCCCCATAATGGACGCTATTGCTATCTATTTCCTCTAATAGAGGTACAATATGTTTTTTCAGTACAGCCAATTCATATACTAGGGCAGAATCAAACATTATGTCTGCTTCTTCTTGGAATGGGAATATATATTTTTCTTCTCCCCTTCTAACTCCTGTCCACATATCTAAGGTCCGGATTGCATCATTTCCTCTAAATTTAATATCTCTTACTATCCTTCGAATTAGCCTTGTATCTGTAGTTGGAATTCGATTATGGGCGTCTATGTTTAATTGGGTTAATGCAGATATATAGATCTTGTATTTATTTTTTTCTGGTATAAGGCTGGTCATTTTAGGGTTTAGACTGTGGATACCTTCCAGTATAATGGGATGGTCTTTATCAACCTTAATAACCTTTCCAGATCTTTCCCTTTTTCCAGTTATAAAATTGAACTTAGGTAATTCTACTTCCCCGCCCTCCAACAATGTAATTAAATCTTCATTTAACTTGTCTAAATCTATGGCATCTATACTCTCGAAATCATAGGTCCCATCCTCATTTAATGGGGTTTTTTCCCTATCTACAAAATAATCATCAACAGAAATTGATACAGGCCTTTTTCCGTTTACCTTCAACTGAACTGCCAGTCTTTTTGAAAAAGTTGTCTTTCCAGAAGCTGAAGGCCCTGCTATTAGAATAAGATGAATATCATCATCTTCACAAATACTATCTGCAATTTTGGCTATCTTCTTTTCGTGTAAGGCCTCTGAAATCCTAATGACTTCTCCAATCTCTCCATTTAATATCTTTTCATTTAAAGACCCAACATATGCCAAATCTAGTATATCTGCCCAGTCACTTGCTTCTTTAAAAACCTTAGATAATTTCTTTAATTCCTTAAATTTGGGCAGCTGATAGTTGGATTTCATACTAGGAAATAGAATAAGGACTCCAGGATAATAGTATTTCAATTTAAATATATTTACATAGCCAGTTGACGGTGCCAAGTATCCGTGGTATGTATCTATATGGTCTCCAATAGTATAGACATCTATCTGCTCCCTATCTAAGGTGTTAAAAAGCCTAATTTTGTCTTCATAATTAAATTTTTTAAATAACTCCAATGCCTCAGCCTTGGGGATTTTTCTCCTAATGATAGGGTAATCTTTGGCTATGATTTCCTTCATCTTTTCTTCTATTTTTTCTATATCCTTAAAACTTATGGAATGGTCATCTTCAAATTCCACATATAATCCTTCACCGAGAAAATGTTCAATCCGTACTACTCTTTCAGGAAACAACTCCTTGCATGCCATAATAAACACTGCAGATATGGTCCTAGTATAAATCCTATATCCGTCAATATCTGTAATATCTAGAAATTTTATATACATATGGTTATCTACTTGCTTATTTAAATTATAGACTTCATTTCTAATTTTTGCACCTAAATATCTTTTGTAATTGCTGCCAAAGGCCTTTTTAGCCACATCTTTAAGTTTAGCCCCTTCTTCAATTAGAAGCTCTCCTGCCCCCTCTACAAATACCTTTAAATCCATTTAACTCACCTCTCTATCCAAATAGATCTCTTTCAATTTCTTCACTTATCCCTTCTAAATGGCTGGTAAAAACCTTACCATTTAAGTAGCTGAGTTCATCCCCAAGGCCATTAAACTCAATTTTATATCCATGGAGCCACTGATTATTTAACCCATATTTGTCCCTAAATATTTTATTTACCTTTTGATTACCATATTTTCTGTCGCCTATTACTGGATAGCCCAAGGAAGATAGATGAGCCCTTATTTGATGGGTCCTACCAGTGATTAAATTGACTTCTAATAATGTATACCCATTTTTTGATTTAATAGGCCTGAAAATAGTAGTTATTTTCTTGGAGCCTTCAAAATCTCCTTTTCTAATCTTTACCTTGTTTTTATCTTCGTCCTTTAATAAATAGGCATCTGCCCTAAATTCTTTGTCTATAATTCCTTTAACTATTGTCTTATAGAATCTCTTTATTTCTCCCTTTCTTATGGCTTCGTTAATAGACTTTAATGTCTCATAGTTTTTGGCTCCAATTATTATACCTGAAGTATTCCTGTCCAATCTATTGCATATAGAAGGAGTAAAGGTTTTTTCAATTCTGGGGATATATTCTCCCCTTTGAATTAGGTAATTTATCATACTATCTACTATATTTTCTTCAAATTTTTCCCCCGTACTATGGGACAAAACCCCAACTGGTTTATTTATTAAAATTATATTTTCATCCTCATAGATTATATTTGGTATCAAATTAGATTTTACTTCCTTTTCTTCAATAAATTTTTCTATAGTTTCATCAGCTAAAAATAACTGTACCTTATCTCCTTCGTAAATGGTAGTTTCTGGATAAGCCCTTTTTCCATTTACTTTAATATTTTTCTTTCTAATCATTTTATAGATAAAGCCCTGTGGTGCCTTGGACAGATATTTTTTTAGAAATCTGTCAAGTCTTTGATCGCTTTCATTTTTATTGATTAATATTTCCTTCAATCTTTTCACACCTTTTCATAAGTTTATGTTATAATTATATTATATACAATTAAATATCTAAAACCTATTTTTCTTTAAAAAGAGGTGGAAATATGAAAAAAATTATAGAATGGATTAAGGATTTTTTATATGATTCAATAGACTACATAATAATGATTGCTATTATAGGAGCTGTCGCCCTTGTTATAGGTTGGAGATTGGACCTTTTATTTGCTAAAGAAGCTGTAAAGCTACCACCTAAGGACAATATTGTTGTAGAAAATCCGAGAAATGATAATAGAGACGACAATATTGAATCTGAAGAAAATGAAGATAATAATGTTGACATACCAGATTCTGATGATATAGATGAAAATGCTCCAACAATTGATGATAATATAGATGATAATACAGACAATAATCAAATTGTAACTGTTACAGTAGTAATACCACCTGGTTCATTGCCATCTAAAATTGCCAGTATATTAGAAGAACATAAGTTAATATCCAGTAGGGCTGAATTTGTACAAAAAACTCAGGAGCTAAAGCTTGATACCAAGTTGAAATCTGGAACTTTTGAAATTAAAAGCAATAGCTCCTTAGAAGAAATAATTAGAATCATTGCAAATTAAAAGTCTTCCTTGCCTGGAAGACTTTTAATATGTTGTATTGATATAATCGTCTATTAGAGACTTTTTCTTTATATCCTTAAATACTCCCTTTTCTTTAAGTATATTTAACAACCATAGGGCCTTAGAATGAAATATGGCCTCTTTGTAATTAAGTAATACTATTTCATAGAGCTTATTATTTAATTTTTTTGAATTAACATCTACAAAATATGCTTCTACTCCTTCAAAATTTAAGTACTCAAGTAAATCAAGGACTGCCTTATCCTTTTCATGATAATAATTATTACCCTTGTTTAAATAATACTTATAATACCTTTGCCGTTTTTTTGCATCCTTAATATCCTTTGCCATCATAGTAAAATACTTGGCCAATACATTGTAGTATTGATAATTGTACATTCCCATTTCAAAGCTATCAATTCTTAAAAATGGTTTTAAGTTCATCTTCATAACCAAGTAATAATTAGATTCAAGGAACTCCCTTTTTGTTATGCTGCCATTTTCATACTTCACTATTAAAGAAGATCTCTTATCAAAGAAAGCCTTAAATTGTCCCCTTCCAAAACCGTAAGACTCCAAAATATACACCCAATCTAATATTATTTTATTACATTATATCATAATCTAAGATTTTTTTAATAGGGAAATTTCTTCATCTGTTAGTTCCCTAAATTGGCCTACATCTAAATTTTCATCTAAAATTAGATTTCCCATGGAAATCCTCTTTAAATACAATACTTTCATTCCAACAGACTTAAACATTCGTTTAACCTGATGGAATTTTCCCTCTTGGATAGTCAAATATACTTTAGATACTATACTGGAATTTATGATTTCCAACTGGGAAGGTAAAGTCTTATATCCATCATCTAAGATAATACCTTCTTTAAATAATCTAATATGTTCTTCTTCTACATACCCATCTACCTCAACATAATATTTTTTATCTACCCTCTTTTTTGGAGACAAGAGCTCATGGGCAAGCTTTCCATCATTAGTTATTAGAAGTAAACCTTCAGTATCCTTGTCTAACCTTCCCACTGGAAAGGGTTTATATATTAAGTATTCTTGGTCTAGAATATCTACTACTGTTTTGAAACTTGGATCATCTGTTGAAGAAACTAAGCCCTTTGGTTTATTCATCATTAAGTAAATATACCTTCTATATATAATTCTTTCATTATCTAAGAAAATATTGTCCTCATAGGGATTAACCTTAGTTTCCCCATTTAAAGTCACAATATCGTTGACTTTTACCCTGCCAGATTTGATTAATTTTTTTACATCTTTCCTGCTTCCATATCCCATATTGGCTAGGACTTTATCTAATCGTTCTTTTTTGCTCATGTTATCACCTATTATATAAGAATAATATAGCCAAAAATTTCTCAACTCATTTTGAATAATTCTTTACGAATTTGTAAAACTATAATTATAGATATTTTGTGGAAAGGAGATAGTTATGGCTGAAGAAAGAATTACTGAAGGAGTTAAATGTGTTGTAAATACTTGCTCATATTACAAGGAAGGAGACCTTTGCACAGCAGGCAAAATTGAAATAAGACCTAGAAATGCCAAGTCCTCCGATGAAACTGACTGTGCTACCTTTGAACCAGATAGTTTCAAATAGTTTTAAAGGCAGGGCTAACCTGCCTTTCCTTATACCTCAGATTTTACTTCTATTTCAATACAGTGTTCTTTCAAATTATCAGGCATATCATCCATAGTATAATCCACATTGATGAAAAAATCCGTTCCAAATTTTTCACTAATTTCTGTTAAATCCTTAAGTAATTTTTCTAAATTTTCAATGGTCAAATCTATTACCTTATATATGCTATCAACATATATTTTTTCCAAATCATAGTCCATACCAATAACTCCACACAAAAAGCCATAGAATGATTCAATATTCAATATATTGAATTCCATGGCATTAATCAATCTTACATTATGACTTAGTGAAAAAATATGATTATGGTCTACGTCAATAAAGGCAATATTACCGTTCCCTTCCTTCATATCCCTATTGGCATTGTCAATTAACCATTTAGTTTTTCCAGAACCCTTTTCGCCTAAAATAAACTTAACCATGGATAACCACCTCTACCTTTCTTATATTTATATTTTTATCGGCAAAATTAAGGTATAATTTTACCTTATACAAACTTTTTTAAAGCCTTTCCATTTAAATAGTCGAATTTTGCCCCTTGCTTAGTATTCCTTTTTTCCATTAAGGACACTATTTCATCTCTAATTTTCCACCATGATTCATTCCAGTTAACAAATAATAGGTTCTCCTCAGGAGCTCTTCCTATTATCCTTTGAACAATGATATTTGGATCAAGATATTCAAGGAAGGTAATGACCCTCTCTATATATTCGTCCTTGGAAATTAAAGATACCTCTCCCCTTTTATACATTTCGCCTAATACAGTTCCCTCAACTATGTATAATGCATGAAGCTTTATTTCTTCAACTCCTAAGGCGGAAACTATTTTTGCATTTTCAATTACATCGATTTCATCGTCCCAGGGTAGGTTTAGGATTAAATGTGTACAATTTCTTAAACCATATTTTTTTAATTTTATTGCTGTGTCTATATATTCTCCTAAGGTATGCCCCCTATTGATTTTGATTAAAGAATGATAATTAACTGATTGTAATCCTATTTCTACAGTAATGGTCATATTATGCTTTTCTTTAATTAAGGATAAGTATTCTAAGTGTTCATCACTTATACAATCTGGCCTTGTAGAAATTGAAATACCTACTATATCTTCTTCTAAGGTGTCCCTGATGGCAGATTTAAAATCTTCAATGGGCATATAAGTATTTGTAAAATTCTGGAAATACGCTATAAATTTCTTCGCCTTATACTTTCTCCCAATATATTCCTTGTTTATTCTTAACTGTTCCCTTATAGATAGGGATGAAGATAGGTTTTCAAAGGAGCCTCCTTCCTCTCCACAGAATATACACCCACCATACCCCAAGCTTCCATCCCTATTAGGACAACTTAAGGGCAGGCTAATTGGAAGCTTATATACTTTTTCATTAAACTTTTCTTTCAAATAGTTGGAATAGGTATTATATACTGTTATTTTATTCAAACTTGTCCTCCTCTCCTATATATTTAATACCCCCTTTAATGCAGAAGCAACACCAGAATTATTATTGTCATTTTTTGTAATTATCTTTGCCACTGCTTTCACACCCTGGCTACCATTTTTCATGGCTATACCAAGACCTGCGTTTTTAACCATCTCTATATCGTTGTTGTCATCCCCTATGGCAATTATCTCCTCAGGCTTTATATTCAAGCTTTCAGCATACTCCCTTAAGGTTATCCATTTACTACCTAAGGGATTCATAACCTCTACCATGGACTCTACTAAGTGAAGGTTTTCCATTATATGTATATTATAATTGCTAGGATATTTTGTCCTTATATACTCATAGAAGGGATAGAGGCTTTCCTTAGTGCCAGCATAAACTACTACTAATATGTTGTGATTATCGATATCTAAATAGCTCTTTACTTCCCTATATCTATTGGCTTTTTTTACATAATTATCATATTCTCTATTAGCCTCCACCAATATATCTATACCTCTTTCATAATCATCTATGTGGACAATTGGATGTAGGCCCCTCTTCATTCCTTCCTTTATAATTAGCTTATAATCCTCATAATTTAGGTATTTTGCACTTATAACTTCATCATTTAAGGAATTTCGTACAATGTTTCCATTATTGGCAATTATTGTAATATGACCATCTATTTCCTTGGTAAGTTCTTTTGCAGACCAGTATCGCCTGCCTGTTGCTATAACTATTTCATAACCTTCCTTAATCAATTTATTTATGACCTTTAAATTCTCCTTAGGTATCCTTTTATTATCATCGAGCAAAGTCCCATCTAAGTCAATTGCTATTAATTTATACAACTATCTCCCCCCAATTATTTTAAAAGCACCCTGCCAACAGCAAAGTGCTTTAATTGAAGCTAATCCTCTAATTCATCATAATTCTCATATTCAACGAAGTCCTCATCATCTAGAAATAATGCATCAAAGGCTTCAGCTACTAAATCAAATTCTTCTTGATTGTCAATGGGAATTAATTCAAAATCTTCATCATTTAATTCATTATATCTATATAATAATACTTCTTCCTCTCCTATTGGTTGCAGTGCAATGTATTCATCTTCTTCTACTTCAAAAGTACCCAAGATAAAGCATTCCAATTCTGTATCATCCTCTAAGGTCAAAACTATAATGTCTTCATTTAAATCACCAAAGTCTAGCTCATCAAAGTCATGGTCATGATCATGATCTACTCCGCAACCGCATCCGCCGCAGTATTCATCATTATACTGAAAAGTATCCTTATTCTTTTTATCCATATCAATTCTCCTTTATAAAAATTTAATTATATGGTATATGATACACCATTTGGTATGAGAAGTATACATTTTTTTCATTTTTTATTTAATTTTTTCTAATACTTTTAATAGTAAATTGTAAGTTCTTTCCGTCGAAGAAATACTGAGTTTTTCTCCTGGGGCATGGACCCCATACATATTGGGTCCTAAGGATACCATATCTATATCATCAAACTTCTCATCAAAAATTCCGCACTCTAAACCTGCATGAATAGCTGAAACATTTATTTCCTCATTATATAATTCCCTATAGGTTTCCTTAATAACCTCCCTTATATAGGAATTCTCCTTATACTGCCAGGCTGGGTAGGAAGAAGTCCTTTCAAAGCTGGCTCCAATGATATTTGCTAGTAGTTCTATTTGCTCAGATATATATTGTCTTAATGTTCCCACTGAGGACCTAATGGCTGATTCTAAAGTTATTTGATTTTCAAAGGTCTTTATCACTCCAAGGTTATTTGAGCTTTCTACTAAGCCTTCTATGGCCATGCTCATACTTTGAACCCCATTTGGCAAGAGGTTTAAAGCGGTTATCAGTTTATTCTTAGTATTATCAGAAAATACCCTATCTACCTTTTCTGTTATTCTATTTAACTCAATTACTATACCCTTATCTGAGTGGAAAAACTCATTTTTTAATTCTTGCTTTAAAGCAAATAAAAAGGATTCAACCTTTTCATAATTATCCTTTGGAATCATAATTTTTGCTTTTGCATACCTTGGTATGGCGTTTGCCTTTGAACCGCCTTCAATATGGTATAAATCATAATCTAATTCTCTACTTAGCCTGCCTAATATCCTTCCAATGATTTTATTAGAATTTCCCCTTCCCCTGTTTATATCTATACCAGAATGGCCGCCCTTTAAACCGGAAACGATTAATTCAAAATTTTCACTTTCTTTTGTAATTCCCTTCCACTCTATGGGTATGCTTATTATATTTCTCTCGCCACCTGCACAGCTAACTAAAATGGTACCTTCCTCTTCTGAATCCAAGTTTATCAATATTCTTCCTTTTAGGTTTTCAGGATCTAAGGCCTTTGCACCTGTCATACCTGATTCTTCATTAGATGTTATCAATACCTCTAGTGGCGGATGGGGAATGTCCTTTGATTCCAATATGGCTAGTATCATAGCTAGGGCTATTCCATTGTCAGCTCCAAGAGTCGTTTCCTCTGCTATGATATAATCACCTTCAACATGGAATTTTATTGGATCCTTAGAAAAATCATGATTGGAATTCTGTGTCTTCTCACATACCATATCCATATGGCCCTGTAGTATAACGGTAGGGCTGCTTTCATATCCCTTAGTAGCTGGTTTTTTTATAATAATATTTAAGGCTTCATCTTGAATAACCTCTAAGCCTAAACTTCTTCCTATTTTGGCTAAATAATTGCTTATCTTTTCTTCATGGTGTGAACAACGGGGTATCTTAGTTATTTCTTCAAAATAATACATTACCCTTTCAGGCTTAATTCCTTTTAATACTGCCAAAATTATCACCTCTTGTTCTTGATTAATATTCCTTAGAATTATTGCCATGGAAATTAAACCTAATCCTAGATATTATCCCAGTTAATATGATTGTTTAAAATATCTACTAGTTGTACAAAGTAATCTTTCTCTAAGTCCGTAAACCTATTCTTTATTGGACTATCTAAATCTAATACACCATGTACTCTTCCATCCTTAATTATAGGAATTACTAGTTCTGAATTAGAAGCTTCATCACAAGCTATATGTCCAGGAAATTGATGTACATCAGGTACTAATTGAACTTCCCTTGTTTTCACAGCAGTACCACAAACTCCTTTTCCTATGGCTATCCTATTGCAGGCAGGCAAGCCTTGAAATGGTCCTAAAACCAATTCATTATCCCTTAGAAAGTAAAACCCAGCCCAATTTAGGTTTTCCACACAGGCCATTATTATTCCAGTTACATTGGAGATATTGGCCAATTCATCCTTTTCAGAACTTAATTGCCCCTTTACAAGAATTAACATGTATTTTAATCTTTCTTCATCAGTCATATCCTTAATCTTATCCAGCTTAAACATTTCATCACCTCTTTTACACTTAATATATTAACCTAATAGTACCAAATTAACTAATTTGATACAATGGCAACTATTAAATCATAGGTAAAATTTTATAATGAAAAGCTATTCAAATTAATATAACTTTCGTCTTAGCGAAAGCTATATTAATTGCCCAAATATTTCTTTACATCTATTATTCTTTGATTAGTAGAACCTCTAAATTTTAAGATTAATGATTTTTTCCTTATATCGAATTTTCCATCGATTAAAATGTCTGTATATATGAGCAGCTCTCTTAGGTTCCTGTCTTTTAATATTTCTTCGAAGGTATATCCAGTATAGGTTACTACACTTAAACCTAATTCTTTAACCTTTTTAGCTAATATGGCACATTCTTTGACTTGTTCAAAGGGCTCTCCTCCGCTTAAAGTAATCCCATCTAGGAGAGGATTGGATTTTACCATATGGACAATGGAATCAATATCTATTAGTTTGCCACCGGTAAATGAATGGGTTTCTGGATTGTGACATCCTATGCAATTATGTTTACATCCTTGGGTAAATACTACCAACCGTATTCCAGGACCGTCTACTATTGATTCTTCTATTATTCCTGCTACTCGTAGCTTCATCCCAACCTACCCCTTATGGGAAAATGATAAGTGTTTTATCCTATCTTCTACTTCTGCTTTTTTAGCATCATTAAATCTATCTAGGGTGCCTACTAAGTATCCTGTAATACGGCGGATCCTTTCAAATCTAATAACCCCTTCTTCCCTACCACATTTAGGACATACATCTCCTATTATTCCCGTATAGCCACAAACTGGGTCCCTATCTACTGGATGATTTATTGAGCCATAGCCTATTCCAAACTCCTTCATGGCTCTTACAATTTTTTCGAAGGCTTCAAGATTTTGTGATGGATCTCCATCTAATTCTATGTAGGTTATGTGTCCAGCATTGGTTAACTCATGGTATGGGGCTTCTAATCTTATTTTGTCAAAGGCTTTTATCTTATAATAAACAGGAATGTGAAAGCTATTTGTATAATATTCCCTATCAGTAATACCTTCAATGTTCCCATAGATTTCCCTGTCTATCTTTACAAACCTACCTGCAGTTCCCTCTGCTGGAGTTGCCAATAGGGTAAAATTCATTTTATATTGTCTGCTTATATCATCTACCTTGTCCCTCATAAATTTGACGATTTCTAGGCCAAGGGCTTGAGCTTCCTCGCTTTCACCATGATGACTGCCAATTAAGGCCTTTAGACATTCAGCTAACCCAATAAATCCTATGGACAGGGTACCGTGTTTTAATACTTCCCTAATTTCATCATCCTCAGATAATTTCTCAGAATCTATCCAAATTCCTTGCCCCATAAGAAATGGAAAATTCCTTACCTTTTTTCTTGCCTGGATTTCAAACCTTTCTATCAACTGTTCTATTACTAAATTCATAGTTTCATCTAGTCGTTTGTAAAAAGCTTCAATATTTCCCCTGTTTTCTAGACCTAATCTAGGTAAATTTATGGTAGTAAAGCTTAAATTTCCTCTGCCATATACTATTTCTCTACTAGGGTCATGGACATTACCTATTACCCTAGTTCGACATCCCATGTAGGCAACTTCCGTTTCAGGATGGCCTTCTTTATAGTATTTTAGATTAAAGGGTGCATCTATAAAGGAAAAGTTTGGAAATAGCCTCTTGGCACTGACCCTGCATGCCAATTTGAACAAATCGTAATTTATGTCGTCTTTATTATAATTAATGCCTTCCTTTACCTTAAAAATTTGTATTGGAAATATGGGGGTTTCTCCATTACCTAAGCCCCTTTCAGTGGCTAATAATAGGTTTTTTATTACCATCCTTCCCTCAGGTGATGTGTCTGTTCCATAATTTATTGAACTAAAGGGTATTTGGGCTCCTGCCCTAGAATGCATGGTATTTAAGTTATGGATCAAGGCTTCCATTGCCTGATAAGTTCTTCTTTCTGTATCCTTAAGGGCATTTTTTTCAGTAAATTTTTGAATTCTTCCTATTAACCTTTCGTCGTTTATAAGTTCTTTTAAATATTCCTTTTCCTTATCCCTGTATTCTTGGTTGTTATCTATTGTAGGAACTAGACTATACTCTTCTTCTAAAACCTTAAATATATTGTCTAAGTTTTCCTCTAAATCTATATCCTCTAAGATTAATTCAATCGCTTTCTTTAGATTTTCCCTATATAATTTTTTGTAAGTCTTTTTCACACCAATTGCCATTCCATAATCAAAATTTGGTATAGATTGGCCTCCATGTTGGTCATTTTGATTAGATTGAATTGCAATACAAGCTAAAGCTGAATATGACATTATATCATTAGGCTCTCTTAAAAAACCATGGCCTGTACTAAATCCACCCTCAAAAAGTTCTACTATATCAATTTGACAACAAGTTGTGGTTAAAGTAAGAAAGTCCAAATCATGTATATGAATATCTCCAGCCTTATGTGCCCTTGAATGGGCAGGGTTTAAAACAAATAAATCATTGAATTGCTTAGCAGACTCTGAACCATATTTAAGCATGGTTCCCATGGGAGTATCCCCATTAATATTAGCATTTTCCCTTTTTAAATCTATTTCCTTAGCCTCTTTAAAGGTCAAATCTTCAAAAACTTTCATGAGCCTAGTATTCATCTCTCTAATTCTGCTTCTTTCTGCCCTATATAATATGTATTCCTTAGCAGTCTTGGCATGGCCTGACTCTATTAGGACCTTTTCTACTATGTCTTGAATATCTTCAACTCCTGGTATTGTACCTTGAAATTTTTCATTGAGAATAAGAGTCACCTTTTCAGCTAGTTCCATGCTAGTATTATAATCTTGACCTCCAACTGCCTGAGCAGCCTTAAATATGGCATTGGAAATTTTTTCAATATTAAAAGGAACCTCTCTCCCGTCCCTTTTTTTTATCTTAGTAATCATTTTGTCACCCCTTTATTGCACTATATATAGTTATTATATTGTAACAAAGCTCTATATATTGTGTCAATTTATTCAATAATAATTAATTTTTTTTAATATTCACAGCAAAATAATAGAATCCCCTTAGGGATTCACTATTTGCTTAAATCTATATGGCAATAACCTCCGGGATTTTTCTTTAAGTAGTCCTGATGATATTCTTCAGCTCTATAGAAACATTTCAAAGGCATGATTTCTGTTACAATGGGTTTTGAATATTTTTTCTTCTGCTCTTCCAAGGTCTTGTTGATAACATTTAGGTCTTCTTCATCTACATAATATATACCAGTCCTATATTGGTTTCCTATGTCTGGCCCTTGCCTATTTAATAAAGTAGGATCTATTATATTCCAAAACTTATTAAGCAGTTCTTCTAAGGAAATTATACTCTCATCAAATTTTACATAGGTAGTTTCTGCATGACCTGTAATTCCGGTACATACTTCTTCGTAGGTGGGGTTTTCCTTTGTTCCATTGGCGTAACCTACTTCAGTATCCATTACTCCATCTATTCTTGACATATACTCTTCTACGCCCCAGAAACATCCTCCAGCAAAATATATCTCTTTCATTTTATTACCTCCATATATTTTAAGATATAATCTAATTCAAGGAAATAGTATTATTCTACTAATTGTTGATTACCTGAGTCCAATCAATAGGATAAATTCAGCTCCATCTAAATCTATATTATTGTCTTCATCTACTCTCCCACTAAGATTTGTAAATATAAACCTAAATTCAAAATTTTCTTCAATACCCAATAATGATATGTCATAGATCATATCTATTGGGTGAACCAGGTTTTTCCTTCCATTTGTATCCGATTCCACTTTTTCATACAAATCCCTAACAAAATCCATTATATCCCGTTGGAGTATGACCTCATCTTTCTTGGAAATAGCTAATATATTCTCCTGCCTGTTATACCTTATTATTAGTTCAGCAACTTCTATTTCATTTTCCTGCCAAGAATTAATGTTAACTAAGTATTGAAAGTCACCTATATTTATGGGCTCTTCTAAGTCAATACTATAATAGAAATAACTATATTCTTCAAAGGGAGTAGTAGAATATGGATTATATTTGAATCCCAAAATCCTTTCCATATCATCAATATTAAAATCCCTAGGTAGAGATTTTATGTCATTTATACTGTGATTTCTATGGAAATAACTTATTATATTGCTAAGCTCTTTTTGGGCCTCCTTAGAAACTTTTTCATTTGGAATAATTTCCCCATTTAATACCATGTTATTTGCAATTAATATCTTTTCAAATCTCCTATTTTGACTATATTTTGCTACAGAAAAGCTACTTAATGGGCCATAAACAGATATCAATACTACAATTGATAAGCTTATGGGAATAAGTATATTTTTTAAGGGTTTCTTAATTGAAAAATATATCATAGTTCCTAATACCCATAGACCCAAAATAATTACGTAATACCTGTTTTCAGTAATTCCATATTGGGCCACCCTCTGGTATATAGATAAAAACATCATCAATAAAATAGGCAATATTATCTTTGGGAAAATTTCTTTAAACAGTTTAGCTATTCTGTTTTCTTCCAATATTGGGGTTAGCAAAAAAATTACCCCAACCGATAAGGTAGAATACCATAACACTAAGTGAGAGACCAAGCCCCTTGGCCACTCATTTGTTACAAGTATCTTAGCAAAATATAGGTAGAGTATTAATGTATATACACTAATTAAAGGTATAACTATATAGGTCAATAAAACTATTAAGGACTTATTATACTTAACCCCTTTATACTCCCTCTCTATGGAAGGTAATTTAGATAGAAATAAGGATACTGCAAATACAAATACAATGATTAAGAAGGTATAAAGGTATAACTCTCCTTTAATATTAATATCGAATAGTTGATTAATGGTTAATAATATAATAGATATACCTATATAAAGAACAAAAGAATATATAAAGGTTATGGCAAATCCTTGGAGGACATCCATTATATAATATTCATAGTCTTTATCTTTCCCAATTCTTGGAATATATAGAAATGCTAATAAAAGGAAGAGCATGGTTCCAAAATACCTGTAACCTGCCATAGCCCCTATGCTATCCAAGAAAAAGAAATAATATAATACTAAGAACAAGCCCCCTCCTACATAAAGAAGTAGAGGATATAATCTGTTATTCTTGCTAAACTTTTCTATTAATAGTGCAATACACAGAGATAAAGGTATTCCTAATCCTAAGACTAGGGCAATTTTTTCTAAGGTCTCTTTAACAACTCCACTTATTTGGCTTTCGATTAAATAAATTAATAAGAGGGCTAATAATGAAGATATGCCAATTGTTATTGGAAATCTTCTAAGGCTTTTCCTAATACTCAATACCGTTGATTTAACTCTTTTTAATAGGCTCATAAACTCTTCCCTTCTTTATTTTAATTTAAAAAACATGATTTCCTATTACATTATATACCTTATCCTTATTTTTTAACCATTTTTCATAGGAGTCAATCTCCCTAAAGACTTCTTTTATATTATTGTTTAAGGTCTTGATGCTACATTCGCATAAAAATTCTACATCTACATGGTTTGCAAAGTTTAAAGCTATGGCATCCATTATGTTGTCCAATATTTCTTCCTTTTCCTTGTCCTTCATATCTTTTTCTTCTAGTATTAATTTGATGCTTTCATAGAACTTATACCTAATAAATATAATAAAGCCTTCAAAATCTTCAGCCTTGTTCCCTTCTTCTATTTCAAATATTATCTTAAAGAATAAATTCCATCTAAAGTCCTTATTGATTATTTCTAAAATACTGTTTCCTACCTTCCTTGTAAAACAATCGTTAAAGGAAACTGGTCTTTCAAAATCTATATATTTATTGAAAGATATATGGCTCCTTCCAATTTCATTTAACCTGTTTAAGATCCTAATGAAGTTGGCACTATAATTTTCAGTTTCTTCAAGTCCACCTTTCATAAATATATAATCTACTATTACATCTGTAGATTTTTTAAAATCTATTACAAATCCCAATTCTCTTTTTAATTTTACAATGTATATATCATGAATTATCTTAGATAGTAAAGCTTGTAATTGGGCTTTTTTAGTCATAGAGTTGCTGGAGTCCATGCCCTTTAAATGATTATATACTAGCATCAACTGCCTATCTATCATAGATAAATTGTCTTTAATAGAAGACATTATATCCCTAAAAAAATCTTCAGTTAACATGTAATTAAAATTCTTGTATAATATTCTATGGTCTATTTCGCCCCAGAATACGTTTACCAAGGATTTAATTTGAAGTTCAAAATTAACTGAAATATCATCCTTAACATATTTTCCATCGATTTTATATATTTCAAAACCATTTTTTTGCTTTTGGGGCTGTTTAGTCTTTAAATCTAGCATAATGTTTGAATTTAAAGGATTAGTATAATAGCCATCTTCTAATTCAATATTAAATAGCTTCACTATATCATCATAAATTTTTTTCTCATCTTCAATAAACCTACACTCAATTCTAAAACCTATTAAATCAGATAGATTATTCAATAAATTCTCCGGAGTCTTGTACTTTAAATAAAAATTGTGACGTAGGATTTTCTCTCTCAAACTTTCAGGAGATTTAATTCTATAACTAACCTTTAAGAAATGATCATTTATAAAAAAGCTATCGGTAAAAAACTTTTCTAAGGCTGCTGCTACTTTATCTATACTATCTCGTTTCTTTTCAATGAGCTCCAATGTTTCATCAATAAAGTCAAATAGTTCCAGCTTCATTTTCATCCCCCTAAGATAAAATTAATTATATTCCCTCAATAAATTATATCATAATTGCAATAATAATATTAAAAAAAGAAAAGAGAAATCCTATGGATTTCTCTAATCGAATTTATCAAAGTATATTAACTCTTCTGGTATGCCTTTAGCAGTTAATGCTTCTACCATTGTATCAATCATGGCCTTATTGCCGCAAAGATAGGCTTCTTTGTTTTCTCCACTATCTAAGTACTTTTCTATGGCAACGTTTACCCTACCTCTCTCCCCTTTCCAATTATGTTCTTCTGTTACCCTGGTTAAAGTAGGAATATATTTAAAATCATACATAGTTTCTTCCAATTCCTTTAAAAAATCAGTCATCATTAAATCTTCAGGTGTCCTAGCACCAAAGTAAAAGGTTGTTTTTCTATTGATATTTTTTTCCTTCATATACCTAAGTATTGAAAGTATTGGTGCTATACCAGTACCTGCAGCAACTAAGACTATTTCCCTATCGCTATCTTCATGGAAATAAAAATCTCCATAGGGACCATTTATTTGTACCGTGTCCCCAACTTTTAAATGCTTGTGTACATAAGTAGTACAAATACCATTAGGCACATATCCTATAAACAATTCTATATGATTTTTTTCAAAGGGTGATGATGCTATGGAGTAAGCCCTATATACTTCTTCGTCATTTCCTTCATATTTTGGAGCTTTAAATTGTATAAATTGACCTGGTTTAAAGTTTATTTCCTCTCCTTCAGGCAACTTAAGCTTCAACCTCTTTATAACAGGAGTTACATCTTCCATCTCTTCCACAACTGCAGTGTATTCCTTTACATTAAACAACTCCTCTGGTATTTCTATTTTTATATTTTCCTTTACCTTACACTGGCAAGAAAGCCTAACTCCTTGCTCTATTTCTTCTTCTGACATAAAAGGAATTTCAGTAGAAAGTATTGGTCCTCCACCTTCCAAGACCCTTACCTTACAATATCCACAGGTACCCTTTCCACCACAAGCGGAAGGTATGAAAATTTTCTCATCAATTAAAGTAGATAATAGGGATGACCCCCCTGCAACTGTATATTGTTTATTTTCATTAATTGTTAAAGTTACTTCCCCATAATTACCTATTGTTCTTTCAGCTAAAGTAAGTAAAAATGCAAATATGGCTGAAATGGCTGAAATAGATACTGTTGTTATAATTATTTCGTTCATATTGGCCCCCCTTTATTGAATCTGAACTATGCCAGAAAAGCCTACAAAAGCTAAGGCCATTAGTCCAGTAATAATTAAACTGATGCCAGCGCCCTCTAAACCCTTAGGTATTGATGCTCTCTTTAGTTTTTGTCGGATCCCAGCTAAGGCTACTATGGCTAAGGTCCAACCTATTCCCGAACCTATACTAAATCCAATTGATTGAAGAAAATTATATTTTCTAATAATCATAAATAGGGAAACTCCTAAAATGGCACAGTTCACAGTTATTAAAGGTAAAAATATCCCTAAGGCATAATACAAGTTTGGTAAGTATCTCTCTACTACCATCTCCAATAATTGCACAAAAGCTGCTATGCTAATTATAAACACTATAAATCTTAGATATTCTAAATTCAATGGCACCAATACATAATAGTAAACTAAGTAATTTATAATAGTTGTACAAGCTAAAACAAAGGTAACTGCCTGACCTAAGCCTAAGGCAGTAGGTATTTCCTTAGAAACAGCAATATAAGAACACATCCCTAAGAAATTGCTGAATATCATATTGTTAGTAAATATAGCTGCAAAGAAGATAACCATTGGATTAAGTTCTATCATTATTTAGCCACCTGACCTTTCTTTACATCTTTATTTTTTTCTTGGATAGTATTACTTACCCAGATAATAATAGCCAAGAGGAAAAAAGCAGCTGGTGGCATAATCATAATAGTCCAAGGTGTCCACCAATCACCTAAAACCTTAATACCAAATATAGTACCAAAACCAAATAGCTCCCTTACAAAGGCTATCATCAGTAAGACTATGGTGTAACCTAAGCCTGAAGCTACCCCATCTAAGAATGAAAGTATTGGTGGATTTTGCTGGGCATAAGCTTCTGCCCTACCCATGATTATACAGTTTGTAATTATTAAGCCTACATAGGGTCCAAGGGCCTTGCTCATTTCAGGCATATATGCCTGCAAAAATATATCTACTATAATAACATAGGCTGCAATTATAAGTACTTGGACCATCATCCTTATATGTTTAGGAGTATAATTTCTAATTAAGGATACGGTAAAGGAAGATAGGCCTGTTACAAACATTAATCCTACTCCCATTATCAATGAATTCATCATCAAATTAGTAACAGCCAAAGCAGAACATATACCTATTATTTGAACTATAACTGGATTGTCCTTAATTACACCCATTTTAAATATTTTCTTTGGGCTATCCATTAACTATTCCCCCTTTCCTTTAGAAATCTGTGTAGGTCTTCATTGATTATGTTGCTGACTGATTTAGACGTTAAGGTAGCCCCTGCAATGGCATCAACATTGCCTCCTGGTGCAGGCCTGTAAATAATATAATTTCCATCTGATGCCTTAGTTAAATCTAAGCCCCTAAATTGTTCTTTGAAATCATCTTCAGAAATCCTTCCTCCAAGGCCTGGGGTTTCACTATGTCTTATAAAGTCGATTCCAAGTATTGTAGAATAATCATGGGAAATTCCCACATATGCTTCAACACTGCCCCAAAGACCAGGACCGCTTACAGGTACTGCATAACCTAAGACTTGGCCCTCATCTCCATGATATACGTAAACTAAACCATCTTCGTAGGGCATAGAGCTAATTTTTTCATCAAAGACCTTTAAAACATCCTCTGGTTTTTCTGATGGAGGTTTAATGTCGAAGATATACAAAATTTTCCTACTCAATTCTATTTCCTGATTTAAGGCTACCCTTTCAGCAGTACTTTGGTTTAAAAAAGCTAAAACAAAGGTAAATATGGCAGTAATCAAGACCATAAAGATTATTGGAAATATAAATGACTTTTTCATATTGCCACCTCTTCTTTCTTCGCCTTTAACTCTTTTCTATATTTTTTAAAAGCATTGACTCCTTCATCCATAATAGGTACAAAAGTATTAGCAATAAGAATGGCAAACATCATTCCTCCTGCAAACAAGGCATAACCCCTAATAATTACTGTAACTATCCCAACTAAAATTCCATATATCCATTTTCCTTCTTTTGTTTTTGGTGCAGTTATTGGGTCCGTTGCCATGAATACTGCTCCAAACAACAAGCCCCCTGCCAAGATTCCAAAAATAGGATTTGGTATTTGACTTACACCTAAGGCATACAAAATACCACTAAAACCCGTAAATCCAATAAGTACCGCAGCCATAATCTGCCATGAAGCAACCTTCTTATAGATTAGGTAAATTCCTGCAAGGATAATTAGAATAGCTGAAGTTTCTCCTAAGGAGCCAGCAACATTTCCTAAAATTAAAACCTTCATAGAAGCTAAATTTCCTGTTTCTCTAAATATAAGCATAGGTGTAGCTTGAGATATTGCATCGATACCTTCAGTTAAATAAGTTGCAAATCCCCCTGGAAATCCTGTGGCTGATTTTGACCATTGAATAGTAAGTGGTGTTGGGAAGCATACATATACAAAGGCCCTAGCAACTAAGGCAGGATTAAATATATTCTTTCCAAAACCACCGAATACTTCCTTCGCAAAAAATATACCAAATATTATTCCTATGGCTGCTATCCAAAATGGAGTAGCTGGTGGTAAAGTCATAGTGTAAAGAAGGCAGGATACAAATACTGCCTCTGATACCTTCCTATTGTATTTTTTTTCAAATATCCATTCAGTAGCCAAGCCTGCAATAGTTACAACCATTAATAATAATAAAGATCTCCATCCAAAAAAATAGATAGAACTTATTACAATTGGTATCAAAGATACAATAACTGTTCGCATCATCTTTTGTTTCATGAAATGCTTCTGATAGTTTTCCTTTAGCAAAATAACACCCCCGTTATCTGATTAAATTATTAATATACTAATATGATATATTCCCAATAATTGTTGAAAATAATATTTATTAATAAGATGTAATCTTATATAAGTTATATTTAGATAAAAAAAAGAAAGGATAATTCCTTTCAAAAAAATAAAACCCCTTAAAGACATCTTTAAGGGGCAATTAGCATCCGTTACTATAGAATATTGATATTTTCTGCTTGTAGACCTTTTTCACTTTCAACTACATCAAATTCAACTTTTTGACCTTCTTCTAAAGTTTTGAATCCTTCTTTGTTGATTTGGGAGAAGTGAGCAAATACATCATTGCCTTCTTCTGTAGTAATAAATCCAAATCCTTTCTCTGAGTTAAACCATTTTACTGTACCTCTCATTGCATATACCTCCGAAATTTTATTACTTTAATTCTTCGAAATAATGCTAACAATAAAATTTCTCGGACATATGCAGATATAAAATCTGTACTTCCAGAAATTATTGTGTTGCCAATTATTTACTTCCGAATTAAAGCTTCATACTAATACTACCACACTATTGTAGATATTGCAACTATATTTTTCTAAGTTTTTTCTTTTTTTCAATATTTTCTTATTTAATTTTTCTTAATATTATAAGGACCTTTATTTTATATTTATATTTAATTTATAATTTATTGGGTAAAATTATATTGTATTTGATATAATGAAAATGGTTATAGATAACCTTATACCAATATAATTTTTTTTGGAGGGATATTATGCACACTATGATTAAAAAATATGTAGATCAAGGTTTCATGACTGAGGCAGAAGGAAATTATATTCATGAAGCAATTCAAAACAAAGAATCCATTATTGTTTCAGGTCATAGGTCTGCAGGTATTAGACCATTGATGGCTGCATTAATGGCAATAGCAAAGTCTAGTTTCAAATCAGTTCAAGTTAAAGGATTTGAAGACTTAGAAAATGAAACAGAATATTTCCTTATTCCAGGCTTAGATAACTTAGATTTTGAAAAGCTTATCTTTGAAGCAATGAAAAAGCCCAATACCTCCTTTGTTACATTGAAGGAACCAGAACATCCTTACTCCATAATGAAGTTATTAAGACAAGTTTTTAAGGAGACTGGAGATACTTCTAAGGTCTATCAAGTATTGGAATGTTCAAAAATTGATGATGTGCCAAAATTAACTAAGATTACGAGAATGACCCTAAATGAAAAAGGCAGAATAGAAAAAGAAGACTTTGAAGGCTAACAATACCGCTTATGGATTTAAACCATAAGCGATATTATTTTTCCCATATAGTTATTCCTAAGGCATGACTTGCTTCTGTTTCTTTATGGACAATATTATGAAAAAACACTTTATTATGCTTGTTAACATTAATCTCATTTATTCCAGATAATATGGTATTTCCATATTTTATCTCTTTTTTATATAGGATTTCAAATTCTCTTAATAGATAATTATCGTATATTTCCTCTGGAACTGCTTCTACCATCCAATCTAAGTATACTGTATTATTTACATGATTATTATAGTCGATATCTGATCTCCTAACATGAAAATCCAGATGATCTACTATATTTATTTTTTCTTTAAAATCATAAAATTCATCAAAGGCTCTTTCATCAATTTCCTTATAGCCTAATTGCAACTCCTCAGGTATTCTAATGGGCCTTTTCTTCTTAATATCAACAAAAATCCAAAAGGTTGATGCTTTTCCTATTACTTCTTCCTTTTCATCATATATAAAAAATTCCCTATTGGCGTAAAACCTATCTATACTAGATGACCAGGTTTCAATTATTATCTTCTCCTTAGCCTTTGGATACCTATCTATTCTAACCTTCCACCTGTGTAACATCCAAGCATAGTTTAATGCTTCCAACCTATCAATTTTTACAATTGTACTACTATGTTCACCGGCTATTTCGCCTAGTAAATTTAACAAAGATGTTGGTTTCAAATTCTTATTTTTATCAGTTTCATAATAGGATATTTCAAAGGATTTCCTAAACTTAGACAAATAACCCAACTCCTTTCCCAAATCAAGTCACATTCTTAATCCACTTTCTAGACCTTACCCTAGGAATGCCAATTGCTGCCTTAACTACTTCTTCCACTGAAACTAATAGAAAAACAAAATAAACTGGCAATTTTAATAATAAGGCTCCCAAAAATGCCAATGGTACTCCCACTAACCATACAGTCCCCATCTCTAAGTACATAGAGAAGGCTGTATCTCCACCTCCCCTTAGAACTCCCACAATTAAAGTGGAGTTGAAGGTTCTTATAAAATAAAATAGGCCCATAACCATGATTAAATTCCTGGACAAATTATATACATCTGTATCTAGATTTCTAAATAGTTTTAATGTCAAATCTGGTGTTAAGAATAATATAGTTCCTAGGATTAAGCCCGTAATAGTTGACATAATTAAAAATTGTACTGCATATTCATAGGTTTCCCCTTCCTTGCCCTCGCCGATTTTATTGCCTACCATAACTGTACAAGCATTGGATAAGCCCCTAACTAAGACAAAGAAAATATTTTGGATTGTGGCAGCAATCTGTACTGCTGCAGTAGCCTCTTCCCCTATACGGGCATAGGCAACAGAATACATTACTTGCCCTAAGGACCATAGGGCTTCATTTAGAATAACAGGGTAAGTAGTTTTAAAATACCTTTTTATAAAGCCCTTTGGCCAAGAGCTTAACTCTTTTATATTTGCTGCAAGGGGATCAATATCCTTATATACAAAATACAGAATCAATAAAATCTCTACTATTCTTGCAATTAAAGTCCCGTATGCAGCTCCCTTTACTCCAAGTCTTGGAAAACCAAAATGGCCAAAGATGAGTAAGTAATTGAATACAGTGTTGGTTATAAATGAAATGAAAGATACAAGCATTGGCATTTTAGCATGTCCTACGCTACGGGATGCTATACTATAGGAAAAACTTATTCCTGTTATTATATAGGAAAGGGAGACTATTCTTAAATAATCACACCCTAGTTTTATAACTATATCTTCTTTGATAAAAAAGCCCATAATAATTTCTGGAAAAAATAAAGCCATTATAGTAAATATTATGCCAGTAGCAGAAGTGGATATTATGGCCAAGCCCAATACTTTTTTAATATTATCTTTATCCCTCTTACCCCAATACTGAGATATAAATATGGATGCTCCGCTATTAATGCCAAATAGGATTAAGGAATAAAAAAAGAATAGCTGGTTTGCTAGCCCTAATGCTGCTATACTAGATTTTCCTAATTCCGATATCATTAAAGTATCTACCATGTTTAGCGAAGAAATTATTAAATTCTGTAATGCAATTGGAATTGCAATAATTAACATGTTTTTTACAAATACCCTATTGCTTGAAACCTTTCTCATTTATTACCTCCATAATATGGTTAGTCTAATACTATATTATATTATATAATTCAAAAATTTTAAATCATGGAATTAGGAGCTGATTAATGATTTTCAAATAGAAATCTATACTGCTTCTTATAAAATCCTCTTGTCAAATAAAAATGCCCAATAAGGGCAAATTAATGTCTTCCATACCTAGTATGATCATTACCCAGGTAATCAATATTGGCATATATCCTAACTACTCCCTCATCTTCATAGGGTATAATTTCAATATCCCTTGGTCTACCATCATCTCCTCTTCTTTCTAAATGGTTTTTTATTATTTCTGTAGCAATTTCATCTGTATACTGATTTTCGTATACCTTGTTAAAATCACTGGCAGTCATTTCCAACACAGCTCTATGGACTCCATTTTCTACAATTCTTTTTTCCTTAATATTATTGTACAACATAGGAAGCCTCCTTATTAATATTGTCAACATTATATTTTCTTTATTAGTGGATTTTTATGCTAATAATGAAAAAAACCCTTAGGGCTTCCTAAGGGTTTTTCATTGCTAATCTATGGCTTCAATGATTTTACTCAAAATAGGATTAAAGAGTTTTTCAATTGATTCTTTTGAACTATGGTATCCCTTAAATGATATATTACTTATTTCTTTTACCATAGGTAATTCGCCTAATAATTCAAGTCCTAATTCCTTCAAAAATTTCTCTATATTTTCTCCATCATACATTCTAATCTTTTCATCACAATTTGGACATTGGATATAGCTCATATTCTGCACTACTCCAAGTATATCTATATTCAATTTTTTTGCCATATTTACAGCCTTAGCTACTATCATTGAAACCATATCTTGAGGTACAGATACCATTACTAGGCCATTTATTGGTATAGAATCCATTACTGTTAAGGCTACATCACCAGTTCCCGGTGGCATGTCTATAACTAGATAATCTAAATCTCCCCAATATACATCTGTCCAAAATTGTTTAACTGCTGAAGAAACTATGGGGCCCCTCCATATAACTGGCTGATTCTCATCTTCCATTAGGAGATTAAAGGACATTACCTTAATACCATTATCTGTCAATGCAGGTTGTATAAGGCCGTTTTTAGATACTACCTGTACATCCTTTAAACCCAGTAATCTTGGAATACTTGGTCCAGTAATATCTGCATCCATTATTCCTACTCTATAACCTTCACTCCTTAATCCTTCAGCTATAAGGGTTGAAATAGTAGATTTTCCTACTCCTCCTTTACCGCTCATTACCCCAATAACCCTATTAATACTATTTAAAGGATTGTTTATAATTGTGCATCCTTCTTGAGCCTTTGAACAATTGTTTTTAGCTGGACAGCTGTTGCATTTTGACATATTATGCTCCTTTCAAACCTATATATTAAAAGATTATTACTTTACTTAATACTACTATACACCTTTTTTAATTGATAAATTAAGTTGAGTTTTTTACATTTTTGTAATAATTTGCTTAAAAATCTTTTATTCATAATAATAGGAAATTGGGAAATAATAGAATTGATTCTATTTGAAATATAAGGGAAAGGAATGTAAAAATGGATATAGATAAATCTTTAATATGCCCTAAATGTAATGGAGTACATTTCGAGATAAAAAGAATGGCAACCTATCTATATACTTATAAATTAGATACTCCCTTAACTGAGGAATGGAGTAAAGAAGATGAGGCTTTGCCTTTCCTATTTGATAATAGGGAATTATTAAATAGTAAAGAATATGTCGAATGTAAGGAATGTGGAGCACAATTCCCTTGCCAGCTAAATGGTAAAGGTAACATTCACTTTACCATATTGCAAAAAGCCATCCCTTCAGACTTAGTGAAAGAACCAAACTTTTTTGGATAAGCTTAATGGTTTTCTCTATATTTTAAATACCTATCTAAAATGTCTTTATTATCATTAAAAAAGTTACATAGTATTTCTATATTTTTGACTGTACTAGGAGTAATATGGTGTTCTATTAATTCAGTTTGCATCAAGGCCTTTTCTTGACATCCTATGAATCTAAGAAAATTTTCTATAATATTGTGCCTATCTAATAAAAATTTGCCTTTCTCCTTACCCATTTCTGTAAGTATAATTATTCCATACTTTTCAAAATCTACTAAGCCTAATTGCCTAAGTTTTTTTGTCATTTTAGAGGCTGAAGAAGCTTTCACATTTAATAGGTTGGATAAAGTCTTTATTCTAATATAGGTATTATCTTTACAATGTCTATATATCATTTCTAAATAATCTTCTAAGGATGGAGTAAGTGGATTTTCACTATACCTTTTTAATTCATACCCTCGTACCGTCTTAAAAGAATTGTTCATACATTCACCACCTATCTTTTATTCTATATATATGTGTAACCCTTAGAAACTATTTATCATATTTTAATTATAGATGTTTCCCTAGGCTAAATTTTGAAGGAGGTTAATATATGAAAGACAATTACATTCCTTTAAGTTCCTTATCAGTAGGTGAAAAAGCAGTAGTAAAAAAACTTACATCTAAGGGCCTAATCCGTAGGAGGCTAATGGATTTAGGCCTGATCAATAACACTGTGGTTGAAGTCCTACACAAGAGTCCCCTAGGCGATCCTGTAGCCTATTTAATCAGAGGAGCTGTAATTGCCCTTAGATCTGAAGTTGCATCTATGATATTAATAGAAAAATTTAATTTGGAGGAGAAATAATGGGTTTATCTAAGACAGCTACGGGATTAAACATACTACAAGATGAACTTAAAATAGAAAGAACTTCACCTGAAGATAAGATAATAGCCTTAGGGGGAAACCCAAATGTTGGCAAATCTACAGTCTTCAATAAGCTAACAGGCTTAAACCAGCACACAGGAAATTGGCCTGGTAAAACAGTTACAAATGCTTTTGGAGCATACAATTATAAAAACTGTAATTTTATCTTAGTCGATTTGCCTGGAACATATTCTTTAATGGCCAATTCAGTTGAAGAAGAAGTAGCTAGAGATTTTATTTGCTTCGCCGAACCTCATGCTACAGTTATCGTAATAGATGCTACTTGCCTTGAAAGGAATTTAAATCTGGTATTACAAACTTTAGAAATCACCTCTAAGGTAATCCTCTGCGTTAATCTTATGGATGAAGCCAAGAGAAAAAATATCAATATTGACTTAGAAAAGCTTTCAGAGGAACTTGGAATACCTGTAGTAGGAACTAGTGCAACTAAGTCCATAGGCCTTTCAAGTTTAATGGATGAAATTTACAAGCTTTGCTGCAATGAAGTGGAATTAACTCCCATAAACATCAAGTATACAAAAGAAATAGAAGAGGCTATTTCTATGGTGGAGGAAAAGGTTAAAACTATGATTCCAAGCAAATTAAATCCACGATGGACTTCCATAAAACTGCTAGAAGGAGACATGAAGTTATTAAACTCCATAGATAAATACCTGGGTTTCGACCTAAGTAAAGAAAATACCATCATAAATGAAGTAAAAAGGGCTAGAGATTTTTTGAAAACTACTGGAATTGATTCTGATAGTTTTAGGGATATAACTGTCAGTACTCTAGTTAATATATCTGAAAGGATTAGCAAAAAAGTCGTAACTATAAACAATAAAGATTATGATGATTTCGATAGAAAAATTGATAATTACCTTACTTCTAAAAAATTTGGTTTCCCTATTATGGCTTTTCTCCTAATGGTAATCTTTTGGATAACTATTAGTGGGGCCAATATTCCATCTGAAATCCTGGCTAAGGGATTCACAATTTTGGAAGACTCTTTATCCTTATTTTTTCAATGGATAAATGCACCTTCTTGGCTACATGATGTCCTGGTACTAGGCATATTTCGAACCCTAGCCTGGGTTGTTTCTGTAATGTTACCGCCTATGGCCATATTTTTTCCCTTATTTACTCTATTGGAAGACTTAGGATACCTACCAAGGGTTGCTTTTAACTTAGATAATTTCTTCAAAAAATCCTATGCCTGTGGCAAGCAGGCCCTAACCATGTGTATGGGATTTGGCTGCAATGCAGCAGGCATAATAGGTTGTAGAATAATCGATTCCCCTAGGGAAAGGCTAATAGCTGTAATAACTAATAATTTTGTACCCTGTAATGGAAGATTTCCCATATTGATTGCTGTTACTTCCATGTTTTTTGCTGGCATTGTAAAAGGTAGCTTCCAGCCTGTAATATTAACTTTAATCGTAACAACTGTTATAGTCCTAGGTATTTTTATGACATTATTAATATCAAAAATACTTTCAAAGACTATTTTAAGAGGCCTGCCCTCCAATTTTACATTGGAACTGCCCCCTTATAGGAAGCCTCAAGTGGGAAGAATAATCATTAGATCAATCTTTGATAGGACCCTATTTGTCCTAGGTCGTGCTGTTGTTGTTGCCATACCTGCAGGCCTTATCATATGGATCATGGCAAATGTTTATATTAGAGATTCTAATATATTGACTTTCACGGCCAATTTACTTAATCCCCTAGCTAAGTTAATTGGCTTAGATGGCTATATATTGTTAGCATTTATACTGGGATTTCCTGCTAATGAAATAGTTATTCCAATCCTTTTAATGAGCTATATGGCTACAGGTTCTCTTACAGAATTAAACAGCTTAGCTGAATTAAAAGATTTCTTAGTAGCCAATGGTTGGACCTGGGTCACAGCAATATCTGTTATGCTGTTTTCTTTAATGCATTGGCCCTGTGCCACCACTTGCCTAACCATAAGAAAGGAAACCCAAAGTCTTAAATGGACCATAGTATCCTTTTTGACACCCACCTTAGCTGGATTTGCAGTATGCTTTCTTGTGGTAAACTTAATAAGATTTTTTAACCTACTTTAAAAGGAGCAAACTTAGACTTTTGCTCCTTTTTCAAAAAATTATCCTTGACCTATTTGTATATTTTATATTCCTCTGGCAAAAAATAGAATTATATATTAAAGACCAGCTATTAAATGTCAAGAAATAATTTAATTTTTTTGCTAAGTCATTTTAGAATTTCTGTTAGAACCTGTCAAGGGAAAAAACGTCCTTGACAGAACCTACCATAAATTCTTATGTA
>Ga0209537_1000359_pt1 | contig 56091 bp, 54 predicted proteins | sample BioPla4DNA1_FD_187698 | JGI IMG/M metagenome (GOLD analysis project Ga0209537, IMG submission 187698) | Biogas fermentation microbial communities from Germany - Plant 4 DNA1 (SPAdes) (version 2) | ecosystem: Engineered > Bioreactor > Anaerobic > Digestate | place: Bielefeld, North... | reverse complement strand
GCCAACTGCTTCTTTTCAACATTGTTCATTAGCTTTGCCTCCTTGGTTAAATATGGTTCCTTAACCAATTTATACCAGGAGGCATTTTATTTTTCAAATCTCAAATCACAAGATTACAGGAATGCTTAATTAAAATTCAGCCTTAACGTGCAGGCCGTAGATTGTGCCATCTGCGTCCTCTGACAAATACTTATCCCAGCTGAGCTGGAAAATCGCTGTTGGATTAACTCTAATCCTCAATCCAGCGCCGATGCTGTCCTGACTCTTTTCAGCGAGATCTTCCTGCCAAATCTGCCGTTTTCCACCTACAAGCAAATCCCAGCCGGGAGCCAGCTCATACGATAAGCCTAAATCAGAAATAAGCTCAGTTCTGTTGATTTGGGAAGCTGCACCGCTTTCTGGGTCAGCTGGCCGCACGGTCCGCCTTCTCTCCCACTGACCGGTCAGCTTCGTTTCCTTCTGCGGCAAAGAGAAGATGGAATGTCTGATGATTTTGGTAAGGGGAAGCTCTCCCCCTATTTTTTCAACATAGTAATTCCGTGTAGTTGCGAACTGGTCTGTCAACCTGCCATCATCTAAGCTGGGCCTCAGCTCGCTCAACTGCCAGTGCTCCACGAGGAAGGTGGCGCCGCTTTGGAAGGTGTAGGCTGCAGCAAACTGTATGCCCTTGCGGTTTGGTGTGGCAAGGCCGTACGGCAGAGCTTCGTTTGCTGCTTCGGCCACAAGCCCGCCCATGGCAGTCCGGGCTGTAGTTGGCCCGAAGATGCTGGCGTTTGTCAGGGCGTAATCTCTGGATTGAGCTGTGGGTGCGTAGTAGAAGGGACCCACGTTTATGAGCCTGCTCTGCAGCTGGAGCTGAGCGCTTTTCCAGGTAAGTTCGCTTGTGAAAGCCTGGTCAAAGGCTGGGGGAAGGTTCCCAAGGATATTGGAGTTGTAGCTGCTGCGCACAATCTCGCCCTGCCAGGATAGGTTCTTGCGCAGCTGCCAATTGGCTGCGAGTCCCAAAAGAAGGCTGTCAGCTGCGCTGCCAGCCGTGGCAGAAGCTATATCGTCCTTGTAGCTCACAAAATTGCCTGTCAGCTCCAAAGCGGGGCTGACTGCCAAAACGCCTTCCAGACCCCACAGGAACCTGTGGTATGGGCTTTTGGCAACCCGACCCACAAGGCCTGTTACCTTGAGATTGTCCACTTGAAACTGTCCGCGGAAACCTTCAAGGCGCCGGGAATTTCCTTTTATTTTCTGCTCAGCCAGCCAATTGCTCCGCTTTTGGGCGAAAATGTCACTTTCAAATTTCGGCTGATCTAAAGGATAGAAGAGGGTAAGGGGTGAAAACTGTGCCCAATAGGTCCCGCCAAGAGTTTGCCAGGCCCCAAAGTCAGCTTTGATGTAAATGTTTTCTGAGGGTGTCAGCTGTTTCCCCCCAGCCCAGGTGTAGATAAACTCAATGTCTCCGCCAACCTCAATTTGAGGTATGGGCCTGCCCACAATCAGCAGCGAAACCCGCTCATTTCCTTTGCTGCCGGTGAGCTGCATTTCGCTTTCGATAGGGTCATGCCAAAGGGGTCTGCCTAAAAAGTCCAATGCACTGCCTGCACCAGGACCTTTCAAGTGAAAATTGCGGAAGTCTGTTACGCTCGTTCCTTTGATCTCAATCCGCGTTAAAGCGCTGTACAGATCGCTTTTTTGCCTGTTGGCAAGCTCTAACTGCCCTTGCAGCTCTTCGATCTTTCCCTGGAGCTTTTTTACTTCCTCCTGCAATTCCAGATTTAGTTGGAAATCAGATGCAGCTGGTGTTTCCTCCTCGAAGGAAAAACTGAATTCTCCCTCAACGCTAGCTGCTAGAACTGGCCAGGCTGCAAGCGCCAAAAGCACAATTAAGCTAAAAAGCTTTTTTCCCAATTTGCCGGCCTCCTTGCTAATTAAAATTGGCTTCTGTATTCGACTAACATCTCTGTTAGCCTCTCATCGCCGCGGGTATCTTCGAACCTGCACCTAATGTAGCTGGCAGAACCAACTGGAAACCTCGCTGTGATTTTCTGATAGTTCTTGTTCACATCTCCGCGGAAAAATTCCCCTCTCCAGGTCCAGTTGCTGGAGCCTAACGACCAGTGCAGTTCTGCAAAGGGCTTGTTGATTTTCTCCTGCAGCTTTTGCCCTGACAGCTCGCCTGAAAGGATCAGCTGCTGATAGCCGCCGATGATTACTGTGTCGCCTATGGTTTGTGTCAGGCTCACTTCTCCCATGTTCTGCTTCACGTCTATGGGTTTTGCTCCTGCCCTATCAGTCCAATACTGTCCACCTGCAAGCTGCAGCCGCGAGCCGTACAGGTAATCTATGGGGACGTTCAGATAGCGGGAAAGTTTTCCGCCGTAGTATCCGAAGGTCTTCCTGCTATCCAGAGCAGGTTCAATTTCGCCTGCAAGATCAAAGTCCAGCATCATGGTGCCTAAAGGTGTAGCAAATCCACCTGCCTCAACGTGGAGACGCTGGTGGTTTGTGATGTAATCTGGCAGCCAGGGATCTTCTTCGTACTGGTAGTAGTAATCTTCTTCTACGCTGTGGACAGCCGAATATGTTGCAGGATAATCGTAGCTGACGAAGTAGTAATTGTAGCGCAGAGGAACCCGCGTTCTAAGCTGCCCTATCAGACGGGCCGCAAACTCCAGTGTGCTGTCGGGGCCTCGCAGCGAATCGTGATCTACCCATGCTAGATTTGTTTCTCCTTGGACATCCATAAATCTCGTGCCAGGCAGCGACCTTGTGTCAAATTGATAGCTGAGGAGAGTAGTGCTGAGGGCAGGCCCTGATGCCGGAGCAGAGGCAATGTCATCAAACCACCGGAAAAGGGAAAAGCTGCTCTTCAGTCCCCCAAGCTGTGTATCCATTTTGCTGAAAATCGCATAGCGGTCAAACTCTTCGCCTCCTCCCCTGCCCACCCGGGAGAAGAAGCCCTGCAGATTCAAACCGGGAAATGAAGCGTTGAACCTAACTCCCTGAAAAGAACGCCTGGTTTCAGGCCACAACTCTTTAGCCCGTACAGCTTTTCCAATCACAAGGGGCGTATCTGAGGTATAAAAACTGCCGACAGTCAAGTTCAACCTCTGTCCTCGCCAAAGAGTGTTCAAGCTGAGGCTGCGGCCGCTGGATTCCATGGTATCCCAGTCGCCCATACCCAGATCATTTTGGATAAACAAGCCAACTTGTAAATTGGCATTATCTTTCCGAGAGATAAATTCCATTTTATTGAACATGTACAGCCTCGGAACTCCTTGATCATCTATGCGAGTGAGGCGCACTATTCCCATAGTTTCGCTGCTTCTGACGGTATACTGGTTGCTGCGGGCTTTTGCCTGCTCAGATATGCTGCCCAGTTCCTCTCGATATGCGCTAATCCCGCTTTCCAGTTCCTCCAGCTGCAGCTGGTATTGTTTGAGCAATTCCCGGGCTTCCCCTGCTGAGAGGGACTCCTCAGCCACAATGGGCATGCACGCTGCCCAGAGGACCAAAGCCCAAGTCCATATTTTTCTCACTACCACGGGCCTCCTTCCTTTAGAAACTTAGCCCCACAGATAACCTTTGTCCATCTCCCACCTCATGGGTGCTGTATGAGTAATCGAAAACCCAGTAACCTGTGCGCAAGCCCAGGCCGCAGCTGAAGCTGCCGCCAGCGTAACCACCCCTGAGGCTCAGGGCAGGGTTAACTTTATATTCCACACCCAAATGCAGCGTTGGGCTGGTGAAAAGCTCTGCCACCTCTGCGGACCACAGGGCCTGCCCCTTCTTGTAGGCAGCGCCAATTGCCACATCAGGGGGCAGCTTGGTGCTTGCCTCATGTGCTTCACCGTCTACCATCAGCGTGCCGCTTAACTTGGTGTAGAGATCCCGCACAGCAAGACCCACAGTAAGCTCATCCAAATCCAGCAGGAGGCCAAAATCAAAGCCTAAGCCCTGCTCAGAGCTGTTTACTGCCTCTGAGCCACCAGCGAAACTATTGTACTTTAGATTTGCTCCCCAATTCAGGTTGAAGCCCCGGCTCCACTCGGGCTTCACTTTTCCTGCGGCACTTACGCTGTAGCTGGACTCCTTGTAAGGAAAGGTTCCGAAGGCTGCGCTGGCATCAAGCCCTGACCAGCTGAGGCCAATTCCACCCCAAGCTGTGGGCCGGACGATGCTGGCCTGATTGTACAAAATCCCTGTCTTCATGAGATCTGCGTTATTGTAGGTTAAACCCATCCTTTGGATTTTCCCAAGGCCTGCCGGATTCCAGTAGATAGCGGTGGCATCATCAGCAATTGCCACAAATGCTCCTCCCATAGCCTGAGCCCTTGCGCCTGCACCAACGTTGGGGAACACTCCCCGCTCAACTGCAAAGCACTGCACGGCAACAGTAAAAAACAACAAAGTTAAAAGAAAAACTGCTCGCTTTGTTGCCATCTCTTTTTCCTCCCCTTTTTTAATACATTACGCTGAAAACCCTTTTAATCGTTGATTTGCCCCTAGTCTCGTCGTTCTGTACTGTCAAGAGAAGCACGTACACTCCCTTGCTGACCAGCCGTCCACTTTCATCTCTGCCGTCCCAAACGAGAAGGTGATCTCCCATCCCTTGGAACTGTTCTGGAAAACTGAACACCCTCTTGCCAGCTAGATTGTAAACCTGAGCTTCCACTTTGGCACCTTGGGTGAGGGTATAGCTGACGTGAAGTTTATTGAAGGCACTGCTGGCAGGAGAGAATGGATTCGGTCCCAGCTGGAGATTTCGCACCTCCAACACCCCTGGCTGCCGCCAGTCCACAATAAACGAGCCCACATCAGACGGAGTAGTGAGCCCTGCACCGCTCACAGCTACAACCTGCCACTGCCACTGGCCCACAACCAAATCAGGGGATATTACCAGGCGGTAATGAGGCTCAGATGTATTAAATGTTATCTTGTCCTCCAGCCTGCCTGTTGGCCAGATGGACAGAAGATACTCTTTGACTCCTGCTGAACTCGACCAGATAAAATCCACAAAGCCTTCGCTTTTCCTGCTGCCGTCCTCTGGCAGGAACAGTCTGGGCTTGCCTGGCGGCTGGCTGTTGACGACTATTTGTCCTGCTGCCAAGACCATATTCGCATCGAAAACTTCAATCCTATAAATGCCGTCGGCCACAGTTCTGCCCTGGCTGTCTTTGCCGTCCCAGGCAAACTGAAGCTGGCCAGGAGTTTTCTCAGAAAGGGGTTCGAGCTCAGCGATGGTTATCCCTGATCTCTTTATCCGTATCCCCAGCGACATAGCCTCTGCCAAGTAAAATGTAATTTGCGCATCGCCCACAGCTGGAGCAAATTCTGCTGGACTCGCAATAACTTGGCCGACTGCAGCTTGCTGATCGTATGTGATTGTGGGAAAAGCTACTGCTTGACTTTCACAGCCTGCCCCATCCACAGCAGAAACTGAGATTTCATTTGCCCCTGCCTGGAGATTGGCCACTGTGAAAACACAAAGGCCCTGCGCATCAGCGGAATACTGGCCGACAACTTCTCCATTCAGGCTGACTTTCAAAGATAAACCAGGACTTGATGTTGCTGTTAGCGTTATTTCTGGTCTGTTAACAGTAGTAGGGAAATTAGTTACAATTTGTGGCGGCGGTGGGCCTTCCCTGATCAAATCCACCCCAGCGGTTCGGATGCACACCTGTGTCTCATTTTTGGCCGTAAGCCTCAGGATATAGGTCCCGGCGCTGGCGTACTCCCCGTTCTTATCTTTACCGTCCCACTGGACAGTTCCCAAGCCGCTAACCGGTTCATCTTTAATCAAACCTGCTACGTGCTGCCCGCTCCGGGTCAAAACCTCTGCAGTCAGCATCACTTCTCCCGCTGCTTCATAAGAAATGGTAAGGGAGCCTAATTGCGGAGCAAAGCTCTGTTTGCTGAGGCTGATGGTCTTCAGGAGGGGAATTTCCTGTCCCCAAACCTCAATTTCCTCTAAGATCTGCGATCTGACCCCCGCCGTAGAGTCGCGGACGATCACGATCATCAGAAATCTTGCCTCTATTGCCAAGCCAGCCTCTCCAAAGGCGTAGATCAACCTTTGAGGCGGTGGGTCTTCCAACTTGGGATTGGGGTTTACCACTGTACGAACATATTGAAAATTTTCGCCGTCACTGCTTGCGTGGACTTCAAAGCTCCCAATGTGATGATATTCTCTTTCTTCTGATGTCCAGATTTTTATTTGATCCACAACATATTTCTTCTTCAGGTCCAAGAGTAGTGCGTATCTAGGCTTTCCTTCCCACGTCCCCCAAACAGCTCCAGTGCCTCCCGCTCCGATTCTGCCGTCTGTGAGCTTGATGAAGTCAGGATCTTGTTGAGCTGGATAGGGATCATAATCAGGGTCTTGGGGGTAAGTATAGGTAAAGTCGCTGATCTTTTCTTGGGCATTGACTACACAAGCGGCTGCTACAATTAAAGCTAAAAAACACAGTGCTAATTTGCTGTAAAGTCCCCTCCTTTCCTTTTTGGATTTGCGCTCTAGCGAAGATCTTTTCACCCTGTCCCCTCCTTTAACAGTGTTGTTAGGTGACGATTTTCTAAGCTATTGACTGCTCTTTAGGGATCGCAACAGACCCTCTGAGGACCATCTGGACATGCAAAACTTTCTTTTGCACGGGGCTATTGGGATTTTGAATCGCAGCAGCTAACAGGCGCACCCCCTCTCTGCCAATCTGCTCCCTGGGCACACTGATGGTGGAAAGGCCCACTTCAAGGAGCCGTGCGGCGTAAATATCGTCGTAACCGAAGATGCTGACATCTTCTGGAATTTTTAAACCAGCCTTTTTCAATACCACAGCTGCTTCCAAAATCCTGTCATCGTTAGAAGCAAGGATCGCGGTAGGAAAAGGCCTGGCAGCCAGAAGCTTGCTGATTAACTGGTCTCCTGTTGCATCACCTATGCTCACAATGCTCTCGTCGTATAGGATTTCATTGTTCTCAAGGGCTTCTTTGTAGGCCAAAAAGCGCTGCTGGTAAGGGAACCTTTCCAGGGGACCTGAAATATAGCCAATCCTGCTGTGACCGAGATTTAAAAGATATTCCATGGCCAACGTGATCCCGGTTTTGTTATCTGAGCAGACTGAACTTATCTCCATTTCAGGCAGGTCGTTATCGATGAGGACTAAGGGAAGCCTTTCTTCCGATAGACGATTTATCAGCTCCGGATGAAAGTGTCCCACCAGGGCCAAGCCGTCAATTGCTCTGCCCCTGACCATTTTGAGAATGTTCTCCAGGTCCGACTCTTTCATGATCATAAACTGGGATACCATGTACCTATAATGCATGGCCTCCCGCAGGATCCCCTGCATTACCTCTGAATAGAAGGGGTTTGATTCGATGTTTTCGATCCACTTTCTCCCTGCCATATGTATAACAGCAATTGTATTAGCCTTTTTTACAGTAAGAGAGCGGGCGCGTACATTAGGTTCATAGTTTGTTTCCCGAATTACCTTCAAGACCCTCTCCCTCACCTCATCGCTCACGTTTTCCGAATTGTTGAGCACGCGAGAGACAGTAGAGCGGCTTACTTTTGCCATTCTTGCAATGTCATAAATTGTCAATGTCTTCATGCTATCCTCTGCCTTATGAAATATTCTTTGGGACCGCTCCCATAACTTTCCAAAAAAATAAATTGGATAACCCTTGTTTTTCCAGCTTTTGAGCGGTCTTAAGAGAGCGCTCCCAACAAAAATTTAACCACTTCTTTACAAGTGTACTGATATATTTCCACACAGAGGTCAAAAATCCTTTTTTTGAAAGTAAAAAATTTAATGAGCCAGTTAAATTTTGGGATCGCTCCCAAAGCCCTGTTAAGCGCTCCTGGACTTCCTGTGTGTTCTACTTTTAGAGCAGACAAATTCTCAAACCATCTTAAAAAAACCACAAACTTCTACCCGGAAAACAAAAAGAGGAGCTTGCGCTCCTCTAGTTTTTCGCCAGCAGCATGTTATTGATATCCAAGGCGAGGTCCACTACAAGTTGGATTACTCTATAGCATATCTCAAATTTCGATCCCGTTCATAAAGAGCCAGAGTTGCAGGTTTAATGCTTTTCAAATCTTCTAGGTATTTTTTCAGCTTCAGCAGTTTTTCTTTGATTACATAGTTATTCATGCTCCCTTCCCATGCGCGCGACCTCATACAGCATTATCGGCACAGCCCGGTTCAAGTCCACCAGATCTATCCTATCCCGTCTGAAAAGAAACATTAAATCTTCGAGGAGCCTTATCTACTCTTCTGAAGTCAGCGGTTTTCTGCTCTGATAAGCAAGATCTATATCGCTTTGGGGAGTGAAACGTTCAGTTCCCCAGGAACCAAAACTGACCAACAATGTAAGTTTGTGCTTTTTCACAAGTGCTGCAAAATCCATTTTTTCCTCCTTGCGTTAGCTATGCTACAACAGCGCTTTGTAGAGAAAATTCCCGCCGAAGAAAACCAAAAGGCTACCGAGGACAACAATGATGGATCTGTATAAGTTTTCCTTGATAAACCTGCGAGTTTTTCCAACCACTCCGGATATCAAACCGTACCAAAGAAAATCTGCTCCAATGTGACCTGCATAAAAAGCAGCTATCCCTAGAATACCAAAGGATTTGTAAGCCTCGAGCAGAAAGCCCAAACCTATGACCGCCCACCAGAGAAGGAAATATGGATTGGCTGCACTTATTGCCGCCCCTGAAAAAAACAGGTTCCTTCTCGTTGCACTGTCCTGGTCCAATAGGAGCTTTACTCTGTCTTTCCAAGCGTTCACGATCATCTTTACGCCCAGATGAATTAACAAGGCGCCGCCTATGATGCCAATGACAGTCTGGGCAATTGGAGACTGCAGGATGAGATCAAATCCCAGAAAAATCAAAGCGATCAAGACCAGCTCCAAAAGAGCGTGGCCGGCTGCGATTATAACCCCTGCCTGAGGGCCTGTGTTTAAAGCCTGCTTGATGGTATATGTGAGTAAGGGGCCTGGCATCATGGCCCCTGAAAAACCAACCGCTAACGCTGAAAGGAAAATAACAGCCATAGAACACCTCGAAACTTGATCATAAAATCCGCTATCCAATTAATTAGACAAAGTTTGCGAAAACCCTCCAAAGCTCCAAAACGTTCAATCTTTCACGTAAACGAACCAGGCGGTTGCTTTGCAATCTCTATCCACTGTCACCCTCACCCAGTGGGCATTGAATCCTGCCGGGAAGGTGTGGACAATTTTTTCTCCTGGCTTGACTGTGACCTTATCGTAGACATGCCAGGAGCCTTCTGCCAGAAAATCAACTTCAATTGTAAACGTAACTTCAGTGCTGCTGTCGTGGCTGAAGCTTACAGACTTGTGAGCGTAGCCTGTCATCAGATACGGATCCGACGGCCTGCCAGCCTCCATCGGCGTATTGAGGCAGGGCCCTCCTTCTCCTTTCGGGCTTCCCATTATCCACAGATCGTCTACGTTCCCAAACCACAATCCTGCCTTCCCATCGTCTGAAGGAACAAAATGTTCATCTTCAGCAGCTCCGGTTAAATTGCCTGCCAAGACCAGCATTCCCCGCCAGGAGGCAAAATCAGAGATCAGCCTATTGTGGGTGCAGATTGGCTTTATCTTTGCTATATCTCCTGCAGACTCTCTGGGCAGTTCGTAAAAAGTGCCGTGCACGTTCATCAAGAAGCGTTCTGTCACAACCTCCCGCTTGCAGCGGCAGCCTGAAATCCCGTCGAAAAGGGCAGAACCCTTGGGAAGCCGATATCTGTTTCCAGCCTCATCGTACATGATTACAGAGGCAGCATCCACCTCGTAATCCTTGGTTATTTCCAGCTTCGTGCGGATTTCCTCTTCTGCTGCAGGATCTTCTGTTTTCCTCAAAACCATCTCTGCGCCGATTTCGTAGTATCCAGTGCCAGAAGCCTCTCCGGCCGAATCAATGAACTCAGCTGCAAAACCTAAAGTTAATGCATTATCGTTTTTCGGATAAATAACCCCTCGGGAATATTCCTCTTCCGTGCCTATGTGCGGTAGGCTCCTGAAGGCTTTCTCATCTAAAGCTGCGGGGCTTGAGCTTCCATAATGAAAATACGCACTGACGCCTTCCGCATCTTTTTCTGCAGTCAGGCGTAGCCATTGGGCATCAAGGTTTTCTGGGATCAAGAAATATGTATAATCTTGTACGTTGATGACTGCAAATTCCTCCCAGCAGCCTGTTCCCTTCTTATCCACTTCAAGCTTGAAGGACACATTGGTACCGCTTTTTTTGCTCAAATGGAGCACGCGCCTGTCAAAGCCTGAGCACAAAAACGGTTCTGAAGGAACTCCCGCTTTTATATCCTCGTCTTTCCAAAGGCCGCCCCAGCCTGCCGGCTCACCCATTTTCAGCAGATCCTCAAACTTACCGAACCACAAATTAGACTGGGGGCGCCCCAGGTGCGGATTCCCCATTAGTGAAGCGTCGTTAGCTGCCAAGACCAGCTGCCCGTTCCAGTCTGTGAAGTCAACCACCATCTTCTGATGCCTAGCTACCGGCCTGATGCCTGCAGCGTTGTCTGGGGTAAATGAAGTGGGAAACTCGTAAAACATCCCGTGCATGTCCATAAGCAGCTTCTCCCTGCCGATGTTGCGAATCCGCGGCCACTCTGTATACCATCCGTGATCTGCATCATAAGTATAGCTGGCTTTGGGCAGCCTGTATGCGAACCAGTTCCCTTCGTGGCATACCTGCAGGAGGACAGATTTTTCATCCCACCCCAAGGCCCAAAGGGGCGCTTTATCGTCGGGAGAACCGAAAATTCCGCCTGGCCCTGTGATTTCCGTGTATTTGTTCCGGTCGATTATCTGCCAGCTTTCCAGTTTCCCAGGATCGGCTTTTCCATCCCACTGGGCGAGTACCCCGCCTTTGCCGTTGTTTGAATATACCAAACGTCCCTGGCCAGAATATGCACCTTTGCCGTGGTCCCCAGGCAAAAGGTGCGGCTTGGGAGGATTTTTGTCTTCCAAAAGCTCCTTCACTTGGAGGGTATTTACATCTACCTCATACAGCCCTTCTTCCATGGTGAAAATGTAGATCTTGTTCTCAGGATCCTCAAGGTGTCTTGCAGAGCTGGTACATCTCCCCTTTAATATATCAGGAGAGATAACCCGTACATTATCGTGCTCGTCGATAAAGTACAATCCTATGTTCAGCTGCTTGGAATCGCGGTGGATCAGCCTGTTGGCGTGCGTTCCGCCGACACTGCCCTGATAGACCTGTACATTCAGCTCTTCGTCCAGGCAGTATAACTTGTCATCGCTGCCTTGGGGAGCATGGGCAGGATAAGTGATAAACCAAAGTTTGTTGTTCCAGACAGCCAATGCGCCGATCCCAGATTCTGTATCGCCCTCATTTGTGACAGCCAATTGCGGATAGATTCCGCTGTATTTCTTTTTTTCAGTCACAGGTTCCATCCCCCTTTTTTCTTTATATTCTAATTTTAACGAAAAAAAGAGGAAAATCTATTGAAAATCTTTCGCTGACCATGGATTTATTTTAGGTCCTTTTTCGGTAATCTGTGGGATAGGCGCCTTGAACTCTTTTGAAAACCCTGGAAAAATAGCTTGGATCTGTGAAACCCACTTCACTTGCGATCTGGGCTACAGTTAAATCTGTAATATCCAACAGATGCTTGGCGTGCTCAACTCTGCACCTGTTGATGTATTCTGTAATGGTTATTCCCATCTCCTTTTTGAACAGGTGGCTGAGATATGCCTTGCTGCAGTAGCAGTGCTTTGCAATAAGGTCCAATGAGATTTTGCCGGCGTAATTGGTCTTGATGAAATCAAGCGCTGATGAAATTATGGCCTTGTTCTGATAATAATCTGCAGCTGAGCGCACAGCGCCCTGCAGCTTGGACTTGATGGACCTTTGGAGAATTTTATTTCGATAAAACAGCGACAACAAATTACAAAGGACCCAGACATCCCTATTCAAATCGCTGACTGAAAAATTGATTTCTTTCGTTACGCTGAGATAATCTTCTACACAAGCTTCCGAATTGAGCCCGTATCTTTTCGCTTTCCGCCTTATAATTTCCATCGAATAATCAAGGTTTTCGTAAAACTGACCTATACAAATCAAAGCAATCAGCTGCTCGTTAAACCACACTGGATAATAAAACTCGTAAATGCCCAGATAACATTTTCCGTAAAAGGGTGTGCGAATCTTCTTGAAAGAATTGCAGAGAACGTTTTTAGACTTCACACAGAAGTGGAAGGCAGGCTCATTTTTCTTAACCCTGTTACAAAAAGGGTTGTTATGATACCTGTAAAGCTTAAAAATATCGTCTATCCGGCTGTTGATTTTGCTGATGCCTGCAATATCAGTCAGATTTATCCTGACTTCATATTTTTTCATTATCTCTTCAAGGAGATACTGAATTGCCTCTACCTCGTCATAGGTTTCGTTTTGCAAGACCTCAGCGATTTCCTTCAACCTTTTCACCTGGCTTGTAAGCAAATAGTAGGCTCAAAGAGATTTTTTCTAGCACTTTCTTTTTCCTGCTTTGTGCCTGCGATGCAGAATGTCCATGATCGCCTGGGCTAAAAGATGCGAATCGTGCCGCAGAAGGTCCTTTTTGCTAATGATGGGAGCTTCAATTGGGATAAACCCAAGCCTCCTGATTTCTTCCCCACTGCCTGTTACTGGATAAGAACCTTCAAGCTCGTATTTCTCCAACAATTCCCGCGGCAGGTCGAAGTCGCTGTTGAGGAGCACGTAGTCTGCGATCTTTTTGTGGCTGTGGGCAACCAGCGCCTCTACGTGCTCGGTTGCTGTATAGCCTTCAGTTTCGCCGGGTTGGGTCATCACATTGCAGACGTACACCTTCGGCGCTTTCGCATGGACAATGGCCCTGGTTATTCCCTCTACCAGGAGATTGGGGATCAGGCTGGTGTAGAGGCTGCCAGGTCCTAAAACTATCAGATCAGCCTCTGCAATTGCCTCCAGCGCCTCTGGCAGAGGCTCTGCATCTTTTGGGACTAAAGAAACCCTCCTGATCCGTTTGCCGCGCTGGGGAATTTTGTGCTCCCCGCGGATGGTGGTGGAATCTGTATATTCGGCTTCCAGATATACCTCCTGCAGTGTCGAGGGTAGCACCTGGCCCCGTACCGCAAGGACCCTGCTGAACTCCTTGATTCCCGTGAGAAAATCTCCTGTTACATCGCTCATGGCAGCGAGGAACAAATTGCCGAAATTATGGCCTGCCAAAGCTCCTTCCTCGCCTGTGAAGCGGTGCTGGAATAGCTTGTTCAGAAGGGGCTCTGCATCTGCCAAAGCCAGCAGGCAGTTACGCACATCGCCTGGAGGCAAGATCCCCATTTCTTCCCGCAATCTGCCTGAACTTCCGCCGTCATCAGCAACTGTGACAATGGCGCTCAGGTTTGTGGTGTGCTCTTTCAAGCCCCGCAACAGAGAGGCAAGGCCTGTGCCCCCTCCCACCACAACTATTTTCGGCCCCCGCCGGCCGTGGCGGGTTTTGTAGAGGCGCTTCGGCCAGCTGCCGGGAATGCCCAGATCCGAGATCATAGAGCCCAAGAGGCGGTAAAAACCCCAAAAAATAAGAAACAGTCCCAGAATAAGGGCAGGCACTGCCAGCCACAACAATGAAGAAACATGCCCGGTTGTCCTGAAAAGGAACCGGAGCAGGTGCCACTGTACTCTATTTATAAAACGAGAATCGAAAAGGAAAACGAGGCTTGTGCTAGAAAGGACGATTCCTGCGATGATGGTAAACAGCCAGCGTTTAAAACCCCAGTCCCTGGTTCTCAATCAAGATCCCTCCGCCCTATACTGCTTTGGCGTTTTTCAGATCGCGATGCTCCACCAAGACTTTGTAGCCCAGCCCTTTGATGAAATCAGCTATCGCGTTGGTCACAGCCACTGACCTGTGCCTGCCTCCTGTGCAGCCAATGGCGATGACGAGATTTGAACGTCCCTCTCTTTGGTAATTTGGGAGGAGTTTTTCCATGAAGGCGAAAAAGTGCTGGTAGAAGTCGTGAGTCTGGGGCCAGCGGTTAAGATATTCCACAACCTGCTTGTCGTTTCCAGAGCATTCCCGCAAGCCTTCCACATAATAAGGATTAGGCAGAAAACGGACATCGAAAAGCAAATCCGCATCCATGGGAATACCGTGCTTAAAGCCGAATGAAACGACAGTCACAAGGAATTCAATAGTTTGATCCGAAGCAAAATACTTGCTGATCTCACGCTTCAGTTCGTAGTTGGAGAGATTTGAGGTGTTGATCAGCTTGCTGGCTTGGTTTCTGAGGCTGGCCAGCCGCATCCTCTCGCCTGCAATTCCCTCCAGCACGCTTCCTGTGGGAGCAAATGGATGGCGCCTTCTGGACTCCTTAAACCGGCGGATGAGAATCCTGTCGTCTGCTTCTAAAAAGACTATTTCGGGATTTATCCCCAGCTCTTCAACGCTCTTGAGGGCATCTGCTATGCTGTCGAAGAATTCCCCGCCGCGAATGTCCACAACCAAGGCAATATGCTTCAGGTTGCTCTGAAGGCACAGCTCTGCGAATTTAGGAATAAGCGTGGGAGGCAGGTTATCAATACAAAAATAACCCAGATCTTCAAAACAGCGCATAGCCTGGGTCTTCCCTGCTCCGGAAAGGCCGGTGATGATCACAAAACGGTTCTCTGACATTTCTCTCACACCCCTCTCCTTGCCTTGATTATACCATAAATAATTTGGAGAAACTACATACATGCTAAAAATTACCTCAGACCTCCACACCCACACCACAGCCAGCCACGGCAGAGGCAGCATGGAAGACAACGTTCGCGCTGCAGTCGAGTTAGGTTTGGAAAAAATCGCCATCACAGATCACGGCCCTGCCCATCTGTTTGGCGTGGGAATAAAAAACAGCGAGATCCTGTTGGAACAAAAAAGAATGGCCATCGCTTTAGCCAAGCGCTGGCCGCAAATTCAGATTCTCGTAGGAGTGGAAGCCAACGTTGTCTCTCAAGACGGCCAATTAGATGTTCCAGAATCTGTCTTAGACCAATTAGATCTGGTCCTAATCGGTCTTCACCCCAGAGTGAGACCTGCATCCCTTGCCGCAGCGAAAGCACTGGTCTGGAACAATTGGTTAGCTCGTTTCCGGGCCTTCGAGAGCCAGGCTATAGCTGCAAACACCAAAGCCCTGCTCTCTGCCCTAGAGCGGTATCGGGTGGATTTTGTGGTCCATCCTGGACTGCACCTGAAAATTGATACCCTGGCCTTGGCCAAAGCAGCAAGCAGGTGCGGCGCAGCCTTAGAGCTAAGCGGAGGTCACGGCGCTGAGAGAGAATATGTAGAAAAGGTTCTCCAGACCGATGTGAAGCTTGTGATCTCCTCAGATGCCCATAAGCCTCAAGATGTCGGCAACTTCAGCAAAGCCTTAATGCTCGTGGAGGAGTTCCAGATTCCAGCTGAGAGAATCATCAACGCTGAGCGATAATTTCCTGCTTCCCCTCTGCTAAATTAATACCCTTGAAGCAATTTCTATTGTCTGGTCGCTATCGGCAGCCGCAGTGAGCTTTCAGCATTTCAAACAAAAGCCTTGCTACAAGCTCGTGCCCTTCCTCTCCAGGATGGTTGATGCCGTTTGCAAGGAGCAAATTTATATCGCGGCCCTCCTGCTCCCATTCTCGCCAAACCTTGTAAGGATCTACCAGGGCTGCATCAAGCTCCCTAGCCACAGCCCGCATGGTTTCCACGTATAAATCCAAAACCCCTGCCAGTGATCTTTCAAGCACAGGGCCCACCAATTCTCGCTGATTTTCGTGAATCTTTGGATTAACAGCCGTCAGCATCATGTTCGGGGTTATATATACCAGATCCGCATTGGTTTGAGCCTTAATCTCCTCGCCCATCCGCCTTAAAGAGTCTGCATAAATCTCCAAACCCTCTCTGCCGGTACCAGAATCATTAAGGCCGAAGCAGATGGTAACCAAATCTGGATCGAATGCCAATACATCCCGCTGCAATCTCTCCAAACCACCCTGGGCAGTATCGCCACCAACACCGGCGTTAATCACAGACAAGACTGTGCCTGGAAAATGCGCATGAACCAGCCTGCGAAATTTAGCATGATAAACATCTTCATGATAAATGGGACTGCCAGAAGGGTCGTGCTCCCGAAACCCCTGGGTTACACTATCTCCCAACGCCACATAAATCACAGGTCTGGCAAATCTGTTTTCAGCCTTTTCCTTTAACCGCCTGCAAAATCGCAGCAATCAAATCACCTTTTCCATATCCTTCCAGGGGAAAACCCGCAGCCCTTCGCCGCTTCTTCCATGCTGCATACATGAAGTGCCAGCGCTTCTTCAAAACTAGCACCAGCGCTTCTACATCCAAATCATGAAAATAGACGCTGTACCCTAACTAAACCGTTCCCAAAAAAGCTGGATAAGTCAGCTTGGCCAGAATCTGAGCCTGCCTTTATTTCGTGGTTAACGCTGATGAATCAATTGGCCAGCCAGGTACGTCCTGTGCACCTGAAATTGGGAATCAATTGCTACCAAATCTGCTGCTTTTCCAACCTCGATACTGCCGTAGAGATGGTCCAGGCCTATGGCCTGGGCTGGGTTCAGCGATGCTGCCCGAACTGCTTCACACAAGGACAGCTGGGCGAATTTGTACGCATTCTGCACAGCTTGAAGGAGAGTCAGCATGCTGCCACAGAGGGAACCTGTTGGGCGCCTTGCCTCCAGTCCCTTGACGATCATCTTCTCGCCGCCAAAGTCGTACTCTCCATCTGGAAGGCCCATGGCCTTCAAACCGTCTGTAATCAGAATTACGTCATCTATGCCCCGGGCGTGAATAAACAAATTCACTGTGGCAGGGTGCAGGTGAATGCCGTCGGCAATGATTTCGGCTTTGAGGCCTTCTAGGCTCAAAGCTGCACCGATAATTCCAGGCTCTCTGTGGTGGAAAGGCCGCATGCCGTTGCCAAGGTGTGTCACCTGGGAGAGACCAGCCTCCACTGCCTCCTGCATCTGGGCATAGGTGGCACCGCTGTGGCCTGCAGCTACCGCTGTCCCGCGGGAAACCAGATATGGAATCAGCTCCAGGTTGCCAGGGACTTCCGGCGCTAAAGTCAAAAGCCGCAAGGCCTCTGCAGGCAAGAGCCCGTAGAGTTCGTCTACCTCCTCCCTGGTAGCCGGGCGGATCACCTTCTCGACTTGCGCTCCCCTGTATTCGCTGGCAATAAAAGGACCCTCTACGTGCACTCCCAAGATCCTCGCTGCGTTGGGGAAGGGGGTCCCCACGTGCTTGCCTACATTTGCCACAGCCTGCGCTACTGCATCAGCAGCTGCGCTCATGGTGGTGGGGAGAAAGCCTGTTACGCCGCTTCTGCCGAAAAACTCCGCCATAGTCTTGAGAGCCTCAGCTGTGGCATCCATGGTGTCAGCGCCCATGGCGCCGTGGACGTGCAGATCAATGAGCCCTGGGATCAAGGTGAACTCTCCCAAGTCAACAGCGGGCTCAGGCGCAGGGCCAGTGCCGAGGGCGGCTATTTTCCCTGCTTCGATTTTCACCCATCCCCCGACTAGCTCCCTGTGGGGAAGAACAACTCTGCCAGCTTTTAAAACAGTCGCCATCTTTTTACCTCCCATCGTTTAATTTCCAGGCAGCAACCTTGCCGCTGAGGTCAGTGAAGTATATTTGAGAACCATCGTAAAACGGCTCTCCCAGAACAAAGCCATTCCCCACCTTTAAGATGGGCTGCGCTTTGAGACCTGCCTCGTGCCAAAGCTGATAGACAGTACCGCTTAGGGCAACCTGATATGCTTTTTCGCCGCTTCCTACAGGCCCTGGACCTGTGAAGAGATCTGGAACCTGCATTTGCCAAAGTTTGGCACCGCGAATGTTTATGCCGATGAGCTCCCGATTTAAAGTGCCTGCAACCTGCAGTCCCCCAATATTTGTTCCCAAAGGCGCGTAAAGAAGCTTCTCTTCAAGCTGCCAGAGGGCTGAACCGTCTTTCGGGTTCAAGCCCCAGATCCTTCTGGGCGTGGAAACCAAAAGCACTCCGTCCGCGAGAGCCGGGGTGGCTCCTCCTGGTGCATAAATGCCCATGTCCAGCTTCTGCAGCCAGCTTTGCCTGCCATCTGCCAGGCGCAGCGCCGCAATGCTCCCTTCCCAGCTGGTTGCATAAACCATATTGCCTACAACTAGCGGCGGAGCTTCGATAAGGCCCCCCAGATCCTTCTGCCAGCGTATATTGCCAGTTTGGGCTTCCACGGCTACTAGTTTCGTGCCTGCCCCCACCAAGACTAAATTGTCTGCCAGAACGGGTCTTGTGAGGATACTACCGTCCAAGGTTAAGGACCAGCGCAGAGCTCCGGCTTCTGTAAAGCTGTAAAAACCGCCGGCTTCGCTGCCCAAATAGAAGGCGCCATCCCCCCAGGCCGCACCTCCAACCAAGGGAGAACCTAAGTGCCTCTCCCACAGGAGGCTTCCGTCTTGCCGGTCCAGACACTGCACCCAGCCGTTTAAGGTTGTCACCAAAAGGGTGTTTGAGCCTGCTGCAGGGCCTGCCTGCAGGTCTCCTTTGGCTTGAAACTCCCAGCTCAGCTTCGGGCTTGGCTGGGCTGGCTGAAAGAAAAAGGAACGCTGTTCTTCCCAGTAGCCGGTTTCGGTTTGGTAGCGGACAGAGAGCTTGTGCCAGCCAGCTGTCCAGTCGCCGAGAAGCAGGGTTTGCCAGGGAACTTCCTGGCCCCGAGCCTCAATGCTCACAGACAGCTCTTTTTTGTCGTCCACTGCGATCTCCAAGGTTCCGCTGCTGTTTCCCACAAGAACAAGCTCCAGGGGGACAGCTCCCTGCCAGCGGCTTTTCTGCTGGGGAGAGAGGATCTTAAGCTGGTCAGAAGAAGGGGAAGTGAAGCTGTGGCGCAGCACGAGCTCTCCTCCCAATTGCTTAGTGAAGATAGTGGTACGGCCACCGCTGAGGTTGACAATCAAATACTCTTCGTTTATGGCAGCAGGGCTCACAACAGCGAAAACGCCGTTAGCCTGCCTGAACTGATAATTGTGCAGATGGCTGCTGATCAGAAGCCGCGCTTTCCCACGTGAGAGGAGGTTCAGCACTTCTGCTTCGTTATCCACAATTACCTGCCCGCTGTTGCTTCCCCTGGCAACTGGGTGGTGGAGAAAAAGGATTTTCTCCTTGTCGTCTTTAAGCTCCTCTGCAAGCCAGTCCAGCTGCGCTTTTTCTACATGCCCATACTGCTCCATGCGGATGCTGCTGTCCAGGGCGATGAATTTATAAGTGCCTGCTTGAAAAGAATAGTAAGGATCGCCCCACCATTTCCTGTACAGCTCTTTGCCCCCTTCTGCCCACCTCAGATCATGGTTTCCCGGCACAGTATAGACAGGGTATGGAAGGGACCGCAGGACTTGAGACTGCGAAAAGTGCTCCCTTGTGCCCTGATCTGTGATGTCGCCGCCAACCAAGACAAAAGCAGGGCTGATGGGGCTATCTTTGAGTTCAGCGATGATCCGGAGGCTGTTTTGGGTGCCCCGGGCGGTGCCGAAGTGGGTGTCTGCCAGGTGAACAAAGAGAAGCTCGTCATCTAGAGGCGGATTTGAATCTGTGCGCACCCTATCCCCAACCTGCACTTCGTCGCTGAAAAAGGTTGCGTAGGTTTGCGCAACCTGCCTGATGGTGGCTGTGGTATAGGGATAGTTTTGGTTTGGCCGAAAGATGTAAACCCGTGTTCCCAGGGCAAGATCCCCTGCCCCTAAATCTGTATAGGCCAGATTACCTTCCTTCTTATAGACCAGGCCGAAGGCAAAGCAGGAAGCCAGGGCAAACCAGCTTAGAACCAGGCCCCATAGGATTTTTTTCACCTTTTGTGCCTCCTCCGGGAAGCAAGATATTCCTCCAGGAGTTTGCAGCTTGCGTTTAGGATTTGCTCATTCCCAAGTCCTGCCCGCTGCACCAGGTCAATTGCTGCATCCAAATCGCCCACATTGCTGCTGATGTGGGAGTCGCTGCCTAAAATTACAATGCCGCCGAACTCTTTAAGCTTCGTGATGAGCCTGAGGCAGATCTCTTCGCTGCCCAGCCTGACCACAGTCAGGGAGCTGTTGTTTACCTCCAAAGCGACACCTGTCTCGGCAGCTTTCCGGGCAACTGCCTCCTCATCTATGGGAAACCTGGGATTGCCGGGGTGGACGATGAAATCCACATAAGGGTTTTCCAAAGCGCCAAGGAGCGCCTTTGTATGATCTGCCTTGGTTTTGCCTTCATAACCTGTATCCCCATGAAGGCCTGCAGCCACAAAATCCAGTTCCTTAAGCAGAGACTCTGGCAGGTCCAGCTTGCCATCTGTGGAGATGATGTTAGCTTCAACGCCAAAACGGATCTCCATTCCATCGATTTGTCTTGGGATCTGCCCGTGATTGCCGAAGTAATATAGGTGGGGTCCACCTGGCATGGCAGGACCGTGGTCTGCAATGCCCACAAGTTGAAGGCCGCGGTCTTTGGCCCTCGCTGCGATCTCCTCGATGGTACTGTAAGCATGGCCGCTGGCAACTGTGTGATTGTGCAGATCAAAGCAGGTGTACATCTTTTTCCTCGCCTTCCTTTTCTAACCTTATCTTTTCTCTATCCTTGAGCTGATCTCCTCCTTAAAAAAACTGGGAACGTGACAGATGGCTTTTGCGGCAAACTTCTCCCCTTTTTTCATTTCAATAGAATAATGCCTTTGTCTTTGAGCAATATTATACGTTGAAAGCGCCCTCCCATGGGACGAAAGGAGGCAAGAGATTTGAACAGCGGGGAACTCAGGCAAAAAACCCGTCGCGAACTGCTGCAGCTGGCTCAAACAAAAAACATCCCCAACTATCACGCCATGTCCTGCAGGGAACTGGAAGCGAGCCTCTCAAGCATACAGATGCAAAGACCACCTGAGAGGGAAAGCCATCCCTGTCCCGGGAGCACCACACCACCAGACCCGTTGCCTCCCATCCCCCAAAGGTATGGTAAAACGCGAATTGTTCTTCTCGTACGGGATCCCAATTGGCTTTTTACTTATTGGGAAGTGGAAAAGCCTCACCTGGAGCGGGCAGAGAAGGAGGCTGGCTTTGGCAGTCGGCGAATTCTACGCGTATACAACACCAGTGGAGAATTCTTCGATGAAACCCTCACTGACGATGCCGAAAGCTGGTACTTGGAAACAGGCAAACCAGGCCAGTCTTTTTTTGTGGAGATCGGCCTTTTGTCTCAAGACGGCAGGTTCATTCCCATCGCCCGCTCCAATACAGTTACCGCGCCACCGGCTGATATCTCGCCAATTATAGATGAAGCCTGGCTGACTGTGGATGAGCTTTATAAAATGGCAGCTTCAGTGCCGGAAGCTAGCAGCTCTGCAGAATTGCAAGAAGCTGTGCGGCAGAGGCTGGAGTGGGAGGTAGGATCAGGCGCAGTCAGCAGCATCTCAAGCCCTGTAAAAGTGGAGGTTGAGGATGGTTTTTGGCTAAACCTAAACACAGAACTCATCCTCTACGGCGCCACAGATCCCAGGGCTACAGTGACAGTTTCAGGCTTGAAAGTACCTCTCAACGAGCGGGGAGAGTTCAGCCTGCGCTTTGCTCTTCCAGATGGGACACTCACTCTGCCTGTGGTGGCGAAAGATGCAACTGGCAGCAAGGAGATCATAATCACCCCACGGGTGATGCGAACAACAGACAAGGAGGAAAAGCTGTGACCAAAGGATACCTCGCCCTGGTACTGCACACGCATCTGCCCTACGTGCGCCACCCGGAAGAAGAAGATTTTCTAGAGGAGGACTGGCTGTTTGAGGCCATAACAGAGACATATATTCCCCTCCTTGAACTCTTCCGGCGGCTGCGCGCTGAGGGGATAAACTTTCGTATTACCATGTCCCTTACTCCTCCGCTCCTCAGCATGCTGGCAGATCCCCTGCTGCAGGAAAGGTACCGCCGCCATTTGGACAAACTCATCGACCTTGCCCAGTCGGAGGTGGCCAGAACCCGCTTTGATCAAACTTTCCAGCCCCTGGCCCAGCATTATCTTGCCAAATTCCAAATGGCCAAAAGGTTCTATGAAGAATACAACTCAGACCTCATCCGCGCCTTCAGAGAGCTGGAAGGTCCGGGGGGCCTGGAGATCATCACCTCAGCTGCTACCCACGGCTTTCTGCCCCTCCTCGGCATTAACCGGGAAGCTACGAGGGCGCAAATCCACTTGGGGGTACAGACCCACGAGTTTTACCTGGGCCGCAGGCCTAAAGGATTTTGGCTGCCTGAATGCGGCTACAACCCCGGCGACGATGAGATTCTTGCAAGTTACGGGATCCGCTATTTTATTTTGGATTCCCATGGCCTCTTGCACGCCACGCCGCGGCCCCGCTATGCCACCTACGCGCCTGTCTACTGCCCCAGCGCTGTGGCAGCCTTCGGCAGGGACTGGGAGTCTTCCAAACAGGTCTGGAGCGCTCAGGAAGGTTATCCAGGGGATCCTGAGTACCGGGAATTTTACCGCGATATAGGCTACGACCTGGATTACGAATACATAAAACCATACCTCCACAGCTGCGGGGTGCGGACCCAGACTGGAATCAAATATTACCGGATCACAGGCCAGAATTGCGAAAAACAGCCCTATAATCCCCAGGCAGCAACTGAGCGGGCTGCTGTGCACGCAGGCAACTTCATGTTCAACCGCCAAAAGCAGGTGGAATATCTGGCACCGAAAATGGATCGGCCGCCAATTATAGTTGCCCCATACGATGCCGAGCTTTTCGGGCACTGGTGGTATGAGGGACCCCAGTGGCTGGAGTTTCTCCTGCGCAAGCTCCACTACGACCAAAACGAGCTGGAGCTTATCACCCCCGGCGATTACCTCCAGCGCCATCCCACAAACCAGGTGGCCCAGCCTCCCATGTGCAGTTGGGGCTATAAAGGATACAACGAGGTGTGGCTCGAGGGGAGCAACGACTGGATCTACAGGCACCTGCACATGGCAGCAGACAGGATGGTGGAGCTCGCTGACAGGGGGCACCGCAGCGAGCTTGAAAGGCGCGCCCTCAATCAGGCTGGCCGGGAACTTTTTCTGGCCCAAAGCTCTGACTGGGCCTTCATTATGAAAACCAAGACCATGGTTCCGTATGCTGTCCGGCGCACCCACCAGCACATCGCCAATTTCACCGGCCTTTACGAACAAATAAAGGCCAACCAGCTGGACGAAGGCTGGTTGGCCCACTTAGAGCACACAAATAACATTTTTCCTTTTCTAGACTATACCATCTTCAAATCAGGGCAAAGCGCCCTCTCAACAGTAGTGTGACAAAGGAGGGATCAACTGTGAAAGGCATCTTTGGGCCAGCTCTCCCTGACAATGCAGAAGAGGAAATCAAGTGTCCCCGCTGCGGTTTCATGTTCGAGTTGGCATCCACAAGCAGCGCCCATGCGTCTACCTCTTGTCCCCAATGTGGAGAGAACATAGATTTGAACCACGCCTTGGTTATCGATGCTTCCAACGAAGACTACTGAGATCTTCCGAGGCGATCCAAAAAGCGCAGGAAGGGATTTCCCTCGATGATGGCGCTGAAAGAATATTTTTCGCTGATGAGGTTCAAGAGCAAGAGAAAAAGTACAACTGCAAGCTGCCAGGGCAAACTTAAACTGACAGCCAGGCTGTAGCCTAAAGCTGCACCCAGGCAGTTGGCGCCGGAGTCTCCCAGCATGGCCCGGCCCTTAAAATCAGCCGGTGCCCAGATGACCGACGCCCCCAAAAGGGGATATAGTGGCAAGTTGCCGCCTCGTGTCCAAAGGAGCAGGATGCTGCCCAGCCAAAAAGACTTCAGAGCCCGTCCAGGCCTCAGATCCAAAAGGTTCAGCGTGTTTGCAGAGAAGGCAATCAAAAGCGCTGCCAGCAAAATCCGGGCGGGCTCTTCTGCTAAAGTTGTGGCTACTACCAAGGAAAAAAAGCCGCCGGCAATTGCCTTCATGCCGCCAGTTGTGAGCTGGCCGCGGAAAAGGCTGCGGAAATGGCCGCGAAAGCCCTTGGCATCCTTCCCTCCAAGGCAGTCGTCAATAAAGCCCAACAGCACCAGAGCTGCCAGGAGAAATAGAAAGGAAAAACGGTCAGAAAGAGAAGAGATCCCCACCAGCTCCCCCAGCCAAAGGGCAAAGGTTGTGCTGCCCAAAAAAAGAGGCCCGGAGCTCACCGGGATCTCTTTTTGCTGGTAGTTGAGGGCCACAAGGCCGCAGTTTTTCAGCATGCCAAGCCACAAGCTCCTGACAAGCAGGGTAAAAAGACCTCCCAAGACAAATAGAATTGCCGCCTCCATCCCCTCACTCCTTTTGCTTGAAGATCAGCCGCATCAGCAGCACCTCAAGCACTGCCATGAACTGTTTTCCCCTGTGCAGGAAGCCTGCCAGGTTTCTGCCTGTTTCAGCGTGGTACATGTTCACAGGCACCTCTTTCAACCTAAACCCAGCCCGGAAAGCATCGATGGAGAGGGCAACCTCAACGCCAAAGCCGTGGGCAAGCCCGCCTAGCTTGTCAATAACCTCCCGCCGCATTGCCCTCTGGCCGCTGAGGGGGCTTTCCATGCGCAATCCCGTGGCCTTTTGAATCCCCCACTGGGCAAGCTTTTTCACCAGGCCAAAGCCGCCTTTTTTCTTTGCAGGCGGAAAGCGGGCGATGGTCATGTCTGCCCAGCCTTCTTCCACAGGATGCAGGAGTTTCGCAGCTTCCTGAGCTGAAGCTCCCAAGTCTGCGTCGAGGAAGAGCAAAACATCCATCTGGCGGGCTGCACAGATGCCTGCCCGCAGCGCCTGCCCTTTGCCCTGATTCTTTTCCAGGGCGATAACCTCAACGCCGGCCGCTCTGGCTATTTCCGCTGTCCGGTCCTGGGAGCCGTCGTCAACTACGATGATCCTGTCGATCCCAGATACCTTTTTCAAAGCAGCCAAAGTATCGCCGATGCGGTCCTCCTCGTTATAGGCAGGAATAATAGCCGCTGTCTTCATCTTCACTGCTCCTGTTTTCCGAGCTCAGGGAGAAATGCCTGAGCCCCTTCCTTGATTCCGAAATGTCCCAGGCCGTCTGTGGCCAGAGCATAAATCAAAGCCACCTTGCCGCTGGTCTGGTCGATGTTGTCCACCATTAAAATCCCTTTTTCCGAAAGGGAAGAAGAAGGTGCTCCGGAATTTTCCACAGCTGCCACCCTGACCTGGTACTCCGAGCAGGCCTGCACCAGGGAAGTGGCAACCTCCTTGGGGACTGTGACGTTGCCCAAATATAAAATCACAGTCTGCACAGGCAGGTGGTAGTCCCCGCCCAGCTGCAGATAGCCTAACCTCTCAAGGGGTGCGAGCCCCTCTCTCCCCAACCCCATGGCCAGGGTCTGGGCGAGGTGATTGATCAATTGTTCCATACTGTCCCCTTCGCTCTCCAAGACTTCGGCTAATTGTTCATCGTCGCTGTACCGCAAAAGGGAAGTTGTGGAAATGACCTCAGCCCCTGCCTGCTGGAGGCAGTTTTTCAGTGCTGATACTTCCGAGGATACTGTTGTCTGGGTGAGCTGGACAATGGCCAGCCTCTGGCCTGTGAGCTTGTTTCGGGTCAGAAGGGGCAGGGCTGCCTGCCCGAACTGCTCTTCCCGCTTTAAGGCGAGCTCGAGGCTGACTATTTCTTCCTCCAGATTCCGCTTATCCTGCCGCAGGCTTGCCAGATCAGCTTCCAACCGATCCACTAATTTACCCTGTTGCTCATAGAGCTTTTCGTCGCTCAACAAGCTGCTGCCGATCAAGATCCCCAAACCCAGTGCCAGGAAAACTGCAGCCAAAGATGCGATATGATAGCGAAAATCGATAATCATTCTAACTCCACCTTAAAAACCGATCATGATTCTAAACTTCATCCACAGCAGCCTGCCAATTTGCCGCAATGGTTCAGAAAGACCCACCACAAGCAGAAAGGGCAGGAGGGCTGCAGCGGTGAGCTGAAAAAAATATTTAGCCCGCATGCCGCCGCGATATAGACGGCTGACGCCCTTGGCATCAACCAAAATAGATCCCACTTTCAGCCGCACCAAGAAGGTGCTCCCCATGCCAGGCCTGCCCTTTTCCAGAAAGTCGATCATATTGGAGTGGGTGCCCACAGCAACGAGGAGGGATGCACCTTTCTCGTAAGCCAAAAGCATGGCAATATCTTCGCTGGTCCCTGAGGCAGCGAAGGTCTTGGCCTGAAGGCCTAGTTTCTTCACCCTCTCAAGCCCCGGCGCCCTGCCGTCTGGATAGGCGTGGACAACCAGCTCTGCGCCGCAGCACAGAGCCCGGTCGCTTACCGAATCCATGTCGCCGACGATCATATCCGGGCGGTAGCCGAGCTCCATCAGGCCATCTGCTCCGCCATCCACAGCCACGATCACAGGCTGCATTTCGTTGATGTACGAGCGAATGGCCAAGAGGTCTTCTTTGTAGTGCTGTCCCCGCACAACAATCAAAACTTGTCTATCCCGAAATTCTGTCTTCACAGCGGGAACTTCCAAGCCCCCAATGATGAGGTCTTTCTCTTTTTTGGCGTACTCCAGGGTGTTCTGCACAAATTTGTCCAGTTCCTGGCTTAAACTGGCCCGGGCTTCTGCCATCTTTTCCTGCACGGATTCTGCAGTAAGCTCCACACCACGGGCAATTAACTTGCCGTCGCAAAAAACCTCTTCGCCAATGATCTCAATGAGCTGGCCTTCTTCCAGACGGAAAACTTCTTCCCCCACGTTGTCTAAAATGGGAATCCCAGCCGCCAGCACTAAGGCAGGCCCTGGATTTGGGTACCTGCCGCTGATAGACTCTTTTGCGTTGATTATGGCACGAGGACTGACCTCAATTAAGGATTCTGCAGCCACCTCATCCAAATCCTGATGCTCGATGACAGCGATCTCTCCGGGCCCGAGGCGTCCAACTAGTTTTTTCGTGCGGCGGTCAAGGCGCACTCTCCCTCTAACTTGCATCTAATTCCCCTTCCGCTAGCTGAGAGAAAACTTTAACCTGATCTCGTCAGCCAACTTTGCAATAAAGAGCGTGTTTGTGGCTTTCCCCCGGTCTGCATCGATGGTATTGCTGAAAAGCTCGTTCAGCACCTTCAGGTTGCCCCGTTCCCAGGTAACTTCCAGCGCATGGCGAATGGTGCGCTCTATTTTTTGGGGGGTGGTATTGTATTTTTCAGCCACAACTGGATATACTGTCTTCATGATGCTCCCTAGGCGGTCGAAATCCTTGGCCACCAGTTTAATGCAGTCCCGCAAGTACAGGTAGCCTTTGAAATTAGGGGGGACTCCCACCTGATTGAGCAGCTCCGAAATGGCCTGATCCAGCTTCAGGTCCGGTTCCTGCTGGGCACTAACCGGCTTCTCTTCCCTTTCTGTTTCTCTGCCGGCGAACATCTTCAGCCTGCTGAGGAGAGTTTCCATGGTAAAGGGTTTGATTAAATAATAAGAAGCGCCCAGGGAAAATGTCAGCTGAACCATTTCTTCAGAGCCTAAAGCGCTTATGACCACGACCCTACCTGGCCACTGCTTCTCCTTCAGCTTGTGCATTACTCCCAGGCCGTCCAAATAAGGCATGATGAGATCCAAAAGGATCAGATCGACCTCTTGTTTTTCCAGAATTTCCAGGGCTTCAAGGCCATTGAATGCCATTGCTGCCACAGTAAAAGAGGAATCAGCCCTCAGGGCTTCAGCAATTTTGCGGCAGAGCTCTTGGTTGTCGTCTACAATTAAAACTCGAATGGCCCCCGCCTCCCTTGACCCAAATCTTGGAAACTTTCTACCCTTTATATTTCTACAAGCGGTTAGATTATCCTCCTTTGGGAGGCAGGCTCGGGTGCCCTGTTGACTTTAAAAAAGCGGGGCTCCTGCCCCGCCTCAAAGTCCCAGCTGCTTGATGGTCTGTCCAATCACCTGCGCAGAGTTCAAAAGCTGTTCTTTTTCTTCTTGACTCAACTCCAAGGGAAAGACCCGCTCCACACCAGCTCTCGCCACTACAGCAGGCACGCTGAGGCAGAGATCCGAAATCCCAAAGTAATCTTCCAAATAGCACGAAACTGTGAGCACAGAGTGTTGATTGCGCAAAATTGCTTCAGTGATCTCCTGCATGGCCAGTGCCACTGCATAGTACGTGGCGCCTTTCCGCTCGATGATCTCGTAGGCAGCTCTTTTCACCTGCTGAAAGATTTCATCCCTCTCTTCAAACATGCAGTGCCTTTCGCAGCAGGGGCAGTATTCAGAAAGCCGCATCCCTGCTATGTTGGCCAGGCTCCAGACTGCAACTTCGCTGTCGCCGTGTTCGCCGATTATGTAGGCGTGGACATTGCGGGGATCCAGATTGCAGTGCTGGCTGAGGAGGTACCGGAAGCGGGAAGTGTCAAGGACTGTGCCTGAGCCTAATACCTGTCCGCGTGGAAGGCCTGACAGGCGGTAGGCTATGTAAGTCATCACGTCAACTGGATTGGTGACGATGAGCAGAATCGCCTCTCTGGTGTAGCTTGTGATTTTCGGGATCATCTCCTGGAAAATCCTGTAGTTTGCCTCCACAAGCTCTAGGCGGGTCTGGCCTGGCTTCTGCTTTGCGCCTGCTGTGATCACCACAAGATCAGCTTCACGGCAGTCTGCATAATCCCCTGCCCAGATCCGCACCGGCGGGACAAAAGAAGCGCCGTGGTTGAGGTCCATTACCTCTCCTTCAGCGCGCTTTTGGTCGATGTCGATAATGGAAATCTCGGAAACAAGGCCGCTGTTCATAAGCTTGAAAGCGTAGGTGGCGCCAACAGCCCCAGCGCCGATAATCACTACCCTGCCCTTGTTTGTCTTTCTGGCAAGCTGCGTTTTCATTTCCTCAAAAACTGCTGTTTCAGTCATTGCATCCACCTCCTACAATAACGGGCAAGGTTCGAACCTTGCCCGCACTCGTCAATCCAATTCCCCCTACTCCCCTTCATCAGGAAGGGTGAAGCTCATACAATTTACAACCTCAGTTGCAGTTGCATATGGGGTGTTGGAATCCACCCGGGTTACGTCCCTCGAGCAGTGTCCTTCTTTATTCCACTTACATTCCTCGACTCCACAATAAATATCTGTCATGGGGCATCCCTCCCTGGTTTACTTCCCTTGTATTGTGCCCGGGATCAAGCCCCTTCTATTCCAGCTCCCGCAGGAGGTTTGCCATCTCAATGGCGCTGACTGCAGCCTCTGCACCCTTGTTGCCAGCCTTTGTGCCTGCCCGCTCAACTGCCTGTTCGATGGAATCTGTAGTTAAGACGCCGAAAATAGTGGGCACGTCTGTTGTAAGAGCCACCTGCGCCACTCCCTTGGCCACTTCAGAGGCCACGTAGTCGAAATGGGGCGTGCTGCCGCGAATTACAGCCCCCAGGCAGATCACTGCATCGAACTTCCCGCTTTGGGCCATTTTTTTGGCCGCAAGGGGGATCTCAAACGCTCCAGGCACCCAGGCAACTTGAATTTCCTTTGTGTCTGCGCCGTGGCGGCGCAGGGCATCCAATGCTCCGCCCAGGAGCTTGCTGCTGATAAACTCGTTGAACCTTCCCACCACAATGCCAAAGCGCAGCCCTTCAGCAAGGAGTTTTCCCTCTTTAACATGCATTTTAACATTCCTCCTTTGTTGTCAGCAAATGGCCCAGCTTCTCTTTTTTGGTGCACAGATAGTCCCTGTTCTCCGGCCTGGGCGTGATCTCCAAAGGCACCCGCTCGATAACCTCAAGGCCATAGCCTTCGAGGCCCTTGATCTTGAAGGGATTGTTTGTCAGAAGGCGGAGCTTTTTCACGCCCAAATCCACCAGGATCTGGGCGCCAATGCCGTAATCCCGGAGATCCGCCGGAAAGCCCAGCTCCAGGTTTGCCTCCACTGTATCCCGGCCCTGCTCCTGCAGGGCGTATGCCCGCAGTTTGTTGGCAAGGCCAATTCCCCTGCCCTCTTGGCGCATGTAGACTAAAATCCCTGCCCCTTCTTTGGCGATGGCAGACATGGCCAAATCCAGCTGATCGCCGCAGTCGCAGCGGTAGGAGTGGAAAACATCCCCGGTAAGGCATTCAGAGTGCATCCGCACCAAAGTAGGTTCCTTCGGCGGCAGCTCGCCTCTGATGAGAGCCAGGTGGCACTCTCCATCAAGTTTGCTCTCGTAGGCAATAGCCCGGAATTGCCCCCACTTTGTCGGCAAGGCGACATCTGCCACCCTTTCGATCAGCTTTTCCTTTTTCCTTCTGTAGGCAATCAGATCTGCAATGGTGATCATTAAAAGGTTATGCTTTTTCGCAAACTCCTCAAGCTCAGGGAGCCTTGCCATAGTTCCATCAGGGTTCATGATCTCGCAGCAGACCCCTGCAGGAGCGAGGCCTGCCAGCCGCGCCAGATCCACTGTTGCCTCAGTATGGCCTGCCCGTCTCAGGACGCCGCCCTCTTTGGCCTGCAGGGGAAAGACGTGGCCTGGTCTTGCCAGATCCTCTGGTTTCGTTTTGGGGTCTACCAAAGCCCTGATGGTGGCTGCCCGCTCATGGGCTGAGATGCCGGTTGTGATGCCGGCTTTCAGGTCCACAGAAACGGTGAAAGCAGTTTCCTTGCTGTCTGTGTTTTCACTCACCATCTGAGGCAGGTCCAGCTCCTTGAGCCGCTGGGCAGTCATAGGGGCACAGACCAGCCCCCTGGCGTGGGTGATCATGAAGTTTATGGCCTCTGGCGTCACCAGCTCTGCCGCCATGATCAAATCCCCTTCGTTTTCCCGGTCAGGATCGTCCACCACTATGATCATCTCGCCTCTAGCAATGGCAGCGATGGCCTCCTCAATTTTTGCAAATGCCATTTTCCCTCTCCCCTTTCAGACAAAGCCGAAACGGGCTAGCTTCTCAAGGGTCAAGCCCGTGTTTTCCTTCTTTGTCAGTAATTTCTCCACATATTTGCCCAACACATCTGCTTCCAGGTTAACTAGCTCCCCAACCCGCTTCTCGCCTAAAATCGTCTGCCCCCGGGTGTGGGGAATCAAAGAGACTGCAAATCTATTTGCCTCCAGAGCTGAGATGGTGAGGGAAGTTCCGTCCACTGCAATGGAGCCGTGGAGGAGGACGTATGGCTCCAGTTCCTCAGGGAGGCTGATCCAGAGCACCACAGCATTGCTTTCTGTGAAGCTGCTCAAGATCCTCCCCACCCCATCTACGTGCCCCTGGACAATATGTCCGCCGAGTCTCGAGTCCAGCCGTAAGGCCCGCTCCAAGTTTACCCTGCTGCCAAGCTGCAGCTGGCTTAAGTTTGTGTGGCGGAAGGTCTGGGGCATGACCTGAGCTTGAAAATCGTCACCTGCCTTTGCTTCCACTGTGAGGCAGGTGCCGTTGACTGCAACGCTCTCCCCAAACTCCAGCTGGGGGGTAAAGCTAGCTTGGATCTGCAGCGTGATTGCTTCAACGCCCTTTTTGATCCCCCGGACCACCCCGATTTCTTCCACTATGCCTGTAAACACCCTCTCACCTCCGGATAAAGGGTTAACAAGAGATCTATTCCTATTTGCCGGCTGGATTCCAGGCGAAATCTGGGACACTCTTCCAGGTTGTCCCATCCTGGGCCGCCGATAGCGCCTGGCGCCGCCTGGCCCCCTATCACCATCGGGGCAACAAAAAGGTAGAATTTGTCTACTAGCCCTTGGGAAAGCATGCTTCCTGCCAGAGCAGCGCCCCCTTCTACTAAAACGTCTGTGATCCCTTCTTCGAAAAGGGCAGCGCTAAGGGCATTAAGATCCACTTTCCCTTCCTTTCGCGGCAGAAGCAGAACCTGGGCTCCTCGCCTTTTGAGGCCTTCCACCCGGCTCCATGGCGCGCCTTCTCCTGCTGCCACGATCACAGGAGAGGCCACAGTCCAAAGTCTCGCCTCAAGAGAAAGGCTTGCTTCTGTGTCCACGATGATCCGAATGGGATCGTGTCCTTCAGGCAGCCTCGTGTTGAGGAGAGGGTCATCTGCCCGCACAGTGCCGCTTCCCACCATAATGGCCTGGCTGCGGTCCCGGAGCTGGTGGACCCATTCCCTTGCCTTTTTGCCTGTGATCCAGCGGGAAGCGCCTGTTTTGGTGGCTATTTTCCCATCGAGGCTTTGGGCCAGCTTCAGCGTGAAATGGGGACGCCTCTTTTCCATGGCGTGGAAGAAAACTTCGTTCTGCTGTCTTGCCTCGTGGGAAAGCACCCCCACTTCCACCTCAAGACCTGATTGCTTCAGCCTTTCGAGGCCGCGACCGCAGACGCAGGGGTTAGGATCGGCTGTCGCCACCACAACCCTGGCAACTCCTGCGCTGAGAATTGCCTCTGTGCAGGGAGGAGTACGGCCTGTATGGCAGCAGGGCTCCAAGGTCACGTACAAGGTTGCTCCCCGGGCCCTTTCCCCAGCAGCCGCAAGAGCATATACTTCAGCGTGGCTTTCGCCTGCTTTGGGGTGATAGCCCTCGCCTACAATTTCCCCGTCTTTGACAACCACAGCTCCCACAAAGGGATTGGGCCACGGCCGGCCCCTGCGGGCCAATTCCAGCGCCCTTTCCATGTACTTTTTGTCCTGCATTTATTCACCACCAAAGAAAAAAATCCCCTCTTCGGGGATTTGGAAACAAAAAAGCGCATTGCTTCTCCCATCCAGACTTTAACTGTCGGCTCTGGAATTTCACCAGATCAGCTCAGAGAGCTCGCGGGCTATACCGCCGGTTCGGACTTACACCGACCCCGAAGCAATTATTGTTGTTAATATTTTACTCTTCTCTGCAGCAAAAAGCAAGGATCAGTTCCCTGCTTTTTGCTGCTTGATGCCTTTTCTTGCCAACTGGTCTGCCCTGTTGTTGCCAGGGTTTCCGCTGTGGCCTTTCACCTTGATCCAGGTTATATTGTGAGGTGCAGCAACTGCCAACAGCTCCTGCCAGAGCTCTTTGTTCTTCACCTGACCTTTGTTTTGGGTCAGCCAGCCGTTCCGCTGCCAGTTGATGAGCCATCCTTCGCTAAATGCCCGGATGAGGTAGGCGCTGTCGCTGTACAGCTTCACCTGGCAGGGAACCCGCAGAGCCTTGAGGCCCTCGATGGCAGCTGTGATCTCCATCCTTTGGTTGGTTGTATAAGGTTCGCCGCCATAGAGTTCTTTTTTGTGGCCGCCTGCATACAGCACAGCGCCCCAGCCTCCTGGCCCTGGATTGCCAGAGCAGGCACCGTCTGTGTAGATTTCAACTTCCCGCATGGCTACTGTCTTTTCTTGAAGAACTCCATTGCAACCTCTGGGAAGAGGAGGTATGTCAGCACATCTTCATCCCGCTGCAGATATTGCTTGATCTCAGACCGAGCCTTCTCCACTGCAGGCTCAAGGAGCTCTGCAGGCCTTACTGTGAGAGGCTCCTCACCTGGCTCGAGGATCTGCGCTTTCAGCTCTTCTGAGATGGGAGCTGGAGGCCTGCCGTAGTAGCCTTTGACGTAATCGCGAATCTCTTTAGACTTGACCTTATACCGCCCTGTGAGCACGTTGAAGACAGCCTGTGTCCCGACGATCTGGCTCATGGGTGTCACCAGCGGCGGATAGCCGAGATCTTCCCGGACTCTGGGGATTTCAGCTAATACTTCTGGCAATTTATCCAGCATACCCTGCTGTTTCAGCTGGTTTCTGAGGTTTGAAAGCATTCCGCCAGGCACCTGATATACCAAGACATCTGTGTCCATACTCACAGGTGCAGCGACATCACTGTAACCGTTTTGCCAGCTGCGAACTTCTTCAGCGACACCAGAGAGTTTTTTCAGATCGATCCCTGTCTTATAGCCTAGCTCTTCTAGTGCCACTACCATGGTTTCTGTGGCAGGCTGCGAGGTGCCGAAGGCCAGTGGAGAGAGAGCGGTGTCGATAATGGCAGCGCCTGCCTCCACCCCTTTCAGGTAAGCCATACCTGCCATGCCGCTTGTGTAGTGGCTGTGCAGCTCTACTGGCAGCCCAACTTCGCTGTTCATTTTGCTCACCAGCTCATATGCAACTTTGGGAGTTAAGAGTCCTGCCATATCTTTGATGCAGATAGAGTCTGCACCCTTGTTTTTCAATTCCAGTGCAGTCTGCACGAAGCTTTCCACATTGTGGACTGGGCTTGTTGTATAGACAACACATGCCTGTACATGGGCGCCTGCTTCTTTGGCAGCCTGCATTGCCACTTCCATGTTCCGAACGTCATTGAGGGCGTCGAAGATCCGCATGATCTTGATGCCGTTTTCCACAGATTTCTTCACAAAATATTCCACAACGTCATCAGGATAGTGGCGGTAACCCAAAAGGTTCTGCCCGCGCAGAAGCATCTGCAGGGGCGTGTTTTTAAAATAAGCCCGCAGTTTTGCAAGCCTGCTCCAAGGGTCTTCATTTAAAAAGCGCAAAGAGGCATCGAAAGTTGCTCCTCCCCAAGCCTCAATTGCGTGGTAGCCAGCCTCATCCATGGGCTCTGCAACCTTAAGCATGTCCCCAGTATTCATGCGGGTCGCCCATAGTGACTGGTGAGCATCACGAAGCAGTGTTTCGGTAATCCCGACCTTCATCTTATGACCTCCCTAACCTAACGTAGCCAAAAGGATACCCGCTGCAATAGCGGAGCCTATTACACCTGCAACATTGGGACCCATGGCGTGCATTAAGAGCCAGTTGCTTGGATTCTCTTCCTGCCCCACCTTATGGGCAACCCGGGCAGCCATAGGCACAGCTGACACTCCAGCAGCACCGATTAAAGGATTCACTTTGCCGCCAGTTAATTTATACATCAGCTTGCCGAAAAGAACGCCGCCTGCAGTGCTGAAAGAGAAAGCAATAAGGCCCAGCACGATGATCTTCAGGGTGCCTGTGCTCAAAAAAATCTCTGCATTGGCAGTAGCGCCAACTGTGGCTCCCAAAAAGATCGTGACAATATTAATGAGCTCGTTTTGAGCTGTCTTGAAAAGCCTTTCTGTGACTCCGGACTCCCGAAAGAGATTGCCAAGCATCAAACAGCCGATCAGAGCTGCTGCTGAAGGAACCAAAAGCACACCCAGCAGTGTCACTACTATTGGAAAGACAATGCGCTCGGTTTTGCTCACAGGCCGCAGCTGCTCCATAACCACGCTGCGCTCTTTCTTTGTGGTTAGAGCTCGCATGATAGGCGGCTGAATGATAGGTACCAACGCCATATAAGAATATGCTGCAACAGCAATTGGTGCTAACAGCTCTGGCGCCAATTTCGATGCCAGGAAAATGGCAGTAGGTCCATCTGCGCCGCCAATGATGCCGATGGAACCGGCCTGAGGCATGGTAAAGCCGAGGAGGATGGCGCCTAAGAAGGTAACGAAGATGCCAAGTTGGGCTGCAGCTCCCAAAAGCAAGCTTTTAGGATTTGCAATTAAGGGGCCGAAGTCTGTCAAGGCTCCCACGCCCAAAAAAATCAAGGGTGGGTAGATGCCCAGCTTCACACCTTGATAGAGCCAATAAAGAAGTCCGCCTTCTTCCATCAAATTGGCAAAGGGAAGATTGGCGAGCAGCATTCCAAAACCGATGGGAATCAAAAGCAAAGGTTCGTACTCTTTTTTTACTGCCAGGTAAATCAAAACAAAGCTGATTATATACATTACACAGTGCTGCCAGGTGACTCCAGTGAAGCCTGTGGATCGGAAAAAATCTATAAACTGCTGCCACATTTTGTATCCCTCGCTATTCCAACTCGACCAGCGGGTCACCAGTTGAGACAGTCTGCCCTGGCGTCACCAGCACTGCCTTCACCACACCAGCACGGGGTGAAGGAACTTCATTTTCAAGCTTCAGTGCCTCCAGCGTCGCAAGCACTGTCCCCGCCTCCACTTTATCTCCTACATTTACCTTTACAGAAAGAATAGTGCCAGCAAGTGGCGCTTTAACTGCTTCGCCGCCTGAAGTAGCTGGCTGCTGAACCTCTGGTGCTTCTGCTTTCACCTCTACAGGTTCTGCTGCAGCTTCTTGAGGTTGTCCGCCTACTTCCTCCACTGAAACCTCGTATTTTTTGTCTTTCACTGTGACGATGAATTTTCTCATCTTTGCATCCTCCTCTATATTCTTTTAATATCAATAGCCCTAATCCGCTCTGGAGGGATTACTGCTGAAATCGCAGCTGTTACCACTGCAATTTCCTCAGATTCAGCTCCTGCTTCAATATTTGAGCCTTTTTCCAAAAATCTTGACATAAGATCAACCACCAAAGAAAGCCCCCAGAGGGCTAAGAGCACTATTCCTATCCCTAGCACAGTTATTTGTAGCCCTTGTACAAACGCTGACATGCCTTTTTCACCTCCTACATCTTCTTTATGATAGCTGTCGTGCCAAAAGATGTCAAGTTGGAAAGAAAAATTTGGAAACATCGGTAAATTGCCCCGATTTTAGGCTTAAACGGGCTGAGAATGGGTGCCACAAGTGATTATAGATTAATTTTGAGGGTACATCAGCTGAAGAGGGTGCACAGAAGGCTATGTTTTCAAGGAAGAGAACCATGTTCACTTCTTGTCTTCTGAAATGTTGAGCAAAACCTTGATTGGAGCTCCTACACCCAGCAAAGAAAAAACCAACAGCAGCCAGGGTGTGGTGCCTAACAAATCGTCTAGAAATCTTCCCAGCAGGACGCCTGCCGCTACCGATGCTGCCATAGTTATTCCTACATGGGAGAGAAGGGCCAGGATGCGCAGCGTTCTGCTTATGGTTGATAGTTTTTCCTTATTGTGCTTGTCCATAGCTCCTCCCCGCTTCAGACATGATGCCTGAATGAAACATTCCGTGTAAACATTTCACGCTCGCTCGGTTTTGAAAAAGATTAAGGCATGAGGTATCGATACATCATGATATAGTGGCAGATGCTCCCGCCTAAAACCAAAACGTGGAACAGTTCATGGAAGCCAAATCCTTTTAAATTTGGCCATTTCAGGCCGTAGATGACAGCGCCTGAGCTGTAAAACAGGCCGCCGCCGAAAAGCAGACCAACCCCTGCACTAGATACCGCCTGGCTGAAGGGTACGATCGCAATACAGATAAGCCAGCCCATAACTGCATAGATTATTGTTGAAAGCCACCTGGGCGCGGATAGCCAGACTGCCTTCATCACGAGCCCGGCGATGGTCAGGCCCCAGATACTGCCGAACAGGCTCCAGCCCAAGGGGCCCCGCAGGGCAAGAAGGCAGATGGGAGTGTACGAGCCAGCAATCAAAACGAAGATCATCATGTGATCGATTTTCCTCAGCAGTTTTTCCCAACGTTTGCTGGTGATCACTGCGTGATAAACTGTACTTGCCGTATAAAGCAGGATTAAACTCACTCCAAAGGTGGTCAGGGACACCACGTGCCAAATGGAGTAGCCAGTTGCCTTGATTATCAAAAACACTAATCCTGCGACGCTCATTAAGGCTCCCCCGAAATGGGTCAGGGCACTGACGGGATCTTTGATTTTAAATTTCACTTTCTCTATCTCCTTTTTTGCGAAACAACTGCTTTTTAGTCAGTGCACCCGCTGTTCACATCCCAACGGCAGTTTTTTCACACGTTTTCCTAATTATATTGCAAGACGCTGCAATTTACAACCTGCCCAGCCTCCTTTTTCTCATCTGCACTTGTAACCTGCTGCAAGCTATATTATAATTATTCCAAAGGGGGAGGATTTCTGTGAAAAAAAGTTTAGGTTGGCTCATTGGCATTCTTGTTGTCGTCTTGATTCTTTTCACTGCCTTCATCAGCATCAGCAACAATTTCATCCGAAAAGAGGAAGCAGTAAACAACAGCTGGGCTGAAGTGGACAATCAGCTGCAGCGCAGAAGCGACTTGATCCCAAATCTCGTAGAAACTGTGAAGGGTTATACAAAGCACGAGCAAGCTGCTATTGAAGCGGTTGCAGAAGCTCGCAGCAGGCTTGCCGGTGCAGCAACTCCAGAAGCGAAAATGGAAGCAAACAACCAGCTGGATCAGGCTCTCTCAAGATTACTTGTGGTTGTAGAGAATTACCCGGATCTGAAAGCAAGCGAGCAGTTCACTAATCTTCAGTATGAGCTGGCTGGCAGCGAAAACCGCCTTGCTGTTGCTCGCAAAAGATATAATGACGCTGTCCGGGAGTACAACGTTGCCATTCGCGTTTTCCCCGGCAGCATAGTCGCCTCCATCAAAGGACTTACAGCCAAACAAATGTGGGAAGCAAGTCCTGAAGCTCGCCAAACACCGAAGGTTGAATTCTAAACGAAGGAGCTAGATGTTGTGCGTAAATACTTGTGGTTACTGATCGTTCTGCTCTTGCTGCAATTTGCTTTCGCAAATGAGCTGCCTAAACGGGAAAAGCTTTTCAATGACTATGCCAAACTTCTCTCTGCAGTAGAAGAAGAGCAAATCGAACAGCAGCTTCACACCCTGTGGAAGGAAACTGGAGCCACGATGGTAGTGGCAACTGTACCCTCTTTAGGAGAGCGAACAATTGAAGAGTATGCTGTGGAACTTTTCGAAGCCTGGGGCATTGGCACCAAAGAAGAAGAGCGGGGACTTCTCCTTTTGATTGCACCAAACGAGAGAGAAGTGCGCATTGAAGTGGGTTACGGCCTTGAGGGGGATATTCCAGATGCCTTTGCAGGGAAGCTCATCAGCCAGATCGCTGCCCCCGCTTTCCAGCACGGCGCATACGCCCAGGGGATCAAGGAAATCATCAGACAGGTTTCCATCAAACTAGGCGGCAGTTCTGAGGCCAGCACAAAAGAGAAGAAAGTCGATTACTGGGAGTTAATCTTCTGGCTCATTGTGGCCATCCTCATCATCTCTTCCTGGCCCAGGAAAGGACGAGGCACCAAAGACGGCCCGAAAAACAAAACTGGCGTTCCGCCTTTTTGGATTGGCGGTGGCCCTCGCTCCGGTCCGGGTGGCTTTGGCGGCGGCCGCGGAGGTTTCGGAGGCGGTGGCGGCTTTGGTGGTGGAAACTTCGGTGGCGGCGGTTCCGGTGGCGGCGGCGCCAGCGGCAAATGGTAGCAGAAAAAGCACTCACATTTGTGGGTGCTTTTTTTATACAATCAGGAGGATTGCACCATAGCTTCCAACCTTTTAAGCTTCGAGCAATTCATAAAAATCCTTCTCGCTAATGATAGCTATTTTGCAGCCTGCTTCATTATACCTTTCGGCCTTCAGAAGTTTGGATGATTTCTCGCCTCGGATCAGCCTGTTACCTTCAAAGGAACCAACTACCAGAAAATCTGTCCTTTTGGTTATACCATTGGCGCATTTCCCGCCGAGATTTTCCACCTCCTGCATTGCCCGCCTGCGGGACATCTTTTTGAGTTCTCCGGTAAAAACAACTAATCGGTTGTAGAGGGGATGAGCAGGATTGCATTTTTTCCTCTGCTGCGCATCCCTCTTCCTGAGGATTTCGTTATATTTCCTCTGCAGGCGACTGCGGTCTCTGACAAACTTATCCAGACTGGAAAACTCTGCCCTTACTATTTCCTCTAACTTCAGAAAACACTGATGGGTTGCTTCACAATCTTTCAGAGCGCGGTGCATAATGCGGCAGTCGAGATCAAAAAACCTGCTCACCGTCTCCAGCTTATGATTCGGCAGGTGCGGGAGGAGGTATCGCGCAAAATAAAGGCAGTCGACAAAATCGTTTGAGAGGGGGCAATCCAATATTTCCGAAAAGCTGTGGTATAAAAAATTTACGTCAAAGGCAACATTGTACCCGACCAAAATATGATTGCCAATAAAGCTTTTGAAAGACGGAAGCACCTCTTCAAGTTTAGGGGCGCATCTGACCATCTCATCGGTTATTCCTGTTAAGTTCGTAATAAAAGGAGCTATCTCTACTGAAGGCTTGATCAGGGACTGGAACTTTCCCACAATTTTCCTGCTTTCTACCTTCAGCGCAGCGATCTCAATTATCTCGTCCCTGCCTGGCTTGAACCCAGTGGTTTCCAGATCAAGGACGACATAAGACTGGGGAAAGGCTAATAAGCTCTCCCCTTTCAAGCTTCTAGTTGTTTTTTGAGATTGTGGATAGCATGTGTCTTGGTCCAAAGCAACTTTCAATTGCAAGCCCCCCTTTTCAAGATAAAGACAGTGAGCAACAACTCCATACCTGAAGCTGCGGAAACGCTTTTTCATTGCTGGCTGCAAATGCAAGACAAAATTCATTCGGGTTTTTGTGCTTCGACTCTGGCTCCACCCGAGTAAACGCAACTGCATGAGCGTCTGTCTCAAGAACTTTATTTGACCTTCCATCGCAAAATATTACCTGTCCGTAATAATTAAAAAGTGCTCTTTCTGCACCCAAACACAAGACCTGACACTGCCTGGTGTTTTCCTTCTTCTCGAAATCTCGCTGCCATCCCAATTTACCATCTGAATAGTAGAGCAGGCGCAGTCTGTCCTTTTCCTCAATCAGCTCCACCCTATCTCCTCTCCACTCGTCGCAAGCCATAACCTCCTGCTTTACTTGCGAAACCTCGAAGTTATCGCAAGTCAGGCGCCAAAGCTTCCCAGATGAGCCATGCAGCCAAAGGTATTTGCCATCTGCTGTTAACCTCTTCATTCTTTCAGGCAGCTGAAGCAATTTAAGAGGAGACTTCTTGGCACTGGCCTGCCAGAGGGTATCGCAGGCTGCAATCCATACGCCCCCACCTTGTCTAGGTGCTAAGCAGTCTATCTGCAGGGGAAGTTCATCTCCCTCTTTTCCCTTTCTGCCTGCTTTTTGCCTGACGAACCGCCAAGGATCTTTCGGATCAACCCTCAGGATAGTTTTCCCCCATGCCAGCCAAATGCCGTCTGTGGAAAGAGCAAGGCTATTGACAGGTTCGCCAAGATGAAGGGTTCCCCACACACATTCCAAAGCAGGTTCTGCTTCCCAAACGTAACCGTCTTCTGTTGCTACAAGAAAACGATCCCTATTTAGGCAAACCAGCCCATGGGCTAAAAGTTGTCCCTCTCCCACAAAACATTTTGCCAGGCAAGTTAAGCTGCCTTCTTGCAGCTTATTTTCTTTTGTCACCATGAATAGTTCCCGCAGCGGCTTATTCCAACGCCAAGAGCCCTCTTCTGTTAATCCTCGTTTTTCGTGATCAAGGGTGTGAACTTTTAGGCTATTTGAGCTGAGATCCACCACTCGCGACACGCGGGAGCTGTCTCGCGCTGCGGAGCTGTGCACTCCTGTATTGAAAAAATACGTGCCGTAGCGAAAAGAAGCAGTGTCTGGCAGGCCGTGACCCAGATGATAGTGAGCCGAAAACCAGCAGACAATCTCCGGAAAGGATTTGATGAGCTCCAGCCACCTGAGAGGGTTGTGGTTTTGATCCAAATAAGCGTTTGTTGCCCGCACGTGAACAGAGGGCACAGTTCTCAATCCACACCCTACCGGAGGAGCATGGGAAAAGAAAATGGCAGGTACCCCTGGGCGCTCTTTTAATTTTGCAACCACCCAGTTGAACTGCGCATCTGAAATAAAAACCTCCTGCACCTGATAGCAGATTTCCGGCTTTTGATAGTCAGTGCTCAGGAAAAAGAGGCGGAATTCTTCTTTCTCCACCGCTCCGTACGGTTTGTCCAAATTAAACAGCGCTAATAATCGATTTGTCATAGTGCCAGGAGCCTGCGGCCCACCGCCTGATTCTCTCTGCAAATCGTGATTGCCTAAAATAGGGCGAATTGGGGCGCCGACAGTTTTCAAAAAAGCGTACGCTTCTTCCAGTCCGGCAGGGGACCCGATCTTGTCGCCTGAACCAAAGTCGCCGAGAGGAACAACCAGATCCGGCCTGCAATTAGACACATCTTCTACCGCTCTTTTGGTTTCTGCATAATCCTTAATATGAAAATCTCCTAAAACAACGATTCGAAAAGATTCGCTCATTTCCATTATGCTCTCTTTCACCTAAACAATTATTGCTTCTAGAATGCAGATCAATAAGTTCCATCAACAATGGCACCCTGTGATTTCAAGGTTTTCCGCAGAAGGCTGACATCCAGCTGCCTTACATCCTCCAAATTGCTTGCAGCCAGCATTGACGCAGCTGTGCCTGCAGCCTGGCCCATGGCCAAGCAGCCCCCGATTACCCGGGCAGAGCCCAGTGCTTCCCTGTCAGCAGAAAAGCACCTGCCAGCTACTAACACATTTTTCAATCCTTTCGGGATCAGACAGCGAAATGGAATATCATAGGACCCGCCATTTGCAATGGGGATGCGGATCTGTTTGGTTCCTTCTTGATGAATGTCGATGTGGTGGCAGCCTTTAGCTACACCGTCGCTGAACTTTCGGCCTGATCTTGCATCTTCGCCAGTGAGGACGTACTCGCCGATAATTCGCCTGGTCTCCCGGATGCCGATCCTCTGTCCTACTGCAGACAGCTGGGCATTTTCAAATCCAGGCACATTATTTTTCAGAAATTTCACGCTCTGCCTCACTTGCGCCAGCAGCTCCACCATGGTTCCACTTAAGGCTTTGGTATCCAATCCGCTTACATGCGCCACCCTGGTGCAGTTGATGCATACTTCTTTCCGCTGGTTGGAAGTGGGCTGAATCATAATCAGAGCGGTGGGAAACATTTCCCCTCTTTCAATTGCCTTGCGCAGCAGGGGACCATCCCCTTTGAAGAAAACCGTTGGCTGACCCTGCTTATACAACTCCTCTGCAATTTCCTCGTCTGTCCGGCCGCCGCGGATCTCGTCGCTCTCGCCAAGGGCAACATGCTCAGGATGTTCCTTCACAAATCTCAGTAAGGGTTCGGCCTCCACCCCGCTCATTCTAAACATCATGGATACAGGCTGCAGATCCCCATTCGGCGAACCTACCTCATACAGTGCTCCGCACATGGCACACAGATCCCCATCTCCGGAACAATCGATGAAGCAGTCTGCTTCTACTTTGGATTTGCCGCTCTTGTTATGGATAATCAGCTCCTTGACAGCCCCGTCCTCTACCACAGCCTGTTCAGCAACAGTGTGCAATAAGAAATCCACTCCATATTTGTTGAGCACATTCACAACAGCAAACTGCATAACTACAGGATCATAGCACAGATAGCGGATCAGCCGCCAGTCGTTGAATGCACCTACGAAACCGTCCATCCTCTTCAGCTCTTCTATGAGCTCCGTTAAAATTCCGCCAACGATCCACTGGCCTCTGGCGTTAATGGCGCCGTCTATGGTCATTCCTGTGAGCAGTTCCCCGCCGAGGTTGGGACCTGCTTCAACAAGCAGTGTGCGGGCACCTTCTTTAGCAGCACTTGCCGCTGCTGCAATGCCAGCACTGCCTCCCCCAACAACTACAGCATCATATTTCAACACAGAACTTTCCTCCTCTAAGAGCCTCTCTGCTTTTTTCGTTCCTCGGAAAACAGCTCAATCTCTTTGCCTGCAGTCAGAAGATGTTTTTAAATACTTATCTTTTCAGACGGTTCAGGAAACTGAAGGTGCTTTTCTCCTCTTATCCATATTCTACAGCAGAGCAGGCTATTCCTTTTCAAGCCCTCAAGGTGATTAACCCTGAGGGGAACCAAGTGCATGGTTCCCCTCAGTAAGCACGTGCTTAATACTTAAAAAACAAACTGCACAAGCAGCATATAAGCCACAGTTCCCCCTGCTATGGAAAGGAGGATCTGCCTTTTCCAAAAGTGGAGGCCTGCCACGATGGATACTGCAAGCAGTTCTGGAATGCCGCGACTTGGTCCAAGCACATTAACATCCTTCAGGGAGTAGATTACAAGCATCCCGATCACTGCCGGCGGCAGCACTCTGCCAAGATACTGGATAAATGGTGGCGTGGGCCTGTTTGCTGGAAAAAGGATGAAGGGCAAAAACCGGGTGAGCACTGTCCCCAATACTATCATGCCTATGGTGATAATCTGCTGATTTAACGTCAATTGGATTCTCCTGCCTTCTCCAAAGGTTTTTTGAGCAGCATAAGGGCAGCCAAAAGCAAACACATGGAGGGAATGATGAAATTCGAGCCCCCAAAGATGATTAGACAAAGAAGGGACAAACCCAGCCCCAACAGAGAGCTGTAGTGGGTTTCCTCCTTCATCCACTGTTCAAGGAAAATCACAACAAACAGTGCTGTCATTACAAACTCAAGCCCTGTGGTGTCAAACTGGATCAGCGAGCCGAACAGGCCGCCTATTGTCGAAGCGACTACCCAATAAATCTGATTCAGCAGGGTCACAAAGAACATGAACCAGCCTCTGTCCACATCAGGCGGAACGTCTGCTGTGCAGTTGATGGAAAAGGTTTCGTCGCACATCCCGAAAATAAGATAATACCTTTTCAGTCCAGGCACGTTGTATTTGTCCAGCATGGACAGGCCGTAGAAAAGGTGTCTGGCATTGATCATCAAGGTAAGCATGAATGCTTTCAAAGGCTCGAAAGGCCCAAGGAGCAGCCCCACAGCCACAAACTGCATGGAGCCTGCGAAAACCGTCAGGCTCATCAAAAGAGGGAACCAAAAATCAAAGCCCGATACGTTCATATAAATGCCGTAGGCCATTCCCAAAAACATAAAGCCTGCCAAAATAGGTATGGTTCTGGGAAAGGCTGCTCTGAAAGCTTTTCTGATTACTTTTTCCTGCATGTCCTCCACTCTTTCTGGTACTGAAATCTACTAAGAAAAGCACCTGCCGGGCAGGTGCTTTTCCTCTACTCCTCGAATACCCCGCCTGTGTTGGCGGATGTGACAAGCTTTGCGTAGCGGGCGAGATAACCGGTTTTGATCTTGGGCTCCTTAGGCTTATAGGCTTCGCGCCTTCTAGCAAGCTCTTCATCTGAAACAAGAAGCTCTAGTTTCTTGTTGGGAATGTCGATCTCGATGAGATCTCCTTCCTGCACCAGAGCAATGGGACCGCCCCTTGCTGCCTCAGGGGAGACGTGGCCGATAGCAGCGCCGCGGGTGGCGCCAGAAAAACGGCCGTCTGTAATCAGGGCCACATCTTTGTCAAGGCCCATTCCCACAACTGCAGATGTGGGCTGGAGCATCTCCCGCATCCCAGGACCCCCTTTGGGGCCTTCATTGCGGATCACGATCACATCGCCTTTGTTTATTTTGTGGCCCAAAATCGCCTCAACAGCTGCTTCTTCAGATTCAAACACTCTCGCCGGACCCTTGTGGGTAAGCATCTCTTCTGCCACTGCAGACTGCTTGACAATCGCACCGTCGGGAGCCAAGTTCCCCCAGAGGACTGCAAGGCCCCCTTCTGGGTGGTATGCGTTCTCCACAGAGCGGATCACCTCAGGATTGAGGTTGCGGCTCTCTGCTGCGATCTGGCCGATGGTCAAGCCGCTGACAGTCTTCTCCTCGAGGTTAAGGAGATTCGCTTTCGCAAGCTCTCCTAAAACAGCAGGAATGCCTCCTGCCTGATCCAGATCGATTATGTGGTATTCTCCTCCTGGCCTGAGGGAACAAATATGCGGAGTTTTTTTGCTGATCTCGTTGATCAGGTTCAGGTCGATTTTAATGCCTGCTGCATGGGCGATGGCAGGCAGATGCAAGGCAGTGTTTGTGGAGCAGCCTAGAGCCATATCAACAGTCAAAGCGTTGATAAAGGCTTTCTCAGTTAAGATCTGGGAAGGCCGGATCTGTTCTCGCCACAGCTCCATAATCCTCATGCCTGCTTTTTTGGCCAGCCTGATCCTGGCAGCGTAGGCAGCCGGAACTGTGCCGTTGCCGGGCAGGGCCAAGCCCAAAACTTCGGACAGGCAGTTCATGGAGTTGGCAGTGAACATCCCGGAACAGGAACCGCAGCCTGGGCAGGCTGTATCTTCCAGTTCAGCCAGCTCCTCGCAGCTCAAAGTGCCTGCGCTCACTGCCCCTACACCCTCAAAGAGGGTGTTGAGATCTGTAGCCTGGCCGCGGTAGCTTCCCGGCAGCATTGGACCGCCACTGATCACTATCGCAGGCAGATCAAGCCTTGCTGCTGCCATCAGCATCCCAGGGACAATTTTGTCGCAGTTGGGAATCAGCACTAATGCGTCTAGCGCATGTGCCTTGGCCATGATTTCGATGGAGTCAGCTATCAGTTCCCTGCTGGCCAGAGAATAGTGCATCCCCTCATGGCCCATGGCAATGCCGTCGCAGACGCCGATGGTGCCGAATTCAATTGGGGTGCCCCCAGCCATTCTGATTCCTGCCTGGACAGCTTCGCTGATCTTGTCCAGGTGAATGTGGCCTGGGATAATGGTGTTTGCTGCGTTGGCGATACCGATTAGCGGTCGCGCCAACTCCTCATCTGTATAACCCATGGCTTTAAAAAGGGAACGGTGGGGTGCCCGCTCTATTCCCTTTTTCGCTCTGTCGCTGATCATTTTGCCACCCCCAATAAATATTAGACAATTAAAGATCTATTCGCCTCTACTGCTGCTTTTCCTGCCGGCCGGCAAGGATCTTTTGGGCTCTTGCCAGCTGCTTTGCCACCTGCCTCGGGGCAGTTCCCCCAAGGTGGTCCCGCAGCTCGACGCTGGCCTCAGGGGAAAGTAAACCGAGGGCTTCTCCATCGAAAAGGGGAGAAAAGCTTGCCAGTTCCTCGAGGCTCAGTTCCTCCAGCTGTTTTCCGTTTTGGATGCAGTGGTAAACCAGTTTTCCCAAGACTTCATGTGCTTGCCTGAAGGGCAGGCCCCGCTTGGCCAGGAAATCTGCGAGATCCGTGGCTAGGGCAAATCCCCCTGCTGCTTTTCGTGTTGTCTCAGGCCGCAGCTTCATGGTGGAAATCATTGGCGCCATGATCTCCAAACACCCTTTGAGGGTGTCTACGGCATCGAAAACGCTCTCTTTATCTTCCTGCATGTCTTTGTTGTAGGCAAGGGGCAGGCCTTTGAGGACTGTGAGGAGGGCTACCAAATCTCCGAATACCCGTCCGGTCTTGCCCCGGACAAGCTCTGCCACGTCAGGGTTCTTCTTTTGGGGCATAATGCTGGAGCCTGTGCTGAAGCTGTCTGAAAGCTCAACAAATCCAAACTCCTGGGAGGACCAGATCACTATCTCCTCCCCAAGGCGGCTCAGGTGGACCATGATCAGAGATGCAGCAGCCAAAAACTCCACTGCAAAGTCCCTGTCGCTTACTGCATCCAAACTGTTTTGGGCAATTTGAGAAAAGCCTAAAAGCTCTGCAACCCGCTCTCTGTCTATAGGGAATGTAGTGCCTGCAAGAGCCCCTGCGCCGAGGGGCAGCACGTCTGTACGCTTGTAGCAGTCTGAAAGGCGCTCGTAGTCCCGCTGGAACATCTCAAAATAGGCCAGCATGTGGTGGGCAAAGAGCACCGGCTGTGCCCGCTGCAGGTGTGTATAACCCGGCATCACCACATCCTGGTTGCTTTCTGCCTGTTCCAAAAGAGCCCTCTGCAGTTCAGTCAGAAGCTCCTGCAGGGCTTCTATTTCCCGCTTCAGGTACATCCGCAGGTCCAGTGCCACCTGATCGTTGCGGCTGCGGCCTGTGTGGAGCTTCCTGCCTGGGTCTCCGATCTGCTCTGTGAGGAGCTTTTCGATGTTCATGTGGATATCTTCTGCTGCAGGATCAAATTCCACTTTGCCTGCTTCTATGTCTGCGAGGATCTCCTCTAAGCCCTGGCAAATGGCCTCAGCCTCTTCTTTGGAAATAATGCCGCATTCGCCGAGCATGGTAGCGTGGGCAATGCTGCCTGCAATGTCCTCTCTGTACAGGCGGCGATCAAAATGGATGGACGAATGGAAATCGTCCATCCGTCCATCGGTTTCCTCTTGAAACCTACCACCCCAAAGCTTCACTCTTAGTCCTCCTTGTCCACCATGGCTTCCACCCACAGGGGGAGGCCCAGCAGCTTGATGAAGCCCTCTGAATCTTTTTGATCGTAAACCTGGTCCTCACCGAAGGTGGCCAGATCCTCCCGGTAGAGGCTGCGCTTGGCTTTCCGGCCTGCCACAGTGCAGTTGCCTTTGTACAGCTTCATCCGCACGGTTCCAGTGACGTTCTTCTGGGTTTCATCCACAAAGGCATCTAAAGCTCTGCGGAGGGTGGTAAACCAGAAGCCGTTGTAAACCAGCTCTGCGTACTTGAGAGCAATCATTTCCTTGTAATGCAGGGTGAACCGGTCCAGGGTAAGCTGCTCCAGCTCCTGATGGGCTTTGAAGAGCACTGTACCGCCAGGGGTCTCATAGACGCCCCGGGACTTCATTCCCACCAACCTGTTCTCTACAATATCTGTGATCCCGACGCCGTTTTCACCAGCGATTTTGTTCAGCCTCTCAATGAGGGTAACTCCGTCCAGCTTTTCACCATCAAGTCCCACTGGAATTCCCTGTTCGAACATGATCTCCACATAAGTGGGGTTGTCCGGCGCCTTGTGAGGGGGTACTGTAAGCATATACAGATCGTCCTGGGGCTCGTTCCACGGGTCCTCAAGGTCTGCGCCCTCGTGACTCAAATGCCACAGGTTCCTGTCCATGCTGTAAGGCCGCTCTTTAGTTACAGGCACCTCGATCCCACGGGCCAGGGCATATTCGATTTCCTCTTCCCTGCTTTTGATCTCCCACTCCCGCCAGGGGGCAATGATCTTCACATCCGGCTTCAGAGCTCTGAAGGTGAGCTCAAAGCGGACCTGATCGTTTCCCTTTCCTGTGCAGCCGTGGCAGACAGCATCTGCCCCTTCTTTCTCTGCGATCTCGATGACCTTCTTGGCGATTAGGGGTCTGGCAATGGAAGTGCCCAAAAGGTACCTGCCTTCATAGATGGCGTTGGCTTTCAGCATGGGCCAGAGGTACTCTGTGACGAACTCTTCCCGCACATCTTCAATATACAGCTTGCTGGCTCCGCTTTTCTTGGCCTTCTCGTGCAGGGGCTCCAGCTCTTCTCCCTGGCCAACGTCCACAGCCACTGCTATAACTTCGCAGTCGTACTTTTCCTTAAGCCAGGGGATGATAATTGAAGTGTCCAGTCCTCCGGAATATGCCAATACAACTTTGTTTACCTTCATTTTCTTTCTCCTTTCATTATCAGTGCCATAATTGCCTTTTGCACGTGCAGCCTGTTCTCTGCCTCGTCAAAGATGGCGCTGTGAGATCCTTCCATCACTTCATCTGTGATCTCCTCGCCTCTGTGGGCAGGGAGGCAGTGGAGCACTATGGCATCTGCTGCAGCCACATCTAGCAGCTCCTGATTGATCTGATAGCCGCAGAAAGCTTTCTGCCGCTCCTTTTGTTCCTCTTCCTGGCCCATGCTGGCCCACACATCTGTGTAAAGAACCTGGGCGTTGTGCACTGCTTCCTTTGGTTCCCGCACGATATCGATGCTGGCACCTGTCTTCTCTGCATCTTCCCTTGCCTTGGCCAGCACCCCAAGGTCCGGCTCATAGCCTTCGGGACACGCGATGACAAAATCTACGCCGAACTTTGCTGCACCGAACATGAGCGAGTGGGCCACATTGTTGCCGTCGCCGATGAAAGCAAGCTTTAAGCCTTCCAGCTTGCCGAAGCGCTCGTAGACTGTAAGATAATCTGCCAAAGCCTGGCATGGATGGAGGAGATCTGTCAGGCCGTTGATCACAGGAATGGTGCTGTAGCGGGCCAGCTCCTCTACGTCCTCGTGGGCGAAGGTTCTGATCATAATCCCGTCTAGATACCTGGACAGGACCCGGGCTGTATCAGCGATGGTTTCGCCCCTGCCCAACTGAATATCCTGCTGGTTTAAAAACAGCGCATACCCTCCCAGCTGAAACATGCCAACCTCGAAAGAAACTCTGGTTCTGGTGGAGGATTTGGCAAAGATCATGCCCAATGTTTTGCCTTCAAGGAGGGGAATGTTACGCTGTGCTTTTAGACTGCTGGCTAACCGCATAATGTGGAACAGCTCTTCTGTTGTGTAATCGTGGAGACTTAAAAAATCCCTTCCCCGAAAGCTCTCAGACAGTGGTGTTTCCAAAAGCAAGCTCACCTTGCGCAAAGAGGATCTCTCCTTCCCTAATTCACCTGCCGCAGTGTCTTCTTATAGTTTAGCAGAAAAAATTTCCTTTAGAAAGACCCCGGGGGCAGGAATTACACTGGAAATCTCGAATTCTTCGAAAAAAGAGGTGAGGTAAATGTATCTTCGCTGGTTAACCCGCACTGCGATTCTGCTGGCACTGACCATCGCTGTGCAGATGTTCGGCTGGCCTCAGCCTGTCACAGGGCCCCTGGTCAATGCCATGCTGCTTTTAGCCTGCATTTTCGCAGGTCCCAGCTCTGGTGCAGTAATAGGCCTGGCAACGCCCCTTCTGGCTTATGCCAGAGGGATTCTGGCACCGCCTTTGGCTCCTATGATCCCTGCAATCATGCTCAGCAATGCTGTCTTTGTCCTTCTGTTCTGGTTTGTGAAGAAGATGAACAGCCGCTGGGGAGAGTTTCTGGGACTTCTTGCCGCAGCTGTGGTTAAATTCCTCATCCTCGCTGCAGCAGTGAAGCTGGTAGCTCAGCTGCCTCCGCAAGTGGCACGTGCCATGCAGTGGCCGCAGCTGGTTACAGCCATCGCAGGAGGATTAATCGCTATTGCGGTAAGCAGGGCGCTTCCGCAGCTGAAAAAATAGGGGCAGGCATCCTGCCCCTTCCTTATTTGCAGCAAACGCTGAATGCCTCTTCCAAAATGGCCATTGCCTTGTCTACTTCATGCTCTGTGATTGTAAGGGGAGGAAGGAATCTGAGAACTTTCTCCCCTGCAGTGAGGATCAAAAGCCCCCGCTCCCTAGCAGCTGCAACAAATGGGGCAGCAGGAACAGATAGCTCCACCCCTAACAGCAGCCCCAGCCCCCGGACTTCTTGAACAGTCGGCCACTTCTCTTTCAGGGAGTTCAACTGCTTCTTGAAGTACTCTCCCACACGAGCTGCCTGCTGCACAAGTCCCTCTGAAATCACCTCGAAAGCAGTCAGTGCTGCTGCTGTGGCCAGCGGGTTGCCGCCGTAGGTTGAAGCGTGATCTCCTGGTGCGAAAGAACCCGCCACCTTGCTGCCTGCAAGCATGGCTCCGATGGGCACGCCGCTGCCCAACGCTTTCGCCAAAGTGAGTATATCGGGCTTCACCCCATAATGCTGACAGGCAAACATTTTCCCGGTCCTGCCGAAGCCTGTCTGCACTTCGTCGAAGATCAATAGCACGTTCTCTTTCTCTGTGAGGCGCCTTACAGCCTCGAGGTACCCAGCGGGAGCTGGATGGACCCCTCCTTCGCCCTGCAGGGGCTCTAACATCACAGCCAGGGTCTGAGGCCCTACTGCTTGCGTCAGAGCCTCTAAATCTCCGAAGGGAACCTCTCGAAAGCCCGGCACAAGCGGCATGAAGTCTTTTTGGTATTTGCTTTGGGCTGTGGCAGAAAGGGCTCCCATGGTACGGCCGTGGAAGGAGTGGGCAGCTACAATGATCTCAGTTGCACCGCTTTTATTGAGCTTTCCCCATTTGCGAGCGAGTTTGATGGCAGCTTCGTTGGCTTCCGCACCGCTGTTGCAGAAAAATGCCTTTTTCATCCCGCTTGCCAGGCATAGCTTTTGGGCGAGAAGGGCCTGGCTTGGAATGTGAAACAAATTGGAGCAGTGGATCAGCTCTTCCGCCTGCTTCTGTATCGCTGCCACGACCTTCGGGTGGCAGTGGCCCTGGCTGGCCACAGCAATGCCGCCGATGAAATCGAGATACTCGTTGCCGTCTGCGTCGTAAAGGTAGCAGCCCTCACCCCGGACTGCAGCTATGGGCAGCCGGCTGTAGGTGGGCAGCACGTATTCTTCAGTCAGGGCAATAATTTCTTCAGTTGTCATCTGCATCGCCTCCATCCGGGACCACCATGGTGCCGATTCCCTCATTTGTGAAAATCTCCAGCAAAATAGAGTGGAGCTTGCGGCCGTCGATGATGTGGGTTCTGCCTACCCCTGCCCTCAGCGCCCCGATGCAGGCTTCAACTTTCGGGATCATGCCCCTTGCGATCTTGCCCTCTGCGATGAGCTGGCGCGCTTTTCCAACAGTGAGAGAGGAGATCAAAGTTTCGGGCTTTTCAGGATCTTCATAGATGCCTTCCACATCTGTGAGCAGAATCAGCTTTGCTGCCTTGAGGGCTCCTGCCAATACACCGGCCACGAGATCTGCGTTGATGTTGTAGCTCGCTCCGTCCTCTCCCACCCCTACAGAGGATACCACCGGAATATATCCCTCGCGGTTGAGGATCTGCAGCAGACCTGGATTGATCAGCTCCACATCCCCAACAAAACCCAAATCCACCTGGGAGCTGTCGTGTTTTTTGGCTTGAATCAGGTTGGCATCTTTACCGTTTAAGCCAACTGCTTTGCCGCCATATCTGTTGAGCAGTGTTACCAGCTCTGTGTTGATCTTGCCCACAAGCACCATTTGGGCTATTTCCATGGTTTCGTCGTCTGTAACCCGCAGGCCGTTGACGAAGGTTGACTCTTTGCCCAGGCGTTTCATCATGCTGGAGATCTCGGGCCCTCCGCCGTGGACGATCACAGGATTGAGGCCGATGTATTTTAAAAGCACAAGATCCTGGCATACTGCCTCTTTCAGCTGCTGGTTGATCATGGCATTGCCGCCGTATTTCACCACAATGGTGGTGCCGTAGAATGTTCTGATATAAGGCAGGGCTTCGATTAGAATCCCTGCTTTATCTATACCTGTCATTTTCATTCCTCCCTAGCTGCGGTAGCTGGCATTGATTTTCACGTAATCGTAGGTTAAATCACAGGTCCAGGCTGTGGCGCTGCAGTCCCCTGCGCCAAGGTCCACTGTGATCTTCACTTCTTTTTGGCTTAAGATTTTCTTTGCCTCTTCCTCGCTGAAGTCTGTGCCCCGGCCTGAATCTGCCACTTTGAGGTCCCCTAGATAGATGGCAACTTTATCTACAAGAAACTCTGCGCCGCTGTAGCCGGCAGCACAGAGGATCCTGCCCCAGTTTGCGTCCTCGCCGAAAATGGCAGTCTTCACCAAATTGGAGCAGGCAATACTGCGGGCAATGGTCCTGGCAGCATCTGTGCTCTCTGCCCCCTGCACTTGAATCTCTACAAGCTTTGTGGCCCCTTCGCCGTCTTTGGCGATGAGCTTGGCAAGCTCTCTTGTCACTTCAAGCAAGGCCTCAAAGAAGATTTGGTACGCTTCTCCTTCAGTTGCAATGGTGGTATTGCCTGCAAGGCCGTTGGCCATGACCAGGACCATGTCATTGGTGCTGGTATCTCCATCCACAGAAATCATGTTGAAGGTTTCTGCTGTCGCCACTTTCAGGGCCTTTTCCAAAAGGGGCCGCTCGATGGCCAGATCTGTGGTGAGAAAGGCCAGCATGGTTGCCATGTTGGGGTGGATCATGCCTGACCCCTTGGCCATGCCGCCCAGGCGGACGGTTTTATCGTCTATTTGAAACTCAACTGCTACCTCTTTCGGAAAGGTGTCTGTGGTCATAATGGCCTTTGCAGCTGTCTCGCTGTCTTCACCAAGAAGAGGCACAATGTTTTTTATTCCAGCTGCAAGCTTATCCATGGGAAGGTTGACTCCTATAACCCCTGTTGAGGCCACTGCAACCTCTTCCTTTTGGCAGCCTATCTCCTCTGCAACCAAAGCTGTCATTTGGACAGCGTCGGCGATCCCCTGCTCCCCTGTGCAGGCATTTGCATTGGCGCTGTTTATGACCACAGCCCGCAAGGTGCCTCCTTTGGCAAGGTGCTCCTCTGTTACGATGAGAGGCGCGGCTTTGGCAAGGTTGGTTGTGTACATTGCTGCAGCGGCAGCTGGCTTTTCGCTCACTAAAAGGGCCAAATCAGGTTTGACTTTCTTCAGCCCCACGTGCATGCCTGCGGCTTTGTAGCCTGCCGGAGCTGTTACTCCTCCTGAAATCTTCTTCATAGTATTTCCTCCTTAAGGGTAGATGGGCAGCTGTTCGATGCCGAGCTTTTCATCCCAGCCCGCCATGATGTTCATGTTCTGGACTGCCTGGCTTGCTGCTCCCTTGCCTAAATTATCGATGGCAGATACGATCACTGCCCTGCCCAGCCTTTTATCTACTCTGGCTGTGATCTCGCAGAAGTTGGAGCCTAATACGTCTTTGGTTTCTGGAATCCGCTCAGGTCCTAAAATCCGCACAAAGTATTCGCCTTTGTAGAAGTTGCGGTATACTTCTATCAGCTCTTCTGTTTCACAGTCTTTTTTCAATCCCACTGTGATAGTGGTGAGAATGCCCCGGATCACAGGCACCAGATGCGGGGTGAAGGTAACCTTTACCTCCGTCCCTGCAAGGAGGGAGAGCTCCTGTTCGATCTCAGGGACGTGCCTGTGAGTTCCCACGCCATAAGCTACCAGGTTCTCAGCACAGTGGGGGAAGTGATATAAGGGCTTTTCAGCGCGGCCTGCTCCAGAGACGCCTGAGAGAGAATCGATGACGATGGTGTTCTCTGCTGCAAAGCCTGTTTTCAAAAGGGGCGCCAGGGCCAGAATGACGCTAGTTGGATAGCAGCCTGGATTACCAACTACTCTGGCATCTTTGATTTTGTCCCTGTAAAGCTCAGGCAGGCCGTAAACAGCTTCAGTCAGCAGCTCTTCTGCCTTGTGGTCTACTTTATACCAATGTTTATAAATATTCAGATCTTTGATTCTGAAGTCTGCGCCTATATCGATTACCTTCTGGCCCGCCTCAACAAGAGCTCCTGCCATCCCGCTGGCAACGCCGTGGGGCACGGCCAAAAAGACCAGGTCGCAGCCGTCCATTTCTTCAGGCGCCACAAAAGTTAAGGGCAGATCAGTGGCGGCCAGGGAAGGAAAGGCTTCGCTCAAAGGCTTGCCTAGATAACTGCGGGATCCGATGGCGGCTATCTCTACTTTCGGGTGTCTGGCAAGAAGTCTGATCAGTTCTCCGCCTGCATATCCTGAAGCACCAACAATGCCTATCTTCATAATAAACAAGCCCCCTTACAAACTTTGGTATAATTATACTATGATTATGCATAAAAATACAACCCCTGACAAGGGGTATTTTAAAATTTTATCTTTTTGTAACATTCTCGTAATAAGCTTGCGCAATTTGCCAGTTCCAGGTTATAATTATTAATAGTAATTATTGACAAGAAGGTGATCTGTTATGTTAGACCAAGCAGCAATGGCCCTTTTACTCACCCTTTTGGCTGGTTTATCGACTCTCCTAGGCACCTTTATTATTTTATTTGTGAAAGACAAAAACGAGAAGATCATCACCTTTTCTCTTGCCTTTGCAGCTGGTGTGATGATCAGCATTTCCTTTACAGATTTATGGCCCCAAGCTCAAGAGGCAATGATTCAGCACCTGGGGAGAGGTTGGGGAATCATAACTTCCCTCGCCTTTTTGGTCTTGGGTATTCTCCTTGCTGCCGCCTTAGACCGTTTGGTTCCGCACCAGGAGTTTGACCCTGAAACACAAGAAAAACCCCACCAGGATCTCTTTCGGGTAGGGTTTGTTTCCATGCTTGCCATGGCGCTGCACAACTTCCCCGAAGGAATAGCCACCTTTATGGCAGGTGTTCATGACCTGTCCATGGGCATTTCCCTCTCTATTGCCATTGCCTTTCACAATATTCCAGAAGGAATTTCTGTTGCCATGCCCATTTACTACTCTACAGGCAGCAAAAAGAAAGCTTTCCTGGCCACCTTCTGGTCTGGAATTGCAGAGCCCCTCGGGGCGCTGGTTGCCTTTTTACTCCTGCGGCCCTTCATCAACGATTTGGTCTTGGGCGCAAGCTTCGCTTTAGTTGCAGGGATTATGCTCTACATAAGCCTTGAAGAGCTGCTTCCCTCTTCAAGACAATACGGCCAGAACAGGCTTGCTCTAATCGCCACTTTTGTGGGCATTTGCATCATGCCCCTGAGCCACCTCTTTTGAATTTAAAACGGCGCATTCCCCACCCAATACGGAGTATGGGTGGGGTTAGCCGTTTTGTTGTCCTTGTTGTTCGATGTATTTCTTAATTACTTCAAGTGGCGCTCCGCCGGTTGTAAATAACATATAACTTCTGCTCCAAAAGAAGGGTTTCCAGTAGTACCGGCTTAGATGATCGGCAAACTCTTTTCGGATGTACCGCGACGAAACGGTTTTAAAGTTGTTC
>Ga0209537_1000358_pt1 | contig 56274 bp, 47 predicted proteins | sample BioPla4DNA1_FD_187698 | JGI IMG/M metagenome (GOLD analysis project Ga0209537, IMG submission 187698) | Biogas fermentation microbial communities from Germany - Plant 4 DNA1 (SPAdes) (version 2) | ecosystem: Engineered > Bioreactor > Anaerobic > Digestate | place: Bielefeld, North... | reverse complement strand
TATTTGACATGCTCATTATAACCAATTTTTTCAGAATAATCGGTAACAGAAGTTACAGAAATAAATATTTTTTATTTTTTTAATAAAAATATTTATAAAAAATTCTATTTTCTTTTATATTTTCTCTGCACCAAAAAATATTTCTAATATTCTTATTTCTTTCTGGATAAAAAAAGTAAGCTGCTCACAAAAAATATGAAACAACTTACTTATTAGTTCTAATCTTTTCATTTTTCTAGCTTTAAGGCATGAACTGAATAACCTTTAATTTTTGTCTATTACCAATTATTAGTTATTTATCATTAATTAAATTTAGCATTGCTTCCTTTATTAGTAGATGTAATAACTATCTTTGAATCTATCCTATCCTTCAATTCTTGTACATGAGATATTATACCTACCACTCTTCCGTCATTTTGGAGTTCAACTAAACATTCTATAGCATTATCTAAAGATTCTGAATCCAAAGTTCCAAAACCTTCATCCACAAAAATAGTATCTAACTGTATTCCCCCTGAATAAGCTTGTACCACATCTGCTAAACCTAAAGCCATAGACAATGATGCTTTGAAAGCTTCCCCACCTGATAGAGTTTTTATATCTCTAGATTTTCCTGTATAATTATCAAATACTTCTAAGTCTAAGCCTTGTCCCTTTCTCTTATCTCCAACTTCTTCTTTTCTTAAAAGTTCATATCTATTACAGCTCATTCTAGAAAGTCTTAAATTTGCTGCAGTGATTATATCTTCAAAATATGAAGCTAATACATATCTTTCAAAGCTTATTTTTCTACTGTTATCCCCATTAATAATCTTTGAAAGCCTTCCTATAACACTATACTTTTTTTCATCTTTTTCAATTAATTCATTATTCTTTTCAATATTCTTTAATAGTTTTATATTTTGATCTATTTTAGAATATAACTTTTTCTCAATCTTCTGTATCTTTAATTTATTATCTTTATAAGATTCTATTTTTATTTCCAATTCCTTAATATCTTTTTTTATTAGCCCTTCACATTCCTTAGTAATATCTTTCAATAATTTTTCTGTATTGGCTAAGTTGTTGATGTAATTATTGATATCCCTTTCTAAAGTTTCTATTTCTTCTTCTTTAAGCTGACTGTTTTTATAATCACGTCCATCTTTGAAGCCTAATGCTAAAGTCTTTTCCTTAAATATCTCAATAGCTTCTTCTAACTCTTTTTTTGATTCTTTTGACCTAATTTCTAAAGATTCCTTGTTTCCATTTTCTTTATCTAAATTAGATTTTAATAAATTATATTTTGCTTCAGCTTTTTCATAATTCTTTTTTAGCTCTTCTATTTTATAATTAATTTCTCTTCTTATATTTTCAAGTTCATTATAAGACTTAACATTTCCATTAAATTCTTCTTCAATATTTTTCAAATTAGTTTCTTCTATTTTTAAATTTTCTTTATTAGATAAAAGTTCTTTATTTTTCTCTTCTAAATAATTTCTTAACTTCTCAATTCTTGCCTCTTTATTTTTCTTTTCCTTAATCTTTTCTTCTTCCTTATTAACTAATAAAGATATTCCTTCTATTTCCTTATTAATATTTAATAACTCAAAATTATTTTTCTTTATTAATCCTAAAACTTTCTCAATTTCTAATGATATATCTTCAAGATTGTTACTAGCAAATATTTTCATTAATAGAGGAAATATTATTTCTCTTTTATTCGATTCTAAATTTGCATTTATTTTAGATAAATCTCTATAGTATTTTTCTCTAATTTCATATAATTTATCTGCTTTAACTTTTGCTTCTTTTACCAAATTCTCATCTATAACTTCACTATTTAAAACAGCTAGCTTTGGATGATGAAGTGAACCACATACTGGGCAAGGTTCCCCTTCTATTAAATTCTTGGCAAGTATTCCTGCTTGATTTCTCCTAAAAGCCTCTTCTAAATTTTCATAATAGTTTTTAGCCGCTACATAAGACTTATCTGCCTCTTCATAGACTAAAGTCAGATTTGAATGTTTATTACTTTCCCTCTTATAACTCTCTAAAGAATTTAATAATATATTTAAATCTTCTATTTTCTTATTTAAATTAATAACATTTATTTCTAATGTATTCTTTTTATTTTTTAAACTACTTATATTCTCCAACTCTATTGCTAATTTATTTATTAAATCACTATTACCTTTTATCTCTAAATTTATATTATTAATTTCTTTTTCCAGATTTTCTATAAAAATCTTTAATTTATTTACTTTTGCCTTATTTTCTTCATATCTAGAAGCTTTTTCCTTTAATTTATCTATTTCATTTAATTGACTTAATAAAATATTTTTTTCTTCTTCTTTGGCTTTTTCTTCTTGTAATCTCTTAAATGCTAGGTCATAATCTTTTTTATACTTTTCTATATTTTTTATAGCTTCATTTAATTTAAAATTTACTTCATCATATAAAGATTTTTTATACCTATAATCTTTTTCATAAAGGTCCAATTTCAATGCCTTTTTTGCCTTTTCCAGAATAACAGACTTTTCTTTATAATTTTCTTTTAGGCATGAAAGCCTTTCAAATTCTAATTTTATATTATTCTTTTTCTCTAACTTTTTATTATTTTCATTTATTAATGCTAATTCCTTAGATAAAGTTTCTATTTCCTCTTGAAACTTATCTAATTCATCCTTTAAATTTGAAATCATCTCTTGATCTACACTTATTTCTTCTTCAAAGCCTTTTATTATTTGCTCAATATTCATATCCCTAGCAGTAATCATTTCTTTTAAAGTTATATTTTCTTCGTTTATCATAAAGGACTTAATATTATTTTCCCTATCCCTTTGGATAAGTTCAATATTTCTTTTTAATTCATTTGCTTCATTCTTTATATTCTGCTGAATATCTGAAAATATTTTTGTTCCAAATATCTTTCTAAATATTTCTTCCTTCTTATCACTATCAGAATTTAATAACTTTTTAAACTCCCCTTGAGGTATCATAACTAATTGCTTGAATTGCTCTGAATTAATACCTAAAATTTCTTCTACTGCTCGTGTTACTTCTTTATATCCTGTTATCGTTTTATCTTTATATTTTAGTTCTGCAACAGCCTTACTTTCTGTAAATCCTTCACCTCTTTGTTTCTTTCTATAATATTGAGGTGATCTTTTTACATAATAATCCTTATTTCTCATCGAAAACCATAGCTCAACTTCTGTCTTAGTTTCCAGAGAAGCAAAATCACTTCTTAAATTTTTACCTTCCCTTTCACTTCCACTTGCCTCTCCAAAAAGAGCAAAGTTAATGGCATCAAAAATTGTTGTTTTACCTGCTCCCGTATTTCCTGTTATTACAAATATATTTTTATCTTTTAAATTTTCTTCAAAATTTAATTCTTGTTTTTCTGCATAAGGTCCAAAAGCTGAAATTATTAATTTTTTAATTTTCATATTAATATTCTTCCTCCTTAGCCTTGTCCAATATATTTGCAATGATCTCTAATTCTTCACTGCTACAATCTTCACCAATTATATCCTTGTAAAAATCCTTAAACAAAGTTAGAGTAGATTTTTCCTTTATATCAGCTATTTTTCTTTCTGAACCTTGCTTATTTAATCTTTCTTCCCTTACCAATTCCATTACATTTGGATAAACAGTCCTTATCTTAGCCATTGGATCTAAAATTTCACCTTTATCTTTTAAAATTACCTTTATATAGTCTTCTTTATTTAAATTATCCTTTGTAGAATCTCTTATTATATTTTCAAGATAGCCTTCTATAATTCTAAAATCTCTTTTTCCTTTTAATCTATAAAATCTTACATCAATATTCCCCTCTGAATCTAAGTTAATTATATTTATTCCCTTTTTTTGATTAACTTCTGAAAAAGAGTATTTCATCAATGAGCCTGAATACCTTATTCTTTCATTGCCTACTTTTTGAGGACCATGCAAATGACCAAGAGCAGTATAATTAAAGTTTTCAAAGAGTTTCCCATCAATAAAATCCGTTCCCCCTATAGAAATAGGTTTTTCAGAATCTGATTCAACTAGTTCTTCAAAATTTCCCTCTCTTATTTTCGTTACATATCCATGGGCAATTGCAATATTTCTTTCTTCTTTATTTAAATCTTTATTTATTTCATCAATTATTTTTCTCATTGCATCATTTGGCGTCTTTATATTCTCATCTCCATATAAATCTCTTACAATTGGAACATCTGCAAAAGGTATTGGATAAAAATTTACCTTTCCAAATTCATCTTCTAAAACAATTTTTTCTGTATTTCTTTTTAAGTTTCCTATAATATATAAACCACTTCTTCTTAATAATGAACGAGCAAAATCTAATCTTTCATTACTGTCATGATTACCAGCAATAGCAATTATAGGTGTTTTTAAATCTATTACGATTTTCTCAAGAGTTTTATTTAACAATTCAACTGCTTGTACAGGTGGTATTGATCTATCATATAAGTCTCCCGCTATTACTAATACATCTGGCTTTTCTTCTTCTATTGCCTTAAATAACTCTTCTAACATATATTCCTGGTCTTCAGTCATATAGAAACCATTAACAAGCTTTCCAATATGCCAATCCCCCATATGAAAAATTTTCATTTCATCACCCCTCTAAACAATTCACAATTCAAAATGTACAATTTAGGAAGATTTTCAGAGCACTAAAAATCAACATTGTATTTGTTTTATATTATACATTATTTTTATATTTATTTATTGAATATTCTTAGAATTTTATTGGATATTATTTATATACAATAAATTTAAAAAATAAAAAAGACTGTTATATCTTTAAACAGTCCTTTTGTACTAATAATCCAATAAAGTTCTTAATTTTAATTAATATTATGCTGCTTTTTCATTTAAAATAGAAATAGTATCCTTTCCTTGAGCTTTATTTAATGATCTTGCTACTAAATATGCAAGAAAAGCATCAATACAATGATGAACCATTGTTCCCACTACTGTAACTAAAACTATTGTATAAGAATCAATTCCAAAAGGTATTATAGCTAGTCCTTCTAAAATACCATGAATTGGTGCAGTAGCAGCTATTGCTCCTTTATAATTTTCATTCTTTCTAAATATTTTTCCTCCAATATACCCAACAATAATATGAGTTGCTGCTCTAAGAGCTACCACAGGTGCCGATGTTATAAAAAATCCTATTGTTGAACCTAAACCAACTATTGCAGCCACTTTTGGTGAAATTAACATTGCAATAAATAAAGGAACATGGGATGCTAATGTAGCTGTAAATGGTCCAACTATTATTTTTAAAAATCCAAATGAAATAGGAATAATAAGTGATAATGCCACTAATAGTGCAGCTAGTACCAATTTTTTTATTTTTGTGCTATGCATTTTACCCCTCCTTAACTGTATATACACTAGTATAATATCATCTTTACATCTTGTAAATACTTTTCATAAAAAATATTTATTATTATTCATAGATATTTCCTAAATTAATATAATTTATAATGAGTTAATATTTAAGCGAGGTAATTTATGTTTGAAAATAATACAATAATTCCCTTATCACTTTCTTTAATAGCAGGGCTTTCAACAATTTTGGGTGCTTTTATAGTTTTCTTTGCTAATTTTAATAAAAATAAAGTAATTACATTTTCATTAGCTTTCTCAGCTGGAGTAATGATGACAGTTTCCTTTATAGACCTTTTCATGTCTTCTATGGATAATCTCTGCAAAAATTATGGAAACTTTATTGGAATATTTTATTCTTTAACTTTTTTAATTTCTGGAGCTTTAATTACAGCATTAATAGATAAACTTCTTGATAAAAATAGTATAGTTAAAAACCAAAGAACTTCTTCAAAAAACTTATTTAGAGTTGGTTTAATCTCTATGATTGGACTTATGATCCACAATTTTCCTGAAGGAATTGCAACTTTTATTTCTGGGTATGAAAATATTTCTCTTGGAATATCTATAGCTTTAGCAATCTCCCTTCATAACATTCCTGAAGGTATATCTATATCCTTACCAATTTATTATTCAACTAACAGTAAGTATAAAGCTTTTAAATACTGTTTTTTATCTGGAATTTCTGAACCCCTTGGTGCTCTTACAGCCTTCTTATTTCTAAAACCATACATAAATGAAACTATTTTGTCATTAACCTTTTTATTAATAGCTGGAATAATGTTATACATTTCCTTTATGGAGCTAATTCCTACTGCAAAATCCTATGGATACAATAAACTTTATGCTATATCTTTATTTCTTGGAATTTGTGTTATACCAGTAAGTCATGTTTTTGTCGGCTAAGCCCCAAAAACATGCAAATATAAAAATGTATAATTCACAATCAAGATATTTTTTCAATATATTGAAAACAAAAAACGCCTCTTTACAGGCGTTTTTAATTAATTTTAAATTATTAGTATAACTTTTTAATCTTCTTTATATTTTAAAGTTAGACTTATTATCTTTTTAACTAGTAAAGCTGCTATTGGATAAGGTATGTTATATAATTTCAATATTTTTATTATCGCTTCATCTTTCTCTTGTATTTTATTAAATATTTTCTCTACATCAGATTTATTTTCTCTTATATCTTTATAATCATCAATTGATAAATCATATTCCCTTAGAATTCTCATATGCCTTGGTTCAGTTTCAGGAATTTGACAACTTGGATAAGCTTCATCTGAATAAATTTCTATTGGATATTCAGTCTCCCCTTCATCTATATAATCAATTTCAGCAAAAAAATTATTTTCTTCTTTAATATTAGTTATTGGTGTTGCAAAATCATTCAAAAAATTATTTTCGATTCCATTTAAAGCTGAATCCGCTAAATTTTGTACTGGCTGCCATGTAACATTACTACATAATAGATTTGAATTTGTAGGCATAGGTATAAATTTTAGCTCATCATTTTGATCTATATGTTTGACTTCTGAATTCTCCATTTATTCCTCCAAAAAAATAATCTAATATATGTATATGTCTTTGATTATATATGTTTCCTCAAAGATTGGAACTTTCTAATAACAGGTTAATAGCACCAACCTATTATTAGGTGAATAGAATATAGAATATACGGGAGGTAATGCTATGTATGATTCTAATGATAATCCTTTAAGAGATTTATTTATTGGCCTTGATAAGAAAGTTCCAATTTTAAATAATAAAGAAATAATTCCTATTAATTTTGATAACGCAGCCACAACTCCAGTTTTTAAAAGTGTCCTTAAAGAAATAACTGAAGCTTGCGAACTATATGGTGCCATTGGAAGAGGTACAGGGCAAAAGTCAGAGTATTGCACAAAAAGGTATCATAAATGTAGAGATTATATCTTAGATTTTTTTAATGCTCCAAAGGATAAATATACAGTTATTTTTGTTGGAAACACTACTGAGGGTATCAATAGGCTTTCAAATATTTTAATTGAAAATAAAACTGATATTATTATAACAACAAGAATGGAGCATCATTCAAATGATCTGCCTTGGAGAGGGAAATGTATTGTTGAATATGTAGAAGTAGATAAAAATGGTCGATTAAAACTTGATGAACTAGAATACTTATTAGAAAAATATAAGGGCCAGGTAAAATATGTAACTCTTACTGCTGCTTCTAATGTAACTGGCTACATTAATGACTTATCTTTTATTTCCAAACTAGTTCACAGTTATAATGCTAAACTAATTGTAGATGGGGCTCAAATTGTAGCTCATAAAGAATTAAATATGTATCCTGGAAATCAACTTGAAGCAATAGATTTTCTAGTGTTTTCTGCCCATAAAATTTATGCTCCATTTGGTAGTGGTGCAATTATCGGACTTAAGGAAACCTTTGAAAGACTAAATAATGATTATAAAGGCGGAGGAACTGTAGAAGGAGTATTCGACGATTCTGAAATTTATCTACCTCCTCCTGAAAAAAATGAGGCCGGTAGTCCAAACTTTCTTGGAGCAATAGCTTTAGTTCAAGCGATGAAGGAAATAAAAAAAATAGGTTTTAATACCATAGAAGAAAATGAAAAAAAACTATTAAAAAGAGCAATAGCTGGATTAAATTCTATAAAAAAAGTTGTAACCTATGGTGATAATTATAATATATCTGATAGACTTGGAATTATAATATTCAATATAGAAGGACTTTATGATATAGATACTGCTAAATATCTATCTACCTTACGTGGAATAGCCGTAAGACAAGGTGCCTTTTGCGCTCATCCCTATGTAAATAGATTATTACGTTCCCATAATAAAGGAAATGATAATTTTTCTAGAAATAACTATTGTAATTTAACTGGAATGGTAAGGGCAAGCTTTGGATTATATAATTCTATAAATGAAGTTGAAATATTTCTAAATACAGTTGAATTAATAACGAAGATCATATAAAAAATTAGGGCAGTCCAAGACAGCCCTAATTTTTTTCATTTATTTTTTTAGCAATTAAGAATTTAGTAGGAATACCTTGTTCTGTAAACATTTTTTCATGTTCGGTTTCAACATTTCCTACAAAATCACTATTATGTAAATCATAAGTTATGTATTCTATTTTAAATTTTGCCTCTTTAAAATATTCTAAGGATTCTTCAAACAACTCATCATCATCAGTTTTAAAATAAATTTCTCCACCATCAATTAAAAACTCTCTATAATTATTTAATTGCCTTGTATGAGTTAATCTTCTTTTTTTATGTCTTTCTTTTGGCCATGGATTACAGAAATTAATATATATTCTATTTACTAAATCTTCACTGTTAAAAATATCTGATATTAAAGCAATTTCTTGTGCCATAAGCTTTAAGTTATCAACTGCTCTATTTTTTTCTTCATATGCTCTTTCAATATTTCTTTTAGCTAAAACTAAAACTTCATCTTTGATATCTATTGCTATGTAATTAATATTTGGGTTTTCTGCACCATGAACAGCTATAAAAGTACCTTTTCCACAGCCTAATTCTAAATAAATTGGATTTTCTTTATTTTTAAATTGTGCTGCCCATTTTCCCTTATAATCTTTTGGATTAGTTACAAAAAAATCACATTTTTCAAGCTCTGGTCTAGCCCATGGTTTCTTTCTTAATCTCATATTTTTCACTCCATCCATTAAAATTCATAACAATTATACCTTAACAGTAACTAGTTCTCAATGGATAGTTTATTATTCAAACTAAAAAAGAAGCTATGACACAGTTTGCTTGTGTTATGCTTCTTTCTTATTTTAAGATTTTCATCTTAATTAAAAATTATCCTTAATTGTGTATTTAGTATTTTGAGTTATACATAGCGATTGCTTACTTATCTCCAAAATATCTATTTAATAATCCTAAAAATGCCTTTCCATGTCTTGCTTCATCTTTGCACATTTCATGTACTGTGTCATGGATTGCATCTAAGTTTAATTGTTTAGCTAATGTTGCTAAATCTTTCTTTCCTTGAGTTGCACCGTATTCAGCTTCTACTCTTGCTTCTAAGTTAGCCTTAGTATCAGCTACAACAACTTCTCCTAGTAATTCAGCAAATTTTGCAGCATGTTCTGCTTCTTCAAATGCTATTCTCTTATATGCTTCAGCAACTTCTGGATATCCTTCTCTGTCAGCTTGTCTTGACATCGCTAAATACATACCAACTTCTGTACATTCTCCAGTAAAGTTTGCTCTTAAACCTTCTATAACTCTTTCATCTACACCTTGAGCTACTCCTATTCTATGTTCGTCAGCCCATTTTAATTCTCCTGATTGTTCTACGAACTTATCTGCTCCAGCATGGCATACTGGACATTCAGCTGGTGCTGCTTCTCCTTCATAAACATATCCACAAATTGTACATACAAACTTTTTCATAACTTTACCTCCTATAATATAAGAATTTATTTATTTCACTAAATAAAAATCTATTCAATTTGTAATTTATCAACTCTTAATTACATTGATTATTATATAATAATTATTATTAGTTGTAAAGTCTTTTTATTGAAAATTTTAACTTTTTATCTTAATTAAATTTTTTAATTGCTTTTCTTCTTAATTTTCATATTAATTTTTCAAATAAAAAGTAGTTAGTAAGATAAAAGAACCATAACTAACTACTTCTGTTTCCAATTTTCTAAACTATTTAACATAAAATCTCTAACATTTATTTCATAAGCTTTTTCTAAAGCTTTGCTATTTAAAACTGTCTTTGGACTTCCTTCCTTTATTATCATTCCTTTATTCATTAAAATTACCTTATCAGCAAAATTATATACCAAATTTAAATCATGTAAAACTGCTATGATAACCTTATTTTTTTCATCTGCCCAAGCTTTAATGTAATTTATCATTTCCAATTGATATTTTAAATCTAAGTGATTAGTTGGCTCATCTAAAAGAATTATTTCAGGAGACTGAGCAAAAGTTCTTGCTAAAAATACTCTTTGAAGCTCTCCCCCTGATAATTCATTAATAAACTTATCTTTTAAATCTAATAAACCAACTATTTTTAGACTTTCTTCTATGATTAATTTATCATTTTTACTTAAAGTAGAAAAAACACTTGTTATATATGAATATCTTCCTAATGCAACAGTTTCATAAACAGTATAAGGAAAAGCAAAATTATAATTTTGAGTTAAAATTGCAATTTTCTTTGATAATTTCTTTCTATTAAAAGATTTTATATCTTTTCCTTCTACTAGTACTGTTCCATCAAAAGAAATTAAATTAGAGATTACTTTTAGCAAAGTACTTTTTCCACTACCATTAGGTCCAACTATACAAATTTTCTCATTATTATTTATTTTTAAATTGATGTTTTTTATAACATCTATGCCATTATATCCACCATGCACATTTTTTAATTCTAACATTTAATCACCCATTTATTTTCTAAAATATAAATATGCAAAGAATGGAGCTCCTATTATAGCTGTTACTGCTCCTACAGGAATTTCAATAGGAATTATAATAGTACGTGAAATTAAATCAGAAATTACCATTAACATTCCTCCTAAAACAATCGACATCGGAATTACATAAGAATGCTTTGAACCAAATAACTTTCTTGTAACATGAGGTGCAATCAAATCTACAAATCCAATTGTTCCTCCTATGGCAACAGCAGCACCAGTTAATATCGCAACAAATATAAATAAATGCTTCTTTATCTTATCTGTTTCAACACCCATTGATTTTGCATCCTCTTCACCAAAAGTTAAAATATCTAATTCGCTTAAATAAAATAATACTCCAATTAATCCTAATGCAAAGAAAGGGATAGTTATTTTTAAATATCTCCAGCTTTTCATTGAAAAAGATCCCATCTGCCATAGTATTACAGCCTCAATATCCTTAGTATATAATGCAGCTAAAATTGTAAAAATAGCATTTAAGAATAAAGATATAACCATTCCAAGCAATATAATTGTATTATTAGATAAAACTTTATCAACCTTGCTTGCAAAAGCTATTAGCAAAACTATAGTTAATAAGCTGCATAAAAACCCTACTAAAGCTAGAGAGAAATTTCCTAAAATAGGGATATATATCCCTGAAATCACTAATATTCCTACACCAAGAGATGCTCCAGAAGATATTCCAAGGGTATAGGGAGAAGCTAGAGGATTTTTCAAAATTGATTGAACTACTGCACCACTTGCTGATAATGCTCCTCCTACTGTAAAAGCTAACAATGCTCTAGGAAATCTTATATTCCATATAATTGAAATATCCTTATTTTCAATATTACTATCAATATTAGCATTTATAATCTTATTGAAAAAAATTAAAATTATTTTGTCTATTTTAATTTTAGTACTTCCAATAGAAAGGGAAGCTAAAATTAAAATAAAAGACATTATAATTGTAATTATTATTAAAATTTTTCGTTTATTAATTTTATTTATACTCATTTGGATAAATCGCCTCTGCAATCTCTTTTAAAGCCTTTATTACATTTTGAGATGGTCTTGATGAAGCATTTGTATCTATCATATATACATCATTATTTTTAATTGCTTTAATAACTTCCCAGCCTTCTCTACTTTTTATTTCATCAACTGCATTAATTTCATTAAAAGTTGGGAAGTTTGTTAAAATAACATCTGGATTTGCTTCAATAATAGCTTCAGGTGAAGGTGAAATCCAAGCTTTTTGATCTTTAAATATATTCTCTGCACCAACAAGCTCTATCATTTCATTTAGGAAGGTTTCACTTCCAAAACTATATAATTGTGTACCATAACCAATTTCAAAATAAACTTTTTTCTTTTCATATATTTTACTTCCAATTTCCCTTATTTCTTCTACCTCTGCTCTAATATTATTAATAATTTCTTTCCCCTTCACCTCTGTATTGGTAATTTCTGCTATAAAATTTATATCTTTATATATTCCTTCTAAACTGTTGCTGCTCGGAATATTAACAACTACTATTCCAGCATCTTTTAAAAGCTGAAATTGCTCATTACTATTAGAAGCATAATTTCCAGATGTAATAATAATATCTGGTTCTAATGATATTATTGTTTCTATGTCTGCATTTAAAAAATCTATCTTAATTAAGTCTCCCTCAACTCCTTCAATATCACTTGAATAATTATCCACAGCCACTAATTTATCTTTAAGACCTAACTCGATTAATATTTCAGTATTGGAAGGTGATGTTGATATAATTCTTTCAATATTTCTTGCTAAAACAAGATTATTTCCTTCCCTATCAATAATTTCTTTACCTTTTTTATCACAAGAAACAAAACTGAATAAAGACAATATAATTCCTAAAATAATCAAAAATTTTTTTATTCCATTTTTCATAATTAATCTCCTTTATTTAATATTAGCCTTTTTAAGTTATGTATTTCTTCTGCGGATATTTTTCTATACTTGCCCACTTCTATTTCCTCTAGTCTAATATTTAATATTCTAATTCTTTTAAGCTCTAAAACATTATATCCAAGAGCTTTACACATCCTTCTAATCTGCCTGTTAAGACCTTGGGTTAAAATTATTCTAAAAATAGATTGATCTATTTTTTCTATAATACAGGGCCTTGTTATTATATCAAGTATTTTTACTCCTCGTGACATGTTTAATAAAAACTCTTCATTAATTTCTTTGTCTACCCTTACTATGTATTCTTTCTCATGATAATTTTCTGAAAATAATATATTATTAGCAAGCTCTCCATCATTAGTCATAATAATAAGTCCTTCAGAATCTTTATCTAATCTCCCAACTGGGAATATATACTCTGGGTAGTTCAATAAAGCTATAATATTATTTTCCTTATCATTAGAAGTAGTACAAATTATCCCTTTTGGCTTATTAAAAGCTAGATATATTTTATCTTTAGGTGAAACTTTCTTTCCATCTAATAAAATTTCATCAGTTTCTTCTACCCATTGCCCTTTTTCACAAGAAATACCATTAACTATTATTCTTCCTTCTTCAATTAATCTATTAGTTTCTTTTCTAGAACAATAACCATAATTGCTCAATAATTTATTAATCCTCAAATTTTATTATCCTTTCTCTTTTCTCAAACTTCATTCTTTATTCTAATTTATTTTCTTAATTTTGTACAATTATACAAAATTATAGCTGTCAATTGTTTAGTTAAGTAATATATGCTAAATTCAAATTATACCTATATTTTAAGGAGGAAATTTATGAATAAAAAAAAGCTTCTTTATTCATCTTTAGCTATTATAGCATTAATTACTTTAATATTTGCATTATCATTTAATAATGAAGATTTCGAAAATAAGCCCTTTTCTTGGGATAATGTAAGTCTTTATTTTGTAATGACTGACAGGTTTTATGATGGAAACAAATCAAATAATAATTCCTACGGAAGAGTAAATATAGATAATAAAGGTTCAACAGTTGGTACCTTTCATGGAGGAGATATTAAAGGGTTAATCAAAAAATTAAAGGAAGGCTATTTTAATGATTTAGGTATTAATGCAATTTGGATAACTTCACCTGTAGAACAAATTCATGGTTTTATTTCTGGAGATGCACAAAATTCCTTTGATCACTATGGTTATCACGGCTACTATGCCCTTGATTGGACTAGCATAGATAAAAACATGGGAACAATTAAAGAAATGCGAGAATTTGTTAATTTAGCCCATTCAAAGGGAATTAGAGTTGTTTTAGATGTTGTGCTTAATCATACCGGTTATGCCAATGAAGCAGATATGGCTGAATATAATTATGGAGAAGGTAAATGGGAAAACTGGTGGGGGAAGGATTGGATAAGAGTTGATTTGCCTGGATATGATAAGGGTGGTACAGATGATATAAGTATGAACTTATCAGGCCTTCCTGATATTAAAACCGAAGCAACAAAAGGAGTAGATATACCACCTATCTTAAAAACAAAATGGGAAAAAGATTCAGAAGAAAATAATGATCCTTGGGTAATACCTGCATCAAAAAAATATAGAGAAAATTTAAATATAGCTCCTGTAGAATATATTATTAACTGGTTATCTGCTTGGGTTGAGGAATTTGGAATAGACGGCTTTAGATGTGATACCGCTAAGCATATAGAAGTAGAACATTGGAAAAAATTAAAGGATAAATGTAATGAAGCCCTAAAAACTTGGCGAAAGAATAATCCTAATAGTCCTGGTTCTCAATGGACTGATGATTTTTGGATGACCGGGGAAGTTTTCGGCCAAGGCTTAGAAAAAAATTACTATTATGACAATGGCTTTGATTCTATAATTAACTTCAAATTTCCAAAGGGTGACAGTTTAGATTCCCTTGAAAAGATTTATTCAGAATACTACAGCAAAATAAACTCTGATCCAAATTTTAATGTCCTTAGCTATATATCTTCTCATGACACTGGAATGACAAGGGGTAATATGATTAACTTAGGAACTAAACTTTTATTAGCTCCTGGTGGAATTGAAATTTACTATGGTGATGAAACAAACCGTAAACCTTCAACAAATACTATTACTACCGCCAAAGACCAGCCTTCAAGATCAGATATGAACTGGGATAATATAGATAAGGAAGTATTGGAACATTGGCAAAAGCTTGGTCAGTTTAGAAGAAATCATCTTGCTATTGGTGCAGGCGATCATAAAAAACTTCAAGATTATCCTTATGCTTTCAGTAGAATTTATAAAAATGATAACTTTGAAGATAAAGTTGTAATTATCCCTTATGTTGATGAAGAGGTTACTATTGATGTTTCATCTATTTTTGAAGAAGGTGCCGAGGTTAGGGATTTCTACTCAGGCAATAAAACAAAAGTTAAAAATGGTCTTGTTAATTTTAAAGCTTCAAAAAATAATATAGTTTTAATTGAATTGATGGAATAAAATAAGAAGAATTTTTTATTTTATTATGCAAATACTATATCTGAATTCTATTGTAAGAAAGGATGATAAGTAATGCCAAAAGATAGCCAACCAGATAATAAATATGCTCGTATGGCAAAATGCAATTTTCAAACACCAATAACTGATGAAGAAGGCAAAAACCATAATAGAACAAGAAAAAAACAATCTGTTAAAAGAGAAGGATTCCAAAGTGCCCATATTAACAAGGAAGGATAAAATAGCATAAAAATATAATTATTTAAATAATAAGGAATGTTATAGCCTCCTCCATAACATTCCTTTTAAATTTTCTATATAAATAATATTATCAGGCTAAATATTCTTCAAGCTCTTCAATTGATAGTCTTCTTACATTATTATTTAATGCTACTTCTTTAATCGTATCTACTACTCCGTTTTCATTATTACTTTTTGTTATGAACCTAGATACTTTCTTTAAATCCTCATGAGCATTTTCCATTGCAAAGCTATAAAAAGCACTTTTCATCATTTCTAAATCATTTAAATAATCACCAAATACCATAGTTTCTTCATATCTAATTTTAAATAGCTCCTGAAGCTTTTTTACAGCAAATCCCTTATTTGCATTTTTATTTGTTATATCAAGCCAAATCCTGCCTGAAACAGCTACTTTAACTTTATCTGTATAATCGTTATAGTATTTTAAACTATTAATTTCTGAACCTGAAAAATCACAAATTGCTACTTTTAAGATTTCATCTTCAACCATAGTTAAATCATCTACTACAGTATGTCTAGTGTAATATTTTTTTGTTTCCACAAGTAATCTTGGATCTGTCTTTTCTATATAAGCTCCTTCTTTGCCACATAATATAGGAAAAGCGTTTTCAATATTTCTTGCAATCTTAACTATTTCCATGGCAATATCTCTTTCTAAAGAATTAATTATAAGCTCTTTTCCTTTATAAACAACATAAGTACCATTTTCAGCTACAAAAAGCATATTTTCTTTTACTTTGTCAAATCTATCTAAAAGATTATAATATTGTCTTCCACTTGCTGCTCCAAAAATTATATTTTTATCTAATAACTTATTAAAGATAGGATAAAATTCCTTGTTTATCTCATTATTATCATTTAATAAAGTACCATCCATATCCGTTAAAATCAATTTAATCATTTAATTTCCCTCTCCAGTATCTTTAATATTTACTTTTCTTAAATTACAATTAATCTAAATTTTCATTTTTATATGTAAACAATATCAATTATTATTTTCTATTGATATTAATTATTATCTAATATCATTATACCTAAATATAATATCTTTTTCAATGTACTGTTTTTCCAAACTTTTTATTCTTATACACCTTTATTTTTTTCCTTCCTTAGTTTACAATTAAAAGTAAAACTAGCATATTATTATGTTATTATGTACATAATTTTAGTAATCATAATATTAACCTAATGTCAAAGAATATTATTTTTATAGGAGAGGTACTTATATGTCAAATGAAATTAATTCATCTAATTTTATTAGAAACATAATTATTGAAGATTTAGAAAGTAAGAAACATGATGAAATAATAACTCGTTTTCCACCTGAACCTAATGGTTATTTACACATAGGTCATGCAAAATCAATAGTTTTAAATTCTGGCCTTGCAAGGGAATTTAATGGAAAGTTTCATCTAAGATTTGATGATACTAATCCAACAAAGGAAGAAACTGAATATGTAGAATCAATTAAAGAAGATGTTAAATGGCTTGGCGGTGACTGGGATGCCCTTTATTTTGCATCAGACTACTTTGATATTATGTATGAAAAAGCTCAACTTTTAATAAAAAAAGGTCTTGCTTATGTTGATGATTTATCTGCAGAGGAAATAAGAGCATATAGAGGAACCTTAACAGAAGCAGGTAAAGAAAGTCCTTATAGAAATAGATCTGTTGAAGAAAATCTTGACTTACTAGAAAGAATGAAAAATGGAGAGTTTGCTGATGGTGAAAAAGTTCTTAGAGCAAAAATAGATATGGCATCTCCTAATATGAACATGAGAGATCCTGTTATTTATAGAATAGCTCATGCTAGCCACCACAATACTGGAGATAAATGGTGCATATATCCAATGTATGATTTTGCTCACCCATTAGAAGATGCTATTGAAGGAATTACTCATTCTATCTGTACTTTAGAATTTGAAGATCATAGACCATTATATGATTGGGTTGTTAGAGAATGTGAAATGGAACATACTCCAAGACAAATTGAATTTGCAAGACTTAATATGACTAACACTGTTATGAGTAAGAGAAAACTAAAACTATTAGTTGACGAAAAGATAGTTGATGGATGGGATGACCCAAGAATGCCTACTATTTCAGGATTAAGAAGAAGAGGATATACTCCTGAAGCAATCAGAAACTTCTGTACTGCTATAGGAGTTGCAAAAGCTAATTCAGTAGTTGATTCTCAAATGCTTGAATACTTTATTAGAGAAGATCTTCAATTAAAGGCTAATACTGCAATGGCTGTAATGAGACCTTTAAAAGTTGTTATTACAAACTACCCTGAAGATAAAACAGAAATGCTTACAGTTTCAAATAACGCTAAAAATGAAGCTGCTGGAACTAGAGAAGTGCCATTTTCAAGAGAAATATATGTAGAACAAGAAGATTTTATGGAAGTACCTGTTAAGAAATACTTTAGATTATTCCCAGGTAATGAAGTTAGATTAATAGGAGCTTACTTTATAAAGTGTAATGAAATTATAAAGGACGAAAATGGAAATGTTGTAGAATTACACTGCACATACGATCCAGAAACTAAGAGTGGTTCAGGATTTACTGGAAGAAAGGTTAAAGGCACAATCCACTGGGTTGATGCAAAAACTGCTGTTCCAGCTGAATTTAGACTTTATGAACCATTAATATTAGATGATGCACCTGAAAATCAAGGCAAAGATTTCTTAGAACAAATAAATCCAAATTCTATGGAAATATTAAGTGGATTTATAGAAGCTACAACCGCTGAAATAGCAAAACCAAATGATAAATATCAATTGGTAAGAAACGGCTTCTTTAATGTAGATCCTAAATATACAACAGAAGATAAGTTAGTATTTAATAGAATAGTTTCATTAAAGAGCTCATTTAAATTACAAGATAAGTAATTTAGTGTGGAATTTTGAGTGTTGAGTTGAGGTCAGTTTAAAATTTAGAGTTGAACTTAAGAAAGAACCTATAACAGTCATTTTAATAAGCACTGTTTATAGGTTCTTCTTATACAATTATTATTTTAATATTATTTTAGAAACTCCCAGAGAGTTTCATCTGAAACTGTGAACTATGCACAATACACTTTGAACTGATATTTAAGCTTGTCTTAAATATCTAATATTCCTTTACCTTCTCCATACATACTATACCAATCAGCATTAAAATCATCTACAGCTTTTTCTATAGAAGGATTTTTAAATACCTGCTTCAATATATCTGGTGCTGCGGTTATTGATTCTGCACCATTTGCAAAGGCCTCTCTAACTTGTTGAATATTCTTAAAACTTGCAGCTAATATCTTGCAGTTATAATTATCTTTTTCTATTCTTTCCTGCAATTCCCTTATAAGCTTCATTGGATCTCCATCTAAATTTCCTATACGATTAACATATGGAGCAATATAATCTGCACCTGCCTCCAAAGCAAGATATGCCTGCATTATTGTATATACTGCAGTTGCAGTTACCTTTATTCCTTCTGCCTTTAAAGCCTTTATCGCCTTTAAACCTTCCATAGACACCGGTACTTTTATATAAACATCCCTATCTATTTCTTCAAGAATTCTATGAGCTTCTTTAACCATTGTTTCTGCATCTTTAGAAATTAATTGAACATGTAAAGAACGTTCCCTTCCAATTATATTTCTTATTTCCTTTATATGATTAAAGAAATCTTTGGGAGATGTTGCTTTAACAATTGATGGATTTGATGTTACCCCAACAATAGGTAAATATTCAACCATCTCCTTAATGTCTTTTAGATCAACTGTATCAATAATAAACTCCATTTCTATCCTCCTAGAATTAGATTACTAAAGTGTTTGTTCTGTTCTCTCAATTATATCATCTTGAGTTTGCTTAGATAATACATTAAAGAATGCACTATATCCTGCTACTCGTACTATTAAATCTCTGTGTCTTTCTGGATGCTTTTGAGCATCTAATAAAGTTTCCTTATCAACAACATTATATTGTACATGGAATCCCTTTAAACGGTTAAAGAAGGTACGAATAAGCATTATTAATTTTTGTTTGTTTTCTTCCTTTGAAAGAAGAGCTGGCGTAACCTTTTGATTTAATAGTACTCCTCCTGTTATATCTTCTGTTGGAAGTTTAGCCACTGACTTGAATACTGCAGTTGGTCCATTTGTATCCATTGAATGAGATGGCGAACATCCTTCTGCAAGTGGTGTTCCAGCATTTCTTCCATCTGGAGTTGCTAAGGTTCCTAAACCTTGTCCAACATTCGCTGAAATTGAAGAAGTGCCTGCATATCTAAGACCTCCTATTGGGCCTCTTCCATATCTTGTATTGGGATATTTAACAACCTCATCAATATATATTTCATAAGCTTCCTTAACCAATAAATCAACATAATCATCATCATTACCATATTTAGGAGCATCATAAATCAACATATTTTGAATTTTCTTTCCTTCTTCTCCAGCAAAATCCTCTTCTAAGGCACTCCATAATTCAGCAGGAGAAATTTTCTTTTCTTCAAATACTAGTTTTTTGATTGCAGCTAAAGAATCTGCCAAGTTTGCTATTCCAACTTGAAGTCCACTTACAAAGTCATAAATAGCCCCGCCTTCCTTAATTGCCTTACCTCTACCGATACAGTCCTCAACTAATGCAGAACATAATATATCAGGTACCTCTTCTTCTAATACTATATCACAACAATTTTCTATTATTACGCTATGCCTTGTAAAATCTCTAATTATAACATCCCAGGCTTTTTTTAAATCTTCATAGTTTGTCATATCCTTAAAATGTCCAACACCATCAACAAGCTTTATTCCTGATTTAGGATCTACACCGTCATTCATTGCTATAAGTAATGATTTTGGGAAGTTTAAGAAACTCATACCTGTACATCTATATCCCCATTTTCCTGGAACAGCAACTTCAACACAGCCAATTGCACTATAATTGTAAGCATCTTCTTCTTTAATTCCTCTCTTAATAAAAGAAGGAATTATTATTTCATCTGAATTAAATGCAGGCATACCAAATCCAAGTTTAACAACTTCAATACACTCATTCATAAACTTATCATCTAATCCCTTATGATATCTTACCGTTAAGTTAGGTTGAGGCAATCTTGTTTGAGCTACAGACTTTAAGATAATATAGGATAAAGGATTTACAGCATCTTTTTTATCGGGAGTTTGGCCTCCTATTGTAACATTTTGATATAAAGGAGAGCCTGCACTAAATTGAGTGTGAGACCAGCTTCTTATCTTATTTATAGTAAATGTTTTCAACCAAAGGTTAGTTAATAATTCACAAGCTGAATCCTCTGTAATTACACCTGCTTCTAAATCTTTCTTATAGTATGGATATAGATATTGATCCATTCTGCCATAAGATAAAGAATGTCCATTTGATTCAATTTGTAATATTAAATGGATAAACCACATTGATTGAATAGCTTCATAATAAGAATCTGCTGCTTCATAAGGTACTTTATTCATTATACGGCTAATTTCTAAAAGCTCTGCTTTTCTCTTTTCATTGATTTCTTTTTCTGCCATTTCTAAAGCTAAATCTGCATATCTTTTAGCAAAATCCCTAACAGCCTTAATTACAATTAATATAGCTTGGTAAAAGTGATACTTCTTTATATTATTGAAATCAGTTAAATCTAATGCAGCCATTGCTTCTTTTGTTCTTCTTTCATAATCTTTTAATCCAAATTTCATAACTTTTCCATAATCTGCTGCAATATGAGCATCTCCAGAAGTAATATTCCCTTCTGCCTTAATAATACCTAAATCGTAAAATACTTTGGAGGCTGGCGGCATAGATGCTAAACCTTTATCTTTAACTGTATTATGATACCAATAATCTGCTATACCTCTTAATTTTTCCTTTGTCTCCTCAGTAATATAAAAAACATCTCCATCTCTTTTATCAAATTCATCTAACTCATTTATAACCCAATCCATGGCATATTCAGGGAAAATTGGAGCACTCCTGTTAGATGAAGCTTGATTACCAACAATCAAAGTATTATCTTCAATAAAAATTGACATATTATTAAGTATTTTTTCTAACATATAAGCTCTTTTCAAATGAACTGGTTTATCAGCATGCTCCTTATAAGCTTCAGTTGTTAAAATCGCCCTCTCCGCACAAACAAATGGTTTTGCTTCTAATAACTCTTCCCTAAAATGATTCATTCTCTCAGTTAAATTTCCAAAATATTTACTCATTTATATCCCTCCTCATTATACTTTTATTATAGCAGAGCCTTTTCGTATGTCAATAATTTTAATTTCAAACGAAACTTTTATGCATTTCATTTATAAGTTTTTGTTCCTTTTAGTGCTTTCATATGATATAATATATTCAAGGAAATCTATAATAGTTTGTAATGGCTTAAATCTTATTTATTTGACAATAATATGGAGGATGATAAAATGTTACCTTGCATCTTTAATATACAAAAATTTAGTTTACACGATGGTCCAGGAATTAGAACTGTTGTTTTCTTTAAAGGCTGTCCTCTCGCATGTAAATGGTGCTCAAATCCTGAATCTCAAAATCCATCAATAGAAATAACCTGGGATAAATCTAAATGTATTCACTGTCTAAAGTGTGTTCAAATTTGCCCACAAAAAGCTATTACTCACTCAAATAATAAAATAATAATAGATAGAAGAAAATGTGATGGATGTTTAAAATGCGTAGATGAATGTAGTCAAAATGCATTAAATAATGAAGGGGAATATAAGGAAATTAGTGATATAATTAATGAAATATTAAAAGATCTTCCCTTCTATGAAGAATCTAATGGTGGTGTAACTTTATCAGGAGGTGAAGTATTATCTCAATATAAGCAAGCCATTGAACTTATAAAAGAATGTAAAAAACATAATATACATGTAGCAATAGAAACCACTGGTTATGCATCACAGAATGAATTTAAAGCTTTAATAGAGGATGTTGATTTATTATTATTTGATATAAAACATTATGATAGTGATAAACATTATGAAGGGACTGGCGTTTATAATGAAATTATAATCGAAAATATGACTTATGCAGTAAATAGTGGTAAAATGATTATTGGCAGAATACCAGTAATACCTGGCTTTAACGCTTCCCTTAAAGATGCTTTAGAATTTTCAAAATTACTTAAGAAAATTGGTGTTAAGGAAGTTAATTTATTACCATTTCATCAATTAGGACAAAGGAAATATGAATTACTAAATCGAGACTATTCTTTAAAATTAGTTAAACAACTTCATCCAGAAGACTTAAAAGATTATCAAAAAGTTTTTCTAGATGAAGGACTAAACTGTTATTTTTAGGAGTTATTATGAATAAAAGACACTTACAAATATTAACCTTAATAAGTCAATATAAAAAAATTGAAGTAAAAAACTTATCTGAATTATGTAATGTATCACAAGTAACTATAAGGAAAGACCTAGATGAATTAGAAAGAAAAGGACTTCTTAAAAGAGAGCATGGTTTTGCCATGGTCAATAATGAAGATGATTTAAATTATCGATTGACATTTAATTACGAAGAAAAATATCTAGCAGCTAAAAAAGCTTTAGATATTATAAATGATCATGAAACAATAATGATTGAGTCTGGATCTTCATGTGCTATACTAGCACTAGAAATTGCAAAAGCTCATAGAGATATTACAATAATTACAAACTCCTGCTTTATTCCTAGGTACCTTAAAGATTATAAAGATACTAAAGTAATAGTACTAGGTGGAGAATATCAAGGAAAATCTGAAGTTAATGTTGGTCCATTAATAAAACACAATTTAAAAGAATTCTTCGTTGATAAACTATTTATTGGCACCGATGGCATAGACGAAGATATGGGTCTTACAGGCAATGATTATGAACGTTGTGAAGTTGTGAGAATGATGAAAGAAAGAGCTAAACATCTATATGTACTTACAGACCTTTCAAAATATAATAAAAGATCAAACTTCAAGCAATTTGCCTTAGAAGATGTAGACTATTTAATATGTGAAGATAATGTTCCTTATTCCTTGCAAGAATTAGCAGAAAAATATAATTTTAAAATTTTATAATGTAAATAAAAAATAACATTTGCAAAACTATGCAAATGTTATTTTATCTTATTATATAATTAATTGTTAATTAATCCCTCTTTATTTGCCAATAACATCTCTTAGGAGAATAGATTTTTTCTTCTTTCTTTAATTTATCCATAATTTTTGATACTTCTTTTTTGTCAATGCCTGTTCCCTCTGAAACTGCAGTAGCATTTAATGGTTTATCATTTTTAACAAAGTAATCTAAAACCACATCATAATTTTCCATACTTTTCATCTCCTTCATAAATATTCTTACTATTATTTTACATAATAAAATATATAAATTTCAAGTATAAATCAGAAATTTTTATTACTTTCTTATAATAATTAATAAATAATCGATATTTATCAATTATTATTTTTCCTTGATAAGTTGATTTTAAAGCTCTTGAAAATCCTATAAGAGCTATAGTTTTCCAAAGAATATATAATCAAATTATTTACTTTTCAATTTTAATATTATATCTTCGTAATTTATTTTATTTAAATCAAGATCAGATAATAGAACTTTCTTTTCAACAGCCTTTTTCAAAAGCATAGCTTCCTTTGTATCTCCCACTAAAATTGCTCCTACAATAATTTTATCCTTTATAAATAATCTCTTATATAATTCTTCTTCCTTATTATCTTCAATAATTGTTTCTTCACAATTTTCTTCGTCAATATTTCCTACTGAAAATATTGAAATATTAAAAGCGTTCATCATAGTAACAGGCGGAATAATACAATACTCCTTATCTTTTTCTGCCATATTATAGCCAGCAATCTTACCTTCTTCAGAAGCTACTGTCCAAAGTCCTCCAATTTGACCTTCTAGTTCTGCTACATCACCAGCTGCATAAATATTTTCGATATTGGTTTGCATTTTGTTATTCACCAATACGCCACGTTTAATCTTTACATCTGTATTTTCTAATAATTTAATATTGGATCTTATTCCTACAGAATAAAGAATCATATCACAATTAATCTTATTTCCATCCTTTAAAATAACACCATCAACAGAGCTTTCTCCACTAATTCTTTCTACTTGTGCATTTAAGAGAATTCTTATATTACACTTTTCTATTTTATTTTTTAAAATATCAGATGCTCTTTTGTCTAACTGACGAGGCATTAATCTTTCTAAAGCTTCAACTACAGTAACATCTTTTCCTTCCTTACTAAAAGCCCATGCAGCTTCTAAACCTTGAACTCCACCACCAATATTTAATACTGTTTTTTTATCTTTAGCATTTGCTTTAATATCTTCAATATCTTCAAACTTTCTTATAGTAAATACATTCTTTTTATTTATCCCCTTAATTGGAGGAATAAAATTACTTGCTCCAGTAGCTATTAGTAATTTATCATATTTTAAACTGCTTCCATCATTTATTTTTACTTCATTATTTACTATATCAATAGCAATAACTTCTTTATCTAAATATAAATTAACCTTATTTAATTCATACCATTCCTTTTTTTGGAGTAGAAATTTACTTTCTTCAATATTATCAAAAAGACCTTTTGTTAATTTTATTCTATAGTAAGGATAATATTTTTCATCTTGAAATACATATATGTTTATTTCCTTATCAATTTCTCTAATAGCTTTTATTGCACTTAGAGCTGCAATACCTCCACCAATAATTACTATATTTTTATTCAATACACTCACCACCATTATTATATAGTTAAGATTATCTATGAATAGTCATATTGTAGTATGACCTAATAAATTAACTTTAAACTTATTATAGCTGTCCCCTATTAATCTTTATGTGATTCAAATCAAAGATTGATAATTGTTATCATTTATTCCAATAAAAAAGTCCTACTTTAAAAAGTAAGACTTCGTAAATAAAATTATATTTTACTGGCCATTCATATTTACTTGCAAAGAGGGTATAGCTTAAACGAAGCTTTTCTCCTTCATTATTGTAATACATATTTGAGGCTATAGGAGATTTTCTACTATCTACAAATAAATTTCCTCCTAAATTTTTATCCCCAAAATCTTCAAGGTATAAATTTCTTCTTCCTTTAATGCTAAATAATAAAAAGTTAGTTATTCCTGTAAACTCATGTGTAGCAAAAATAGTAAGCTGTAGAAGAACACCTAAACTTAAAGAATTGGCTAAGAAACGTCCATCTGTACCTTTAAAGATTAAGAGATATTCAGGAAATAAAAGAAGGATTATATTTATAAAGTTTAATAAAACGTGTTTTAAAGATGCTTTCATAATAATATTAAACTTTTCAAATTCATCAGTATGAATTTCTACTTTCTCTTTGCTGCCTTCACTAAAATAAATTTGTATTTTCTCTCTTTCACAAACAAAATCCCAACCAGCCTTCTTGCAGTATTCCCTATATTCTAAAGCCCTTTCATTATCTTTTCCAGCAAATAAAGAAATACTATCAAATATATCAACTGAATATTTTAAGCTTCTAGGTTCACTCCTTTTAAATTTTAAGAAATCCCCCTTTATATCAGATAATATCCATCCCTTTAATGCCATTTCTTCTAAATAATCTTCTATATGCCTATACTCATAAGACAAAAAATTATATATAACATATTTAGTGTTTTTAAACCTCATCATATTTTCCCACTAAAAATAATCTACCATCTTCTATTAAATTAATTAATCTTTCGTACTCTTCTTTTAAGATTGCTAACCCTTTATCTGTTATTATATAGCTTCTTTTTCTTCCAACAACTTCTGTTTCCTTAATCATTCTTTCCTTTTCAAACCGTCCAAGTAAAGCATATAAAGTTCCTGGTCCTATTTTTACTCGTCCTTTAGATATTTCCTCTACCCTTTCCATAATATCAACTCCACATCTCTCCTCTAACAAAGAAAGTAAAATATAATACATTGGCTCTGTTAAATTTTGAAACTGTTCTCTTGCCATTTTTCACCTCCTATATCGATACTCGATATTTAAAATATAAATGTTCTTATTGTATACCATTCAATATAATTGTAGTATCGAATATCGATATTGTCAATAATTAGAATTCTCAATTAACTTTATTTCAAAATTGTGCATATAATGACATAGTAAAACAATAATAGGGGATTAATTATTTATGTTAGACTATGGCTTTAGAACCAACTGCTATCCAGTTCTTTGGGATAATTACTGGAGAAACTATAGAATAGATGCTGAAACGGCAGTACAAATTGCTTTACAACATGTTCCTGACAGAATTGCAAAGATAGAATTAGAATATGATGGTGGCTTATTAGTCTATGATATTGATGTCCTTACTGAAAGTGGTCTTTATGAAATCAAAATAAATGCTAATACAGGACAGGTATTAAAAATTGAAAGAGAATATGATTAAATTTGCTTTCTATCTATTTTATGAAAGTAAATTTATAAAAGGAACTTAACAACAAAAGTTATTAAGTTCCTTTTATTTAATAGCTAATTTATTGAATAATTATTTATAAATTTAAAAATGCTTGAAATCTAGCTTTTGTTTTCTCTTCTCCTAATATTTGCATAATTGTATAAAGATCTGGAGTATTGCTTCTATGAGATAAAGCTGCTCTTACAGCTCCTGCTACATCAGAAATCATTCCCTTATATTGATCTGGATTAGCTTTATATTCTTTTCTATTAGCACAATATCCAAGCTTTGCTCCTATTTCTTTTAATTCTTCAAACCAAGCTTCTTGGCTTCCAGAATTAAAGTTAAATTCATCCTTATAAACTTTAATGATTTCTTTTGCTGCTTCTAAAGATAATGTCTTTGGAAGTTCTACATTTTCAGCTGTTTCCTTGTTAAATAATTCATCAAAGAAGTAATCTATCTTTCCTCTAACATCTTCCCATTTTGCAAAGTCCTTTCTTGGTTTTGGACCTTCCTTATCAATATTGAAAATCGCCTTAGCCATTGCTTCATTATTAGTTACTAATTCATACATCTCTTTATCATATTCTTTAGCCCAAGCAGTATATAAACCATATACCTTATCTGCTTTAAACTTACAAATAACATCTTTACTTACATCATTTAATTTAACTATGTCAAATAATGCTCCTGATTTATTCATTTTATCTAACGAAACTGGGAACTCATGATAATCAGCATCTGGATTTTCTGTTCTCCATTCTTCAAAACTTGAATTTATAATGTTTAGTAAATATTCAATTACTGATTGAGCAGGATATCCAACTTCAGTATAGTATGAAACTGCAGCTTCTGCATCTTTTCTCTTCGATAATTTTCTCTTAGATCCATTATCATTTTTCATTATCGTTGGGATATGCGCATACTCTGGTCTTTCTAAGCCTAATACATCAAATAATTGTACATGTATTGGTAATGACGATAACCATTCTTCTCCTCTTATTACATGAGTTGTTCTCATTAATGCATCATCAACTACGTGAGCAAAATGATATGTTGGAAGACCATCTCCCTTAATAATTACTATATCTTGATTATTTTCTGGGAAACTTATATCTCCCTTTATTAAGTCATGAAAATCAACCCTATTTTCTATATTGCCTGGTGATTTAAATCTTATAATATAGTTTTCTCCATTTTTTATTTTTTCCATTGCTTCTTCTGGAGATAAATTTCTATCTGTTGCAAATTCACCATAATATCCTGGAGTTATTTTTGCTTCAATTTGTCTTTCTCTTAAAGCTGCTAATTCTTCAGGTGTAGCAAAGGATGGATAAGCTAATCCTTTTCTTATAAGGTCCTTTGCAAAAGCTTCATAAATTTCTTGTCTCTGACTTTGACGATATGGACCATACTCTCCTACTGAACTATCTTCTCCAGTCATTCCTTCATTAAAGTCCATTCCAAAATTATGCATTGTTTCTATTGTATCTTTAATTGCACCTTTTACTTCCCTTTTTTGATCTGTATCTTCTATTCTTAAAAAGAAAACACCTTCACTTTGACTTGCTAATCTTTCATTTATCAAAGCTGCAAAAACTCCTCCAATATGTTGGAAGCCTGTTGGGGATGGCGCATATCTTGATACTATTGCACCTTCTTTTAAATTTCTTTTTGGATATTTTTTAATATAATATTCTGGTGTTTTATCAATGTTTGGGAAAATTAAATCTGCTAATTTTTCTAAACTCATTTGCTCATTCATTCCTTTCTATAAATAAAAAAATCTCTCCTCCCAATATAATAGGACGAAAGATATTATTCCGCGTTACCACCTAAATTGATTAGTATTATTACTAATCCACTCAAAGTCTCTATAAGGGGAGAACCCATAAACCTACTTGCATATAATGCTGTTTCAGTTTATAACTCCAGAGCTTCTTTCCATAGCTTTAAATTCCAGGCTTCCACCCTTCCCAGATCTCTATAATTTAAACTACTATGTACTCTTCTCCTTCAAAGTCTTTATATTACTTTTATTCAGTAATATTATACATATACAATTAGTATTTGTAAATATGCTATATTTATTCATTTACTCCTTTGTAATATTTTTGCATATTCTATGTAAGGAATAAATTTCTAAAAATTTGTATAGTATTAATAGATGATTATATTAATTTTAGGAGATACAAAATGAAAAAATTATTAATTCTTATAAGTTTAATTATTTTAGCGTCGATTTCAGGATTTTTATCCTACAAAATAATAAATATTATAAATTCAAAAGAACCAAATACTAACTTACCTCCTAATAATAATTCAATACCTGAAAATAGTATTCCTAAAGAAGAAACTAATAAGGAAAAAGCTGAAAAACTACTAAAAACAATGACTTTAGAAGAAAAGGTAGGTCAAATATTTTTAGTTAGATGTAATCCAGAAACAGCAATAGAAGATATTCAAAAATATAATATAGGCGGTTTTATATTATTCGATGCTAATATTGTTAATCAAACTAAAGAGTCCTTAGCTTCAACAATAGAAAGTTATCAGGAAACTTCTGATATACCTCTATTAATTGCAATAGATGAAGAAGGCGGTACAGTTAATAGGTTAAGCTGGTATCCGGAGTTTAGAGGTGTACCTTTTTATTCTCCACAAGACTTATATAATGAAGGCGGCTATCCTTTAATAGAAAGTGATACTGAAGAAAAAGCTAAATTATTAAAAAACTTAGGTATTAATTTAAATTTAGCGCCTGTTGCTGATATATCTACTAATCCATATGATTTTATTTATGATAGAAGCTTTGGAAAGAATGCATCTGAAACTTCAAAATATGTAGAAACTGTAATTAAAGTAATGAAGAAACAAAATATTGGTTCTACTTTAAAACACTTTCCTGGCTATGGTGATAATTTAGATACCCATACTGGCATATCTATTGATGAAAGAAGCTATGAAAACTTTCTAGAATATGATTTCCTTCCCTTTAAAGCTGGAATTAAAGCTGGGGCAGGAAGTATTTTAGTGTCTCATAATATTGTTAAATCAATGGATGAAAATTTACCAGCTTCCCTTTCACCAAAGGTAAATAAAATAATAAGAGAAGAATTAAGCTTTGATGGTGTCGTTATGACTGATGACCTTCAAATGGATGCTATAAAAGAATATATTGGAGATTCCTCTTCTGCAGTTTTAGCAGTACAGGCAGGAAATGATTTAATAATAGCTTCCGACTTTGAACTTCAAATTCCATCAGTAATAGAAGCTGTAAAAGCTGGAGAGATATCAGAAGAGAGAATTGATGAAGCAGTTATAAGAATTCTTATCTGGAAGCTTGAACTAGGTATCTTATAATATTAAAAATTTCGGCTATGTTTTATTAGATTAAGTTAATTTTAGAAGCTAAATAATGATATTTGAAATAAATCTATAATGACTATTAAAATTTCTTTCACAGACTATCAATTTATTCATGATATCATTATTTAGCTTTTTATGCTTAGTGGCAAAAAAATCAAACTATAAGCGGAATTAAAAATAATATTATACATTGTAAATTATTTTCATCTTACTATTTTCTTAACTAAAGATCCTATACCAATACCATTTAGTATTAATCCTAGTATCATCTCTATATTATTTATAAAGTATGACATGGGAGCTGGTGTAGCTTCATTTACTCCAACGGAAGCAAAGGCCCCAACGCTTAAATTTAGACTCTCATTGAAATCTTTTAAAAATTGCCTAAATTCAATCCCTTGAAGGCTTGTGTATCTTATTAATTTTTCATCAACAATTATTCCAAATATTAAATATAAAATTGAAAATATTAATATCATCACAAATGAAAAAATTAATGTATAAGATGGTCGTTCCCCATAACCGCAGGTTAAATAACCAAAAAGAGAAATTAACCTTGGTATTGGTTTTAATGCCTTTCTCTGTGTTTTTCTACATAGAAAATAATATTCTCCAAAGTTATTTCCTAAATTATTTTCTTTAAACTTATCAGCTATATTTTCATATACTTGATATATTCCTTCATATTCATCTCTTGTTTTATATCTTAACTTTATTTTATCTATAAAGGCCTTTTCATCTAATTTACTTTTATCCTTATCATCAAATTCAAAATCCTCTATATATGTATTTACTATTTTTATTCCTGACAAATCAGTATCTTTAATTTTTATCATTTTTAAGTCTGTATTGATAATTATCATACTTCTCATATAAGATAACTCAAAATTTGTATTATTTATATTACAAGAATCGAAAATAACATAACTTAAATTACAACTATAGAATTTTGAATATATTTCACATAAAGTAAAGTTGCAAGATAAATTATCTTCCTTATTAAGATTTGGTGGAGTACTACTTTCTTCTTTAACAAAAGAACATCCCTCAAAAGTAACTCCAGCTCCAAAGAAACTACATTCTATAAAGTAACATCCTATAAACCTACAATTTTTAAACTTTATATTTGAAAATTTACAATTGATAAATTTAGTGCAAACTATATCTAAATCTATAATTTCTATAAATTCTTCTTCTAATCTAGAATGTCCTCCTCCAAATATCTTACTGTTAAATTCTTTATAACTATACACTTCATCCGGATTATACTTACTACTAAGATTTTTTCTTTCTTTTATATAATTAAATAATTTTGTATTATTTTGCATTCTTTTATCTAATTGAATTTCTGCTTTATAAATTTCTTCTTTAAAGTTTATATAAGCCATTAAAAAGTACTCCTTATTAATAATTTATTATTTATTATTATCTCTAATAATGACTTTATTAAACTTCTAAGATTTATTTTTATTATCAACATTAAATTATTTCTTTGAGTTTATTAGCTATAAATTCCAAGATTTTTTTAGTAAATTTATTGTTTCCTCAATTTCCTTTAAAGTTAAAGCACCATATCCCATAAATACAATGCTCTCTTTATTATCATAATTTATATAAGAATTAGATAAACCTAAAACTCTTATTTTATTTTCTGCTGCCTTTTTTATTAGTTCTTCCTCACTCATTCCATTGTTTACTTTTAATAATAAATGAAGACCAGCATTAGTTCCTATTATTTCTGTATTATTTAAATTCTTCTTAATTTGCGAAACTAAAACTTCTCTTTTTTTCTTATAAATGTTCCTCATTTTATTTAAATGCCTTTCAAAATGCCCTTCTGAAATAAACTTATATAAGGCTTGTTGAATAACCCTTGAAACTGTGCAGGCATAAAAACTAAAATTTTCTTTATATATTTTTAATAAAGATTTGGGAAGGACCATATACGCTACTCTTATTGATGGTGCAAAGGCTTTAGAAAATGTTCCTAAATATATTACTTTTTCATCATTATCTAAGCTTTGCAGTGAAGGAATTGGTCTTCCCTCGAATCTAAATTCACTATCATAATCATCTTCTATAATATATCTATTTTTACTTTCTCTTGCCCAACTTAATAATTCCATTCTTCTTTTTATTGGCATTATTACTCCTGTTGGAAACTGATGAGATGGAGTGATATGAATAACATCACAATTACTTTTATAAAGTTCTTCTATACTTATTCCCTGCTTATCTACTCTTATTCCCTTCACATCTATATTATTATTTTTTAATATTCTCCTAATTTTATAGTATCCTGGTTCTTCCATTCCATAAGATTTATCTTTACCAATTAAATTTAATAACACTTGAATTAAATACTCTGTTCCAGCTCCTATAACTATTCTATCTGCTTCTGCCTTTACCCCTCTTGAATATCTAATATAATCACTAATTACTTCTCTTAAATTATAATCTCCCTGGGAATGACCAATTTGAAAAATATTCATGTTAGCTTCATTTAATATCTCTTTATTTATCTTCTTCCAAAGATTATAAGGAAAGCTTTCCAAATCTATTCTACTGGATAATAATTCATACTTATATTTATTTTTATTATTAATTTTCCCTTTAGTTTCTGCCTTTTTTTCAGGAATACTTATAATGCCACTAAGCTCAGAAACATAATATCCCCTCTTCTCTATTGCAGTTATATAACCTTCTGCAATAAGCTGAGCATAAGCTGCTTCTACAGTATTTTGACTTATACCTAAAGCTACTGATAATTTTCTTTTAGAAGTAAGCTTTGTATTAGCTTTCAAATTTCCCTTCTGTATTTCAGCTTTAAAAAATTCATAAATCTGTATATATAAAGGAATACTGCTATTAGTATCTAAATTTATATTTACTATCTCCACTTTATCAGCCTCCTAAAATATTAGGGATCAATCTTTTAAATTTTGCCTACATTAATCATTCTAGATTTAACTTTTACAATCTGATACTATTACTTTTGAACAAACTGATACTTATCAAAGAACCAGTTTTTATATATAATATTATCAATAATATTTGTAATAAGCAATAGGGAGGCTCTTATGGATTTACTAAACCCAATGTGGGCAGAAATTAATATAGATAATTTAATATTTAATATAAATCAAATTAAAATGAAAGCTAAAAATAGTGAGATAATTGGCGTTGTTAAAGCAAATGCTTATGGGCATGGAGCTATAGAAATATCCAAAATTTTAATTAATAACGGAATTAAAAAATTAGCTGTTGCTAATGTAGTGGAAGGGATAGAACTTAGAGAAAATGGAATTAATACCAATATTATGTTACTTGGCTTAAGTACAAATATTTCAATCCCTTCCATATTAAAATATAATCTTGAACCAACAGTTTCATCTTATGAATTTGCTTATGCGCTTAATGATGAAGCAAAGAAGTTAAATAAAACTATTAATATTCATATTGCTATAGATTCAGGTATGGGAAGAATTGGCTTTAGGAATAAAGATGAATCTATTGAAGAGATAGAAAAAATCTTTCTTCTTAGCAATATAAAAGTCGAAAGTATATTTAGTCACTTTTCTACAGCTGATGCAAAAGATAAAAGCTACTCTTATGAACAAATGAATATTTATAATAAAATTTTAAATGATTTAGAAGCAAGAAACATTAAGCTTCCAAAGAAAAATTTATCTAATAGTGCTGCAATAATTGATTTAGAAGAGACTCACTTTAACTATATTAGACCTGGAATAATTTTATATGGATATTATCCTTCTAATGAAGTTAGAAAAGATAATTTTGAAATAAGACCAGTTTTAACTTGGAAAACTAAAGTTATATATATTAAAGAAGTTGAAGAAAATCAATATATAGGATATAACAAAAGCTATAAAACTTCTAAAAAAACTAAGATTGCTACAATTCCTGTAGGCTATGCTGATGGTTATTCTAGAGGACTTTCAAATAAAGGAAAGGTAATAATTAATGGTAAATTTGCTCCAATAATAGGAAATATCTGCATGGATCAATTTATGGTAGATGTAACTGATATAGATGATATAAAACTAGAAGATGAAGTAATACTATTAGGAGCAGCTGGAGATATAAAGTTTGATGCCGATGACATGGCAAAACTTCTTAATACAATTAGCTATGAAATTCTTTGCTTAATTGGAAGGAGAGCTCCAAGAATTTACTTAAAAAATTCAAATACCGTGGACATAAAATATCAAATGTAGATTATATAAATTTATAAAATTAAAGGTCTATGTGAGTTTTAATTTACATAGACCTTTATTTCATATTAACTATTTTAAAAGCTAAACTATTTTAACATTATAAATTTCTAACCAATAATTAATTTGTATTAAATATGCTATCATTTGCGGACCAGTCATAAGCTGACCAAACCATGGTTTCTTATATGCTTTTCCTCTTGTATCTACTATTTCTTGTACTTTTTTCTTATTAATTATATTTAATATTGGTGAATTTTTATCAGCTAAAATTTCATTCATTGTTTTGCATACAATTTCAGTATATACTGGATTATGAGTCTTTGGATATGGACTCTTTTTTCTATATATTATTTCATTAGGCAATATTCCTTCCAATGCTTTTCTTAATAATCCTTTTTCTCTTCCGTTTAATAGTTTAATATTATTAGGAATATTAAATGCATACTCTACTATCTTATAATCAGCAAAAGGTACCCTAACTTCCAAACTATTTGCCATACTCATTCTATCTTTTCTATTTAAAAGATTAACCATAAACCATCTTAAATTCAAGTAAAAAAGTTCCCTCATTCTTGCATCTTCCTTACTTTCGCCCAAAAGCTTAGGAACTTCCTTAATAGTGTCATCATAAGCTGCCTTTGCTAATTCTTCTATTTTTAAATTCTTTAAGCTATCATTTAATATTTCCTTTCTTTCTTTTATATTCCTAGACCATGGAAAAATATCAGCATTTATCATATCCTTATTAGTAAACCAAGGATATCCGCCAAATATTTCATCTGCACATTCTCCAGATAAGGCTACAACAAAATCCTTCTTAACTTCTTCGCAGAAAAGATACAAAGAAGAATCTATATCTGCCATTCCAGGAAGATCCCTTCCTATTACTGCTTCCTTTAAAGAATTAACTAACTCTCCATGATTTAGTATAACTTCCCTATGGTCACTTCCTATATATTTAGCCATTAACCTTGCATAATCTCTATCAGAAGTCGGTTGAAATAAGGATGATTTAAAATATTTTTCATTATCTTCATATTCTATTGAATAAGTTGTTAATATCTTCCCCTTTTCTTTATAATCTTTAGCAACAATTGCTGCTATAGCTGAGGAATCTAATCCTCCTGATAAAAAACTACATAAAGGTACATCAGACACGGTTTGTCTTTTAACCGCATCAAAAACAAGATGTCTAATCCTTTCTACTGCCTCTATTTCTGTATCTTTAAATTCTTCTGCTACAAGTTCCCAATACATATCTTTACTTATACCATCTTCAGATACAATAACGTATTCCCCCGGTTTAACTTCTTCTATATTTTTATATACAGATCTTCCAGGTAATACTGCTGGTCCCAATGCGAATAATTCTGCTAATCCATCCTTATCAACAATTGGCTCAATATAAGGATGCTTAAATAAAGCTTTGATTTCAGAGGCAAATATAAAGGTTTTATTTACATTTGAATAAAATAAAGGCTTAACCCCCATGGCATCTCTTGCTAAAACTACTCTTTTTTCTTTTTCATCGTATATTGCAAAAGCAAATATTCCATTAAACTTTCTTATAGCATCTATTCCCCATCTTATATAAGACATTAGTAGTACTTCTGTATCTGAATATCCTTCAAAAGAAAATCCATAGTCTAACAATTCTTTTCTTAAGTCTTCTGTATTATATAACTCACCATTATAAACAAGGACATATTTTTTGCCATTAAGAATTTTTATCATAGGCTGTTTACCGCCATCAGGATCTACAACAATCAGTCTTCTATGACCAAACATAATATTATTTGAAATATACATTCCCTCTTCATTTGGGCCTCTAGATTTCAATGTATCCATCATTCCATTAAGAATATTATCTTCATTGCTAATATTTTTCTTAAAATTTATAAATCCTGTTATTCCACACATACTTTTATCCTTCTTTCTTTTTACTTATTATATACAGTTATATGTTAGGCAATTTACAATAGTTCTCTTTTAAAATAAAAAAGAGTTATTTTACAAATTATTTGTAAAATAACTCAAATTATTAATTATACTACAGAACAAACTTTTCTATTGCTTTAGCCACTCCATCTTCATCATTAGTATCAGTAATATAATCTGCTATTTCTTTTATTGATTCAAAGGCATTTCCCATTGCTATTCCTAAACCAGCATATTCTATCATATGTCTGTCATTTTCAGCATCTCCTAAAGTTATAATTTCTTCTCTTTTTATTCCTAAATGTTTAGCAAGAAGCTGTACTCCTAAGCCCTTATTTACATTCTTATTTAAGAACTCTAAGAAAAATGGTGTACTCATAACTACAGTATATTTTTCAAATACTTCTTTAGGTAATTTTTCATAAGCTGGTCCTAATATTTCAGGCTCATCTATAAACATTACCTTAACAACATTATCTTGATCATTAATTCTACTAAAATCATCTATTTTAATATCTATATTATTTATATCTGCTTCAACTTGAGTATATTTACTATTCCTAGGTGTTACTAGTCCTTGATTTTCTACAAAAGCATGAATATTAACTTCTAATTCTTTGCTTAATCCATGCAAATAATGCAAGTCTTTCCCTTTTATGGTTACCTTTGAAATTGCTTCTTTACTTTTTGTTTTCTGTACTAAAGCTCCATTATAACTCAATACATAATCTTTATCAGTTAACATTTCAAGTTCTTCTAAAGTTTTTCTTACTCCTTCAATTGGTCTTCCAGTAGCTAAAACTACTGTTACTCCTTTTTCTCTTGCTTTTTTTATTGCACTTTTTGTTCTATCAGATATTGTTTTATCACTTCTTAATAATGTCCCATCCATATCTATTGCTACTAATTTATACATTGTTATTCCTCCATTTATAAACTAACAAAATTCATTATATCACAAGGTATTTTACATATAAATTTATTTTCACTTATAGCTTAATTATTTAATATATCACTTTCATGACTTTTATTAAAATTTAATAAAAATTCAATAAAATCATTTTTATTAATAACTTTGCTTATATAGTATCCTTGTATTTTATCACAACCTATAGATTTTAATAATTCCATTTCATTTTTCTTCTCAACACCTTCACAAATTACATCTAAACCTAAGCTATGAGAAAGATTAATCAAAGTATCTATTATTGAAAAAGTTCTTTTATCCTCTTCTATACTAAAAATTAAACTTCTGTCTATTTTTAAGGTATCTAAAGGTAGTGTTTTAATGTGATTGAATGAAGAATATCCAACCCCAAAGTCATCTAATGAAATTCCAAATCCTAATTTCTTTAATTCCTTTAAAACATTTGCTGTAAATTCACTATCATCTATTGTTTCGTCTTCTGTAATCTCAAATCTAAGAAAATCTGGAGCTATTCCTTCTTCTTCAACTATTTTAATTATTTTAGATAGAAAATAAGATTGCTTTAATAAAGCATGAGAAATATTTACAGATACAATAAAACTACTTTCTCCCTTTTCTCTAATCTTTTTGCAGAATCTTGCTGCATCTCTTATTACAATTTCATCAATAAGTAGTATGTCTCCATTCTTCTTAGCAATTGGAATAAATTTATTAGGTGGAATTATTTCTTCATCACTTATCCATCTTATTAATGCCTCTGCCGATACTATTTTATCATTATTTACATCATATATAGGTTGATAATAAACTTCTAGTTCATTATTTTTTATAGCATTACTTAATCTTGCAGCTATATAAACATTTTCTAACATATCAGGAGAAAAAACTCTAATTTTATTACCTCCAGCTCTTTTTCCCTCATACATAGAAATATCAGCATATTTTAAAAGAGTTTCTGCATCCGTTGCATGTTGAGGATAATAACTTATTCCTATACTTGCCTCAGTATTAAAGGAATATCTATTTATTTTTATAGTTTCATTAAGCATTCTAGATATACTTAATGAAAATTTTTCTATTTCTTCATCAATGTTTTTTCCTTTTCTTACTACTATGAACTCATCCCCGCCTAATCTCCCTACATTTATTTCCTCTGAATATATATTTTTTAACTTGTTAGAAATTATCTTTAAAACTTCGTCTCCAGTACTATGACCTAAAGTATCATTTATGCTTTTAAAATTATCTAAATCTAAAAAATATACACTAAACTCTTCTTTTTCACTTACAAGCTTATTTAAATATTCTATTAAATTATGCCTATTTAATAAACCAGTTAAATTATCAAAAGTAGCAATATAACTCATTTTTTCTGCATATTTTTTTATCTCAGTTACATTATTTACTATTATTGAAAAATAACCTTCTCTAAGGGAATATACAGATATTACTCCCCATTTTTCTTTTATAATCCTGATTTCCTTAGCTATACACTCTGATTTAAATTCTTTAACTCTCTTTAACATTTCAAAGATTTGATCTTTGTATATAGAAAAATCCTTATATACCTCTGATAGCTTTCTATTTATAAGTTCTTCCTTAGTGGTATCTAGAAGTTCTGCTCCTGCATAATTTACATCTTTAATAATTCCATCAATATACTCTCCATTTTTATCCTCAATTGCTTTTAAGTAAAAAAATGAATTTGTCATTGCATTTAAAATGTTAATATAGTCGCTTTCTCTTTGGAAAATATTATTTTCTAGATCTTCTAACTTTTCTTCAATTTCTTTTATATCATAAAATATTTCTTCTAATTCATCTGTTTTAATAATTTTATCTTCATATACTTCTGTACTATCATTATACTTTTTTAAATAGCCTTTTAAATTAATTATTGCTTTTGAAATTAGGTCTACTCTATTAATAATTTTATCTTTAATATATAAATAAGTTAAAGAAACTAAAAAAATTATAGATAAAATTATAATTGCTATTATTAAAATTAAATTATTGGCATATAAATAATTATTTAATAAAAGGGCTATTGTAATTAAAAAGCATACTGTAAGAGTTAAATATAATAAAAATGTAATAAATTTTTTTAAAGCTGTCATATTTTGTTTTCACCATCCCATTAATAAAAGACCTTGTCTAATTATACGCTTTTTTGTCTATAAACTTCAAGAAGTTCAGCCTTATAAAAATTAATAAAAAAGAATGTTATAACTTTTTCATCACTTGTCATAACATTCATTATATTTACCGTTAATTTAATATATTAGAATTTATAAAATATTGTTACTAAATTATCTATTTTTAGCTAGGCTTATCTTTACAGTTTTGCCTTTTAATTTTATTTCCTTATATTTCTCGAGTAAAATTTTTCCTTTTCCATTTAAAATATCAACATAAGAATGCCCATCTTGTATATCAATAATCCCAATATCCTTACCATTAAGAATATCTAAATTGCTCAAGGCTCCTAAAATATCTATATTTCTAATTTTCTTCTTTTTGCCTGCTGATAAATATATTTTTGTAACTTCTTTATGTACATCTTTTTTGCTTATAATTTTATTTTCATATAATGATTTTTGATTTTCATAGAATTTTTTTCTTCCTTCTATCATTTCTTCATAAGATGGCAAACTAATTTTATCTATTTTATAACCAATATACTCTTCTATATCTTCAAAAAATCTTTTTTCTCTATTACCAACTAAAGAAATTGCTAATCCTTCCTTTTCTCCTCTTCCACTTCTTCCTATTCTATGAACATAGCTTTCCTTTTCCATTGGAATATCATAATTATATACATTGGTAATGTGATTTATATGTATTCCCCTTGCTGCTATATCTGTAGCTACTAATACCTTAAATTCTCTATTTTTAAAGCTTTCCATAGTTTTTAATCTATCTTTTTGATCCATATCCCCATGAAGCTCATGCACTTTTATCTTCTCTCTTTTTAAATTATTAAAAAGATTTTTTACTGTTTCCTTAGTATTACAAAATATTATTGCTGATTCATCTGTATATCTATAAAGAAGCTTTAAGAGAATTTTAAATTTATCATCTTTATCTACATTTATATATTTTTCTTTTATTTTATCTCTATTAAAAACCTTAGATTTTACGGAAATTATTTCTGGAGTTTTCATATAATTAGTATATAACTTTTCTATTTCTTCCGGAATTGTAGCTGAAAATAAATAAGTATTTTTGATATTAGGCAGCATTTTTAATATTTCAGAAATTTGATCTATAAACCCCATACTTAACATTTTATCCGCTTCATCAATAACGACATATTCTATAAAATCAGGATTTAAATTTCCTCTTTCTATGTGATCTGCTACTCTTCCAGGAGTTCCAGAAATAATGTGAACACGCTGCTTTAACTCTAAAACTTGTTCTTTAAAGGATTGTTTTCCAAAAATAGCAGCTACTCTTATCTTTTTTAATCGCCCAATATTTGATATATCCTCCTTTACTTGCAGAGCTAATTCTCTTGTAGGAACTAACACAAGACCTTTTACTTTATTTTCATTACTGTCAATAAGTTCACATAACGGAATTCCAAAACTTGCAGTTTTACCACTTCCAGTCTGAGATTTTACAACTAAATCCTTTCCTGCTAAAAACTTTGGTATTATTTCTTTTTGAACTTCAGAAGCTTCCTCAAAACCTAAATTTTTTAAAGCTTTTAAGATTTCAGGAGCTAAAGTCATATTTTCAAATTTATTCATAAATATTTCCTGCCTTCTTTACAAAATCATAATATTATTCTTCCCCATTATATGTTCATAATTCACTTCATATTATAATGTAAAATGTACAATATAGAATATACAATCATTCTACATTGTACATTAAAGTATTTCTTTATATAGAAAATTGACAATTATATAAAGTAATTGCCAAAAGCATAACCAGCATAAATTAATATCGTATTCCAAATTGTAACACCTATTACTGAATAAATAGAACATTTTAATAAATTCATTCTAAATATTCCTGCTACAAAAGGTATCAAAGTTCTTGCAACAGGTATAATTCTTGCAATTAAAATTCCTTTATAGCCATAGTTTTCAATATAATGGAAGGCTTTATCTATAGGTTTACGGCTTTTAGGAAATTTATTATAAATCTTAGTTAAAATTGGTCTTCCAAACCAATATGATATCCCAAATAAAATGTAACTCGCTAATTCTCCTGCAATTATTGAAATTACTATTGCCAAAACAATATTTATATTAAACTTTGAAACAGCTATACCAACAGCTGGCATCACAATGGCTGCTCCTAATCCAGGAAAATTTAAATATTCTAAAAATATGATTATAAATAAAAATACTAATCCATAATTTGAAATGTAATCTATTATTATTTGTATATTATTCATTGTAGTACACCTCAATATTGCAACTTATGAGGATTATTATAATTTTTATTTCTTAAAATAAATTATTTATTTTCTTTTAGAAATCTTAATCTTTTCTTAATTTTATTTAGTTAAATAAGCAACTAGAAGTTTTATTGTATTTTCTAATCCCTCATAATGAGTTCTTTCCATTCCATGAGAAGCATGAACTCCTGGACCTATAAGAGCTCCTCTTATATCATTTCCTCCTCTTAAAGCTGCTCCAACATCTGAACCATACATTGGATAAATATCTATAGCATATTTTATATTATTTTCTTTTGCTAAATTCACCAAATCTGTTACCATATTGTAATCATATGGTCCGCCAGAATCCTTGGCACAAATTGATACATCATACTCTGTGCAAGTTAAATCCTCTCCAATACAGCCCATATCTACAGCTATCATTTCAGTTATGTCTTGAGGGATATAGGAAGCGCCATGACCTACTTCTTCATAAGTTGAAATAAATATCTTTGTTTTATATCTAGGAGTTATTTTTTCTCTGCTAAATAACTCTAATAAGCCCATTAAAGCAGCAACACTGCCCTTATCATCTATAAATCTTGACTTTATGAATCCACTTTCAGTAATAGTGGTTTTTGGATCTATAAAAATAAAATCCCCTGGACATATTCCTAAAGCTTCTACATCTTTTTTAGATAATACCTTTTCATCTATTCTTACTTCCATATTTTCAGGATTACGTTTCTTATCCTTTGCATCTTCATAAACATGAGCAGCAGGACTTGTACTTAAAAATGTTCCTGTATAAATCTTACCATCTCTTGTTCTTATTTTACAGTATTCGCTATCTAAAGTTGCTGGTATTGGACCTCCTAATATTGTGAATTTTAAAGTACCATTACTTGTTATTGATCTAACCATAGCTCCTAAAGTGTCTACATGAGCAGCCAGACCAATAACCTTGCCTTCCTCTTGACCTTCTACAGTTATTATTCCACAGCCCTTGTTAGTTCTTTCAAACTTATAACCAAAACCTACTGCTATTTCTTCAATAAATTTCATAATATCAAAGCAAAAGCCTGTTGGACTATCAAATTCTAATATTCTTTTTGCCGTATCTAACACATAATCTTTATTAATTTCAAACTTCATATTCTTCTCCTTTTCTTTAATTTTCTAAGTCAATTCTACCACTATATACTTATTATTTCTATAATATCAACATTGTATTTATGACATTTATAAAAATAAACTACAATAAATTATCCAAATAATTTCCTTTAAAAGGGGCAGGATAATAAATATTAAAAAATGACTATATCAAAATTAAGAATGAATTTGATATAGTCATTTTTTAATAAATAGTATTAGCATATATCAGCAATATTATTATAAGTGACTTCTATTAACAACTAATAACTAAATAAATCCTAATAAAGCTAAAACTTCTTCTGCAATTTTTCTTTCTTTCCCTTCATATGGATAACAGTGAATATGAATAGCAGGATTGAAGTTTAATTCAATAATTGCATATCTTGAATTTTTATCCCTATAATCTTCTATTATCATATCTACTCCACAAATTGCAGCTCCAACAGCTTTTGCACTTTCTATAGCTATCTTCTTAAATTTTTCAGGCATTAAATCTGTATAGTCAATACTGTCTCCACCTGTACTTATATTAGAATTTTCTCTAAGATAAACTATTTCATTATTATTAGGAACATAATTAATAGTCATTCCCTTTTCTCTTAAAAACATTTTAACAGCTTCATCTAATTCTATCTTTTCTAGTGGCTTTTTGTAGCCTTTTCCTCTTAAAGGGTTTAAATTTTTAATTTCAACTAATTCTTGAATAGTATTCTTTGCATTTCCTACTACATTAGCTGGTACCCTATGAAGTATTCCGTGAACCTTATCTCCTATTACTAAAAATCTATATTCTTTTCCATTTATAAATTCTTCTACTAAAACTGTAGTATCATGTTTAAAGGCTCTTTCTAATGCATTAATTATTGTTTCTTCACTTACTTTATCCTTAAATACTGATACTCCAATACCAAAATTAGTTGACTTTGGTTTTATAACTACTGCTTCATTTTTGAATTCATTTAGATTTTCAATTGCTTCTTCTAATGAAGAAAATTCAAAGCCCTTTGGAACTTTTATATTATTCTTCTCTAAAACTTTTTTAGTTACAGTTTTATTTTCCATCATAAGGACTGTTACATAATTATCCTTTGAAGTTTTAGTGGCCTGCTTTATATATTCAGTATGATTATCCTTTGTTAAGGCTATAAAATTCTCAGTTCTATCTATTAGTTCAACTTTTATGCCTCTTTTTATAGCTTCTTTCATTAATATTTGAGTTGAAAGCTCCAAATCTTCATATCCCTCTAATTTATATCTATTAACAAAAGCATCATCCCTATATTTTTTAGATAAATTCATATGACCTTCTATAAAGCCTTCTTTTTTAACTATCTCTGATATTCTAGCTGCATAAATTAAGGATGGATTCTTTACCTTTAATATCATATTATCTATGATTTCATCTTTTTCTATAGAAAGAACTTTAAGAATTTCTTTCATTTCCTCTAATATTTCAATTGCCCATTTATCTTTAGAAATTTCTTCTCCATCTTTTAATAAAACTATATCCTTTTGTCCATATAAAGCAATAATATTTTGATTATTTTGAGCTTCTTCCTGCCAATTTTCAAAATCACTTTCCTCTTTAATTAATAAATATAATAAAAATAATACAATAAAGTTTAAATCTTCTCTAGATATTCCTGTTTTATCAAAAGGATTTATATCTATGCTTCTCATTTCTAGATAATTGATTCCTTTTTCCAAAAGAGAATCCAAGAAATTATCATTATCATAAGCTTTTAATCTAATTTGTGTATATAATTCTTTATGACTGTCAATAACTTTATCATTTATAAACTTTTTAACACTATTTACATATTCCTTTACAGAATTATAATTTGGATATAAATCTATTGGATTTTTATAACCACATTCACTATTTCTATAAGAAACAGCTCCTTCATTGCTAAAACTTCCTTCATTTACTTTATCTAATTTAATTACACACTTATTTCCAAAGGATTCATGCATTACTGCAGTGCCTCCTAATAAGTAGATAATCAGCCATCTATATCTTAAATAGTTTCTCACTACTTTTAAGTATATATCATTTCTAAATTCTATATATTCTTTATTAAAGCCACTGACTTTATATAAATCTTTAATTAAGTTCTCATTGAAAGAAAAATTAAAGTGAATTCCAGAAATTAATTGTTTTTTTCCTCCATATTTCTTTAATAAATGTTTTCTATAGTTACTTGCTTTTTCTCCTTTATAAGCATCTTCTATATCATATTGAGCCAAAGGTATTTTTTTCTCTTCCGGTATATTACAAGGCATTGACTGAGGCCAAAGATATTCATTGTTTAATTCTAAAACTGTCATATCATAAAGGGCACTTAAAAAATTATAGGCTTCATCAACCGTGCTTAATGGAGGAGTTATAAGTTCTATTTGACTTTCTGAAAAATCAGTTGTTATATAAGGATTTGAAATTTTACTTCCAAAAGCCTTTGGATGCATTGTTAAAGCCAAATCTCCCTCTGGAGTTACTCTTAATGTTTCTCGTTCAATACCAAAACTTCCTTTTAATAATTTTTCTTTATAATTAAGCTTTTTAATTAATTCTAGCATCTTTATATTTCCTCCATATTTTATGTTTGTATATTCCATATGATGTAGTTCCTTTCATTATACTTGAAATTGTTATTGCTGCCCATATTCCATTTACATCAAAAAATCTTATAAGTATTAATGCCATTGGAATTCTTAAACTTGTATAGATTATGCTTATAGCAGCTGGAATCTTAGGTAATCCAACTCCTGTAAACACTCCATTTGATATCATTTCTACAGTTGCAAATATTTGCGATACCCCCAATATTCTTAAGTAACTACTTGCAATATTAATGATGTTTTCTTCTCTAATAAATAATTTCACTAAAAACTCTGGAATAAAAATAAAAGTAATTGTTACAAATAAAGCATAAATAATTCCAATGCCTATTGCCTTATTATAACCTTCATTGATTCTTTTGTATTTCTTTGCTCCAAAATTTTGACCTACAAAGCCCGTTATAGCTCCATTTAATCCCCCAACAACCATATAAACTATTGATTCAATTTGTAATCCTATTTTTTGTGCAGCTATTGCATCTGACCCAAAACTTCCAACTATTCTAGCAAGAAGAATATTTATTATTGTAAATAATACTCTTTGAAGAGACATTGGAATTCCTAGTCTTGTTATTTCCTTTAACTTTGCATAATCTAAGATATTTTCTTTATCTATTGTAAAAACTGACCTTCCCTTATATAAAAGGGATACAAAAACTATAAATGCTCCTACTAAAGAAGATAGGGCTGCACCACTTACACCTAATTTTAATATATAAATAAATATTGGATCTAAAATTGAATTTATTATTATACCTATTATATTTATTATTAAAACGCTCTTATTATTTCCAAAACTATTAAAAATTCTTATAAATAAGGTATTGAAAAAGGAGAAAAATAAAATAGGTGCATTTATAACTAAATATTTGTAAGCTTCACTTTTTACTATTGAATTTTCTATATTTAAAAAACCTATAAAATTTTTACCAAAAACAATAATAATAATACTATAAATTATTCCAAGAAATAAGGTTAAAATTATTCCTGAAGAAATATATTCCTTAACCTGTTTATTATTTTTCTCCCCTATTCCATGGGAAACTTTAATTCCAGCTCCAATTGCAATAAAGGCACTTATTGAATATCCAAGACTAACAAAAAAACTTGAAGACCCAATAGCAGCTACCGCATTGCTTCCAAGATTCCCAACCCAAATCATATCAAGTATATTATATGCAAATTGCAAAAAAGAATTTGCCATAATAGGTAGTGCTAGCTTTATTAATACACTTAAGACCTTTCCTTCTGTTAAATCTACTTTTTTCATATTATCTCCTATTTCAATCTTTATTATGGTTTAATATACCATTTAAAAATTTTATAGCCTCCTCACAAACTTCTTCATTTAAACTATAATATATCCATGTTCCTACCTTTCTATATTTAACTATATTGCAATCTATTAATACCTTCATATGATGAGATAAGGTCGGCTGAGTAAACTTAAACTCCTCCAACAGCATACATGCACATTTTTCACCTGTAGAAAGCATATCAATAATCTTAGCTCTATTTATTTCACCAATAGCTTTGTATACTTTTATATTCTTTTCATAATCTTTAATCATATCTCCTCCTTATATAGATAATCATCTATATATGACATATTTAAATATAGATGATTACCTATATTTAGTCAATATATATTAAAACTTATAAAAATTAAACTCCAAGCAGGAAGCAATAAAGCTCTCTACTTAGAGTTTTTTCATATCTTACGGCCTGTAATTTAACTTCCCCACTAATACTTATTACTTAAATATTGACGGAGCTCTTCTGTAGTTAATTGAGGATTATCTATCAACAAATTTGCAACTTCTCCTGTAACATATGCACAGGAAAAGGAAGTTCCATCAACACGATACACATTACCGTCATTTCCAATCACTTTAATATCTGTCCCTTTAACTAACACATCACCCCTGTTATTTTTTTGTGAAAATTCAGCTATATCTCCATTAATATCTAAAGAACCTACTGATATAACAGTATCATATCCTGCAGGATAATATATTTCTTCATTTCCATCATTCCCAGCACTTGAAATAACTACTACTCTTTTCTCTTCAGCATATTCTACCGCTGCTCTTAAATTTTCTATATCTTCAAGTACTCCTGAACTTATATTAATTATTTTACAGTTATATTTATCAATGGCATCTCTTATTGCTTGAGCTGCTAAAGAAGGAGTATTTTTCATCTCTTTACCATATTCATTAATCCCACTACAAACTAAAGGAATAAGATTTACTTTTTTTGACTTTCCCTTTATTTTTCCATCTTTAGAACCAACTATAAGACTAGATACCATTGTTCCATGACCATCTGGATCCTCAGTATTATCTGAACGAAGTACATAATTCCATCCATCTAAAACAGTATTTTTTCTTAACACTTCTTTATTTATTCCTGTATCTATTACAGCAATTCTAATTAAATCAGTATTATTTTTACAAGCTGTAAATAGATTTAATAGTATAAAAATTAATATAAATACTCTCAATTTCTTCATAAGTTCCTCCTTATAGAAGGAAAAGCCATGGATATTTCTACCCAGGCTTATTATCCTTTATTCAAAACTTACTGTAATAATTTTTGTCCATTTTGAAGTTTCATTAGTTGCAGAACGTTCTGGGAACTTAAGAGTTACTTCAATATTAGTACTTGTAACACCATCATTTTCCATAACTTCTTTTAAATTAGCTAAATTTATAGAAATGCTGTTAATTGTATAATCTAAATATTGATTATATTTATCTTTATCAGCTTCTATATACATTGATGGCGCATCATAGTGATCATAAGCATCATATGCATATTCTATATAACTATTTTCTCCATCAATAATTACTACTGGTAATGCATATTGATCTCTAACCTTTCCACTATACGTAAAAGTATAAACTTCGGCTAAATTTTCATTGTTTAAATTAATATTGGTTAGAATTCCATCTTCTCCTGTTGAACTGAAATTTCCAACTTCCTCAATTACTCTTTGGAAACCAGTAACATCATATATAATATTTTGATCACTATTAAACTTCTTATTTACATCAATTTGACTAGCTCTTATTCTTTGATCATTATATTCAACTAAAGGTTTTAAGTTTTCACATCCCCATCCTTGGCCAACAAGATGATCAAATTCTAATCTATACTTGCTAATCATCCAAGGATCATAATTTCCCCAACCTTTAATTGTGTAATAATCATCATCACCCTTTTCAAAATCATTTCCATTTCCGGTAAGCTTAGTTCTACTACTCCAATTTCCATCATAGAAACCATATGTTCCATGAATTGCTCTATCTGTTCCATCAAAAGTCTTTATTTGTATTCTTGGTTCCCACTTTGTATTTCCAGTAATAGAACCTGTAATTGCTGTTGCTACATTGCTTCCAATAGCAGGGGCTGCAAGATAATTTTCCCCCTCTGTTACACGAACAAAAACATAATAATTTGAACCAGACTTAAGATTCATAAAGCTTCTTGATTCTTGCCATCCTTCTGTAGGAATACTGCCTGAAGTTGAAATAGCATACTCTACTGTTCCATCTCCCTTATATATGTCTCTTGGTAATTCCGTTGCAAGAAGGTTCACCTTATATACATCTTTTACAGTTGGCGTCCAGCCTGAAATAGTTCTGCTGGCCTTGCTAATTTCAAATACACTTGTAAACACTGCATCAAACTTTTGATAATCATTGCATTCATCTCTTACAAGACGAACATCGTAAATACCAGCCTTCAAAACTATAACCTGTTCTCTTTGGTTGAGTTGGTTCAGTAATAACTGATCCTTCTGCAACAATCTGCTCAGCTATTTCACTTCCACCATTAGTAACGTAACTAATCTTATGTTTTGGTACTGATTTAATTTCACTATTTACTTCATAGCTTGCATCTCCAGTTACCAATCCAAGTTTAGGTGTTGTACCTGTAATAATTACTGTATTTGGTGCTACTAGACTATCTAATTCTTCTTGACTTACTAGTTCCAATGGAGATGGGGCTTGACTTCCCTTTTTAACAGTTATCTTTTTATCCTCTAAATTAAGGCCTGGGAACTTATAAGTTATTGTTGCAGCATTATTTACATACTCTGCTTTAACGGCATATCCTTGACTTAAAAGATTTGCAAAGGATTTATCAATTATCTGTGTTAAATCACGTTCCTTATCAGCTTCTACTAAACTTGTAATCCCTTTATATTTTGTAAAGTTAGGTGCTATATTTGTACCTGTATCTTTTAATGAAGAGAAATCAAATCTTTCTCCAAAATGTGCTGATAATTCAACATTAGTTTTTGAACCATCTGAATTTTCTATATCATTTATTGTAATAGTATATTTTTTAGCTTTTGCTTCAATATAATAAGTTTCATCCTTATAAATAGATAAATCTTTTATCTTCATATCTCCATAACTTGGAGTCTTCTCATATTTATATTCATAATTACTTATTAAGCTCTCTTAATTTATCTTCTTCTGGTAAATCAAAAAGTTCATTCTTTCTAACACGCTTGCTCCAAATTGTTTCATATCCTGTTTCTTGAGAACCTACTTTTAAAGTAGCTAAATAAGTTTCATTTAGTTCTGCATCAGAAAGGTTTGTCCAAACAATTGGTACTACTATTTTTATTCCATGTTTTGAGAAAGTTAAACTATCTGGTATCCAATTAATTGTAAGCCAGCTTCTAAGTACCTTGCATCTTCTGGTACATTTACTGTAATTTCGCCATTTTCATTTATACTAAAATTACTATTACTTATTCTATATGTGAATTTTTCTTCTGGGTAAATATCTTGTCCACGTGCCCCTTCACAAAGATCCATATAAGCCATAGTATAATATGTTTCTGGTAAATCCATAGTGTAACCATTACTTGCATCATTATCTTCGTCTATTATTCTTAAGACTTCATCACTTTCAATATCATAAGCAAAATCATAAACGTTATTTTTAACTCCTGCTGTTAGCAGAGGCCACTTCTTATCAACAAGGGTTGGCTGCCATTCATATAAACCAAATAGCACTTGTGCTTTAAAGTTTACTTCTAAATATAAGCCAAACTCTAAATATATAGCTCCCATCATTTTTTCATCTTTATAGACTATAGTGTTATTTGCTGGGCGATTCTGTGAATATTCATAGATAAAATATCCCCAAAGCTCTAAATAAGGTCCGAATTCTGCAGCTGCCCCTATACTTGCAAGTTTTGTAGAACCAATTCCAAAAGCAAATTCTACTTCAACTCCCATTTTTAATCCTAATTATCCCATAATATAAAATTGGAAGCCGAATTTTTCATCTAATAAGTCTCTCTCAGATGATCCGCTCTTTTTATTTTTTAAATCAATCCATAAACTGTAGCGTTTACCAACTACATATTCCATATTAGCTCCAATTGCTAAATTTAGATTACCTTTTACTACAAAATTTGTTCCTAATTTAACTGCAAAGATATAAACCATTATATCTTTATCTATTATCTCTTTATTAACAAGCTCAATCCAGTCACTTTCAGTTTCAAGCATCTCACTATATCTATCCATTAAATCTGAAAGGCCTGCATCAATTTCATCATCCGACAAATGAAGTAATTCCCTTAATTGTTTAGATGCAGCTGTTTCGTCTAATTTCTCTCTGATTTCTAAGTATTCTTCATAGCTGACTTTATTTCCATCAAAAATAATTTCTGCTGATTCCCATGCATTCTTTGCATCATTGTAATAAGAGTCAAACAGCGTTTTATCCTCATCACTAAGTTCTGACATTTTTTCTTCAAGCTCAGAAATTTTATCTATAATTTCTGAATACTTGTCCATACCTTTGATGCCCTTTAATTTTTCCCAAAAACTCTTTTCTTCTTTTTCTACTGTATAAAGTTTTACATCAACAGATACAGCTGAATAACTCTTTAAATCTATATCAGTACTTACCCATAGTTCTTTCAAATATGGTATAATTACTTTCCAGCCTATTTTGCAATCACCATTAATCTTTAAACCAACAGATAATTCTTCTGCAAAGGAAGCTTTCAATACAATTTTCAATTCACCAGAATCTTGTACATCAACACTAAATTCTCCTTCTAATTGAATAGCAAATCTTATACCATCATTAAAATAAGTAGAACTTTTATCTAAAGTTACAGTAACCTTAATGTCATCTTCTCCAAAAGTCATTCCTCTCATTAACTTTAATTCTTCTGGAGATAATGGATTACCTTCACTATCAGTTACTGAATATTCTGCTAGGCCTGCCATAGCTGCATAACTTTGTGTATGGCTTGTTGCTTCTGCAAGATAATTAAGAGCATCTTTTGCCCAGCCACTTTCTATAACTTCTTTTTGAACCTGCATTTCCAATTCTTCTGTATCTATATTTTCTAGCAGAACATCTCCTGGTACATCTTGTTCTAAATAAAGATTAAGAGCTTTCTGCATTGCTTCTGCCATAGCTTCTTTAGTAGGCTTTGTAAAAGTTAATTCATCTCCATCTACTTTAGTAACTAAACCATAATATACTTCTGTATCATATGAAATATCATTAAAATCACAGGTATAAAATACTACATAATCACCTACAGAAAACTTTGGTTCTTCAATATTTGACTGCATGCTATTCCATGCATTTACATCATATTCTAAAGCTTTTACTGTTCCAGTTTCTTCAGTTGGAAGTACTTCCACCTTAAATGGAAGTGTATCTGGAAGTAATAATATTTCATCAATATTATCATTATCCAAAGCAGTGAATTTAATTGTGTCACCTTGTACATCTATAACTTTTACATATACTGCTTCATCATCATGAAATGTTATTTTTTAAGGATGAAAAGTTTAGTTTTTTATAAATATTTTGTTTTAGCTAGTACTTTCCAGTTTGTCTTTTATTGAAAAATAATGTTGATTTTTGTATAATGGAATTAAATTCTAATTGAAAGTGGTCTTAGATATGAATATAGCTATTTGTGATGATATGGAAGCTCATTTAACAACTACAAAAGAGATGATAGAAGAATGGAGTAAACTTAATAATATATCAATAAATGCACAATGCTTTAATAATGGTGATGATTTAATTGCTGCCCATCAAGAAAACCCTTCGACCTTATTATTCTTGATATTATCATGCCCCTTCTATCTGGAATTGATATAGCAAAAGAAATTAGAAATATAGATAAAATCACTAATATTATATTTCTTACGTCTTCCCCAGAATTTGCTCTTGCTTCTTATTCCGTAAGGGCCAATAATTATTTATTAAAACCTTTCACAGCTACTGAGCTTTTCAGAATACTAGATGATGTAGCTGAAATAATAAAAAAATATATTAATACTTTTTATTGTCAGTTTCTTTTTATATGGTATTCAAGGAATTGTTTTTTTCACTTTTGATGGAGTTGCTGTACAACATAGTTATCCTATTATTACTCATCTTCCATTAATTTTATTTTTTCTTATATATTATAAACGTCATTTAATCTATTCTATTACGAGTGTTGCTCTTGCTTATTTTTGTTGCGGAATAGATGAATGGGTAGGAAGGTTCTTTGAAGCTATAACTGGCTCCCCTACCATATTTCTAATTTCTAGAATAATTTGTTCTATAATGGTTGGAATTATTTTTATAAGCTATGCAGGAAAATATGCTGCAAAGCTATTTTTACGCTCCAAAATTTCATCTATTACTTTTGGTATCATACCTATCGTATATTACTTTTTTGATTATATTACAACAACATATACAAACCTACTTTATAGTGGAAATCCTGTAGCTAGTGAATTTATGCCCTTTGTATGCTGTATTGGCCGTTATTGTGAAAATGAACTTATTAATGCTGTACTTTCATTTTATAATCATAAATGTAGTGAAACAGGTAATATTTCACTTCATATAGATGTAAAAATACCAAAAGACCTTTCATGTAATGATATGGAGTTTTCTTTTATTCTTTCCAATGGTTTAGAAAATGCTTATAATGCAGCATCTAAAAATGATAGTAAATCTACTATTTCAGTAAAGATATTAGTTGATGAAATGAACCATCTACTATTAACTATTAAAAATCCATTTAAAGAGAAACCTTCCTTTGTAAATAATCTTCCAACTACTTCTGCTCCTGGACATGGAATTGGAAGTCAAAGTATAAAATATTTAACTGAAAAAATGGGCGGTAGATGTCAATTTACTGCAGAAAATAATCTTTTTGTTTTAAGGGTTATAATTTAAAATGAGGCTATGTTTAATAATATTTTTAAATATATTTATCTACTAAAATGCCTCTCCAAATTAGTCTAATAATATAATTATGAACTCTATATTAATGTTTATTAAATATTACTGGATATTTTAATTTCAGTAATATTTTTCTTTATTTTTCTAGCTATCAATAGTTCCACAACAAGCCTTATTTTAGTTACAATGATTTTATACTTATTATTTTATTATATTTTAAAATATTTGCTTTAATACTATAATACCCTTCACCTAAATAGTATCTTTCATAATTCAACCTACTCTGAATTATATTATAATCACAGTTCTCCCAAATATCTTCTCTAAATATCTTAAAAGCATAATTGTAATTTTTATTAAACTTTTTTATTTCAAAAGTTCCTAACTTTAACCCCAAAATTATGTATCCTAATTCATCAATTGTTATATATAGATAAAAGCAATACAAGTCCTAAGATAAAAAAATTATATTACCCCCAACTAACATTATTATTGTACAAATAAAAATATTATAACTACTAAAAGACCTAAACTTAATTTATACTTCCCCAAATATAACTTAATCCATTTTTTAAATTAAATGGAGTGATTGTAAATTATTTTATTTTAATTACAAATATGTTGTTATACTTATTGTTATGCATTATACAATTATTTCTAGAAGAAAAACATCACCCTTGTTTTTTCTTTTTACCTTTCGGTAGTAATTTTATAATTAGATTAATTTATTCTTTCATAATTGCTTACTATACTAATTTTCATCCTTTAACTTCCTCTTCTAATATTGATTGAATTCTAATAATTTTTGATTATTTCCTAATACTATTATTGTATTACTATGATAGTGTAAAGTTTCGTATGAAAAAATGAGCAGAGGTTTATTTGAGCAATTTTAATAACTTAACACTAATTTATTAGATTAATTTGTAATTTCAAGCACAACAAAAAGGCCTTCGGTTGCGGAGGCAAAAAAGTTAATATTTACTTTTGTGACTTATCAAGAAGAACCAGATTGTTCTTGCATATGAAGAATAGTTTGTTGACCTAGGCTAATAAGAAGCTGCCATTTAGCAGGCATATTATCAGCATGTTTTAAAGCATCAAGTTCATTTAGGGGACGCCAATAGTTATATGGATGAGGACGTAAGAAGTTGTAATATGCAACCCAAAGGGAAACACCATAAAGAGCACCGTCATCGCTTCCGTAACCACAGGTTACACGATAAGAAGACTTAAAGGTACGGTTTAAACGCTCAATAACTTGTTTAACCCAACGATATTCAGCAGATACTGCATCATCATTTGTAAGTCCTATAACTTGAGTTAGGTCAAAGATCTTATTTTCTTCTAATTCAAACTGTTGCTTAGCTAATGGGTAAGCACTATATCCATCAGCAATAAACTTTAATGCTTTTCCAGGAAAGGCTTTGAATTTATCAAAGGCCATCCTCATGGCAAGAATGCAAGGTCCTACAGCTCTTGTATCAGATACCTGATAGCCAAGGATTGATTTTTTACAAGCATCCATGATAATCCAAACATAATGTTTGATACCTTTGACTTTAATATATGTTTCATCAGCGGATAGTATCCTAGAAGGCTTGTAATCAAAACTATCTACAAATGGCTTAATAACACTAGCGGCCGTCATTGCATAATTTGCAATTTGGGTATGTGATATTTTTATTCCATGTATTTCCGCTAACGCGTGAGCGGTTTGCCTAGTAGATAACTTGAGATTAACATGATAAGTCAAGCATAATCCAAGTATGTGAGGATTAAATTTCTTAAAATTAAAGCTAGTAGCTTGTTTAGGAAGTTTATATAAATCCATTTTAAAGAAGTTGATATTAAATTCTCTATATATGTAATGAAGTTTGTATTTGTATTTATCAGTACTTGGTAAATCTTTAGGCAACTTCTTTATATTATTTAAGTAATAAGAGCATTTGGAGTTATTACATTTATGTACATTATAATGCTTACGTTCTTTTTTTTCAGCAAGAATGCTATTACAGTAAGGACACCTAATAACTAAAGGCTTTGAAGCGGAGTTATATTCCTTGAAAGTCAACCCACAAACCTTGCATTTATATTGTCCACGACTACCATTGTTATCGTAGATATATTGATGTGGTGCACCACACTTAGGGCAAGTAGTCTTTATAGGAATACTCTTACCGGAACGCCTTTGGACGGGTTTAATAAGCTTGTTATATTTATATTTGTAGTACTCTAGGAGCAATATATAATCAACTTTTTCAAATCTAATGATCTTAGGCAGTTTGTCTACTTTGAACTTTTGATATTCCGGGCTATTTGAGTCATCAAATGCCATTTGCTTAAGTGGAATATACTTTGAAATAAATA